>Ga0182013_10002576_pt1 | contig 23646 bp, 16 predicted proteins | sample 612S2MmetaG_FD_120487 | JGI IMG/M metagenome (GOLD analysis project Ga0182013, IMG submission 120487) | Permafrost microbial communities from Stordalen Mire, Sweden - 612S2M metaG | ecosystem: Environmental > Terrestrial > Soil > Wetlands > Permafrost | place: Sweden: Stordalen | collected...
CGTTCTTTGCCGGTGAAACGGTACTCCCGAAAACACACGTTAGTTGCACAAACGGCGGAGACCGTCGTAGATGTGGAGCTCAAATTAGACCTCCATCGTAGGTGAATCCCAGGTCTCACAATCGAGACCTGGGGCACCCAGATTCTTTACCTGTTAGACCTCGGCCACAGGCCTACAGATCGAGAGAGCAGCTTGCGTCACGGCAGCGTGATCTGCTCGTGCAGCGGGAGGTCTTGCGAAGATCCGCCAACCATCACGTTGTAGCCGCCCGGGACAAGCTTCCAACTATCCGAAGCCTCGTCGTAGATGATAAGGCGCTCTTGATCGACGGGTACTGAGACTTTCTTCGATTCGCCCGGCGCAAGCTCTATGCGCGTCCAGCCGATGAGCCGCTTGGGCGGTTCGCCAGCCGCGTCGGGCAGTGAGGCGTAGACCTGCGCGATCTCGGTTCCCGCGCGCTTGCCGGTGTTGCGGACCGTGAAGGAGACTTCGGTCGATTCCCCGCCCTTCACGGTCAGTCCGGAATAGGCGTAGGTGGTGTAGGAGAGGCCGAAACCGAATGGAAACAGGACCGGCTTCTTCTCCGCGTCATACCACTTGTACCCGACCTTCAGCTTTTCGTCGTAGTAGGTTTCAAACGCGGGCAGGCCTTTGGCCATCATCGCCATGAAGCTGGAGATGTCAGCTCCCGGCGCGGGACGGGACTGTTGCGAAGTGGGCGGCGGCAATACCAGCGTGGGATGGGGCAGATCGGCATCGCTCTTCGGGAAGGTGATGGCCAGCTTGCCGGTTGGATTCACCTTGCCGGTGAGCAGATCGGCCAGGGCCTCCGCGCCGCGAACGCCCGGATACCAGGCTTCCACCACGCCGGCTACCTTGTCGATCCAGGGCATGGTCACCGGGCTGCCGGTCTCGACAACCACGATGGTTTTGGGATTGGCGGCGGCTACGGTTTCGATCAGCTTGTTCTGCTCATCGCTGAGTGCGAGCGTCTTCAGGTCCATGCCTTCCGACTCCCACTGGTACGCGAAGACGATGGCGACGTTTGCCTTCTTGGCCGCATCCGCCGCGGCCGCCAGGTCATCGCCAGAGTTATAGGAAACGGTGGCGGACGGCAGCTTGGCGGTCAACGAACGCAACGGCGAACTGGGCAGCCATGCCTGACGCATGAACGCCATTTGATTCGGACTCGGCGGAGGAGGAGGCACTACGGAACCGCCGGGAGGGTCGACCTGGGCCGAGCCACCACCGGTGATTACGCCCACATCGGCATGGCCACCGATCAACACGACCGAGTGCAGGCCCGCACCTTCAAGGGGGAGAACACTGTGCTCGTTCTTGAGCAGAACAATGCTCTTCTCGGCGATGCTCTGGGCCACTACATAACCGCCCTCCACATCCGGGACTTTCTTCACGATGGGGTTGTCGAACAGGCCGGTGGAGAAGATGGTGCGCAGGATGCGATGGACGTGCTCGTTGATTTCGTCCTGGGAGACTTCTCCGCTGTCGACCGCTTTTTTCAGCTCGTCGCCAAAGAAGCCTTTGCCGGGCTGCTCCTGGTCGAGGCCTGCGTGCGAGGCTTTGACCGTGGAGTGCGTGCCGCCCCAATCGGAGAGGACGAAGCCTGGAAAGTGGAAATCCTTGCGGAGGACATCGGTGAGGAGATAGCTGTTTTCGCAGGCAAAATCGCCATTGACGCGGTTGTAGGAGCACATGAATGCGCCGGCATCGGAAATCTTGAGCGCAATCTCAAATGCGCGGAGGTCCGTTTCACGCATTGACCGCTTGTCGATGTTGGCGTTCACGGCGTTGCGGCCGCTTTCCTGGTCGTTGATGGCGTAGTGCTTCAGGTCACCGATAACGTGTTCGGACTGCACTCCCTTGACGAAATTGCCAACCAGCGTGCCGGCGAGCAGCGGGTCTTCCCCTTGATATTCAAAAGTGCGGCCGTTGCGTGGCTCGCGGGGCAGGTTGACGCCGCCGCCGAGAGACATGCTGTAGCCCTCTTCACGCAGTTCCCGGCCGATCAGTGCGCCATACTCAAAGGCGGCTTGCGGGTCCCAGGAAGAGGCTGCGGCCAGGTTGTTGGGCAATGCGGTGGAATAGCGTCCGGAGGTAGCGCCGCGGGTGACGCCATAGGCCGAATCGGCCATTTGTATGGCGGGAATGCCGACGCGCGGAATTCCAACCGAGTAGCCCGCTCCTCCATTGGACTCGGTGGGGCCGGTATTGCCGAAGGAGAATCCATTTCCATGCAACAGGGAGATCTTCTCTTCCAACGTCAGTTCCTTGATCACCATGTCGGCGCGCGCATCGGGCGACAGGTTGGTGTCCGACCAGGCGTAATGCTTGGGTGGCTGAGGGGTGCGGGGGAATTGGGCTACGGCAATTGATGCTGTGAAGCCAAGTGTGGCCAGAAGGAACGCGTATGCGGCGCGGCTCCGGCAATTCGAATGCGTCATCACTTTTTCCTGCCTCTCTTGAATGAAGCAACAAGCGCCGACCGTGGGATGGGGTCTTCAGCAGAAGAGAGCTCGCGCCGGTTCAAAGATGCACTCGTTGATATTCTGGAGACGAGCCAGCTCGGGGCAAGGTTGCCGATGATCGCAGGAAAACGCTTCTTAATTGGAATCAGGAGGGGGAACAGTTTCTGTCGGCACCGGGCGCGGCGGGGCGGAGAGCGGCAGAATCTGTATCAGAGCGGGCTTGGGAGGCTCAGCTTCCCTGGTTGCGGCTTCATGCTGGGCGCGGGCAGCCGCATCCAGGTCTACCGGAATTCCGCCGGGGACTATTACTGGCGCGTTGTAGCGGTAGTCGAGATCGCGGGTGAGGCGGTAGACGACGGGCAGCGCGGCTAGAAAGGCAAAAAAGGCGACCCAGGTTCCGTCAAGACCATAGCCTCCGCCCGTGAGCCAGAAGGGCCCCATGGGATCGCCCTGCACCACCGGCGAGTGGCTACTGACCCCGCTCACGGCAAGGCCGAAGACGAGCGCCCGGCTTGCCTTCCAGCCGAAGTTGATTCCCCAGCTCAGCCACAGGGCCCGCGTACGCAGATATGCCATGGAAAGCACCAGGCTGAATGCGACTGAAACGGCGATGCTGGCGTGGTTGGATCCTGGCAAGAGCGCCTGGACAATGGCATAGAACGCGGCAAATCCCAACGATGCGCCGATTGGGCCTACGGCATGAGCAAACCGCTGAAATCCGTAGCCGCGGAAGGCTATCTCTTCCGCCAGCGCCACAAGGGCGAAAAAGGCGGCGTCTGCCAACAGCCAGCCCCAGGCTGAGGTTTGCAGCACCAGGACAATCTCGATGCCCCCAACCACTACCAGCGGCAGTACGCAAATGACGGCGATTGACCAGCCGACTGACAAACCCAGACCGGCCTCGCGCAGCAACCCAGCGCGACGAGGCAGCCCCTGCGCGCTCACCGGGCTGCTCTGGCGGTCCATCCAGGACCCAAACCCCGCATAGCCCAGCAGCAGCAGGAAGACCAGCATGGCCTGCTCGAGCATCGGCGCCCACTCGGGGCCTGCCAACCCGACCCCACCGTGCCTCGCCAGCGACCTCGCCAGGAAAAAGTAGCAAACTGCCGCGACGAATTGAAGGTAGGCGCGAATGCGGCTGCCGCCCGGTTCCGGGGTGCTCATTCGAGACTCCCTATGAACAAGGCTGATTGAGCGCTGAGGCTTCCCGCCCTTGCGACAGAAAAAAGTCGCAAGAACGGGGCACGGAGCCATTGTTGCGAATCGAGCACGGGGTTCATTGCAAACGTAACTCGCTGGAAGGGAGTTGGGCTGCTCCTCATGAACACGATCCGCGGTGGGGTGGCGAATCCGGGGGGTATCCTACGCTTGCGACAAAAACATGAACGTCGCAAGGATGGAGCGCCCAGCCCTTTTGACTTCATGCGGCTATTATGGCGCGAATGAAGTCGTGCCCTGACACAATCTGGGGTTGGCGTGAATTCACTCGGCAGACTGTCTAGACGATGCGCCATTAACCTTCCGTATAGAACTGCGCAATGTTGCGGAACTTTGCCTGCCGCGCGGCCACCAAGTCGTCCAACGGTGTCGCCATCAGTTGCGCAAGATGCCTCTTCAGCGCATTGCCGAGAATCCCGGTGCCCGCTTCACGATCGGTGTGCGCGCCTTCCCCAGGCTCGGAGATGATCTCGTCTACGCAACCCAGCGCGGCAACCTCCGGCGCGGAGATGCGCAGGGCTTCGGCGGCCAGGTCCTTGCGGGCCGGGTCGCGCCACATGATGACCGCGCATTGCTCGGGGGAAATCACCGAGTAAATCGCCTGCTCGAGAATCAGCACACGGTCCGAAACAGCCAAAGCCAGCGCGCCTCCCGAGCCGCCCTCACCCGTAATTACCGAGATTGTGGGCACGCGCAGCCGGGACATTTCCAGAAGATTGCGTGCAATAGCCTCCGCCTGCCCACGTTCCTCGGCCGACACACCCGGATAGGCCCCGGCCACATCGATGAGGCTGATGACTGGACGACCGAACTTTTCGGCAATCTTCATGCAGCGGAGCGCCTTGCGATAGCCTTCAGGACTCGGCATACCGAAATTGCGCTTGATTCGCTCTTTGAGCGAGCCGCCTTTCCGGATGCCGATGGCCATTACCTCCTGGTCGCCCAGGCGCGCCATACCGCAGGAAACGGCTTCGTCGTCGCCAAAGGCGCGATCCCCGTGAATCTCGCTGTAATCCGTGAAGATACGTTCGATAAAGTCCATGGGATAGGGGCGCTGCGGATGCCGCGCCCGCTCGATTCTGATCCACGCCGGAGAAACCGGCTGCCCCTGATTGGAATTCCCTGTCTGCTGTTCGCTCATCGGTACCTGGTGCCGCTCCGGGCAAGGGCGCCGCCGGCCCTCCTGTGATTCTACGGGTCCCAGCCGCCTGGGACAAATGCAGCTCGCCGAAACGGCCTCGCTAGGATGGCTCGACGGGATGCACCACCGGAACATCCGCCGCTTCAACCTCCGCTTCCTCAGGCTCGACAGCTTGCATTTCCACCTCCGCTACTTCCTTTGCATCAGCCGCTTCGGCCTTATCCGCTTCGGCGGGAGGGCCAAGCAGCGCATCGATGCGATACCCCGCGGCCTCCGCGGAAGCAAGGGCCTCGTCGACAATCTTGCCCATCTCGCGGATCGCAGGCCGGTCCAGGGCAACCGCACCTGCCAACCGCAACAGCGAAGGCATCAGCAGCCACCAAAGCAGTTCCTCGTACTGCTCGCGAACCAGGTAGGCATGACCCTTGTCTTCATGCACACCGGTCAGCCAGCGCACGTCGGGGTCGGCCCATAATGCAGGCGTAAGTGCGACGCGTTCCGGCTCCGCGGCTTTCTCTTCGGAAGCTTCGGAAGCGGACGGTTCAGCAGAGGCAACGGGCGATTCCGAATCGAATGACGAAATCGCGGCCGCATCCTCCGAAGCCTCCATAGCTTCCGTTGGCGCGGCGTTCGCGACGGGAGCCTCTTCCTTGCCGATTCCGGCTTCGCTCAGCAGCACAACCTTGATGCGCGCTGCTACTCGCCAGCCCTCCTCCCCTTCGAACCCGAGAGCGCCAAAGGCCCGTGCAAACGGCTCGCGCAGGCGGAGACGGTCAAAAATATCGAGCGCCATTCGCTCCGGGCTTTCCGCGTCGATGGATTCGGCCAGCAACTCGAGCACACACCAGCCGAGCAGCGGTCCCCAAATTGCCGTCGCGGTAAACTGCGGGCTGGGACTGGGCAGCACACGGCGCGCCGCGGCGCTCCATGGCTGCGGGAAGGCCGCCTCAATCACCGGAATCCGCATGGCGGCCAACAGCCGCTCGCGGAATACAGGCGCAAGCAGCCCTGGGCTGGTGGGATGGACAGACTCCCGCTTCCCTTCCCGCGCAACGCGTGAAACATAGGCCGTCTGCGCCGCACGCAGGAAGCCCTCGCAACGACGCCATGCCAAATCGAAGAACTCCCGGCGCTCGGCGGCGAGATTCTTGTCATTCCCGTCGGAAATGGAGCGCGGATGTTCCGCCAGGTCGGCAAACAGGCGCACTAACCCGGAATCGAGTTGCAGCCGCAAAGCATCGTGTACCGGCTGCAGTTCCAGGTTCACCATCGCCTCGTCCAGGCTGGGCACGCCGCTTCCGTTGAGCTGATCGCAGAGCCGGTCCCAGGGCTTCTCCTCCGTTGCACGCAGTTCACGCCAGTCGAGAAAAACATGGCACTGGTAGGCGTGCAGATCGAGCGTGAGTCCTTGCGTGGACAAATGATTCGCTCGCCGCAGGAATTCAAGCCCGGTGAGCGAATCCCGAAAGGCCAGAATTGCTTCTCCATCGCCGCTCAGCCCGAGGCCCTCGTGCAACCGCTGTTGCCGCAGGTGTCCTGCAGCTTTGTCGGCGTACGCCGCGGAGAAATCGATCGTCCCCCGCGTTGTCGCGTAACGGTTGTTGTAGACAACCAGCGCCCTTTCGCCGCCGTTGCGGTTCGAATAGGCAAACACGTTCTCGTCCACCCTGCCTTCATCCTGAAAGAAGTCGTAGAGCAGGAAGTTGCTGCTCTCGGCAAACAGCCAACGCCGCTTGAGCAAAGGTGCAATCTCGCGCTCGTGACGCTCTACCAGCCAGTGATCGGCTGTCTCGTCGTAGCGCGGGCGCTGGTACTCCATGCCGTACTTCTCGGTGAATCCCTCGATCTGGCCGTGTCCAAACATCGGCAGGCCCGGCAGCGTGGCCATCAGCGCAGCCACGCCAAAGCACTTGTCGCCGGTGCCGAACTGGTCAATGGCAGTGCGCTCGTCCGGGTTGCTCATGAAGTTCACGTAGCGCTTCATGATGTCCGGATCGAACTCCAGCGTATTCTTGATCACCGAACGATATTTGGCGTTGTCTTCGTCGCGCATCATGACCATGAAGGCGCTGTTGTAGACGCGATGCATGCCGAGAGTGCGAACGAAATAGCCTTCCATGAGCCAGAAGGCCTCGGCCAGCAACAGCGTGCCCGGCACTTCCGCAGCCACACGGTCCACCACCTCGCGCCAGAATTCGTGCGGCATGGCCCGATCGAATTCCGCCTGACTCATGCTGTACTCGGCGCGGGAAGGAATGGCGCCGCTCGACCCCGGCCCCGGAAACCAGAGCCGGTGGAAGTGGCGTTTGGCCAGCGTCATGGCCGCATCGAAACGAATTACCGGGAACAGCCGCGCCACGTGCAAGATGGTCTGGATCACCTGCTCTCGCACCGCTGCACTCAGATAGTTGAGTTGCGCCGTGTCGTTCCAGGGAAAGCTGGTGCCGTCGTTGCCGTGATAGATGTAACGGGTCTCGCCGGTATAGCGGTCGCGGCGGCGAAAAACTACCGCCGCATCGGTCTGCTCAAAGTAGTGGTCGTCGATCTTGATTTCGACGCGGCCATCGCTGGACAGATCGGGGCCGTTGAAGCTGTAGGCCGGATAAGGCGATTCGTTGCGGGAGATGAACCATTCAGGATGCTCGACCACCCAGGGCGAGTCGATCCCCATATGATTCGGCACCATGTCGCTGGCCAGCCTCACGCCCTGGCGATACGCGCGATCGCGTAGGTTGATGTAGGCCGACTCGCCGCCAAGATCCTCGGCGATCTTGTAGTCGTAGAGCGAGTAGGCCGAGGCCACAGCGTCGGTGTTTCCGCAGAGTTGCTTGATGGTCTTCGACGCGCGGCTGCGCTCCCACACGCCGATCAGCCAAAGCGAATTGAGCCCGCGTGCAGCCAGGAGGGCGAGTTCTTCATCCGGAATTTGATCGAGCCGGAAAATATGGCGGCCGTACTGCTTGCTCAACTGCGCCAGCCAAACGTAACTGCTCTTGGCAATCAGCACCGTGGTGGGCATCCAGGCGGTGTCCGCGCTGAACTTCTCGTATTCGTGGGCAGGGTCGCCGAAGACCGGCACATCGGCATGGCTCACGACGGAGGGCCACTGCTGCACTCCGCTTGCCCGCCTGCGCGCCGCCGCCGCCGCTGCTGCGGCTCTGGCCCTGGCTTCCGCTTCCGGGTCCGGAGGGTTGTACATGGCCCAGATGGCCAGCTCCTCTTCGTGGAGGATCTCTCCGGCCATGAGAAAGAAACGATCCATGCTGTCGCCCAGCAGTGGTTTCCACAGCTTCCGAATCAGCGCCAATTGATCGCTCAGGGAGGTGGGCGAATCCATCGCCGGTTTGCGCAAGAGGTCAAGCAGGGTGACGGGCTTTGCGCCCTCCAGCGGAACCAGCGGACGGGTGGCGAAGTAATTCGGCATTTGTCCGGTTACCTGGCGGTAAACGGTCTTCTCCGCCAGGGTCTTGTCCTCGAAAAGCTCCTCAAACGGGCGGAATGCCTCATTGCGATTGGCGGTCCACAGCAGCAGCAACTCCTCCAGAGCGGCGGCTCGATGCGGCGTTCCGTCTGTGGCGCCCGCGAGCCATTGCTGCGGGGTCTGCTGGCCGCGAATCACGCTCGAACCGGGAAAATGCTCGACAAACGTCAACAGCATCTTGTCGAGTTGCTCCGGACCTACTTGCGCGGAAAAAAAGTTGAGCGCGCTGGTCATCACTTCGGGGTCGAACTGCTCGCGGTAGTGGGCCATCAGGACGTGGCTGGCTTCGTCTATAAGGCCCATGGCGAAAAGCTGGCCGGCATGAACGGCCTGTTCGGGATGCTTCTCCGCGTCGCGCACCTGGTTCATCCGGAACGCAAACTGCCGGCACGCCCCCAAATTGGCGAATACTACGTTTCCCGCGTACGAAAAAAGCGACTCCGCGAACTGGTAACGTTCACGCGCATTCCGCGAAATGTGGAATTCCATCATAGGAAATCTAGCTCCAAAACTCGTTCAGCCTGCCAAAACGCCAATACTGGATCCGGGATGGGTCCTTGGCCCTGCCGCTTTATACATGGATGCCATCCGGCAGGAACAAAGCCAAAAAGTAAAGTATCACCAATGGCGGCATTGGCGCAGAAATCTCGACTTCCATGCCGCCGGAAGTGGCGCTGGCGATTGGCGACGGGCTTTTGCCTCTATACTTTGGAGAGCCTCAAGCCATGCCTTCGACAAACCAACCCGATGCAGCCGGACCGACCGAGAACAGCATCCCGGTGCGCTCGATTGCCTACCTGGGCAGCCGGTATCCGACGCTGTCGATGATCTTCGTGCTGCGCGAGGTGCTGGCCCTGCGCGCACTGGGCTTTCGCATTGAGACGGCCTCCATCAACCCGCCCGACCGGCCGCCGGAGAAACTGACGCCGCAGGAGCGCGAAGAGGCCGCCCGCACTTACTGCGTGAAATGCCATGGGGTTATTGGAGCCTTGGCAGCCCATATCAAGACTTTTGTACAGGACTTTCTGGGTTATTGGCGTGGCATTGGCCTGGTTTTTCGCCTGGCGCGGCTCGACTTGAGACGGCTCTTTCTCAACCTGGCTTACTTCACTGAGGGTTTGATGGTGGGTCAATGGATGAAGGCCAACGGCCAGACCCATCTCCATGTGCATCTGGCCTCGCAGGCGGCCAGCGTCGGTCTATTTACGCGGCGGGTCTTCGGTGTGGGATATTCGTTGACGGTGCATGGACCGGACGAGTTCTACGACGCTCGGGGCCAGTATCTGATGGAGAAGATTGCCGCCGCTGACTTCATTGTTGGCATCAGCTCCTACACCTGCAGCCAGTTGATGAAACTTTCTCCGTATGCGCATTGGAAGAAGTTCGTGGTTGCGCGTCTCGGCGTGGATCCGATGCTGTTCTCGGCGCTGCCTCAACTGGCGTCGCACGATGTTTTTGAGATTCTTTGCGTTGGGCGTTTGACGCCGGCCAAGGGACAGCACCTTTTGATCGATGCTGTTGACAGGCTTGCTCAACAGCGGCGCCTTGTGCGCCTTCGCCTGGTTGGCGATGGGCCGGATTACACGTCGCTACGGGCATGCGCGGACCGGCTCGCTTCTCCGGAATCGGTTGTGTTTGAAGGGGCCGTGAATCAGGATCGAATTCGCAGCATCTACGCAATGGCCAATGTGTTCTGCCTCCCCAGCTTTGCGGAGGGCCTTCCCGTGGTGCTGATGGAAGCAATGTCCATGCAGATTCCGTGCGTGTCTACGGCCATTGCCGGCATTCCCGAGCTGATTCGTAATCAGATTGACGGACTGCTCGTTCCGGCCTCCGACCTCGAAGCTCTTGTCCAGGAACTGGCCCGGTTGATGGACGATGGGGAGTTGCGGGATCGGCTGGCGAGGAGCGGACGGGCCCGTATATTGGAGCACTGCGACCTCACGCGCAATGTTGAGACGCTCGCCCGGATTTTCGCCGAGCGCATCCCGGCTCAGGGCCGCGCAAGCAGTTGAGCCACGGCCGCAATCAGGCCGGGAATATCGGAGGGATTCGCCTCAATTGCCGGCTCCCAACCTGACTCCCGCAACGTCCCGCTGGTTATCGGCCCGATTGAGACTGCCGGAATTCCGACGAATGGCCAAGGAACCCTCGCCGCACGGGCCGCAACCTGAAGATGGGTCACGCTTGACGAACTGGTGAAGGTCGCCGCGTCAATTCCGGCCGACAGCGCTTGCAACAACTGGTCTGGCGCCGCATCGGGTAATACATTCCGGTAGGCGTCCACCGTGTCAACGAATGCGCCGGCTTTCCGCAATGCTTCTGGAATTACGTCTCTCGTGACTTCGGCCCTGGCAAGGAGAATTCTCTGTCTTGATGTCCGGTCAACAAGTCCAGCCACCAGACTTTCGGCCACGTATGTTTCAGGGACAAAGGTAATGGAAAAGCCTGCCGCCCTCGCAGCCGATGCAGTCGCTTCGCCTACCGCGGCAACCCTTAACCCAGCCGGATGGGTCAGCGGAGCACCTAACCGGGCCGCTCGGTCGACAAGCGCACGGACTGCATTCGCGCTTGTCAGAATCAGCCAATCGTAAGCAGGAAGAGCGAGCAGAGCCGCATCGAGCGCGTCAAAACTCTCCGGAGGCTGGATCTCCAAGACGGGAACCTCGATGGGCGTCGCACCAAGGGCTCGTAAACCCTGGCTGAGCTTTCCAGCCTGACGCGCGGCGCGAGTCACCAGCACCCTTCGACCAGCCAATGGCAGCGAACTCACCGGGCACCCTCGCCTGCAGCGGCCGCAAGCAAAGGTCCGGCACCTGCATCGATGAGCATTTTTGCGGCCAGACGCCCGAGCGCCACAGGATCGCAGCCGGCGCGAAGCTCACTATGGAAAATCCGGACTGCTGAGCCAGTTTCAGGAGTGGCTACCACGCCGAAGATCTCCACGAATGGGATTGCATCGGTCGCCCATTCCGGCTGGGGTTTTAGGCGGCAATGAATGCCGATGGGAACCTGGCAGCCTCCACCCAGTGCAGCCAATGCCGCGCGCTCCGCAGTTACCGCAAACCGCGTGGCCGCATCGTTTAGAAACGCCACCGCCGCAATCGTCGCCACGTCGTTTTTGCGCGTCTCAATGCCGAGCGAACCCTGTCCCGCTGCCGGACAAAAATCCTTTGGCTCCAGCCGCTCCCGCACCCACTCCGTCTTTTCCAGCCGATCCAACCCAGCCGCGGCTAGCAAAATCGCGTCTACCTGGCCTTCGGCGAGTTTGCGCAGGCGGGTGTCTACATTGCCGCGAAACTCCACTGCCTCTATATCCGGCCTGAGCGCCTTCAACTGCGCCCGGCGGCGCTGGCTGCTGGTGCCTACGCGTGCGCCTGGCGGGAGATTCGCCACGCTGGAATACTTCACCGACACAAAGACATCGCGCGGGTCAACTCTTGGCGGAGTCGCAGCTAACACAAATGGCTCCGGCAATTCGGTGGGGAGATCCTTCAGCGAATGCACGGCCAAATCGACGCGCCCTTCGGCCAGCGCCTCTTCGATTTCCTTGGTGAACATTCCTTTGGAACCAACCTGTGCGAAAGTGACTTCCTGGAGCCGGTCACCGGTCGTCTTGATGATCTCAATCTCGACTTCGTTACCCTCGCCTCGAAGCAACTCGGCAATATGGTTGGCCTGCCAAAGTGCAAGTTGCGAACCACGGCTTCCAATACGCAGCTTCATCGGCGGGTCTCCACGCTGACTGCGCTCACGGCCGCGCTCTCAGCTTTCTCGGCTTCTATTTTTTCACTGGGATTCAACCGCGACGGAACAGGCGCAACTCCACGCTCCGATTCTCGATCTGCTTCCACTGAGACAGACCACTCCTCGCAAACGGCATCCAGCTTGACCTGGTCGCTCTCGCGCGCGGCCTGCTTCAGCGCCTGCATCGGGGGATGAAGAAACTTGTTCACCAGGCCACGGGTCAGCGCTTCTACAGCAGCCACCTGCTCCGCAGTGAGCCCACCGAGCCGTCCCTGAACCCGCCGTAACTCGGCTTGGCGAATTTCTTCGGCCCGCCGTTGCAGCGCAACAATCGCCGGCGCCACATTCACCGTACGCTGCCTCTGATGGAAGCGCTCCACCTCGCCCGCGATCAGGGTCTCGGCATCGCTGGCTTCGCGGCTGCGCTCGGCCAGATGCGCCGCGGCTACGGCCTGCAGGTCGTCTATGTCGTAGACGAAGATGCCTTCGAGCTTGCCCATCGCTGGGTCAACATCGCGGGGCACGGCGATATCGATGAAGAACATGGGCCTGTTGCGGCGGCGCTGCATGAATGCCTGCCCGTGTTCTCGACGGAAGATGGGATGCGGTGCGCCGGTGGAGCTAATCACGATGTCGGCCTCACTGGCTGCCTCGTAGAGTTGCTCGTACGGAATCACGCGACCGGAAAACTGATCGGCCATGCGGCGCGCGCGCTCCTGAGTCCGGTTGCTCACCAGGATGGCTCCGGCGCCCTGCTGCACCAGGTGGCGTGCGGCCAACTCGCTCATCTTGCCGGCGCCGACCAGGAATACCGTTCGGCCTTGAAGCGAGCCGAAGATCTTTTTCGCGAGATCTACGGCTACTGAGGCAATCGAAACCGAACTCGAACCTATTTCCGTCTCGGTGCGGACCTTTTTTGCGGCGGCAAACGCGCTCTGCAGCAAATGCTCAAGCTGGCCCGCTACGGTGCCCGCCGCGCGCGCTACGGCGAAGGCTTCCTTGACTTGGCCAAGAATCTGCGGCTCGCCTACGACCATGGAATCCAGGCTGGCGGCAACGCGGAACAGGTGGCGCACGGCATCGCGGTCATGCTGCTGGTAGATGTGCGGCTCGAGGAGCGCACGGTCCAAGCCAAAGTGCTGGTGCAGGAAGCCGGTCAGGTCGGTGTCCGGGGACTCGACAGCGGCCAGCAACTCTACCCGATTGCAGGTGGAAACAATCATGCACTCCGACACGCCTTCAACGGCGGCAAGCGCGCGGGTAGTCTCCGCCAGGTCCTCGCGGCTGATGGCGATTCGCTCGCGCAGGGCTATCGGCGCGGTTTTGTAGTTCACTCCAATGATTGCCAGCGTCATTGGGCACCGAACCTGTGGACGTGGCTGAAAAGGTTGGCCGTCCACACCACCACCATGACTGCAAATACCGCTCCGGAAAGATAGGCGGCTTTGCGCCCGCGCAGGCCGGCCGTGCGCCTGACCAACAGCAAGACCACATAGATGGCCCAACTGATAAATGTGGCAACGATTTTTGGATCGAGAAAATACGCTGCGCCGAGAGACGATTCCTGAACCAGCACGGCTCCAATGGCCAGGCCGACGGTCATGCAGGGGAAACCGAACTCCAATGTGGCCTCGGAGATGCGCTCCAGGGTGTCGAGGGGGGGTAACCAGTCGAGCGGCGCCCACCAGGAGTCCTCGGCGGTGAGGAAGCGGGCCTTGGGTTTGGCTTTGAGACGCCGCTCCTGCACCAGGTAGAGGATGGAGGCTAGCAGGCTGAAGCCGAGTCCCACATAGGCCAGCATGAGCGCCGCGATGTGCGCGGTGAGCCAACTGAGGCGCACGCCCTGGGAAGGAAATGTATAGCGATCCGGCCCCAGCGCGGGGGCGATCAGCATAAAGAATGTGACCGGTAAGGCAAACAACCCAAGGGAGATAGCGTCGTAAAGCCACCACACCAGGAAGAACACCGAGGCCACCGCGAGGCCAAGCAGCGACTGGACTTCCCGCACGCCGACCGGAACAATGTGGTGCGCCTGGACCAGCATTTCCACAGCGGAAACAAAGTGGAAGAAGACGGCCATTCCGCCCAGGTGAACGCACCAGCGGCGCCAGCGGTCGGCTTTATAGAGCACGGCCGGGAAGACGGCGACACCCGCCGCCGCATACAAAAGAGCCGCAACTCGAAGCCAGAGCAGATACATATCGACTTTCACCTTAAAGGCGTAACTGCTCAGTATACTGTGATCCAAATCACCAAATGACCATCAGGTGGGACCGGCTCACCTGGGATTCAGGCACTAAAGGCCCTTCTTCATGACCTCAAGGCCGGCCTTGGAAACCTGGACATCGTCCTCGGACTTGCCTCCGCTGAATGCGACGATGACGTAGCCGCCTTTGACCTGGAGGATGACGCCGCCCTGCCAGCCGAATTCGCCGGTCATGGGAGGGCGTTTGGCGGTTCCGCTGTCCTGAAGAGTATTGGCCATCTCGGCAGACTTGGCGTAGGCGATGCCGAGCAGGTTATTGCCCTTTTCGGTGGCTGTCTGGGGGTCTATCATGCGGCCGACGACGGCCATTTTGGAATTCCACTCCTGGAGGGTGCTCCCGGGGGCATAACTGACGACAGCCACGCCCGTGACCTTGAGTTCGGTGGCTTTCTCCTTCATGGCTTCGAGGGCCGCGGTGGCAAGGGAGTCAAGTTTCTTCGCGTTGACTGGCTTAGCCGGGCTCGCAGCCAACCCGTGCCCCACGGAGGCGACCAAATTGAAAGCAAGAAGCATTCCAATTACAACCAGGTGTCTCTTCATTCCATTTCTCTCCACACAAAAAGTGCCGGGCGGATGACGCCCGGCCGACCAGGAGAGAATTCTACTCTGCGCGCCTGCGCCTCATCTATCTATTCGCATCGCGGGCGCACCGAAGGCATCCCCGCGATAATACTGTATGGCGGCGAGTTACCGAGCAATTTTCAGAAACGGATCAAGATAACACTACTGCGGGGGGACAACCGGGGTCGTAGTCGTTGTTTGAGTCTGCTGCTGAGCCGGGACATCCGTTGTCGTCGTTTTTTCCTTCGTCTTCTCCGACTTCTTGTGATGGTGCTTGTACTTCGTCTTGGTCTCAGATTTCTGAGTGGTTTGGGTTTGTGGTGGGGTCTGGGTGGTTGTGGTTGTAGTTTGAGTGGCGTCTTGTGCGCTTACCGGCAGTGAAAGTGCAAGCACGATGAGCGACCCGAATGCAATTGCATAGGGCTTTCTCGAATTCATTCAATTCTCCTTATTCTGCCCGGACCAGATTGCCGCGGGACCCGCAAAGAAGCCGTGGAATGAGGAACGGTTTCCCGGAGTTACATCCAGACTCGCCCCCCTACTCCATAAATGCTGTGCAGAACGGCTCGCCCTGTCGACGACCGTATTGAGAAGAATGGTTCAATTCATCTGCAACCGGAAGTCCGGGGCAAGGAATTCTGAGCCCGGAATCAACAGGCGAGTGCGAGTTCAACAAATACCGCTGCCCCGTCCCGTCACGATACTCTTAGAGTCGAAGTGATAAGAGAAGATAAACAACCCGTGGCTCCGCTGCCTCCGCACATGGATGGGGACACTTTTGAATTGAATACACCCATTCAACCGATTGCTGTTCCTCAGGCTCCCGCTTCGGACCATGCTCTTGCTGAACTCACTCCGTTCATGCGGCAGTGGACGGCGGCGAAGAGAGAGAACCCAGACGCGCTGCTTTTCTTTCGCATGGGGGACTTCTACGAGTTGTTCTATGACGACGCCGTGACGGTAAGCCGGGAGTTGCAGTTGACCCTGACGGCGCGGGACAGGGAGCGCTCGCAGCCGATGTGCGGAGTTCCTTATCACGCGGTGGAAAGCTATCTGACGCGGCTGCTGCGCAAGGGATACCGCATTGCCATCTGCGACCAGATGGAGGACCCCAAGCTCACCAAGAAGATTGTGCGGCGCGAGGTGACGCGCGTGCTGACGCCGGGGACCGCACTCGATAATGCGCTGGGACAGGAGCGGAACAATTTTCTGGCGGCGCTGTTTGAGACTGGCTCCGCGAAAGAACCGGTTTGTGCGGTCGCGCTATTGGATGTTTCGACGGGCGAATTTCGGACGGCGGAGTTCACCGGAGCAGCCGCGCGGCAGCAGGCGGTGGACGAGATTGTGAAGGCGGCCCCGAGCGAGGTTCTGCTTCCGTCGAGCGCCGAATTGCCTGCGCAGCTTGAGGGCGGCCTGGATCGCATTGCGGCGCGTACACGCGTAGAGGACTGGGTGTGGACGCGCGATTTTGCGGTGCCGTTGGTGGAGCGGCAACTGAATGTGCGCACGCTTGAAGGCTATGGGCTGGACACGCATCCGGCGGCGGCGATAGCGGCGGGGGCGGTGCTGCACTACGTGCGGACGACGCAAAAGATTGAAGCGCTGCACATTGACAGCCTGAAGTTTCAGGAACACTCGACGGCTCTGGAACTCGACCAGGTTACAGTCCGGAATCTCGAATTGGTGGAGCCGTTGTTTGTCCGGCAGGATTCGCGGACGACGCTGTTCCATACGCTGGACGCATGTCAGACACCGATGGGCAAGCGGCTGCTGCGCGCTACGATTCTGCGGCCGCTGGTGGATGCCCAGGTGCTGGAGGCACGCTACGAGGCTGTGGCAGAGGCGCACGCCGATTTGCTGAAGCGCGAGGAGATTCGGCGGGCGTTTGGCGGGATATTGGATTTGGAGCGGCTGCTGGCGCGATTGTCGCTGGACTCAGCCGGGCCACGCGATGTGCGTGCGCTCGCCGGCAGCCTGGGGAAACTGCCGGGGCTGAAGATCGCGCTGGATGCGATGCGGGCTCCGCTATGGTGTGTACTGGCTTCGCGCCTCGACGCGCTCGAAGATGCAACGGCGCTGATTGAGCGGACGCTCGTTGCTGAGCCTCCGCTGACGCTTGTGGATGGCGGCGCGATTGCTGGCGGTGTGGACGCTGAGTTAGATGAGTTACGCGCTATATCTTCGACTGGGCGCCAATCGATTGCTGCCATTGAAGAACGTGAGCGGCAACGGACGGGAATTGGGTCGCTCAAGGTTCGCTATAACACGGTATTCGGGTATTACATCGAGATAACGAAGGCTAACATGGCGCTAGCGCCTGCGGACTACGAACGCAAGCAGACGCTGGTGAATGCCGAGCGGTTTACTACTCCGGAGTTAAAGGAATACGAGAGAAAGATCCTAACTGCGCACGACCGCTCCATCGAGATTGAGAAGCGGATCTTTGTTGCGTTGCGCAAGACGGTTCTGGAGGCCGCAAGCCGCATTCGGCGGAGTTCGGCGGCTGTGGCTGAGGCCGACATGGTGGCTAATTACGCGCATCTGGCCGCGCTGCGCCGTTATGTGCGACCCACCATCGTTGAGGAACCGGTACTTGAGGCTGTTGCGGGACGGCACCCTGTTATCGAGCAATGGATGGAGGAGACACGCGAGGGGCGCTTTATCGCCAACGATCTCTATCTGAATGCTTCAGACCTGCATAAGGAAGGCGAGGGGCCGAGTCTATTACTTATAACTGGCCCTAACATGGGCGGGAAGAGCACCTATCTTCGCCAAGCGGCGATGTTAGTGCTGCTGGCGCAGATGGGGAGCTTTGTGCCGGCAGAGAGTATGCGCTTTGGATTGGTTGACCGCATTTATACGCGCATTGGGGCGAGCGACAATGTGGCGCGGGGACGGTCGACCTTTATGGTCGAGATGACGGAGACAGCCACGATTCTGAACACAGCCACGAGGCAATCGCTGATCCTACTGGATGAGATGGGGCGCGGAACGGCTACGTTCGACGGACTCTCGCTGGCATGGGCAACGGTGGAGTATCTGCACGCGGAGACAGGCGCGCGAACTCTCTTTGCAACGCACTATCATGAGCTGACCATGCTGGCGGAGAAGCTGCCGCGCGTGCGGAACCTTCGTGTAGGTGTGAAAGAGGCAGCTGGAGGGATTGTGTTTCTGCATAACATTGAGCCGGGCGCGGCCAGCAAGAGTTATGGCATTGAAGTGGCACGGCTGGCAGGGCTGCCTTCTCAAGTTATCGAGCGGGCCAAGCGGGTGCTGCGGCAGCATGAGAAGCAGGAGCGGCAAAGCGTACAGGTGGAGACGGCGGAGCCGGTGCAGCTAACCATATTCACGCCGCTGTCGCAGCGCATTGTGGATCGCATTGAAGCTACAGACGTGAACTCGCTTACGCCGCTGCAGGCGCTGAATTTGCTGGAGGAGTTGCAGCAGGAACTGAAGGAGAAAGGATGACTTTAAACCTGCGTCATGCAGCGGGAAGCTTGCTGGTTGTGGGGCTGGGAGGAACTGAGATTTCAGCCTTGGAACGTGCGTGGCTCAAGCTTGTGAGACCTGCTGGGGTCATCCTTTTCCGGCGCAATATCGTTGATGCCAAACAGACCCGTTTGCTGCTTGATGAGGCGACTCGGCTGTGTTCGGCGCCCAGTCTTCGCTGTGTGGATGTGGAAGGCGGAAGCGTGGATAGACTCCGCGAAGCACTGGCGCCGATGCCTTCTGCGCGGGCGGTGGGAGTTGCGATGCGGTCTCCCACCCTTTCGCAAAAAGCGCGAAAGGATGGGGCACCCGGTAATTTAGGGCTAGCCCGGGAACACGGTGAGTTGATCGCGCGGGCGGTGAAGGCTTTCGGCTTCAACACTACGCTTGCGCCTGTACTGGACCTGGCTTTGCCTGCTTCGGCGCAGGTCATGGGGACTCGCGCGGCTGCGTCGACGGTGATGGGTGTTGTGGATTATGCCCGCGGTTTTCTTGCCGGACTTGCGACCCATGGGGTGGTGGGATGCGGCAAGCATTTTCCAGGACTTGGCGGGGGGACGCTGGACTCGCATCTTGAAACTCCGGCTATTGACCGCAACATGCGCGAAATGGACGAGGAAGACCTGAGACCTTATATCGAGTTGCGCAATGAGCTGCCGATGGTGATGGTGAATCACGCGGCTTATCCGAATACTCCCGGCGGAAAGCGCCCTGCATCGGCTTCGCCGTATTGGATTTCGACCGTGCTTCGCAAGCGGATTGGCTATCGAGGCATTGTCTTCTCCGATGATTTGGAGATGGGGGGTATTCTCAAATTCTTGCCCCTTGAAGAGGCAGCGATCGGCGCCATTCGCGCGGGGATGGACCTGCTTGAGATATGCCATAGCCCGGAGTTGATTTTGCACGCATACGAGTCTTTGATTGCCGAAGCGGAGCGATCTATTGCTTTTCGCGAACTATTACTGATGCGCGCGCGGCAGACTTCCCTGAAGCGCAGGAAGCTGTTTTCGGGCGAGGCTTCCGCGGCTCTTTCTACCAGACAATATGAAGCGTTACGGGCGCGAATTCTGCGATTCGGCGAGACGATTGCGAAGACTCAACCTGCAACGGAGACACAACCTGCATGAGTTCTAAATCCATGACCGTAGCGGGAATCATGAGCGGCACTTCGGCGGATGGAATCGATGTGGCTGTGGTGCGGATCGATGCGGGCAGGCTGCGGCCCAGACTGACGTTGGTCGCGCACGAAGGCTTCGCGTTTCCGGCTGCGCTGCGGCGCGCGGTGTTGGCGGCGATGAATGCCGCCTCCACTTCAACTGCTGAGTTGGCGCGGCTCAACTGGCGGTTGGGCATTGCCTATACTGAGGCGGTGCGGACAACCATAAAGAAACATGCGGTCAAGCTGGACCTGATTGGTTGCCACGGACAGACTCTCTATCATCAGGCGCGGGCGACGAGTTATGCGGGACGCAAGTTTACCTGCACGTGGCAGGCGGGCGAGGCACAGGTCATCGCGGCAGCGCTGGGCGTTCCCGTGGTTTCGAATTTCCGGCCGGCGGACATGCTGACGGGCGGGCAGGGCGCGCCGCTGGTTCCGCTGCTCGACTACGTTCTGTTTGCGCATCTGAAGCGGGGGCGCGTGCTTCAGAATATTGGCGGCATTGCCAACTTGACGGCAATTCCTGCCGGAGCCGTGGCCGATGCGGTAACCGCTTTCGATACGGGTCCGGGCAACATGGTGATCGATGCGCTCGCGATGGAACTTTTCGGAAAGACATTCGATCGCAATGGTGCGATTGCGGCCACCGGCAAGGCGATTGCTCCGGTACTGCGTGCAGCATTGCGGAATCCTTATTTTCAACTGAGGCCGCCACGGGCCGCGGGGCGCGAGGAGTTTGGAAGAGAGTATGCGAGGAAATTTCTGGCTGCGTGCCGGCGGCATAGCAGCAAGCCGGAGGATGCCATCGCGACGGCTACCGCGCTGACGGTCGAAACCATTGCGGGGAGTTATAAGAGATTCGTGCTGCGAAAAATGCGCGGCGGTGGCAAGGAGTTGAGCGGAGTAGACTACATTGTCTCCGGCGGCGGAGCGCGGAATCGTACTTTGATGGCGATGCTTGCACAGCGGCTGGAGCCGATGGGGTGCGAGCTGGCGGCGAGTGAGGATTTCGGCATGCCCGTTGAAGCCAAGGAGGCTGCGGCCTTTGCGCTGCTGGCGTGGCAAACGTGGCATCGTCTGCCGGGGAATGTGCCAGCGGCTACAGGGGCGGGACGGCCTGCGATTCTGGGGCAGGTGACGTATGTTTAGACCGCCGATATTGCGGCTATTTGCGCTGTCCGCGCTGCTCGTTCTTCTAAGCTGCCACTCGGCGCAGAGGGACCCGCATACCGTCGTCTTTCTCATCGAGAGCAGTCCGGCCAACCTCGATCCGCGCATTGGCACGGACGCGCAGTCGCAGCGCATTGACGCGTTGCTGTTCGATGGGCTTGTGGCTCGCGATGCGAGCTTTCAATTTACTCCCGCGCTGGCCGAGCGATGGGAACAGCCCAATCCGCTGACGCTTGTTTTCCATCTGCGGGACGGCGTGCGTTTTCACAACGGACAACCGCTCACCGCGCGCGATGTGGTCTTTACTCTTGAATCGATGATTGAACCGGGGCGGCCTGGTGGCGTGATATCGCCAAAAGCCGCGACCTACGCGGCTATCGACACGATGGAGGCGCCTGACGAACGGACCGTCGTGATGCATTTGAAGCATCCGGATAACTACCTTCTGACCAATCTTTCCACGGGAGCGATGGGCATTGTTCCGGAGGGGAGCGGGCGCGATTTCTGGCAGCATCCGATGGGTTCCGGTCCTTTTCGTTTTGTGAGCCAGCAGGTCGACCAGGATGTGATTGTTGAGCGCAACCCACTGAGCTGGTCGGTGGTACCGAAGCTAGAACGAGTCCGGTTTGCAGTGGTTCCCGATGCAATTACGGAATCGCTTGAGTTGGAAAAGGGGTCGGGCGATGTGGCCATCAATTCCCTTCCCATGGACTCATTGTCTGTGCTTGCCGCGCGTCCCGATTTGCGCATCGAAGAGACGGGCGGGACCGAGATTCAATACCTGAGCTTCAACCTGCGCGACCCTATACTGAGCGACGCTCGGGTGCGCCAGGCGATCGCTTGCGCCATCGATCGCAACCTGATTATCAAGACGCTGCTAAACGGACGTGCGCGCCCTGCTTCGAGCCTGTTGCCTCCAAACCACTGGGCTTTCAATGACGATGGGCCGCGCTACGATTACGACCCAGCGCGGGCGGCGCGTCTGCTGGATGAAACCGGCCATGCGCGCAAGGGCGACGGGATCCGGTTTCACCTGGTGATGAAAACCAGCAATGTGGAGTCGACGCGACTGCTGGCTGCTGTGCTGCAACAGCAACTGGCCTCGGTTGGCATTGCTCTCGAGATCAGGAGCTTCGAGTACGCGACGTTTTATTCCGACGTGGTGCGGGGCGCCTTTCAGATGTATTCGTTGCAGTGGGTCGGCGGCAACGAGCAACCGGACATCTTTGGGTACGCGTTCTCCTCGAACCGGATTCCTCCCAAAGGGGCAAATCGCGGCCATTATATGAATGCCTCTCTCGATGCAGTGCTCGATGACGCGGCCAAGAGTGAGGATGGGGCACGCCGGCGGGCCGACTATGCGCAGGCGCAGCAGATTCTGGCTCGCGACTTGCCAGCTATCAATCTTTGGTATCGCGACACAGTTGTGGTGCATAACCGCAGGCTCACCAAGGTAGTTCCAGCGCCTTCGGGAAGTTACATCTTTCTTGAAACTGCGGAACTAACTAACTAAGCTCCTTCGATTGGGCTTCTTTAACAGTTTCGAATCTCGGCATTTGATAGTATCTGCGTAGGACCCAAGCCAACTCAGCCAATGCGACCAACGAGATGAACCCGGGGGCGCTCTTTCGAAAAGGCTTGCAGCCGGAGCTTCCGCCGCACCTCTGCAGGTATCGTGATCTGTCCTTTGGATGTCACAGCCCGGGTAGCCACCGCATTGCCTCTGAGATCATGAAACGCCGCTTCCTCACTTTATATAAGGCGAACAGCAGATCAGGGACATTGCTCCGCACCTGATTCTAATCCTTACTTTTCGTACGTATAGAAACCACGCCCGGATTTGCGGCCTAGCCAGCCGGCATCTACCATGCGGACTAGCAGCGGGCAGGGGTGGTATTTGGGGTCGCCGTAGCCTTCCTGCAAGACGCGCAGAATATCGACGCAAACATCGAGGCCGATGAAGTCCGCCAGTGTGAGTGGGCCCATGGGATGAGCCATACCCAACTTGAAAACCTGGTCGACAGCCTCCGGCGTGGCTACGCCTTCCATCACGGCGAAGGCGGCTTCGTTGATGAGCGGCATGAGTACACGGTTCGACACAAATCCTGGAGCGTCGTTGACAGCAACGGGCGTCTTGCCCAGCCTGATGGCCAGTGCGTGGACCTGGCCAAAGGTTGCGTCGCTGGTGGCGAGGCCGCGGACGACTTCCACAAGCGCCATGACCGGCACAGGGTTGAAGAAGTGCATGCCGATCACCTGTGCGGGGCGGGTGGTTTGCGCAGCAAGGCGGGTAATTGAAATGGACGAGGTGTTGGTAGCGAGGATGGCTGTTTCCGGCACAATGCGGTCGAGGGCGCGGAAAATCTCCGACTTTAGCTCGAAGCGCTCCGAAGCAGCTTCGACAACGAACTCCGCCGTGCTGAGCGCTTCGCGGTCTACGGTGGGCTCGATGCGCGCCAGCACCGGATCGATGTCAGCTTCAGCCAGTTTCCCCTTGGCGGCTTCGCGGCCCAGGTTGATGCGGATCTGCGTGAGGGCGCGGTCGAGGAAACGCTGCTCCACATCGCAAAGCAGGACGCGGAAGCTGGAGCGCGCAAAGACATGGGCGATGCCTGAGCCCATGGTCCCAGCTCCCACCACGCCAACTGTTTTAATTTCGGCCATTCGAGACTTCTCCCAAGTGCAAGAGGGAGTGTAGCAGGCCGGGTGCTCGATGGGCCTTTCAGCGCACCCGACGAGTTGAGTGTTGTGGTTTCCCACCCTTTCGCCAGAAAAAAGCGAAAGGATGGGCACGGAGCATTTTGGGCACGAAAGGTTCGGGGTGGTTAGCCCAAGTTCGTCACGATATTGATAGTTCAGTCGATTTTGCGGTGTTCGCGGGCGACAAGTTGTTTGGGCTCAAGGGTGGTATTTGAAAACCCGATGTAG
>Ga0182013_10002577_pt1 | contig 23645 bp, 16 predicted proteins | sample 612S2MmetaG_FD_120487 | JGI IMG/M metagenome (GOLD analysis project Ga0182013, IMG submission 120487) | Permafrost microbial communities from Stordalen Mire, Sweden - 612S2M metaG | ecosystem: Environmental > Terrestrial > Soil > Wetlands > Permafrost | place: Sweden: Stordalen | collected...
ACGGGGCAGTTAAATGGGCAGAGGGGGGGTGGGGGGGGCGAAAACGGGGTAAGAACCGGGCAAATCCTGAGCGCGGAAACCGGCAATTAGAGTCTCTAAAGTTCAGTGTGCGCCCTGGGCGGGTAATCGTACGCAAGAGCTTTCCGAGGTTGTTGAGGGCGTAGCCTGTAGCCGTACATTCACCGACATTCAGCTTCGATCTGTTTTATTGGAGACTTCATGAATACGAAACTTTTCAGTCTTGAAGGCAAAGTCGCGATCGTCACCGGCGGAACCTCCGGCATCGGACGCGCCCTCTCGCTCGGCCTCGCCGAAGCCGGAGCCGACGTCATTCCAACCGCTCGACGCCAACAGCAGGTGGATGAAACCGCCGCGGCCATCGAACAGCTCGGCCGCCAGACCCTCCGCCTCGCCTCCGACGTCTGCGACCGCGCCTCGCTGGAGAAACTGCTCGCCGCCGCAATTGACCGCTTCGGTAAAGTCGACATCCTGGTCAACTGCGCGGGCATCATCAAGCGCACGCCTACCATCGACCTTCCCGAAGAGGAGTGGGCCAACATCCTCAACACCAACCTCACCGGAACCCTGCGCGCCTGCCAGGTCTTCGGCCGTTCCATGCTCGAGAGGGGCTATGGCCGCATCATCAACATCGCATCGCTCAACAGTTTCGTCGCGCTCAGTGAAGTCGCCGCCTATGCAGCCAGCAAGGCCGGCGTGGCCTCGCTCACCCGTTCGCTGGCCGTCGAGTGGTCAAAGAAAGGTGTCACCGTCAACGCCGTCGCCCCCGGAGTCTTTCGCACCGACCTCAACGCGAAACTCCTCGACAGCACGCCTCGCGGCCAGGAGCTGCTCATGCGCACCCCCATGGGCCGCTTCGGCAAGACGGAAGAACTCATCGGCGCCACCGTGTACCTGGCCTCCGACAGCGCCTCATTCGTCACCGGCCAGGTCCTGGTAGTCGACGGCGGCTTCCTCGCGAGCGGCGTGAATCAATAAGAAGCGGTCGTCCGTCCGCTCGGAGGCCGGAGCCTCACGCGAGTACCGTGGCCGCATGGTCTCGTGCTCTCCCAGGTCCCAAAGCGGGACCTGGGGCACCGACAAATGGGGCGCGTTGAAAGCACGTAAGTGCAGATTCTACAACTTCCTAAATGTCCAAGAAACCCCATAAAGATCACGGTAGTAGGGCAAATTAGCACAAAATCCTCAGATCGCGCCCTCGGCTGGTTTCTCTGTTTGCAGGCCTTTCTACCCGTCCATTCCGAACTAATCCACCCGGTGAGCCGACGGGTGGTAACCAAGCCCAAATGTACGGATGGGCGGTAATACAGGACCGGAACCCTAGAACAGCCCTTCCGGACCCTCCGGAACCTCACGGCGCAAACTATAAGATAGTTTTGACCCGTAGAAACGCCGTCGCAAAACTGGCGTTAATGGCGTACAGATAGAGGCAGAATCGTCATGACGATGAGTGAACTGAGCCGCCCTTTCAACACGGAAGCTGACACCGCTTCTCACGGAACAGAGAGACACACCCTTTGACCATCTCCGCGTCGAGGAGCGTCCCCGCCTGGCACTCAAGTTCGAGGAGCACCACCTCGAGTTTCGATGCAGGCCGATAGGAACGGGCGGATGTCATTGCATCCAGCACATCGGCAATCGCGACGATACGTGCTACAGGCAGGATCTCGTCGCCCTTCAAACCTCTTGGGTATCCCGAGCCATCCATGCGTTCATGGTGCTGCCAAACTGCCTCGGCAATCGGCCAAGGGAGCAAGATGTCCTTCAGAATGAGGTAACCAGCCTCCGGATGTAACTTCACCCGGGCAAACTCCTCCGCGGTCAATCGTCCGGGCTTGGTCAATATTTCTTGTGAAACGATGAACTTCCCCACGTCGTGAAGAACCGATGCCACTCGCACCGCCTTAATACGATCTTCATTCCAACTCATCTCACGGGCAATGGCACAAGCGATTATAGCGACGCGGTGCTGGTGTTCTGCAGTACTTTGGTCGCATGCCGCCATTGAAGACGCTGCCGCGTACACGACCTGCGACATGGCTCCGGCGAGGCCGCGTTGTGTCCTTCCGTGTGCGAGGTACCGCTTCGCGCGTTGGGGAAGTGGAAACGGGGATATGTCGCCCTCTCCAACCAGTTGAGCGGGGGTCTGAAGCATGACAGGGCGATAACCAGGCAACGTTGCCATCTAAGCTATTCCTCCTGGACCGGCGCCTGCACTTGAGCAGGCGCGTCCGGTTCTATCGTCATTTTGCGGGTTTCTGTTCAATCGTCGGATCGAAAAAGCCATATTTTAATCACCTTGATGAACCCGCCAGCTTTGGCAACGCCTGTCGGTCGTCCCGGTGTCTGGTGGAAGCGCACGGAACAAGCCCCCGGCAGCACTGGCAACGGATTCCGAGCTGCTGGAAAGGGTCAAGACTGGCGCTTAGGCGGGTTGCAAACCCAGGAAAAGTCAGGCCGCACAAGTAGCACCGATCATGGTTGTGGCCTGGTACTCGGACTGCGGATCGGCGTCGACGTTTCGAGGAGGCAACCGTTCGCATCCATCACTCAGAACATACCCGACCCCACGTACTGTCCGGATCAACTTTGCTTCCTCGTTGAGGTCAATCTTGTCGCGTAAATACTTCATATAGACATCGACGATGTTTGTATTGGGATCAGCGGCGACTTTCCAAACCTCCTCCATCAGGGTCTTGCGAGACAAGACTTTCCCCACATTATTCATCATGTATTCGAGGATTTCGAATTCACGCGGGCTCAGATCGATTCTTCTGCCGCCGCGAAACGCCTGATGTCCGTCCATGTCGATCGTCAGCTCCCCGGCCGTGCGTGAAACGGCGGCGGGGGTGACATTCTTCCGGGACAAAAGGACTTGAACTCTGGCTGCCAGCACCATGAAGGAGAACGGCTTCTTCAGGTAATCGTCCGCACCCTCTTCAAGGCCGCGGACGATGTCCTCGGTCCGATTCCGTGCTGAGAGAACCAGTATCGGCAGCTTTGGCTGGGTCGCGCGAATCTTCCTGATGAGGTCTATCCCATCCATGCCGGGCAGGTCCAGCTCAAGGATAAGGAGATCGTAAGCATTGCCGCCGAGTTCGTCGGCAGCATCGCTGCCGTCGGTCTTGAAGTCTACCTGATGGTTGTTGTGGCCCAATTGCCGCTTGAGAAACTTACCAAGGTGGATGTCGCCATCGGCAACCAAAATCTTGTGCACAATATGCATTTCCAGCCCGCCATTTCGAGAATTGACAGTGCGCCCCTAGCCGCGCCATAAAGATGCCCGTTCGACTGGAGAATTCTGCGTGTGTGTGACCCGAAGCACAAATATGCCCGATAATTTCGTCAGCAGATGTGATCTGGGTCACGAGACTGCCGCTTAAGGGATAACCCGCTTAGGGGATTGTCGCAGGCTGTCCGGCCAACTAGACTTGTCAGTCTCTCGAGCTCCGGCGCTACGCAATTCAGGAGTGCGACGAGGCTCCGCCCGTCCCGGCAGGTTCATTTCATAATTGGGCATTGAGAGTGGATGGTGGCCAACTCGGAAGTTACGCCGGTTCTTGAATCCGAAGAGCAGCCGGAGATCCTTCGTCGCTGCGCTCCTCAGGATGACATAGCGTTGGGGGGAGCGGGAGTATCCGACCTGCGATTGTTGGCGAGTAGTGGCCTACTCGGCAGTTACTTCGTGCTAAACGGAGTTGCCGTCGATGGCCTCGCACAAAACGAGCACAAAGTTTGAGGGCGTTTCTTAAGCCTATTGTTTTATGGCACTTGGGACGTACTGGCAACCTGGAGCACCCAAGTTAGTGGGCGGGACTACGAAATCATGCGGTTATTGCGCGGGGACGGCTTCGGGTTCCTTCAGCGGCAGTCGCACCACGAATCGCGTTCTGCCCGGCTCCGACTCCACATCGATCGTGCCGCCAAACTTCTGGGTCACGATGCGATGCACAATTTCCAGGCCCAGCCCGGTCCCCTCGCCCTCCGGCTTAGTGGTGAAAAACGCCTCGAAAATGCGCGGAAGCACATCGGCCGCAATGCCGGTTCCACGGTCCGCGACGCTCACCGCCAGCGTCCCCGGCTCTGTCCAGGTCGCGATCTCGATCTTCGCTCCCTGCGGCGACGCGTCTACCGCATTGTCAATCAGGTTGGTCCATACCTGGCTCAGCGCCGCACCCCGCGTCTTGATCGTCGATGGCGACGCATCAAAGCGCTTCACAACCTCGATCTGCTTCATCCGCAGTTTGTGACCCAGGATCGTAAGCGTGCTCTGCAGGCTGTTATGCACGTCCACTTCCCTGCCCAGCGACCGCTCGTCGTAGGCGAACATCTTCACCGCCATCACCAGTTCCGTGACGCGTGAAATGCTCTCTTCGATCGCGCACACCAGCGATACGCTCGATATCAGCGCCTCCAGCCAGTTGAGCGCATCGGAAAAGCTCTCAGCGTCGAAAATCTCTTTCGCGCACGCCAGGTCCTCCCGCTTGAATCCGATCTCCACCAGCGCCGGCCCCACAGAGAATGCATTCTCAACATGTGCTGCTGCCAGCCACTCGGCCATCTCTTCTTCGGCATCCGCCTGTTCCAGGCTTCCCATGGCGTGCGCGTGGCACCCGCCGACCGCATGCTCCAGCAGCATCCCCATGCACTCAAGCTGCTCAGCCGATTTCTGCTTGCGGCTGTTGCGAAGGCTCACCTGCTGCAACCGCAAAAGGTTCTCGCGCAACTGCGAAGCGGACCGCTTGGCCGCAGCCCCCGGATTGTGCAACTCGTGCATCAGCCCGGCAGCCAGGGTGCCCAACGACACCAGCTTCTCCCGGTGCAGCGCCTCCACCTGGTAGGCCTGCAGCCGCTGCGCCATATCGGCCATCACCGCCACCCGCACCGACGGGCAGCACGCCAGCAGCGACCAGAACTGCTGTTCGCTAAACCGGATCAGCGCCGAGTCTCGGGTGGCCACAACGCGGTAAGAACTCACCACCCGCCCGGTCAGCAATGGGACCTCGCCGAAGCCGTCGCCCGCACGCGCAACCCCCACCCGGAGCCACGCTCCATCCTTCTCCTGCTTCTCCAGGGCGGCCTCGCCCTCGAGCACAACCCAGTAATAGCGCTCCTTTTGACTGTGAGCTACTAGCTCGGCCCCTGCTTTGACCTTCACTAACTCAGCGCTCTCGACGCCGCTCAGGGCGTTCCGGCTGGTCCCTGCAAACGGCCGGGTTCGGAACAAGGCCTCGTCCAAATTCCCGAGCAATATAGGTTCAATCTCGATCGCTTGTCCGCCTTCGCTCATCCCACCGTTCCCGCTCCCACGTGTGAACCAACCTGACCCCTCAGAACCCGGCCAGATACTGGTGAACAAACTGCACCGCGATCGAGCCCTCGCCCACCGCCGACGCTACGCGCTTCACTGACCCGTGCCGCACATCCCCGGCCACAAAGACTCCCGGCACGCTGCTCTCCAGCAAAAAAGGCTCGCGCGGCTCGCGCCAGCCCTCGGGCAATTTCCCGTCGATCCGCAAATCCTGCCCGGCCAGCACAAAACCCTTGTCGTCGCGCAGAATGCACTCCGGAAGCCACGCCGTCACCGGCGCCGCGCCGATAAAAACAAACAACGACGACGCCGAAACCTCCGACTCCCCTTCGGGGCACATCAACCGCAGCTTTTCCAGCCGCTCATCGCCCTTCGCTTCCAGCACTTGGGTGCGAGGCTCGACCACAATGTTCGATGTTTTCCCGATCTCATCGATTAAGTATTTTGACATCGTGGCCGAAAGTCCTCCACCGCGCACCAGGATCGTCACCTTACAGGCGTATTTGGCAAAATAAAGCGCCGCCTGCCCGGCCGAGTTCGCCCCTCCCACCACAAAAACCTCTTCGTCCTTGCACGAAACCGCCTCCACCAGCGCCGCCCCGTAGTAGACGCCCCGGCCGGTGAGACGATCCATCCCCGGAACATCCAGCTTCCGGTACTGCACCCCCGGGGCCAGCAACACCGAGTGGCTGGAGACCTCTCGACCGTCGGCAAGCTGCACAAACCGGTACTGCCCGTCGATCCTCAACCCGGCGGCCCGCTGCATGACAAATTCCGCCCCAAACCGCGTGGCCTGGATGTGCGCGCGTCGGCCGAGGTCGGCTCCGGTGACCCCGGAAGGGAATCCCAAATAGTTCTCGATGCGCGAGCTCGACCCCGCCTGCCCTCCCGGCGCTTCCGGCTCGATGACCAGCGTCTTGAGCCCCTCGCTGGATCCGTAAACGGCTGCCGCCAGCCCCGCCGGCCCCGCGCCCACAACCACAAGGTCATAGAACTCCTGCGTGGCCTGGACGCTCAGACCCACCCGCGCCGCTAATTCCTCCAACTCCGGATCCGCCAGTGCGGTTCCGTCCGCCAGCAGAACCACCGGCAGCCGCTCGGGATCCAGCTGACGGTCCGTCAACAGCTTCACCGCCTCATCATTGCTGGTTACATCCAGCCAGCGGTAGGGTACATGATTGCGCGACAGGAAGTTGCGGACCTTATGATCCCTCAGCAGCCAGCGGTGTCCAATCACCCGCAGCCCCTCGAAGGGCGGCCGGTAGCCGGCCTGCCAATCCTCCAGCAGGTCGGAGACCACCGGGTAGAGCTTCTCTTCCGGCGGATCCCACGGCTTGTTCAGGTAATAGTGAATCCGCGCCGAGTTAATGGCCTTGATCGCTGCTTCCGTATCCGCGTAGGCCGTCAGCAGCACCCGCCGCGCTTCCGGATACATCTCCCGCGCCCGCTCGAGAAAGTCAACCCCCGTCATGCCCGGCATCCGCTGGTCGCTGATCATCAGCGCCACCGGCTCCTCACGCGTCTTCAGTTGCGCGAGGGTATCGAGGGCCGCCTGTCCGCTGGCCGCTCTCATCACCCGATAGGTCGCTCCATATTGCCGGCGCAGGTCCTGGACAACCGCCTCCAGAACGCTCAGATCATCATCAATTGCCAGCAGAATCGGTCTTGCCATATGTCCTCAGTTTAATCCGCGGTGAAAAAGTGAATGCGGCAGGCTAAAATGACGTGCCCACCGGTCAAGGCACGTAGCGCGAATTCAACCCGCCGGCAGCCTATAGGGAAAACGACGAGGTGCGCGGTCTACTCCTGGTTAACGCCCCGCCCGGAGCACCACGCACAATTCCTTCGTATTGACATTGCATGGCGGTAGTCTCATGGGTGAAATGGGGAGTAAGATCGACGTATCGCTGGCCCTCAAGACCGGAAGGAAAACCGACCGATTGCAGTGTAGCAAATGCAGACACTGCCAATGCCGTGTGCGGGTTTGCCGATAAGATGAGTGCAGGGGAACTTCAAGGCGCAATCCTGAAGGATTCTTCGGGCCAACAGTAACCGGATCGCGCCGGATGTTTTGCACACGGCTATAAGCACACGGGGCACACGACATGAATAAGATCATCCTCGCAGATTCGCAAGCCATCTTTCGCGCGGGAACAGCGAAAGTGCTGGCCATGGACGAGGACTTGCGCATCATTGCCCAATGTACTGACGTTGAACGGATGTATCATGCCGTCACCACATTCCCCTCCGCCATCGTGCTGTTCGCCGCCTCTCTTCGCCCCGATTTTTCCCGTCTCCGCACAATGCTTGAGTCGGTCGGCAGCCGGGGTATCGTCATCGCCGAAAACAACGACATTGCAGGCGCCTATATTCAGCAGGGATTTCGCGGCGTGGTTTTTCGCAGCGTCACCGGCTCATCGCTGGTCGACTGCGTCCATCGAGTAGCCGCAGGGGATATCTGGCTTCCGCCTCAGGTCATGCAACCCGACTCTTCGGAAGACGACCTGGTCGGCACACGCGTCCGCGACCGCCTCACCCCCAAGGAGATGCGCATCGTCGCCCTCATCGTCCAAGGGTGCAAAAACCGCGAGATTGCCCTCCGCCTCAAAACCACCGAGCAGGTGATCAAGAACTACCTGCGCTCCGTCTACGACAAAACCGGAGTGAGCGACCGTCTCGAACTGGCCCTGTTTACGATTCACCACCGTGTACTTGCCCAGGCAGCCGCCGAAGTCGGCAATAAACTCGACGCCGAGCAACAAGCCGCCCCAGGCGCCGTCGCCTAGTAGCTGGAGCGCTGTTAATTCCTGCTTTGATTGGCGATGCTCGTACTGGGCTATGATTCGGTCCACGAACCCTGTGCGAGGGATTAGCGAGCCGCTGCTGCGCGGAGTGCTTCGGCTATGCTCTTTGCCTGCGTAAACAGGTATAGATAATCCGGGCCGCCCGCCTTCGAGTCGGTTCCGCTCATATTGAACCCGCCAAACGGATGTGCCCCCACCATCGCTCCCGTGCACTTGCGATTGAAATACAGATTTCCTACATGAAACTCGCGTCGCGCCCGATCCAGCTTTTCCCGATCGTTAGTGTAGATCGCCCCGGTCAGCCCGTACTCGGTATTGTTCGCCACTTCCAGGCCCTCCTCGAAGCTATCAACCTTGATCAGAACCAGCACCGGCCCGAAGATCTCCTCCTGCGCCAAAACTCCGTTGGGGGGAATATCGGAGAAGATGGTCGGTTCAAGATAGAACCCGCCGTCCTCGGTCGACGGCGCATTTCCGCCCGCAATGAGCCGGCCCTCCAGCTTTCCCTTCTCAACATACTCCAGCATGGTTCCGAGCGCCGCCTGGTTAATCACCGGCCCCAGGTTATGATTTTCAGCCGGGTCGCCCACCGTCAGCTTCGCCGTCCGCTCCCGCACCCGCTCCAGGAACACGTCGTAGATCGGAGCCTCCACAATCGCCCGCGAGCACGCTGAACACTTCTGCCCGCTGAATCCGAATGCCGAGGCCACCACTCCCTCCACCGCCGCGTCCAGGTCCGCATCCCTGCACACAAGAATCGAGTCCTTCCCGCCCATCTCCAGAATCGTGCGCTTAATCCAGATCTGTCCCGGCGCCGTCCGTGCCGCGCGCTCGTTGATCTCCAAACCCACCGCCTTCGACCCTGTGAAGGAAATGAACCGCGTCTTGGGGTGTTCGACAATCGCGTTGCCGAACGCCACCCCTGATCCGGGGCAGAAGTTCACCACCCCTTCCGGCATCCCCGCTTCTTCGAGCACTTCCACAAACTTTGCCGCGATCGTCGGCGAATCGCTCGAAGGCTTTAGAATCACCGTATTCCCGGTCACAATCGCCGCCGCCGTCATCCCCGCCATAATCGCGAACGGGAAATTCCACGGCGGAATCACGGCCCCTGCTCCCAGTGGAATATAGAGCAGTTCATTCCGTTCTCCGGGATACTGAATCGGCGTCGTGGCCGCGGCCAGCCGCAGGGCCTCGCGCCCATAAAACTCCAGAAAATCGATCGTCTCGCCCACATCGGCGTCGGCCTCGGCCCAGTTCTTGCCCACCTCATAGGTAAGCCAGGCCATGAACTCGAACTTCCGCTGGCGGATGAGATGCGCCGCATTCAGAACCAGCGAAATTCGCTCGCCGGTCGAGACCCTGCTCCAAAACTCGAACGCCCGGAGCGCCGAAGCCATGGCTTGCTCAGCGTGATCGGCTCCCGCCTTCTGGTGCACGCCCACCACCTGCGCCGGTTTGGCCGGATTAAGCGACCGAATCTTCTCGACCGTCTTGACCCGCTCCCCGCCGACAACCAGCGGGTACTCGCGTCCAAGTTGCTGCCCGATCTTCGCGAGCGCGGCCCGCATAGCCCGCTCATTGTCCGGCGCCTTGAAATCGACAAAAGGCTCATTTGCGAACACGCCCTCAGGCGTCCGCGGCAAAATCGAATTGTTAATCATTCCAGTAGCCATCGCTTATCCAGTTTATTCCAGTTCAAAGGTTCAAACCAGGCAGCAAGGTCGCGGACGAACTGCGATTCCCAGAAACCACAGACTGATCAAAAAGTGCAGCAGTGCGATCCCACACCCGGGAGAGGTTTAGGGCAATCGCATTTGGGTTCTGTTGACATCCGAATCGGCAGTTGGATTTCGTGGGTGTAAATCCAGATGCGATTGACCTGGGGAAACCTCCGCTCTTGACTCACCAAAGGTCATCAAGCACACTTGACCGATGCACCTCATGAAGCGAGTACGCGACCGCGGATGATCGCTCGTCTGGCAAGTCTTCTTCCCGAGGCGGGCTCCGCACGGTCGAACCCGATTCGCAGTATGCACGTGCCCGGCGCCTCGCCGGCTCACCGGTCCAACCTTTCCGCGCGAGCATGTGCGCTGCTCATTCTGTTTGCCTTCTGCTTCTCATCCGGCATCTTTGCGGCCCAGCCAAAGCTCCTGGTCAGAAATGCACGCTTGTTCACCATGGCCGCCGGGCAGCGCGAGCCATTCACGGGCTATCTGCTGATCGCCCAGGATGGAACTCTGCTCTCGGTCGCCGCCGGAGAACCGCCCGCGAATCTGAATGCGGACAAGGTTGTCGATGCGCATGGGCATTGGATCATTCCCGGGCTTATCTCCGCGCACAGTCACCTCTGGCAGGCGGCGTATCGCGGACTTGCGGCCGACAAGACACTGACCAGCTGGATTGACGATATCTACATCCAAAGAGCCGCGAAAGCTTCCTCTGAAGATCTTTACTGGTTCTGCCTGCTGGGCTCGCTCGATCATCTTCAACACGGAATTACCGCCGCCTACGACTTCAACTACACAAGAATTGACTGGAACAGCGATGAAAGCCCCTTTGACCAGGCCCAGTTCCGCGGAGAGCTGGAGTCGGGTATCCGTTTTGTTCATGGCTATGAACCGGGATGGATGGGCCCGGGAGTGACCGTCGACAAGGCCGCGGGAAGGCTCAAGGCGTTCCTCAATTGGACCTCCACCCAGCCCCGGTCTTCAAGATTCTTGAGCGTGATGTTGAATGGAGGCACGGCCTTCAACAACACCTACCAGCAGGCGGTGATGGAAAAAGCGTTGATGGACCAGTTCCACCTGGCCAATCAGAGCCACTACCTTGAGCCTCCGGAAGCGATAACACAGAGCGAAGAACGCGCCAAGTTCCGCTGGTTTTTGGACAGCGGCATGCTCTCAAACCAGCTGATCTTCGGCCATTTCATCCATACCAATGAGTTCATTCTCCAGCAGGCAGTAAAAAATGACGTCGCCATGACTTGGAATCCGCTCTCGAACGGGCGCATGGCCTCCGGGGTTCCGGACATTCCAAAGTATCTCAAGATGGGTATCCGGGTCGGGATGGGCATCGATGGAGAAGCCAGCGGCGACCTTGCCGACCCCTTCGAGAACATGCGTGCCGGGCTCTACGCAATCCGTGACAAGTACGAGGATGCGACCGTCCTGAGTCCTTATCAGGTTCTTTGGCTTCACACCATGGGCTCGGCCGATGTGCTGAAGGTCAAAGACAAACTGGGCAGTCTCGAGCCGGGCAAGTTCGCTGATTTTGTCCTAATTGACCCGGCGCGGCTGGGCGCCGTGCTCGAAGATCCCTACGCAAACCTGGTTCTGGTGACCGGCGAGCGCGATATCGACCAGGTCTACGTGGGCGGCGAACTCATGGTGGACCATGGCCAGATGGTGCACGCGAATATGCCGTCCATCGAGGAGCAGGTGAGACAGCGCGTAATCGCGGCGAAATAGGAGCCTGGCGCCCAGCCGGCTCGGTCCCGGTGCGCGGTTCCCCAATCCCCTTGCAATAAGTGGTTTGCTGAATTTGTTCAACCTTCTGTTCTACGTGCGCAAATCGCATACACAATCCTGCAAACCATGGAGAGGAATGTGCTCACGCGCAGGTGCTAGTTTTTGTACCGTGGGTATACCATAAAACTATGTTTCATCATGGGATTACGCGTAGGGAAACGCTGCAGCTACTGGGCCTGTTGTCCGGTGGCTCGATTGTAAATCCGTTGTGGGCAGCAACTTCGAAATCGACAACTCCATCGTCCGCAGCCTCGGCCCCAGACTCCCATGCGAGTGAATCGAATGCGGGGATTGCGCCGGTCTTTACATGGCTGACTCTGGGAGAGGTGAAACCCTCCGGATGGATCAAAGAACAGATGACGCGAGATCTCGACCAGGGATTCGCAGGGCATCTTGATGAACTGTGCAAGGAAGCCTCATCGGATATCTTCGTCAGCCACCGCAATACGGGAGTCTTGGAAAACGTTGTCAATGCCGCCAAGAATAACTGGTGGAATGGCGAGACCGAGGGTAACTGGAGAGCCGGCTTCATCATGCTCGCTTATCTCTCAGAGGATAAGCAAGCCATGCGCAAAGCCGACGAGTATGTCCAGCACATCCTGTCTTCGCAGGGAGAAGACGGCTACCTGGGCGTGTTTGCGCCGGATGTCAGGTTCTCAAAGCCCGGTGAGTTGTGGACGCAAACATGCCTGATGCGCGGCCTGCTGGACTATGCCGAACTGACCGGCGACAAGCACGTGATGGACGCGGTCATTCGAGCCACCGACCTCACAATCTCGGTCTATCGTTCGGGCGACACGCTGTTATGGTCTGGCGCCGGAGGCGGCGGAGAAAGTCACGATCTGATGATGTCCGACGTGATGGAACGGCTATTTGACCTCACCGGCAACGTGAAGTATCGCGACTTTACCGTCAAGCTCTATGAAGAGATGAGCCTGACTGTGCCCAAAGCGGACACCAACATGCACTCGCTTCTCAACCCGGATTCCGGTTTTGAAGATCATGGCGCAAACACGTATGAGACCATGCGGGTGCCGCTATGGCTATGGATCGCCACCGGCCGCGGGGACTTCGGCCAGGCATCCCGCAACTCGTTTGAAAAACTCGCTCGCTACACGGAGCCGAGCGGGTCAGCGGTGAGCGAAGAGAGCATCTCCGATCTGCGCCCCGACCCCATGTTTACGCTTTACGAGTACTGCGCAACGAAGGAGATCCAGTTCACCCTGGAGTCTGCATTGCAGAAGACCGGTGTCGCTTCCCTGGGCGACAAAATCGAGCGGATCTGGTTCAACGCGGCGCAGGGTTCGCGTCTGGCAGATGGGTCTGGCATCACTTATCTAACTTCGGAGAACCGCTTCCATTGCGACGGCTTGATGCCCGATGGAACCCAATGGAATGCGAGCATCAAGTTCTCGCCTACGCACACTGACGTGGCGGTCTGCTGCAACCCCAATGCATCCAACGTCGCCTCTCTGTTTGTAAGGGGAATGTGGATGCGGCCCAAAACGGGCGGATTGGCCGCGACTCTCTACGGCCCCTGCAGGGTTTCAACCTCGATAGCAGGCGTGCGAGTCGAGATCGAAGAAAAGACCCTCTACCCATTTGAAAACACGGTCGAGATCGAGATGCGGCCGGAACAGGAAACCGAATTTCCGCTGATGCTGCGCGATCCCGAGTGGTCAAACGGCACCAGGGTAAAATGCGCCGGCGCCGCCATCAGCCGCGAGGGTTCTTACTGGGTTGTGACTAAGAAGTGGAAGGCCGGAGACACGGTCAGCCTGGAATTCATGCCTACCGTGAAAGAAGTACCCGCAGTGAATGGCGAGGTCGCACTTCAATACGGAGCGTTGCTGTTCGTCCAGCCGATCGAGGCCCATAAGCAGGTCACCAAAACTTATCCTCTCCCGGATTTTGAGGACGCGTACTATCTTCCGGTCCCGGGCAAGTATGAGGCTGTGGCCCTCCCCTCCTCATCGCGGTGGCAGGGATTCGGGCTCGCCCCGGCGCATAGCGCCGCAAGCGCAAATCCACTGCGTCCCTTTGACCAGCCATTGGTTCAACTCCAGGGAAAAGTCATCCGGCAGTCCGATGGGGCTGAGACTGAAGTCTCCCTGGTGCCGCTGGGGAACGCGCCCACGTTGCGAAGGGTGACGTTTCCCATCGCTCCGTAATTGAAGCCATGGAGCCGCGATCAGATGCGGCCAGGCCCGCAACCCAGACCGCAATCCTCTGGCAGAAAGGCAATTGGAAAAGCGATGAAGCAAGTAGATAAAGCCTCGGTCAGCAGACGCGCAGTCATGCGGAGCGGGTTGATTACTATTGCGGGTTGCGCGTGGGTTCCCCGCGCCTTCAGCGCGACGGCGGCGTCGAGCTCAGATGCAGAAACCGCAGGGGCCGGTCAGAGCTGGACGATTGGCAATGACCTGACCGCAAGGACAATCACCTTCCTCGCCGGCAAGGGACTGATCACCGAACGGTTCACCGACTTGACCAACAACGTGGAGTTTATTCGTCCCGGGAAGCATCGCTGGGGCGCGGTCGAGGAGTTTTCATTTCAGTGCAACGGTCAGGTCTGCACGGGATCGAGTCAGGATTTCGATCTGGTGAGCGGAGAAGAGTCTGTGCTGCCCAACGGCAAGTCTCTCACCGTCCGCTTGCGCCATAAGACACTTGCGCTGGATGTGTCCTTGGTCTACATCGCGTATGACCGCCATGCGGCGATCCGCAAGCATCTGGTGCTGCATAACACCGGCACAACGCCGCTGCGAATCTCGCACCTCGCCATCGATGCCCTCGATGTCACCCTCGGGCCGGAGAATGAAACCACCCTGCTGACGCAGTACGGGACCATTCCTCGCGAAATTTTCTATACTGGCCGTTCTGAAGACGCGGCGCTGCTTGTGGCCAACGGCCGCACCGGCACCGGCATCGCGGTCATCAGCGAAGTTCCCGGTTATATGAAGCGCACCGAAATAGGCGGGTGGAACGATGCCGATTACGTGCGCATCGAGGTGCTCTACGACACCGACCTGATGCCCTTCGAGCGTGTGATTGCTGCTGGGGAAGAGTTCAAAACCGCCAGTGGATCCCTGGTCATCTATCGCAACGGCAGCGGCTTCGAAGATCCTCACTGGCGTTTGCCTTCCTACACGGCCCAGGTGCTGATGCGGCGCGTGGATGCGCAGGGACCGCCGTGGATCTACAACACGTGGGAGCCGTTCGAGCGGTCAATCAATCGCGATACGGTGATGGAATTGATCGACGTCGCGGCCGCGATCGGAATCGACATCTTCACTATCGACGATGGCTGGCAACAGGAATATGGCGCCAACGACGTGAACCTCACATCGTTTCCCGGCGGCCTGATGCCAATTCTCAAAGCAGTGGAATCGCGCGGCATGCGGCTGGGTTTGTGGATTCCTGTCGCGGCGATTGGACCCTCGACGCCGGATTATCGCAACCATCCCGAGTGGGCTTCGCTGGACATCGATGGAAAGCAAAAGACCACCTCCACCATGGGAGGCGACAAGGTGGTCATGTGCATGGCGACGCCGTTTCGCGACGCTGCCGCCGATCGCATCATCGATGCCATCGAACGCTTCCACCTGGCCTACGTAAAGCTCGACATCACCACCATCTTCAATGCCTATGGAGAGGCCCCCGGCTGCTGGGCCAAAGGTCATTTCCATTCGACGTGGGCTGAGTCGCTCAACAGGATTTACGAAGGCATCTCGCACATGACCGGCAGAATTTACGAGAAGCATCCGGATGTGCTACTCGATCTGACCTTCGAGCTCTGGGGACAGAAGCACGTGATCGATGCCGGCCTGTTGGCGGCCGGCGACCTGGATTGGATGAGCAACGTGGACGACAGGCAGCCGGACTCGGCCGGCACACTGCAGGCCAGGCAGTTGCTGTATCAGCGCGCTGCCTCCATGCCTGTCGAAGCGATGCTGATTGGCAATATCCATGCGGGTTTGCCGAACAACGAGGATAGTTTCGCCACGGCCATCGGTTCAGCCCCGCTTTTCCTCGGAGATTTGCGGCTACTCAGCACCGCCGATCGCCAGTGGTTCCATGAAAAAATGGCGTGGTTCAAGCGGTTGAGAAAGAACACCAGGATCAGCGAGAGCTTTTTCCCGCTGGGCAGTTGGCTGCAGCCCACGCCCATGGCCTGGGACGGTTTCGCGCGGCTGGCTCATAGCGGCAATGGCGTCATCGCGGTGTTCCGCAACAAATCGACGGAACCGGAGATCACGGTGCAGTTGCCCTTGATGCCCGAGGGAAAGTTCAAGGTGCACTCGGTGATTTCGGGCACTGACCTGGGCGTATTTGCCGGAGCAGACTGGATCCGCGGTATTCCGATACGTTTCACCGGATCGAACACCGCAGATGTTCTGGAAGTGTCCGTTGTCAGCGTTTGAATTTTTTTTTTGAACGGCACAGTGCGAAAACGGCATGATCTGCAAAGCTATTTGTTGAAAGCATTCGAAACGATGTGTAACTTATGACAGGCCGGGACAGGGTTCTTGCGGTACTTAATCGGCAGGCATCGGATCGCTTGCCCTGCATGCCGATTACGATGATGTTCGCCGCCGATGTCCTTGGAGTTCCTTACGGACAGTACGCGCGCGATCACAGGGTCATGGCCGATGCCCAGCTGAAGACAGCCGAGATGTTCGGCTTGGATTATGTTTCCACTATCTCTGATCCTGCACGAGAAGCCGCGGACCTCGGCGCAAAGATTAAATGGTACGACGATCAGCCTCCCGCGATCATTGAAGAAGATGCGCTGTTTACCGACAAGAAGCTTCTCGCCGGATTCAAGGCTCCTGACCTGTTTTCGGCCGGCCGGATGGAAGATCGAATCCGGGGCGTCGAATTACTGCGCCGCCGCGCCGGCAGGGATCTGCTGGTGGAGGGGTGGGTCGAAGGACCCTGTGCCGAAGCAGCTGACCTGCGCGGGATCAATCATTTGATGACCGATTTTTCAGACGATCCGGCGTTCATTCAAGACATCTTTGAGTTCACGGTCGAGCTGGCGACCCGGTTCGCAGCCGCGCAGATCGAAGCCGGCGCTGACATCATCGGCATCGGAGATGCGGCTGCGTCGCTTGTCGGACCCCGCATCTACAACGAGTTTGTCTGGCCATGGGAAAAGAAGCTCGTGGATTCCATCCACGCGAACGGCGGCAGGGTTCGTCTCCACATCTGCGGAAATACGCGGCGGATCGTTGAGCCCATGGGCAGGCTAGGCTGCGAGATGGTGGATATTGACTTTCCTGTACCGATGGAGCAGGCGCGCGCGCAGGCGGGCCCGCGCCAGACTTTGGCCGGAAACATGGATCCGGTGAGGGGACTGCGCAATGGATCCCCGGAAACGATCCTGCAATCCCTTGAAGAGCTGCGACAACAAGCTGGAGCCCAGTGGATTGTTGCGGCGGGATGTGAAGTTGTGCGCGACACGCCGCACGACAACTTACACGCCATGGTAACATTCGCACAAACGCACACTGCACTTAATCCAGCGGGTTCAACGGCCGGCTTGGACGGGAAAGAGGAAATTCCTTGAGGGGCTCCGAAACCGAGCCCCGCGGCAGAACCTGCCAGGGCGGAGTGCATCTGCGGAGCGCGTACTCCGGATCGCAAAGATTATTTGAGAGGAAGAAACATGGCAAAATCAGAGGAACTATACAACGCAATTCTTGAAGGCAATGCCAAGCGCGCGCATGCCGCTACCGAAGCAGCCCTCGCGGCCGGTGTGCCGCCGATGGACCTGATCGCCGGGTCGATGGTGCCCGCCATGGACGAAGTCGGCCGCCTCTTTGAGGCCGAAGAATACTTTGTTCCGGAACTGCTGCTCGCTGGCCGGGCTATGAAGAGCGCTCTCGAACTGCTTCGTCCGCTCATGACTGCCTCAGGCGAGAAGCTGGCTACGCGGATTGTGATTGGCACGGTAAAAGGTGATCTGCACGACATCGGCAAGAACATCGTGGGGTCGATGCTGGAAGGCAGCGGATTCGAGGTGATCGACCTCGGCACGGATGTTTCGCCGGAAAAGTTCGTCGCCGCGGTTAAGGAGAGGGAGCCGCAGGTGGTGTGCATGTCGGCATTGCTCACCGTGACCATGCCGGCCATGAAGACAACGATCGAAGCCTTGACCAACGCAGGTGTGAGAACAAACGTTAAGGTACTTATCGGTGGGGCCCCGGTCACCAGCCAGTACGCCAAGGAGATCGGAGCGGATGGTTACAGCGAAAGTGCGAGCGGCGCGGTCGGTTTAGTGAGAAACCTGATTGCGGCCGCGTAAAGGGCCATGGATAAACGCCGCCCGAAGGCCGTTTGGCAATCGTATTTCCGGCGTGACAGAGCGGCCGCAGCTAAACGCGTAGCCGTGTGAATCAGCATTGCGGAAGGCACAACCTGATGGATTATCGGTTTTACCTTGATCTTGCAGATCGCGGGCTATGCATGCCCGTGGGGACTGACCTTGTGATGCACGAAGAAAGCGAACCGGAGAAAGTTCGCAACGACGGGGCATGGCTGGGGCGCGTGATCGAGCGTGCGGCCCGGCGTTGGGGTACGCCGCTCGCCTTCCCCCTGATGGACCTGCGCTTGGAGAAGATCGATCTGCTGGCCATGGCCGGTATTCCTGAAGCAGTCGCGGAGTCCTATCACTTCACTTCGCCGGTCGACGATGCAACTCTTACAACATTATGCGGCGAGCAGGCCGTTCCTTTTTGCCAAGGCAGCGTGGCTCGCGACGAGGCTATCGCGTACGTTCGCAACGTGCCCGATCTGTTAGCGGTCGGTATGGCAATCGGCCCATTTTCGCTGGCAACACGCCTTATGGCTGATCCTATCTCCGTTGCCGCTATGGCAGGCTCCGGAGTTGATCCCGAAGAATCAGACGACGTCAAGCTGCTTTGGCAATGCCTGCGCATGTCAGAGGAAGCGGTGCTGCGTTCCGTACGCAGCCAGATCAGCCACGGCGCGCAGGCCATCATGATCTGCGAGCCGGCCGCCTGTAAGGCCTACATTTCGCCTCGGCAGATGAAGGCCGGCTCAAACATCTTTGAGCAGCTTGTGATGGAGCCCAATCTGCGGCTGAAGACCGCTCTCGAAGAAGCGGATTGCGATTTGATCTTTCATAATTGCGGCGAGTTGGTTGACGAGATGGTCGAAGCATTCGCGACCCGGCTTCATCCTCGCATCCTCAGTTTGGGCTGTTCTCGAAGGCTTTGGAAAGATGCACGCATGGTTCCCGCTGACGTGGTGCTTTACGGAAATCTGCCTACCAAGTCGTTCTATTCCGATTCTGCTATGCCGGTTGAAGAAGTGCTTCGCCTGACCGACGAACTGATCTCCAACATGATGTCTTGCGGACACCCGCATATCCTGGGCTCTGAATGCGACGTACTGTTCGTGCCCGGGGCGGAAGATACGATCAGAAATAAGGTGGATGCGGCGATGACACGGGGCAGAGAATATCTTGCCGAACACAACCCGATGCCGGTTGGGAAGGGATAAGTCGATGACCCAGCGGCGGTTCAACACACTCGCAATTTCGAGCCAGGAGCAGTTGCTGTATGGGGTCTGTCCCCATCCTCTTGAGTGCGGCCTGGGGTTGACCATCGGCGCAGGCACCGTGTTCCCCGAAGTCAACTTCACCTTGCCGCCCATGAACATGACCGACGAGACGTGGCCGGAAGTGGTGGCGCACTACGATCAAATGGCGGAGCAGATTCTGCGCCGGGCGGTATCGCTGGGGGCGCCGGGCATCGTGCTCGAGTTTGAACTCCTGCCCCCCATGACCGAGAAACCCGAGTGGGGGGCTGAGCTTACCGCGCTGTTAAAGCGGCACATGCGAGCCTGTCATGAGAAGCACAAGCTTCCCTGCGCGCTGCGTGTGACTCCCACCGATATTCGCGATCAGTTCAAGCCGCCCCTGATGAGGAGCGGCCAGGCCTGGGAACGGCTGAAGCGATCGTTGGAAGTGTGTGCCGACGCGGGCGCCGATATCCTTTCGATCGAGTCGATCGGGGGCAAAGAGGTTCATGACCAGGCGCTGATGTATGGTGAATTTTCGGGCATCGTCTTTGCACTCGGAGTCCTTGCACCAAGAGATATGTCCTGGCTATGGGGCCGGATCCACGATATCTGCGCGGCACGGCCGGGAGTGATCTGCGGCGGCGACTCGGCTTGCGGATTTGCGAATACCGCCATGCAACTTGCCCATCAGAAAATGCTGCCCGAGGTTTTGGCGGCAACCGTGCGCGCCATGAGCGCCGTGCGCAGCCTGGCCGCGTTCGAGCAGGGCGCCGTTGGCCCGTCGAAGGACTGCGCCTACGAAGGCCCGGTCATCAAGGCGATCACCGGCTATCCAATCTCAATGGAAGGGAAATCGGCCAGTTGCGCGCATTTCAGTCCCCTCGGCAACATAGCCGCCGCCATGTGCGATTTGTGGAGCAATGAATCGGTGCAGAATGTGCGCCTGCTCTCCGGCAACGCGCCGGAAGTCTTCACTGAGTTGCTTTCCTACGATTGCCGGCTGATGAATACCGCGGCAGGCGCCGGCGGAGCGTTGCAGATGAGAGACTGGATGACTGTATCGGATGAGTGGCTGAGTCCGCAGGCCGCCGTGCTCTCTCCTAATGCGACCATTCGCATTGCGACCGCCATCGTCGGCGCGGACACGCCTTACCATCAGACCATTGCTGCAGGCCGAGCCGCCGTCGAGATTCTGAAGGACGGGGTCGGTCAGCAGAAGCTTCATATTTCGCGCAAGGAACAGCAGTGGTTGGACCGCATCGACGGCGCATTGGAATCACTGCCCGCAGATGGCGAGGCGCTGATGCATGAACTCGAGCCTCAATATGGAGACCTCTACGATAAAACGGGCTATGGCCTCGAGTCCGCTTGAATCGGGGAAGCTAAGACGCGGATTGAAAGCAAGGAAGTGAACGACATGACAAGTTCAGTGAAGGCAAGAACAAGCCGGGATCGGCTCGTCGCCACGCTCAACCACAAACAGCCGGATCGCATTCCGATCGACTTCGGCGGTAGCGCGGTCACCGGCATGCATGTCAGCTGCGTGGCGGCACTGCGTGACTACTACGGACTGGAGAAGCGGCCAGTGCGGGTTCACGAGCCGTTCCAGATGCTGGGGTTGCTGGATGAAGATCTGCTGGATGCGCTGGGGCTCGATATTGTGGGCACATTCCCGCGCAACACCATGTTTGGATTTCCAGCCGATGAATGGAAGACCTGGGAGTTTAACGGCCTCGAAGTGCTGGTCCCCAGGGACTTCAACGTGAGCGTCGATGCTGACGGCAATACCCTGATCTATCCCCAGGGCGACACCAGCGTTCCGCCAGCCGGGCGAATGCCGAGCGGCGGTTATTTTTTCGATTGCATCGTCCGCCAGGAGCCTTTTGAAGAAGAGAAGCTCAATCCGGAAGACAACATGGAAGAGTTCACTCTCATCACTCAGGCCGAGCTTGACCATATCGTTCGAGCGGTCCACGCAGCCCATCAGACGGGCCGCGGCGTGATTGCCAGTTTTGGCGGGACCGCACTGGGCGATATTGCGCTGGTTCCCGGGCCATTCCTCAAGCATCCCAAGGGTATTCGCGACGTTACGGAGTGGTATGTCTCAACCAGCAGCCGGCAGGACTACGTTCATAAGATCTTCGAGCGGCAAACCGAGGTAGCGCTCAAAAATCTTGCCACTGTGTATGCGGCGATCGGCAACACTGTCGACGCGGTGTTTATCTGCGGCACCGACTTCGGCACCCAGACTTCTGCTTTCTGCTCGGTAAAGACATTCCAAAATCTGTACTTTCCCTACTACAAGCAGATCAACGACTGGATTCACTCCAACACGCAGTGGAAGACCTTCAAGCATTCCTGCGGAGCGGTTTCCAAGTTTCTTCCCGCCTTTATCGAAGCTGGAATCGACATCCTCAATCCCGTTCAGTGTTCCGCAACCGGAATGGATCCCGGGCAACTGAAGGCGAACTTTGGAGACCGGCTGGTTTTCTGGGGCGGTGGGGTGGACACGCAGCAAACCTTGCCTTTCGGTACGGCTGCCGAAGTGAGGGAGCAGGTCTTGCGCCGCTGCGAGGTGTTTGCGCCGGGAGGTGGATTTGTGTTCAACAGCATCCATAACGTGCAGGCCCGGACGCCCGTTGAGAACATCGTCTCCATGATCGATGCCGTCCATCATTTCAATGGAGGGCGGTAGCGCGGCGCCCCGCACCGCGGCTTCCAATTTCTTTAACCCCGTAGCCGGACGGAATGGCTCTTCCAACCCTTCGCCTGCCGGAAAACATTGGAAGTCCGGTGCGTGTCCGCGCAGGTTTGAATTGCCTGCGGGCTCGGTGAGGCCCGAAAGCTACGAGAGTTGCAAATAGACTACATAAATCTGGCAATCAGGGTGAGGACACCGGTCTAGCCTCGGGCGATAATCGGGCAACATATGACTGGAAGATGAACGGCCCCTCTGCCGGGGGGAGGCGTCTGCGGCGGAAGCATAACGCTCGAGTTGCAGTGAGTTTCCTCGTACCGAATCGGCCGGGAACACTGTCATCGTATGCGTCGTGTGGGAGTTATGCCGGGGCATTTTCAACGGCTTTCCTGCGGTATCGGAAGCTGATTGCGGAGAGCCCTTGAAGGCCGGAGTGATCAAATGGGGAGCCAGAACTCCCGGATTTGGGTTGAGAGGGATACCTGCGAGGTTTTGCTCGAATCGTGCTCTGGCGAAAGTATCGGTAATCTCGATTTGCGGATACAGTCAAAAACATGCAGAAAACACTCAAACAGATACCAGAATCATCTTGACAAGCTTATCCAGCTCAGCGTAGTTTTGCTCACAAGCAGAGTAAATTACCGGTAACCCAAAATCTTTGAAAAAGATGGCCACGGTTTCGTATCGCTTTTTGATTGTGGATATCCATGATGGTCTTAGGGTGAGAGGTACTGTTGTATTTTTTGTTCCCATCGAGATGTCCATCTCGAACCAGGAAGCCGGTAGTTTCTAGAGCTCGGCGGAATTTCCTGGCAATTCAGTTTCCCAGCTGAGTGCTTCATTTCGGGCGCCGGCAACAGGTCGGAATGCGTTGAAAACGTTGCAGCCTCGAATGATCCGGGTTTGCAAACGAACAGAAATCATCATTAAAGCCAGATATTCAGGAGGAAAAACGCAATGAGACGCTTTGAATGGAAGCGCACGACCGCACTGATCCCGTTACTCTTTCTGCTTGTTGGATTGCCCATGGCCCTCCGCGCGCAGATTGCGACGGGAGGCATCACCGGCACCGTCAGCGACAGTTCCGGGGCAAAGATCGTTGGCGCAACAATAACCCTGACGAATAACGGCACCGGTGTTCAGTCGACCACGACCAGCTCCGCGGGCGGAACCTACTTCTTCAATGCCGTGCTCCCCGGCACGTATTCGTTGAAGGCCACGCAGAAGGGATTCAAAACCTTCAATGCCGATGGCATCGAGATTCACGTGCAGCAGACTGACAATCTCGACATTCAACTCCCGGTCGGCGCCGTTTCAGAGAATGTGACGGTAACCACCGACGCCGCACTCATCCAGACAGAGGATGCGACGCTGGGCCAGACCATCAACACCCAGTCTATGGACGACATGCCGCTGAACGGCAGAAACTGGGCGTCGCTGGGCATGCTGGCTGCCGGAACCACCACCGCCACCACGGCTGCCGCTACCAACAACAACCCCACCGGCAGCGCCAGCAGCACCATGTTTGCGGTGAATGGCACGAGCTACTGGCAGAATGATTTTCGCCTCAATGGCATTGATAACAACGTTGAATTCTATGGCGGATCGCAGGCCGGCTCGAATGCCTCCATCACTCCTCCGCCCGATGCCATCCAGGAGTTCAAGCTGCAGAGCGGCGACTATAGCGCGGAGTTCGGTCACTCAACCGGCGCAGTCGTCAACGCGGTGGTCAA
>Ga0182013_10002579_pt1 | contig 23641 bp, 25 predicted proteins | sample 612S2MmetaG_FD_120487 | JGI IMG/M metagenome (GOLD analysis project Ga0182013, IMG submission 120487) | Permafrost microbial communities from Stordalen Mire, Sweden - 612S2M metaG | ecosystem: Environmental > Terrestrial > Soil > Wetlands > Permafrost | place: Sweden: Stordalen | collected...
CTCTGGCCGCTTTCAGCCAGGGAATAGAGCGACTGCTCGGCCGCTTCGATCTGCTCGCGGGCGGGCAGTTCGGCGTCGCCCTGGGCCGAGACGGCGATGTCGCCGCCGATGCGGATCAGTTCGCGGCGCAGGGCCAGGTCGTAGACCAGGCGCCCGTAATCGGCGGCGTGAGCGGCCGGCGGCGCCCGGTCCACCAGGTCGGCCAGGTAGCGCAGGCCGCCCAGTTCCTCGAAGGCCGGGTCCTTGCGGAAGCGCTCCATGAGCATGATCGGCTCGGCCAGTTGGCCCTTGCGGATATGCTCCTCCATGGCGGCGAACAGGCGCTGGTGGAAGGGCTCGTAGAAATGACGCGACTGGAGTTGATCGCTCAGGCGCTCATAGGCGGCGTTGTCGAACAGCAAGGCGCCCAGCAGGGCCTGTTCCGCCTCGATATTGGCGGGGGCGTGCTGGGGATGGGGCTCGGCGGAGCGCAGATCGAGGGCCGGTACGATGGTCATGGCGCGAGGTTAACGCATGCGGCGCGACTGTGTATGCGTTGCAATGTCCTGTCCCCAGCTAAAGCGGGGGCCTGGGGATAAGTTGGCGCGCAGATGAAAAAGGCGGCCCGGTTTCCCGAGCCGCCGTCTTCCGATTAGCCCGAAAGCTAAAGGCTTAGCGGTCGGCGCCGAAGTCCACGTCGTGGCTGCCGGCGCCGCCTTCCAGCATGTCCGCCGCGGCCTCTTCGGCCGCAACACGGTCTTCTTCATACTGAGCGCTGATCACGTTTTCGCCGCGGGCTTGACGTTCGGCTTCGTCCTGCGAGCGGGCGATGTTGATCTTCACCGTCACGGTCACTTCGGCGTGCAGGCGGACCTTCACCTCGTGCACGCCCAAGGTCTTGATCGGCTTGTCCAACACGATTTGCGAGCGGTCGGCCTTGCCGCCCGCGGCCAGGATGGCGTCGGCCACATCGCGACCGGACACCGAGCCGTACAGCTGGCCGCTTTCGCCAGCCTGACGGATCAGGATGTAAGAGGTCCCGTCCAGCTTGCCGGCGTCGCCTTCCGCGCCGGCCTTGGCCTTGGCGTTCCGCGATTCGATCTCGGCGCGCTGGGCGTCGAAGATCTTCAGATTGGTTTCGGTGGCGCGCAGGGCCTTGTGCCGGGGCAGAAGGAAGTTGCGGGCGAAACCGTCCTTGACGTTGACGGTGTCGCCAAGGGCGCCGAGGCGTTCAACGCGTTCGAGCAGAATGACTTTCATCGCGCCCTCCTCACTTCACAACGTAGGGCAGGAGCGCCAGGAAGCGGGCGCGCTTGATGGCCTGGGCCAGCTCGCGTTGCTTCTTGGCGGACACCGCGGTGATGCGCGACGGCACGATCTTGCCGCGCTCGGAGATGTAGCGCTGCAGGAGCTTGACGTCCTTGTAGTCGATCTTCGGCGCGTTGGCGCCCGAGAACGGGCACACCTTGCGGCGACGGAAGAAGGGACGGCGGGCGCCGCCGCCGGCGGCGGGGGCGGAGATTTCGTCGGTCATGGTTCTGCTCCCAGCCTAGAGTTGCAGTTCGTCGTAGCCGCCGCGGCCGCCGCGGTCGGGGCGGTCTCCACGGTCGCTGCGATCGCGGTCGCGTCGGGCCAGGACCGGTGACAATTCCAGGTCCAGCTCTTCCACGCGTACGGTCAGGTAACGCAGCACGTCTTCGTTGATCGACAGCAGGCGTTCCATTTCCTTCACCGCCGGAGCGGGGGCGTCGATGGCAAGCAGGGAATAGTGACCCTTGCGGTTCTTCTTGATCCGATAGGTCAAGTTGCGCAGACCCCAGTACTCGATCTTGGCGACCGTGCCGCCGCCGGCTTCGATCAGGGCCTTGAGGGTGTCGTTGAGAGCTTCGGCCTGTTGCGGCGAGATGTCCTGCCGCGCGATGATCACGTGTTCGTATAGCGCCATGGCGTCCTTACTTCCGTTGCGGAGAGCGGCGCCCGAGCCGGCGGAAGTCCGGCGGGGACGATGGGTCCGGTCGCGGCGCCGAGGGCCTCATGCCCCCGGAACTAAAGGGTCCGCGACAGACCGCTCTCCAGGAAAGCGGGGCTCATACGCGAAAAGGCCCATGGGGGCAAGGCTGGCGAGGGCGGCCCGATCTGGGCGGCCAAATCTGGGCGGCCAAATCTGGGCGGGCAGGCCTAGGCCGGCTGGGCCATGCAAGTCCGGGTCCGTCGCGACGGCAGGCCGGGCCTCGCCCAGGCGTGCAGGGGCCGCTCCACGGCGAAATGCAGGAAGGAGGCGCTGCCTAGGCAAAAGGCGATGTAACCGCCCAGCAGAATGACCGTGTTGGCCGCGCCCAGCCCCCCGATCCGCACATGGGAGGACAGCCAGAGCAGCGGCATGAGGTGGATTAGATAAAGCGGGAAGGAAATACGGCCCAGGAATACGGCCGGCTGTGACGAAAGCAGCGCGTCCAGGGCGCCGGTCCGGAAGGAAAGGCACAGGATCAGCAGGGCAAAGCCTGCGGGCGCCGCGAGGCCGCCCAGACCGAAATAAAACGCCAGGCCCAGGCCAAGGCATGACGCCAAGGCGCCCAGGTCCGCGGCGGAGCCATTGGGCCCCAGGGTTTGCCTGAGGCGGCATGCGCCTGCGCCGGCGACAAAACCGCAAGCCATCCGCATGAGGGCGGAAATCCGGTCGATCGGATTGCTTCCGGCCAAGCCGGTCAGGAGTTCGAACGCGACGAGGGTGGCCAGACCAGCGGCGGCCACGGCCACCGCGGTCTTGCCGGTGCAGCGCGCCAGGAAAAAGGCCAGCAGGGGAAAGGCGCCATAGCCGATCATTTCGGCGCTGAGCGACCATGTGGGCTCGTTCCAGTCGCCGCCCGCGCCCGTCACCCAACGGGTGGCCAGCAACGCCGTGCGCGCCAAGGCCGACGGCGACAGGTTGTCGGGGTCCTGCGCCCTGTACCAGGCGGCGAAGGATGGATCGGCCCACACCATCACGACGATCAGGCCCAAGACCAGCAGGCTCAAGGGATAGACACGCATGACGCGGCCGAAAGCGAAGCGCGCGAGGGTGTCGGCCTTAGGCCGTGCAAAGGCCGCGCCGTGGGTCCAGGTCAGGATGAAGCCGGACAGCACGAAGAACAGATCCACGCCCGTCCAGCCGAAATTCAGGACTCCGGCGTGCTCGGGCCAAGTCGCGCCGTCTGCGGCCGCCACCTTGCAGATGTTGAAGGCCATCACCCACACGGCGGCGACGCCGCGCAGGCCGGTCAGGCTGGGAATGTCGCGAGCAGCGCTTTTCATCAACCGCCAGCTTGAACGGCCCGCGTTGATAAAAACTCAACCGATCCCCGCTCGCTTGGCGTCGTGACCTCAGTGCTCGTCGTGCAACTGTTTGACGGCGGCGAGGGTCTTGCTGACGTGGTCGTCCGGCCTCAGGTCGGAATAGGCCAGCACGATCTTTCCGTTGGGCGCGACGACATAGGAGGTGCGGTCCGACACGCCAGGCTTAAACGCCAGGAGCGATTTGTAGCTGGTGGCGATCTTCAGGTCGGTGTCGGCCGCCATGGCGAATTTGCCGGAGCAGTACTGCGTATCCTTGGAGAAGGCCTGCAGCTTGTCGGTGTTGCCCGCGGTCACGCCAATGACCGTAGCGCCTTCCTTCTTGAAGTCATCAGCCGCCTCGGCGAACAGATGCGCCTCGATCTGGCAGCCCATGGTGTAGGCGGCGGGATAGAAATAGATCACTACCGGACCTTTTTTGAGCGCGTCGGCCAGTTTGAAGGTGAAGGGATTGCCGCCCAGATAGGCCGGAGCGGTGAAATCGGGAGCCTTGTCGCCGGCGGCGAGCCCCGCACGGGCGGCGGGGGCGAGGGTGAAGGCGGCGAGGGCCACGGCGGCCACAGCCAGGGTTTTTGACAGTCTGGTCATCCAATCCTCCATCGGCCGTGCGGTATTGCCGCACCCGCGCGGGACGGACATTGATATGAGAAGCAGCCACGCCGCAAGGGGGACCGGCGCGGCCGGGACATAGGTCACGCCGGGCCCATCGGCTTGCTCCTGGGCGGCTTATCCCCTAACCCTCCGCGCCGGATTTCAAGGGTCCAACGCAAACTAGGATCACGTGACATGAGCCTCGCCTTCCTGTTTCCCGGCCAGGGCAGCCAGGCCGTCGGCATGGGCTCCGCCCTGGCGGACGCCTTCCCCGCGGCCCGTCTTGTGTTCGAGGAGGTCGACGACGCGCTCGGGCGCAAACTGTCCAAGCTGATGTGGGAGGGCCCCGAAGCGGACCTGACCCTGACCCACAACGCCCAGCCGGCCTTGATGGCCGTGAGCATGGCGGTAGTTCGCGTGCTCAAGGCCGATTTCGGAATCGACGTGACGCGCGCCGCCTTCGTGGCCGGCCACAGCCTGGGTGAATATTCGGCGCTGGCCGCCGGCGAAGCCTTCAGCCTGGCGGCGGCCGCACGTCTGCTGCGCCTGCGCGGCGAGGCGATGCAGCGGGCCGTGCCCGTGGGCGAAGGCGCCATGGCCTCGCTAATCGGACCCAAGGCCGACCTGGAGCTGGCCGAGGCGGCGGCGGCGGCGGGCTCGGCCGTGGGGGTCTGCGTGGTGGCCAACGACAACAATGTCGGCAATGTGGTGATCTCCGGCGCCGCCGCCGCCGTGGCCTTGGCGATCGAGAAGGCCAAGGCGCTCGGCGCGCGGGCCATCTTGCTGAACGTGTCCGCGCCGTTCCACTGCCCGCTGATGGCGCCCGCGGCCGAGGAGATGGCCAGGGCGTTGGCGGACACCCCGATCCTGGCGCCCCGCGCGCCGGTGGTGGCCAATGTGACCGCCCGGCCGACTCTGGACGCGGACCTTATCCGCGATCTTCTGGTGCAGCAGGTGACGGGCCGGGTGCGCTGGCGCGAGAGCATGGCGTGGCTGGCCGGGGAGGGCGGGGTGACTCGTTTCGCCGAGCTTGGGTCCGGCAAGGTGCTGACCGGGATCGCCAAGCGCTGCGCGCCCGAAGCCGAGGCCATGGCCTTGAGCGTCCCGGCGGACCTGGAAGCCTTCGCCAGCGCCCTGTGAGCAAAGGGCCGCCGAAGGACGCCTTTGCGAGGCAGGGCTTGTCTTTTTCGCTCCTACCCGCGAAAGCGGGCTGAGATTTGGAGATTCGAATGTTCGATCTTACCGGCAAGACCGCCCTGGTCACCGGCGCGTCCGGCGGCATCGGCCAGGCCATAGCGGCCAAGCTGCACGCCCAGGGCGCGCGCGTGGTGCTGTCGGGCACTCGGCGCGAGGCTCTGGAAGCTTTGGCGGCTGAGCTTGGCGAGGGCGCATTCGTGGCCCCGTGCGACCTGGGCGATCCGGATGCGGTCGACGCTCTCTTCGGCCAGGCGGAAGCTTTGGCCGGGCAGGTGGATATTCTGGTGTCCAACGCCGGCCTGACGCGCGACGGCCTGATCCTGCGCATGAAGGACGAGGACTGGGCCAAGGTGATGCGGGTGAATTTGGAGGCCTATTTCCGCCTCTGCCGCGCCGGACTGCGCAGCATGATGAAGCGGCGCTGGGGACGGGTCGTTGGCATCACCTCCGTGGTCGGCGTGACGGGCAACGCGGGTCAGACGAACTACGCCGCCTCCAAGGCGGGCATGATCGGCTTTTCCAAGGCCCTGGCCCAGGAAGCGGCCTCCCGCAACGTCACGGTCAATTGCGTCGCGCCGGGCTTCATCGCCAGCCCCATGACCGATGCGCTCAACGAACAGCAGCGCACGGCGATCCTGGGGCGTATCCCGGCGGGCCGGCTGGGCCAAGGCGAAGAGATCGCCGCCGCCTGCGTCTACCTCGCCAGCGATGAGGCCGCCTACGTCACCGGACAGACCTTGCACGTCAACGGCGGCATGGTGATGCCATGATCGCAACAAGGCGCGCGCTTGACAGGCAACTAGTTTCCGCAAAAGGAACGTGCTAGCGAAGCTCGAACCGATTTGAACGCACGTCGAACCTCAGGATCGCCGGGCTTTTTTTGACGGGTAGCCGTCGTTATTTCTGCAATTGCTGCTGCGGCGGCCCAACGAAGCTAAGGGGCTTAGAACGTATGTCCGACATTCTCGAACGCGTGCGTAAGATCGTGATCGAGCACCTCGACGCTGACCCGGAAAAGGTCACCGAGAAGGCCAGCTTTATCGATGACCTCGGCGCGGACAGCTTGGACAATGTCGAGCTGGTGATGGCCTTCGAAGAAGAATTCGATATCGAAATCCCGGACGACGCCGCCGAGCACATCCAAACGGTGGGCGATGCGGTGAAGTTCATCGCGGAGCGTCTGGAAGCCTGATTTCAGGTCGTGTCCATCCAACGCGACCGTCGCCGAATGCCCGGCGCCGGTCGCGTTGTCGTATTTGAAACCGGCATAAGGCCTTGATCCAGCCGGATTCGGAAGTTGCTAGTGTTGGTTCTTGATTCGGAAAATCGCTTCGAACGCCTCCCATCCGAGCGAATTTCGCGATAGCCAACCTGGCGAGGGAGCCGTAGCGCATGCGCCGTGTCGTCATTACCGGAATTGGCCTTTTGACCCCGCTCGGCTGGGGCGCCCAGATCACCTGGGACGCCATCCTGGCCGGTAAATCAGGGGCCGGGCGGATCAGCGCCTTCGACACCACTGACTACGCCTGCAAGGTCGCGTGCGAGGTGCCGCGCGTGGACGGCCAGGGCGGGGGCGGTGCGGACGTTCCCGGCTCGTTCGACCCCGACCAGGTTATGTCCTCCAAGGACCGTCGCCGGATGGACGATTTCATCCTCTACGCGGTCGCCGCGGCGGACGAGGCGGTTCGCGATTCCGGTTGGACGCCGGAAAACGAGCGCGACCGCCAGCGCACCGGCGTGATCATCGGGTCGGGCATCGGCGGCCTTTCCGCGATCGCCGACGCCGCGCTAGAGCTTCAGGAAAAGGGGCCGCGCCGCATCAGCCCCTTCTTCATTCCTTCGGCGCTGATCAACCTCGCCTCGGGACAGGTGTCGATCCGTCATGGGTTCAAGGGACCGAACCATTCGGTGGTCACGGCCTGCGCCACGGGGGCCCACGCAGTGGGCGACGCCATGCGCTTGATCCAGTTCGGCGATGCTGACGTGATGGTCGCCGGCGGCGCCGAGGCGGCCGTGTGCAAACTGGGCATCGCAGGCTTCATCGCCTGCCGCGCCCTGTCCACCGCGTTCAACGACGCGCCCGAGCAGGCTTCGCGCCCCTGGGACAAGGACCGCGACGGCTTCGTCATGGGCGAAGGCGCGGGTGTTCTGGTGTTGGAAGAGTACGAGCACGCCAAGGCGCGCGGCGCCAAGATTTACGCCGAAGTGATCGGTTACGGCCTCTCGGGCGACGCCTACCACATCACTGCCCCGGCTTCCGACGGCGACGGCGGCTTTCGCGCCATGCAGGCGGCCATCGGCCACGCGGGCATCGTTCCGTCGGATATCGACTATATCAACGCCCACGGCACCTCCACGCCGATGGGCGACGAGATCGAGCTGGGCGCGGTGGAGCGCATGCTCGGCGACGCCGCCGGCAAGGTGACCATGTCCTCCACCAAATCGGCTATCGGCCATCTTTTGGGCGCGGCCGGCGCGGTTGAGGCCGTGTTTACCGCCCTGGCGCTGCGCGATCAGATTGCGCCGCCAACCCTCAATCTCGACAATCCCTCCGTGACCACGCCTATCGACCTAACGCCCAAGACGGCCAAGCCGATGGAGATCAATATCGCCCTGTCGAACAGCTTCGGTTTCGGCGGCACCAACGCCGCCTTGCTGTTCAAGCGGGTGTCGTGACCCCCGGTCGCCCCGACCCCCTCAAAACCAGCCGGGCGGCCACAGGGCCCGGACAGCTTTCCTTTGGCCGACGCATCCGGATCATGGCCACCAGCGGCTTTTCGGTCCTGGCCATTGCGCTGACGCTGGGGGCATTGGCGGCGTTTTGGCTCTATCACGCGCCAGGACCCAAGGCCCGCCAGGGCGCAGATACAACGGTCATCCTGCGCCATGGGGCCAGTGTGGCGGAGATATCGTCCGACCTCGAGCAGGCCGGCGTGGTGGGCGCGGCTCCCGTCTTCGCCGCCTTGACTGAAATCAGCGGCGTGGGCCGTAAGCTCAAAGCCGGGGAGTACGACTTCCCTTCGCGCGCCTCCATCGCCGATATTCTGAACAAGCTGAAGAACGGCAAGATTGTCCGCCACTTCGTGACCCTGCCCGAAGGCATCACCTCCGACGCGGTGGCGGAGGTGCTGATGAATGATCCCATTCTCACCGGTTCGGCTCCCACGCCGCCTGAGGGAGCGGTGCTTCCGGAAACCTATGGCGTTGAGCGCGGCGAGGACCGGTCGGCGGTTCTGCAGCGGATGATGGCGGCGCGCGACAAGCTGCTGGCCGAGTTGTGGGCCGCGCGGCGACCTGATCTTCCGTACAAAACCCCCGAGGAGGCGGTGACTCTGGCCTCGATCGTGGAGAAGGAAACTGCCTTGGCCGACGAGCGGCCGCGTATCGCGGGCCTGTTCATCAACCGCCTGAAAAAGGGCATGCGTCTGGAATCTGACCCCACCATCATCTATGGCCTGACCCGCGGCCGGCCTCTGGGCCATGGCATACGCGTGTCGGAAATGCAGACCCCCACCCCCTACAACACCTATCAGATCGCCGGGCTGCCGCCGGGGCCCATCGCCAATCCCGGCAAGGACGCCCTGGCCGCGGCCCTGCAGCCCGCCGACACCCAGGAGCTCTATTTCGTGGCCGACGGCACGGGCGGCCATGTGTTCGCCTCCACTTTCGAAGAGCATCAGAAGAACGTGCAGCGCTGGCGTCAGATCGAGGCCCAGGCTTCCGCCGCGGCAGGCCGACGATGAGCCTGATCCATCCTGCCTATCAGGACCGCCGTGGCCTGATGCTGGTCATTTCCAGCCCGTCCGGCGCCGGCAAGACCTCCCTGTCGCGCCACCTGGTGGCCGACCACGCCGATCTGTCGCTGTCGATCTCCGCGACGACGCGTGCCCCGCGCCCTGGCGAGGAAGACGGCCGAGAGTATCATTTCGTCACCCGCGAAGCCTTCGACGGGATGCTTGTCGCCGACGCCTTTCTGGAGTGGGCCGAGGTTCATGAGCACTGCTACGGCTCGCCCAAGGCCCCGATTCTGCAATCCCTGAGCGAAGGGCGCGATGTCCTGTTCGACATCGACTGGCAGGGCGCCCAGCAGATCGCGCAATCGGCGCCCGACGACGTGGTGCGTGTATTCATCCTGCCCCCATCGATGCAGGATCTGCGCCGACGCCTGTACGCCCGCGCCCAGGACCATGCCGACGTGATCGAGCGGCGCCTGGGCCGGGCCAAGGGCGAGATCGCCAAGTGGGACGACTACGATTACGTGATCGTCAACGAGGATTTCGATCGGGCCTACGCCGAGCTCGCCCACATCTACCACGCAGAGCGCCTGAAAAGGGCCAGGAATCCGGGCCTGACCGGCTTCGTGCAGGGGCTGCTCACCGAGGATATCTGATCCCGCTCACCTCGCCCACAGCAACCGAGCGGCCAGGGCCGTCAGCAGCGCCGGCGGCATCACCAGGGCGCCAATCCGCAGGAAACGCCAAAAGCCCACCGCCTCGCCCTCGCGGCGAATGGCGGTCAGCCACAGGATGGTGGCCAGGGACCCGGTCACCGAAAGATTGGGCCCTAGGTCCACGCCGATCAGCAGGGCGTCCACCGCGCGGCCCGATGGATGGGCCTGGGCGATGGTCGAGCTGGCGATCAGTCCCGCCGGCAAGTTGTTCATCAGGTTGCACGCCACAGCCAGCATCCCGCCCAGCGCCCACGGCCCGGTCGCCGGCGCCTGGCGCAGGACGGTGGAGACAAGCCGCGCCAGGGCGGCGATGACGCCGGTGTCCTGCAGCGCCTGGACCATGACGAACAGTCCGGCCACCAGGGGCAGAATCGACCAGGAGACGCCCTTCAGGGTGGCCCACGGACCCTCGCGCCGGCGCACCAGGACCACCGCCGTGGTCAGGAGGCCCATAAGGCAGGTCGGCGCGCCCAGGGGGATATTCAGGGCAGATACAGTCATCAGCACTACGGCTGTCAGGGCGATGCCGATCAAGGCGGTCCAGGCGCCGGCAGGTAAGGGTGGAAGGGTCGCCTCGCGTCGGCAAAGTTGCGGTAGACGGCGGCCTTCGGTCCAGCGGAGCATGCCGTAGGTCGCCCCGATCGAAAGGATGGAAGGCAATGCGAAGCTGGCGAGCCAGCGCAACAGCGGCGGGGTATGATCGCCGTAAAGCACCAGGTTGGCCGGGTTGGAGATCGGCAGGACGAAGCTCGCGGCGTTGGCGACGAAGGCGCAGATCAACAGGAAGGGGAGGGGATCGACCTCGGCCTTGCGCGCCGCCGCATACACCGCCGGGGTCAGCACCACCGCCGTAGCGTCATTGGACAGGAAAGCCGTGATCGCCGCGCCCACGCCGTAGATCAGCAGGAACAGACGGCGCGGATCACCGGCGGCGTGGTTCACGGCGGCGGCGGCGACAAAGTCGAACAGGCCCTCGCGCCGCGCCGTTTCCGACAGCAGCATCATGCCGGCGAGGAACAGATAGACATCCAAGCCCCTGAGCGCCGCCGCGCCCGCCGCCGCGGGTGTAACAAGCCGAAGGCTCATCAGCAGCAACGGTCCGAGGCACGCCCATATGGCTTCGGGCCAGCGCAACGGTCTGACGATCACCCCAGCCGTGGCCAGGGCGCAAATGGCCCAGACTATGATGTGCGGTCCGGTCGCTAACACCCGCCCAATGCTCCGTCAGCGTTTCGGATGCCGACAACGCGACCGTTGTCCGGCGGAGGGCGGGCCCGAAGGACGGTTAGGCCTCCACGTGCTCGCGCTCGCGTTCCGCCGCCGCCGAGCGCATGGCCTTCTGCAGCTTCTCGAAGGCCCGCACCTCGATCTGGCGCACCCGCTCGCGACTGACGCCGTATTGCGAAGCCAGTTCCTCGAGCGTGGTGGGATCGTCCTTCAGTCGGCGCTCGGTCAGAATGCGGCGCTCCCGGTCGGTGAGCTCCTTCATGGCCTCTTCGAGCAGGGACATGCGAACGTCTCGCTCCTCGCTCTCGGCCAGCACGCTTTCCTGGCTGGGCGTGGTGTCGTCGGCCAGCCAGTCCTGCCATTCGCTTTCGGAATCCGATCGCATGGGGGCATTGAGCGAAGCGTCCGGACCCGACAGGCGCCGGTTCATGGAGATCACTTCCTCGTTCAGCACGCCCAGCTTGGTGGCGATCTGCTGCACGTGCTCGTGGCGCAGGTCGCCGTCCTCCAGGGCGCTGATCTCGCTCTTGGCGCGACGCAGGTTGAAGAACAGCTTCTTCTGATTGGCGGTGGTGCCGATCTTCACCAGGGACCAGGTTCGCAGGATATATTCCTGGATCGAGGCCCTGATCCACCACATGGCGTAGGTCGCCAGACGAAAGCCCTTGTCCGGCTCGAACTTTTTGACCGCCTGCATCAGGCCGACGTTGCCCTCGGAGATCACCTCGCCGATGGGCAGGCCATAGCCGCGGTAGCCCATGGCGATCTTGGCCACCAGACGCAGATGCGAGGTCACCATCTTGTGCGCGGCTTCGGGATCGCCATGTTCCTTCCAACGCTTGGCGAGCATGAACTCCTCGTCCTTGCGCAGCATGGGAAACTTGCGGATCTCGGTCAGATAACGTGACAGGCCGCCTTCCGGCGACATGACGGCGAGCTGATTGACAGCCATGATACGTCCCCTTACGGCGAAGACACGGCGCGGCCGCCGCCTCTAGGCTCAACGGTTCCAGATAGGAAGCGTTGCGTGCATTTCTAGACCCTTACGGCTTGGCTGACGCTTCAGATGCATCAAGCGTCCGCAATTTTCATGATAGCGCCGCCAGGCGAGCTTCAAGCAGGGCCATATCGGTCGGCGGCGCCGCTTCAAAACGCAGCCGCTCCCCGGTAATCGGGTGGATGAAGCCCAGAATCGCCGCGTGCAGGGCTTGGCGTCCCAAGCCGGCTTCGGCGATGGCCTCGCGCACCACACCCGCCGGCGGGCCCGAGCCGTAGAGGGGGTCGCCCAGGCACGGATAGCCCATGGAGGCCAGGTGGACCCGGATCTGGTGCGTGCGGCCGGTCTCCAGCTCGCATAGCAGCCGCGCCGCCACGGGCTTGTCCTGGGGGCCAAAACGGCGGTCGGTCTTGTAATGGGTGACCGCCTCGCGCCCGCCAGCCTTGAGCACGGCCATCTTCTTGCGGTCGTGCGGCGAGCGCCCGATACGGGTGGCGATGGTCCCGCTGGACCTTTCGGGGGCGCCGCGCGTCAGGGCGATATAGGCCCGTTCGATGTCATGCCGGGCGAACAGCGCCGACAGGCCCGCGTGGGCCGCATCGGTTTTGGCCGCGACCATCACGCCGGACGTATCCTTGTCCAGCCGGTGCACGATGCCGGGCCGCGCCACCCCGCCCACGCCTGACAGGCTGCCCGCGCAGTGGTGCAGCAGGGCGTTGACCAGGGTGGCGTCCGGCGAGCCGGGCGCGGGGTGCGCGGCCATGCCCGCGGGCTTATTGACCACAATTAGGTGGGCGTCTTCCCACAGGACCTCCAGCGGGATGTCCTGCGGCATGGGCTCGGCAGGCGTCGGAGCCGGAACGATCAGGCGATAGAGTCCGGCCTGAGCCTTGGCCGAGCCGGACGTCACGACGGCGCCGTCAAGGCTTAAGGCGCCCTGAGCGATCAAGGCCTGCAGACGCGCGCGCGACAGGTCGGGCAGGGCGGCGGCCAGGGCCTTGTCCAGGCGCTCGCCGGCGTGCTCCAGCCTGATCTCTACAGCTGCGCCGGATTCCTCCTCCGGGTCGCTGATATCCTCGGCGCTCACGGCCGTTCGACCAGCTTGCCGTCCTCCCACACCCGGTAGAAGCAGGAGCGAGCGCCCGTGTGGCAGGCGCCGCCGTCGCCCTGAGGCTCGACCTTGATCCACACCGCGTCCTGATCGCAGTCGATGCGCAGTTCGCGCACCACCTGAAGCTGGCCGGAGGTTGCGCCCTTCTTCCAGAGTGCTTGGCGCGAGCGGCTGAAGTAATGCGCCAGGCCGGTGTCCAGGGTCAGTTTGAGCGCCTCGGCGTTCATCCACGCCAGCATCAGCACTTCGCCGGTTTGCGCGTGGGTGGCCACGCAGGCGATCAGGCCATGGGCGTCGAACCGCGGAGTGATGGCGGCGCCGTGTTCGAGCGCTGTCGCATCGCCGGGAGCGGGGAAGGGGGTGGAGGTCATGGGCCTAAGTAGCGTTTTCGCGCGCCCGCGTCATCGTCCGGCTGTCGCGGGGCGGGTGGATCAGTATATGGGAAGCTCCAGCGCCCCGCCGCAACCCTCTGCGAAGCTTCCGAATGACCCTGGTCCTGCACGATACCCTTGCCCGCGAGAAGCGCCCGTTCGAACCGGCCGATCCTGGGCGGGTGACGCTCTATGTGTGCGGCCCCACGGTCTACAACTACGCCCATATCGGCAATGCCCGTCCCGCCGTGGTGTTCGACCTGCTGTTCCGCGTGCTGCGCCGGCTCTATGGCGAGGACCAGGTGGTCTATGCCCGCAACATCACCGACGTGGACGACAAGATAAACCAGGCGGCCATCGACCAGGACGTCGAGATCGGCGCCATCACCGACAAGTTCACCGCCATCTACCACCAGGATATGGACGCCCTGGGCGTGCTGCGGCCCACGCTGGAGCCGCGCGCCACGGCCCATATCGGCGAGATGCTGGTCCTGATCGGCAAGCTGATCGAGGGCGGCTCGGCCTACGCTGCCGAGGGCCATGTGCTGTTCGACACCCAGAGCTTCGCCGATTACGGCAAACTGTCGGGGCGCTCGCTGGATGACATGATCGCCGGCGCCCGTGTCGAGGTCGCGCCCTACAAGCGCCACCCCGCCGATTTCGTGCTGTGGAAGCCGTCCAAGGCGGGCGAGCCGGTGTGGGACAGCCCGTGGGGCGCCGGCCGGCCGGGCTGGCATATCGAATGCTCGGCCATGGTGGGCAAGACCCTGGGCGACACCATCGACATCCACGGCGGCGGTCACGACCTGATCTTCCCGCACCACGAAAACGAGATCGCCCAAAGCCGCTGCGCCGACCACACGCCGGTCTATGCCCGCTATTGGGTGCACAACGGCTTTTTGACCATGGACGCCGAGAAGATGTCCAAGAGCCTGGGCAATGTGAAGCTGGTGCACGAGCTGATCAAGCGCGCGCCGGGCGAGGCTTTGCGCTGGGCGCTGCTGTCGGGCCACTACCGGGCGCCGCTGGACTGGACCGACGAGCTGATCGCCCAGAGCCGCAAGTCTCTGGACCGGCTGTATGGGGCGCTGAAGCGCGCGCTCGATGTCGACGTCGACCTCGGCGGCGAACCACCTCCCACGGTCCTGGACGCCTTGTTGGACGACCTGAACACCCCCCGGGCCATGGCCGAACTGTTCGCCCTGGCCAAGACGCTGGAGACCAGCGAGGACGCCTCTGAGCGTCAGGCCGCCAAGTCAGCCTTGCTGGGGGCCGGCCGGCTTCTGGGCTTTCTTCAACAGGACCCGATCGCCTGGTTCGAGGGCGGGGCGGACGCGGGGCTCAAGGCCAAGGTCGAGGCCTTGCTGGTGGAGCGCTTCGCCGCGCGCCAGGCCAAGGACTGGGCCACAGCCGACCGCATCCGCGACGAGCTGAACGCGCTTAATGTGGTGGTTATGGACAACGCCGAGGGCGCCACATGGCGCCTGAAGGACGGCGAGACTAAATAGGGTCCATGAGCTTTCGCGTCGAACATCGCATGGGCGTGCCCGCGCCCGCCTCGGTCATCTGGGAGGTGCTGTCGGACCTGCCCGGCTGGAGCGCCTGGAATCCGATCTACCCCAAGATCGAGGGCCAGCTTCGCATCGGCGCCAAGCTTGAGGTGCACGAGGCTTTCGAGGGCGCGCCCTCGAAGGTCATAACCCCGACCGTGGTGGACTGGGTGCCCGACGCCCAGATCCTTTGGACCGTGAGCGAGGCCGGCGGGATGATCCGCCGCATCCGCTATATCGAGATCGACACCTTCGAGGAGTCGGCCAGCGGCAGCATCCTGGCCAACGGCGAAATCTGGCAAGGCCTGGTGGGCCATAGGGTGGGCAAGCGCAACCGCTGGCGCCTGCGCAAGGGGTTCGAGGCCTTCAATACGGCGCTCGCCGAGCAGGTGGCCCGGCGCCTGGCGCATAGGGGCGCGGACGGGGGTCGATGATCGACGATCTTTACAGCGCCAAGGTGCTGACGCTGGCGGCCAACATGCCCCACGCCGGCCGGCTGGCCTCGCCCCAGGCCACCTCGGAAAAGGTGTCCAAGCTGTGCGGCAGCCGCGTGGTGGTGGACCTGTCGGTGACGGATGGCCGGGTCAGCGACTTCGCTCAGGAGGTCAAGGCCTGCGCCCTCGGCCAAGCCTCTGCGGCCGTGCTGGGCGCCCATGTGCTCGGCGCGCGCGTGGAGGAGATCGAGACCGCCCGCGACGCGCTCAAGGCCATGCTCAAATCCGGCGGCGCCCCTCCGCAGGGCCGCTTTGCCGATCTGGCGGTGCTGGAGGTGGTTAGGGACTATCCCGCGCGACACACCTCCACCCTGCTGGCGTTCGAGGCGGCGTCGGAGGCCGCGCGGGCGGCCGTGGAAGCTACGGCCTGAGCCAGACACGGCAGGGCCGGGTGGCGCGAGGCGATTCCCCATGCTAGTCGGCGGGACTTCGGCCGAAAGGACGACGGACCATGGCTGATCTGTACAGCCGCCTGATTTATGGCGCTCTGCGGACCTACAAGCTGACCCTGTCGCTCATCGTCGGCCGGCAGTGCCGATTTGCGCCCACGTGTTCGGAATATGCCGCCACGGTCCTGGTCGAGCATGGTCCAGCTAGGGGCTCGTGGTTGGCGTTCAAGCGTGTGTGTCGATGTCGGCCTATGGCGGCCTGGGGCTATGACCCGCCGCCGCCGGCCCGGCGTCAATGGAAGTGCGAATAATGATCGATCTTCAGTTTCCCGACGGCAGCGTGCGTCCGTTTCCCGAAGGAACCACGGGGCGCCAGGTCGCGGCCTCCATCGCGCCTTCGCTTGAAAAGCGCTCGGTGCTGATCAAGCTCGACGGCGAGCTGCTCGACTTTGAGCGGCCCCTGACCCATGGGGGCAAGATCGAGCTGCTCACCCTGCAGGCGCCCGAGGCCCTGGACGTGCTGCGCCACGACGTGTCGCACATCATGGCCCAGGCGGTGCAGGAGCTGTTTCCCGGCACGCAGGTGACCATCGGGCCCTCCATCGAGGACGGCTTCTATTACGACTTCGCCCGCGAGGAGCCCTTCAGCCTGGAGGATCTGCCGCGCATCGAGGAGCGCATGCGCCAGATCGTCGATCGCGACGAGCCGATCCGCCGCGAGGTGTGGCCGCGCGAGGAGGCCATCGCGCACTTCAAGGGCATAGGCGAGTCCTACAAGGCCGAGATCATTGGTGATTTGCCTCAGGACGCGCCGATTTCGATCTATTGGCAGGGACCGTGGAAGGACCTGTGTCTGGGCCCGCACCTGCCGTCCACGCGCTATGTGGGCAAGGCGTTCAAGCTGACCAAGCTGGCTGGCGCCTACTGGCGCGGCGACGCCAAGAACGCCCAGCTGCAGCGCATCTACGGCACCGCCTGGGCCAGCGAGGCGGACCTCGCGGCCTATCTCAAGCGCATCGAGGAGGCTGAACGCCGCGATCACCGCAAGATCGGCCGCGCCATGGACCTGTTCCACATGCAGGAAGAGGGCAAGGGCATGGTCTTCTGGCACGCCAAGGGCTGGACCCTGTGGCGGGCGCTGGAGGCCTATATGCGCCGCCGGCTGGAGGAGGATGGCTACGAGGAGGTCAAGACGCCCCAACTGCTGGATCGCAGCCTGTGGGAACGCTCGGGCCACTGGGAGAAGTTCGGCCATGCCATGTTCGTCTGCGAGACGGAGGAGGGTGAGACTCTGGCCGTCAAGCCGATGAACTGTCCCGGCCACGTGCAGATCTTCAACGTGGGCCAGCGGTCCTATCGCGAATTGCCGCTGCGCATGGCCGAGTTCGGCTCCTGCCACCGCTACGAGCCCTCGGGCGGCCTGCACGGCATCATGCGCGTGCGGGCGTTCACCCAGGACGACGCGCACATCTTCTGCCGCGAGGACCAGATCGAGGCGGAGACCACCCAGTTCGTGCGCCTGCTCTTTTCCATCTACGCGGACCTCGGCGTGGAGCTGCACAGCGTGAAGCTGGCCCTGAGGCCGGACCTGCGCGCGGGCTCCGACGAGACCTGGGACCTGGCCGAATCGCGCCTGGAGCGGGCCGCCAAGGCGGCGGGCGTCGAAGTTGAAAAGCTGCCGGGCGAAGGCGCCTTCTACGGGCCCAAGCTGGAGTTCCATCTGAAGGACGCCATCGGCCGCACCTGGCAGTGCGGCACCCTGCAGCTCGACTTTGTTCTGCCTGAACGGCTGGGGGCCGAATATGTGGCCGAGGACGGCTCCAAGCAGCGGCCGGTCATGCTGCACCGGGCGGTGCTGGGCACCTTCGAGCGTTATCTGGGCATCCTGATCGAGAACTACGCCGGCCATTTCCCCCTGTGGCTGGCGCCGGTTCAGGTGGTCGTGGCGACCATCACCTCCGATGCGGACGACTATGCGCTCAAGGTCGCCGCGGCCCTGCGCAAGGCCGGGCTGCGCGTTGAGACCGATCTGCGCAACGAGAAGATCAACTACAAGATCCGCGAGCTCAGCTTGGCCAAGACGCCGGTGATCGCCGTGGTCGGCCGCAAGGAGGCTGAGACCGGCCAGGTGGCCCTGCGTCGGCTTGGCTCCGATGGCCAACGCATCCTAGATCTGAGTGATGCGGCGGCTCAGTTGTCTTACGAAGCCCTAGCGCCCGACCTGAAACGCCAGGCCGGCCCCGCGCCGATCCCGCCCTCCGGCGAGACTGCCTGAGCGCATGGCCCCGTCGCCCGGCGTATCGGTGGTGATGGTGGTCTATCGCACCGGCCCCGCCCTGTTCAGGTCGATCGCGGCGGTTCTGGCCGAGCCGCTAGTCGAGGACTTCGTCGTGGTGGACAACGGCTCCGATCCGGCGGACGAAGCCGAACTGCAGGAGATCGCTGCGCGCGAGCCGCGCCTGCGCCTGGTGCAAGGGCAGGGCAACGTCGGCTTCGCCCGGGGCTGTAACCTAGGCGCGGCGGCGGCATACGGCTCGCGCCTCCTGATCCTCAACCCCGACGCCTATATCCAACCCGACTGCATCGAAGCGCTGATCGAAGGCGCGAAGGGTTTTTCCTCGCCGTGCATCGTCGGCGCGCGGGTGCTCAACACCGACGGATCCGAACAGCGCGGCGCACGGCGCGGCGAGTTCACGCCGCTGCGGACCTTGCTCAACTTCGCCCAGCTTTCGGGCGACCTGCACATGGACGACCAGCCTGTCCCCGACGGTCCGCTCGCCGTGCCCACGATCTCCGGTTCGTGCTTCTATGTCAGCCGCGAGGACTTCGAACGCCTGGGGGGGTTCGACGAGGGCTACTTCCTGCACGTGGAGGACATCGACCTGTGTTGGCGCGCCCGGCGGGCCGGCGGCTCGGTGGTGTTCCAGCCCAAGGCCGTGGTGCTGCATGAGGGCTCGACCAGCCAGAGTCTCCCCTTGCGCGTGGAGTTGCACAAGGGGCGCGGCTTCGTGCGCTACTTCATCAAGCGCGCCGACACCCTGCCTCAGCGGCTGCTTGCCTGGGGGCTCAGCCCGCTGATCATGCTGTTGTCGGTGGCGCGGCCCCTGCTGCGCGGCCTGTCCGGGCCAGCAAGAGGCCGGCTCAGCTAGTGGTCGAAATCCGACACTTGAGTCCCGGAAGTCCGTTCACGACGCGGTCGGCCTAAGGTCCGGTTCCGAGCCGCAAGCCAACGGTGAGAATCGGCCCATCTGAGACATTCGGAAGGTCGGCATATGATTGGCGGTGCTCACCGATCACCCGCATAGGAACACCCAGGCCGTCATCCCACGGCTCGTCCTTCGGACGCCCGTGGGATGACGATCCAGATCGGGGCCGAACGTCGACTTACGTAGTCCCCCCCTCAACAGCCGTCCTGGAGGCCTGCCAATAGGTAGGCTGCTTCGCCCGCCCGCGCGGGGAACGACGGTCGCGGGCGAGTAGCAAGCGTCAGAGTCTATCCACCACCCTCGCCATTGCGAAACGGCGAGTACTCCTCGGCCAGCCAGTCCATCTCCTCGCGCACCGCCTGGCGTTCCTGCTCCAGATAGCGGGCCACCGGGACGCGCAGGGCCGGATCGCGGATGTAATGCGCCGAATAGACCGGGACGGGCAGATAGCCGCGCGCGATCTTGTGCGGGCCCTGGGCCCCGGCCTCGACCCGGGCCAAGCCCAGGTGGATGGCGTGTTCGATGGCCTGATAGTAGCACAGCTCGAAATGCAGGAAGGGCACGTCCTGGGTGCAGCCCCAATGGCGGCCGTAAAGGCAGTCCCCGCCGATCAGGTTGATCGCGCCGGCGATCCAGCGCCCGTCCCGACGGGCCAGGATCAGCAGCACTTTGTCCGCCATGCGGGCCGAAAGCTCGGAAAAGAATTGGCGGGTCAGGTAGGGCCGGCCCCATTTGCGCGCGCCGGTGTCCATGTAGAACCCGAAGAAGGCGTCCCAGTGCTCCTCCTTCAGGTCGCCGCCGGTCAAGGCGACCGCCTCCACCTGCGCCAGGGCGTCGCGTCGTTCGCGCCGGATGGTCTTGCGCCGCCCCGACGACAGGTCCGCCAGGAAGTCGTCGAAGGTCCCATAGCCCCGGTTATGCCAGTGGTACTGCTGGTCCTGGCGTTGCAGCAGGCCTTCCGCGCCCAGCAGAGTCCATTCGCCCTCGGTCGGGAAGGTGACGTTGACGCCTGAGGCGCCCAGGCGCTCGCACAGGGTCAGGGCGCCGCCGAGCAGCAGGCGTTGGGCCTGGGTTCGGTCCACGTCCGGACGCGCCATCAGGCGCGGGCCGGTCACCGGCGAAAAGGGCGCGGCGCACAGCAGCTTTGGGTAATAGCGTCCGCCGGCCCGCTCATAGGCGTCAGCCCAGGCCTGGTCGAACACATACTCCCCGCGTGAGTGGGTCTTCAGATACAGGGGCATGACCGCCGCCGCCTGGCCTGTCTCGTCGCTTAGCGCCAGATGGGTTGGCCCCCATCCGGTCTGTTCGATCGCGCAGCCCGTGACCTCAAGAGCGTCGAGAAAGTCGTAGCTTATAAAAGGGTTTGCAGCATAATCCGAAGGAGAAGCGCATTGGTCCCAGGCCGCTTTGCCGATGTCCGCGATCCGTCGGTGCACGGATACGGCGTGATCCAGCTTCAAGGCTGGAACCCTTCGAAGATGACGTTATCGACCAAGCCGGCCAGGGCCTGGTTCTGTTCGGCGCTGCGGATGGTCCAGGCCACAACCTTTGCCCCGCGCGCCCGCCAAGACAAAACATTAGAAAGTACAGATAACTTGCTGTTTATAGATATGAAATCAGCGTGAGATAAAGAATCGGAGTCAAGGTCGCTCGCCTCGGCCGCATTGAGGCCGCGCGCGGTGGGCGGCTGTAGGCGCGCCATGGTCGCCAGAGCCGCGGGATTGAAGCTGAGCACCGCCGCAGGGCCTTCGTACGCGCCCAGAAGTTCGGCGACGCGCGCCTCCAGCGGGCCCTCCTGGCCCGGCGGCGTTTTCAGTTCGATGAGCACAAGACTGCGTCCGGCGATGGCTTGCAGCGTTTGTTCCAGCAGGGGCACCGACTGGCGTTCGCCGCCCAGCAGGACCAGCCGCGTGAGCGCCTCGGCGGTGCGCTCCTCCACAAGGCCCGACTCGGTGGTCATGCGGTCCAGACTCGCGTCGTGGAACACCACCGCCTCCCCGTCGGCGGTCAGCTGGACATCCAATTCGATTCCGTAGCCGGCGGCGCAGGCGGCGTGAAAGGCGGCCAGCGAGTTCTCCGGCCGCACGCCCGGGCGCCACAGGCCGCGGTGGGCTATGGGACGACCGGTCAGGGCGGCGGGAAGGCTCATTTCAGCAGCACCACGGCGTCCACCTCCACGGCGAAATTGAGCGGCAGGCGATAAACGCCCACGGCCGAGCGCGCGTGGCGACCGGCGTCGCCGAACACCCGCACCATCAGGTCCGAGGCGCCGTTGATCACCTGGGGTATCTCGATGAAGTCGGGGCCGGCCTGGACAAAGCCGTTCAGCTTGACCACCCGTGCGACGCGCTCCAGGTCGCCGTCGGCGGCGCCCTTCATCTGGGCGATCAGGTTGACGGCGCAGAGGCGCGCGGCGCGAACGGCCTCCTGCAGGTCCAGCTCCACCCCGACCACGCCCTTGACGCCGCCGCTTCCATCCACCGAGATCTGGCCGGAAATGTGCACAAGCTCGCCCACCTTGACGAAGGGGACGTAGTTGGCCACCGGCGCCACGGGCTCGGGCAAGACGATACCGAGATCGGCCAGGCGTTTCTCGTAGGACATGGGCGCTCCTCGCGGTGGTTCGTCTTCAGATAGCGCCCCGGCGCGTCCGCAGGAAGGCGCGCCAGCGCAAAGAGGCGCTTACCCTCGCGGCTTGAGCGCCCGCCCGCGCAGCACCGCATCGGCGCCGAAGCGCTCGCGCAGGGCGTCCATCGCCCGTTCGCCCTTGAGCGCGCGGCTTTCGCCCGACCCGAACAGATCCTCCGGCGCGCCGTCTTGGGCCTCGGTCAGTTCCTGCACGCCCACGCCGATCAGGCGGAATGACCGGCCGTTCGCCTCCGTGGCCAGCAGTTCGCGTGTTGCGGCGAACAGGGTGCTGGCGGTCTGGGTGGGGCTAGGCAGGGTGCGTCGCCGCGTGATCAGCCTGAAGTCGGCGGTTTTCAGCTTGAGGATCACCGTGCGGGCCGCCGTTCCTTCCTGGCGGCAGGTTCGCGCCACCCGTTCGCACAGGGGCCATAGCCGGTGTTCCAGGCGTTCCAGCTCGGCCAGGTCGTCCTCGAAGGTGGTCTCGGCGCTGATCCCCTTGCGCACCTGATCCGGATTGACGGGACGGCCGTCCTGGCCGTGCGCCAAACGCGAGAGGGTCAGGCCATAGGCTCCAAAACGTCGGGCCAGGGTCTTGGGGTCGGCGCGGGCCAGGTCGCCCACGGTGCGCCATCCGCCGCCCTCCAGTGAACGGGCCATGGCGGGGCCTACGCCGGGCAGGATGGCGACCGATCGGGGCGCGAGGAAGGCTTGCGCCTCGTCGGCGCCGATCACCGAAAACCCGCGCGGCTTGTCCAGGTCCGAGGCTATCTTGGCCAGAAACTTGTTGGGCGCCAGGCCCACCGAGACGGTGATGCCCACATCCGCTTCAATCTCGCCTTGCAGTCGGGCCAGGACCCAAGCCGCGGGCCCGCCGTGCAGACGCTCGCAGCCGGACAGATCCAACCAGGCCTCATCGAGCGACAACGGCTGCACGAGGGGAGTCAGCGCGTGAATCTTGGCCATGATCCGCGCGCTCTCGCGCCGATATTTGGCGAAGTCCGGCCGGATCACCACCGCATCGGGGCACAACTTCAAGGCCTTGAACATGGGCATGGCCGAACGGACGCCGGACAGACGCGCGATGTAGCAAGCGGTGGTCACCACCCCGCGTTTGGCGCCGCCGACGAGCACGGGCCGTTCGCGCAGCTCCGGCCGGTCGCGCTTCTCCACGGAGGCGTAGAAGGCGTCGCAGTCGATATGGGCGATGGTCAGCCTGTCCAACGCCCCATGGCGGACGAGCCGCCGCGAGCCGCAGCGCGGGCAGAGGCGGCCCGTAGGCTCCGCGCCCATCCACAGGCAGTCGCGGCACAGGGCGCTTATGGGGTCGCTCACCCCGCCGCGCGAGCCCGGTCGGCGCTTTTCAGGGGCCACAGCCGCGCGGCGCCCCGCACGCCCGAGGAGTCGCCGTGCGCAGCCTTGACGATCGGCGCGGTCCAGCCGTCGTAGAACACGTGCGGACCGATGGCCTCCGGCAGGCGCTCATACAGCGCGGCCACATTGGACATGCCGCCGCCCAGCACGATGACCGTGGGGTCGATAAAGTCGATCAGCACGGCCAGGGCCCGCGCCAGCCGGTCGATATAACGGTCGAAGGCCGCGATGGCCCAGCGGTCGTTCTGGCCCGCCGCCTCAATCACCGCCTCCGCCCTCAGTTTGCGCCCGGTGGCGCGCGCGTAGTCGGCGGCGAAGCTTGGGCCGGACAGGAAGGTCTCCAGGCAGGCCGAGCGGCCGCACCAGCAGGGCGGCGCCTGATCGTGCGGACCGGGCCAGGGCAGGGGCGTATGCCCCCATTCGCCCGCCACGCCGTTGGCCCCTTCCAGCAGGGCGCCGTCCACCACGACGCCGCCGCCCACGCCGGTGCCCAGGATGGCGGCGAATACCGCGCCCCCGGCCTTGGCCGCCGCGCCATCTTCGGTTTCGGATAGAGCCAGGCAATTGGCGTCGTTGGCCAGTCGCACCGGCTGTCCCAGGCGCTGTTCCAGGTCGGCCTTGAAGTTACGTCCGTTGAGCCAGGTGGAATTGGCGCCCCGGATCAGGCCGGTCCTGGGCGAAGGCGAGCCCGGCATGCCCACCCCCACCGGCCCGGGCGGCGCGCCGGACTCCAGTCGGACCCGCTCGATC
>Ga0182013_10002580_pt1 | contig 23614 bp, 21 predicted proteins | sample 612S2MmetaG_FD_120487 | JGI IMG/M metagenome (GOLD analysis project Ga0182013, IMG submission 120487) | Permafrost microbial communities from Stordalen Mire, Sweden - 612S2M metaG | ecosystem: Environmental > Terrestrial > Soil > Wetlands > Permafrost | place: Sweden: Stordalen | collected...
AGGCCCGCCAGGGCGACCAGTTGACTCTTCTCGATTACCGCCTCGTAGATGGATATTCCGGCCTTGCCCCGGCCTCGCCTGTTCCGCTCGGATCATCCGAGTATGCGCGCCTCACTGGTGCGAAGGTCCTGTGGCGCGATGGCTGGAAACCAGTGCCCGACCCTTTGCCGCAGTTGCGTCTTCGTACGCGCGCTGTCTTGATGGAGAACCGGGAAGCGTTGCTTAACGACAGTAATCTTCTTGCTCAGGCATCGCTGATGGACCACCCCTTCATCCCGCCGCTGCTCGATATTCATATGACGCAGGTAAGCCACTTTGACTTTTCCAGCGCAGCTCTTGTGGAGGCGCCCGTATCGCTTGACTCCACCGCATCAGGCAGCCTGCGGCTTATAGAAGGTCATCCGGGCCGAACCATCGTCGAGGCCAACGTCACGGGGAAAATGCTCGCCACTATCGGTAGCCGTTTCCATCCCGGCTGGAAAGTTGTGCTGGACGGCAGGTCACAGCAAACCCTGCGGGTCGATGGAAGTCTTCTGGGCTTCGTCGTACCGGCGGGCCGCCACATCATTGAATGTCGCTTCGATCCGGACGATTTTCGCTACGGAGAACTGGCCAGTTTGACCGGAATCGGCGGGCTATTCCTCTACATCGCAGCGGTTTTTTTGTGGCCGCGTAAGGAGGAAGGAAGGGTAGATGGCCACATATGAGCCAATCCACCCTACCGAGAGGGAACCGGGCGGACCATGCTGCCCGGTCATTTAAAGCGGTTCGGAAAACCCTGAGAACCCGGTTCTCTAAAGGTTCCTGTTTTACTTATCGGCATCTTTTTGCGTTCTGACTAGTCTTTCGCCAGGGCGCGTTTTCGCGTGGAAGCCAGGCAACGGCCACCAACGTGCCATGCTTGTAGACGTCATGACCGGTACCGAGAGTCAAATCGAATGGGCCGGGCGCATCAAACTCCAGGTGGACGACGAATTCGACCGCGTAGCGGCATGCTTCCGTTCCGTCGCCGACCGGCAAATCAACGGCAAACGCATGGACACAGAGGCCATCATCGCCATCCTGGAAGACAAACGCATCGAAGTATTGGGCAGACAAAATGCCGGCTACTTCATTCGCGACTGGCAGGAAATCGGCGATCAGGTGCGCCAGATGATCGTGCGGGATTTCCGGTATCAGGAAATCAAAACGAGAAAGACTGTGCAGGAATGAGGCTCCCCTGAAATCAATGCTGTCGAACCGCTGTCCGTATTGCAAATCTGTCGATTACAGAAGCGTAGGCGTCAGAAATAGCGTCGAAAAATATCTCAACTGGCTGATCCTGCCCTTCCGGTGTGGACTTTGCGGCCATCACTTTTTCCTCTTCCGGTGGTTGGCCCCCCAAGCCAGTACACTGTAATCGGAATGTTCCGGAGATTTACCCTGAGCCGCCGCGAGTGGCTCATGACTGTTTCTGCGTCGGCCGCCTTCGCCGCCGCGCCTTCCCAACGACCGTTCGGAGTCCAACTCGAAGCCGTACGCGACGCGCTCGCAAAGGATCCGGATCAAACTCTCAAGGCTATCGCCGTAGCTGGATATACCGAAGTGGAAGGCTATGCCCGTCGCGAATCGCTTGCTCTGGCGCCGAAAATCCGGCAATCCGGACTGACCCTGCGATCCTGCGTAATCGAGACGCCGCTCATCACCGCGGACTGGGAAAACTATCCCCAGTTCAAACAGCTCCCGCTGGAAGACGCGATTGAAAGCCTGAAAGACGGCGGCGTCGAGTACTGTTCCATGGGCATCATTCCGCTTGGCGCGCGCGGCGATGGCGAGGATTTCTTCCGCCGCACAGCCGATCGCATGAATGCCGCAGGCGAATTATGCCGCAAGGCCGGAATAAAATTCGTCTGGGCAAATCAGGACTTCGAATTCCAGGGCACTCCCGGACTGCGGCCAATTGATATCTATCGCGATCGTCTGGATACAAATCTTGTAAAGCTCGAAGTAGATGTAGTCTGGCTGGCCGCAGCCAAACTCAATCCCGTGGAATTCCTGAAACAGTGGAAAGGCCGCGTGTCCCTCGTGCGATTGCGCAATAAATCCAAAGATGTTTTTGCGCCAATCGCCGAAGGAGAAATCGAGTTCGCCGCAGTTCTGAAAGCAGCCCAGGCCGCCGGCGCGAAATACTACTTCGTCTACGACGACATGGAAAATCTAAGCGGAGCCCTGGGCTACCTGAAAAAGCTCTGACCCCGTCAACTTACTTTGCGGGAGTCGCGAGCGGCTTTCCCTTTTCAACGTAATAGACAGCCGCCAGAACCAGTGGCTTCGAGCCTGTATTGTGGGCATCATGAATAGCGCCCGCCGGAACGATAAATCCGTCACCGGTCTTGAGCTTCCGCGCCGGCTGGCCGTCAACCAGCAACTCACCCTCGCCATCAATCACATAACTGATCTCTTCGCCAAAATGCGTATGGCGGCCAGCCGAAGCTCCCGGCGCAATCTCCACATGCGCAATGATCGCCTCGTGCCCCGGGAACGAAACATCCCCTTGCTGCACAATCGTGCGCTTAATGCCCGGCGCCTGCGCAAACATCGCGCCAGCCAGCAACAAACCGCAAACCATCGCCAAACCCGAATACTTCCGGCTAACCTTCATACACTCTCCTGACGGACCATTATGCCCCGCGACCCCATACGGAAATGCTCACCGGATTTACCCGGGGAGCTAAACTATGCTCATTCCATCGAAAACCATACCTGACGTACTGGTCGTCGGAGGCGGCAACGCAGCCCTCTGCGCCGCCCTCACCGCCCGCCAATCCGGCGCCACCGTCACGATTCTGGAGAGCGCGCCGATTCACTATCGCGCAGGCAACAGCCGCCACACACGCAATATGCGATGCATGGGCGCGGCATATCCGGAAGCCGAATACTTTGACGATCTCCTGCGCGTCACTGGTGGCGAAACGAATGAGGAACTGGCACGGCTGACGATCCGTTCATCGCCCGAATGCAAAACCTGGATGCAGCAGCGAGGCGTTCGCTTTCAGAAATCCCTCGGAGGAACCCTGCATCTCGATCGCACCAATGCATTCTTCCTCGGTGGCGGGAAAGCGCTGATGAATACGTACTATCAGGCGGCGCAAGCGGCTGGCATTAACGTTCTCTACAACGCCGAAGTAACCGGCCTCAACATTCGCGACGGCAAGTTCGAAGCTGCAACTGGCCTCCTCGAAGGTGAGCCTGCGGAATTCCATGGCCGATCGGCCGTCTTTGCGTCGGGTGGCTTCGAATCGAATATCGAATGGCTGAAAGAAGCCTGGGGAGAAGCCGCCGACAACTTCCTCATCCGCGGCACACCCTATAACAAAGGCAAAGTCCTGAAGCTGCTGCTCGACAACGGAGTCGAATCGATTGGCGATGCGAAGCAATGCCACGCAGTCGCCATCGACGGACGCGCCCCGAAATTCGATGGAGGCATCGTAACCCGCCTCGATTGCCTGCCGCTCGGCATCGTAGTCAACCAGAGCGCCCGGCGTTTCTACGACGAAGGCGAAGACCTCTGGCCCAAGCGCTACGCGATCTGGGGACGTCTGGTAGCCCAACAACCGGGACAGATCGCGTGGTCGATCATCGATTCGAAAATGACCGGTAAATTCATGCCCTCGGTTTTCCCCGCAATTCGCGCCGACACGATCGGCGAACTGGCCGCAACCCTGGGCCTGTCTGCAGATGCTTTAGAAACAACGGTCAGGGAATTCAACGATTCAGTAGTGCCCGGCCACTTCGATCACCACAAACTCGACGATTGCAAAACCTGCGGCCTCACGCCCGCGAAATCCCACTGGGCACAAAAGATCGACACACCACCGTATCTTGCTTATCCCCTTCGCCCCGGTATAACATTCACCTACCTCGGCGTAAAGGTCGACACTGCATCAAGAGTTCTGATGAAAGACAGCAAGCCCGCACGAAACATGTTCGCAGCAGGTGAAATCATGGCCGGAAACATTCTCGGCAAAGGCTATCTCGCCGGCTTCGGCATGACCATCGGTACCGTCTTCGGGCGTATAGCAGGAAGGCAGGGAGCCGCCAATGCCACCCACTGACGACATGCAGGAGGGCGAGCGCCTCATGACCATCTGCAACGCCTGCCGCTATTGCGAAGGCTATTGCGCCGTCTTTCCGGCCATGGAACGGCGCCTCGAATTCCCGCCCGCCGACCTGCGCTACCTCGCCAATCTCTGCCACAACTGCGCCGAATGCTATTACGCCTGCCAGTACGCACCGCCGCACGAATTCGCAGTCAACATTCCGAAGATTCTCGCCGAAATCCGCCTCCAGTCGTATGAATACTACGCCTGGCCCCAGCCCCTCGCCATCGCCTTCCGGCGAAACAGCGTGGTGATTTCACTGCTTCTGGCCATCCTGATAACCCCGGCATTTTTCAGGGTGAAACAGGTCACGATGGTGGTCACTTTCGGAGTTGCCGGAGCATTCGTGCTGCTCGTCTGCCTCATAGGCCTCAGGCGCTTCTGGCGAGAATCCGGGGAGACTTTCAAACCAGCCGCGATAATCCCGGCCCTCCGCGACATCCTCACTCTCGAATATCTGCGCAGTGGAGGAACCGGCTGCACCTACCCGAACGAGCACCACTCACAAGCCCGCAGCTGGTTCCACCATCTGACCTTCTACGGATTTCTGCTCTGCTTCGCAGCCACTTGTGTCGCAGCTTTCTACGACAACATCCTTGGATGGAAAGCGCCCTACCCGTACCTGAGCCTCCCGGTAATCCTGGGAACAACCGGAGGCATCGGACTCCTCATAGGCCCCGCAGGCCTGCTGGCGCTAAAGCGAAAGCGCGACTGCGCCATAACCGATCCAAAGCAGGACGGAATGGACCTCACCTTCATCGCCCTCCTGCTGCTAAGCAGCGCCACTGGTCTGCTATTGCTGGCTCTGCGGCAAACACCATGGATGCAACCGCTGTTGTCGATCCATCTGGCCCTGATTCTGGTCTTCTTCCTGACCTTGCCTTACGGAAAATTTGTGCACGGAATCTACCGCGCCGCCGCCCTCCTCAGCTACGCCACAAGCAACACGGACACGTTGAGATAGCGGCTTTTGCCCGGGCGAAGACCACCTTAAGCGATCCGTCCTACCGTTTGTTTTCTTTTCCGCACCGGACCCAGCGCAAAACACCAGACATGACAGCCTTCGCACTGCCCGATCGGCAGCAAACCAAACCGGCGTTCTCTGATTCGCACGGCCAGCATCAGCACATGGCACCGCCAGCATTTGGTCCGGGAATGTAGCGTCATTGCAATTTAGAAACCGCCCTCATCATTATCGCAATAGCGAGTAGTTGTGAACTAAATTCACGCATTTCTTTCCAAAATCCGGCTCGATGGCCATTTCAGGCATATTTTAAATTAGTGGAATAGTGCCGTGACACCGATAAAATCTCACGAATATTTCCATCTGCAATCTCACCCCCGTCCCGGACTACACTAATAGTGTGAAGCGCCTGATCATTGCCCTGGCGCTGTTGACCGTTCCTCTTGCCAACGCAGCCATCGCGGTCTTTCCACTGAAAGACATTCGCGCAGGCATGCACGGAACCGGCAAAACGGTATTCAACGGCGACCGCATCGAAGACTTCCAGGTGGAAATCCTGGGTGTCCTCGAGAACGTCGGCCCCAAACAATCCCTGATCCTCGCCCGTCTTTCCGGCGGACCCCTCGAACATACTGGCATCATGCAGGGGATGAGCGGCAGCCCTGTCTATATCGACGGTAAGCTCATCGGCGCCGTCGCCATGGCGTTCCCGTACGCCAAAGACCCGATCACCGGCATCCGTCCCATCGAAGAAATGATCGCGGTCGACAAGCTCCAGGACTCGACCCGCCCCGCCCGCACCGGTCCGACCGGCGATCTCGCATCGCTCTTTCCCACACCTGCGGCCGTCAGCGGATTCGGCGACACCCGCATGATCGAAGTTGCAACGCCTCTATCCCTCAGCGGCTTCACCCCGGCCGCCGTAGATCAGTTCGCGCCCCAGCTCCGCAAACTGGGCCTCGAACCCCGCCAGGGTATCTCCACCGGCGGGGCTCCCGAAAACCGCATGGGCGATCCCTCAAAGCTCCAGCCTGGCGCCATGATCAGCGTCGAATTAATGACAGGCGATATGAGCGCCGGCGCCGACGGCACCCTCACCGCCATCGATGGCAGCAAGGTCTACGCGTTCGGACACCACTTCCTCGGCGTAGGCCCCACCAACATTCCATTCACACGTTCAGAAGTCATGGCCCTCCTCGCCAACGTCAATACGTCTTTCAAGATCTCTTCCGCCCGCGAACTGATGGGCACTATTTCGCAGGACCGCACCACCGCCGTCACCGGCACCCTCGGCACACGCGCCGAAATGCTTCCGCTCGACATCGCCGTGACCAGAAATTCCAAAAACCTCGACGGCTATCACATGCACATAGTGGACGATCCGTCCCTTTCCCCCTTCCTGCTGCAAATGGCCGTCTTCTCCGCCATCGATGCCACCGAACGTTCACAAGGAGCGTCCAGCGTCCTCGTCAACGGGTCGATCACATTTGAGAACCGCAAGGACCCCGTTCAGCTGCGAAACATCTTCGCCGGCGACACCGCAACAGCCATGCAGGCTGCTGTATCGACCGCAGTCCCGCTCGCCTACCTGATGCAGGGAGGCTTCGACGGCCTCAAAGTCAAAGGCATTTCCCTGAACCTCGAATCGTTCGAAACCAAGAAGGACGTGCAAATCGCCCAGGTCTTTCTTTCGCGTAAAGAAGCCAAGCCAGGCGATATCGTCGAATTGATGGTGCAACTGGACGGCGAAAACGGCGCCGACCTTTCCCGCACTGTTAAATATCAAATTCCCCCCGGCACCGCGCCCGGCACGCTCTTCTTCACCGTGGCCGACGGGCCGCAAACCAGCATTCTAGAGCTTCGCCAGATCGCCGGTGAAACCGCGCATTCGCCCGACCAGCTCATCTCGATGGTGAACAAGCTGCGCCCCAGCGACAAAGCCTATGTCCGCATCTGGCGCCCGCAGCCTGCCTATCAGGTCGCCGGTGAGGAATTACCCGATCCGCCGCCCTCGCTTTCACTGGTCCTTGGCAGCACCCAGGGCTTAACGCAAAACAAGAACTCCAAAATCGCTGAAATAATCATCGATGCAGGCGAATTCATGGTGATGGGCTCGAAAACAGTCCAACTGGAGGTCAAGTGACGAGGAAATGCGCCTTTCACGCGCGTCTCATACTAGCTTTGCTCCTGCCCATACTCTGCCAGGCATCCACCCCGGCATTCTGGGAACTAAACTCCTTCTCCGATTTCGTAAAAGGAACCTTCAACGGCGTTTCCCTGGGACGCGACGGCCGCCTCTCGCCAGCCCCCAAACTCGATGCCCTGTTCACTTCCGAACAGCCCGTGGTATGGAGCATAGCCGCCGCCCCCGACGGAGCGCTTTACGCCGCTACCGGTCATCGCGGACGCATCTTCCGCATCGAGCCCAACGGGACTTCCAAACTAATCTGGACCGCCGACAAACCAGAGGTCTTCGCCATAGCGGTTGATAAAAAAGGCATTCTCTACGCCGCGACCTCGCCCGACGGCAAAATCTATCGCATCGAAAACGGCAAAGCCACCGAATACTTCGATCCGCAATCGAAATACATCTGGGCCCTCGCGATTGCGGCCGATGGAACGCTATACGCAGGCACTGGCGATGGCGGCCGCGTTTTTCGCATCACGGCAGCAGGGCCAGGCGAACAATATTACTCAACCGGCCAGGGCAATGTCACCAGTCTCACCCTCGACAAGGAGGGCCGCCTCCTCGCAGGCACCGAACCCAACGGAATCCTGTTCCGCATCACAGCCAAAGACAAAGCCTTCGCACTCTACGGGGCCAGCCTCCCCGAAATTCGGGCTGCCGAGCCGAATGCCGATGGCAGCATCTACGCCGTAGCCCTCGGCGGGTCCCTGGCAAAGAAGGTGCAAGCCGTACAAGCCAATCAAAACGGCACCATCGACACAGCGCCCGCGGCAACCACCACAATAACCGTAACCGCTGACGCCGGAACGGACATCAAACCCGCGCCGCCAAATCCGCCGAAACCGCAAGCCACGGCAACGCCGGAAACTCCCACCGCGACGGTCACCTCCACTGATACAACCAACGTCGAAAAGAGCGCGATCTATCGCATCAATCCCGACAACACGGTCGACACCCTTTGGAGTTCCAAAGAGGAAAACGTCTACGACATCCTGCCTTCCACGGGCGGCCAACTCTATTTCGGTACCGACTCCAACGGACGCATCTACCGCCTCGCGCCCGACAGCAAACTTACCCTCGTCGCCCAAACCAACGAAGCCCAGGCCACCCGCCTGCTGCAATGGCGCGGCGCGCTGATCGCAGCCACTGGCAACATGGGCAAGATCTACGAACTCGGCAAGCCCGGCGCAAACGGAACCTGGGAATCGTCCGTCTTCGATTCAGGCAGCGTTTCTAAATGGGGGAAAATACGCTGGCAGGGCGAAGGTGCCCTCAGCGTTCGAACGCGTTCCGGAAACAGCATCCGCCCCGACAACACCTGGAGCGAGTGGTCGGCCGCACTAACCAACGCGGACCAGATTCCCAGCCCGAACGCCCGCTATCTTCAACTGGAAGCCAAACTAACCGGCCCCACAGCCTCCATCGAAAACATCAACGCGGCGTACTTGCCCCAGAACAATCCGCCAGCCATTCATTCCATCACGGTGATTACGACCGCGACTCCGGCCGTCGCCGCGCCGAAGCCATCGGTTCCGTCCTTTTCCGTTACCGTGACCGATACGGGGGACGCTGCGCCAAACAGCTCAACAGGCACAGCTTCGCAAACCCTTTCGCGCGCCGCCTACCAGCAGCTCGTCATCTCATGGACCGCCGACGATCCCGACACCGATAAACTCGTCTACGAACTCGATTTCCGCGGCGAAGGTGAACAAACGTGGAAGCCGCTCAAGAAGGACCTCACCGATACCAGCTACACAATCGACAGCGACGCTCTCGCCGACGGCCGCTACTTCTTCAAAGTGATCGCATCCGATCGCCCGTCGAACCCCCCGGCCTCGGCCCGCGAAGCCGATCTCACCAGTTCCCCGGTACTCATCGACAACACCCCGCCGCTAGTCAAGATTCAGTCGGCCACTCGCGCAGGCGATGGCATCGACGTGGCATTCGACGCACAAGACGCAGCATCTGCATTGCGCCGCGCCGAATGGTCGCTCGACGCCGGACCCTGGAAGCCCGTAGCGCCGGTCAACGGCATTCTCGATTCGCCCTCAGAACAGTTCCGCTTCCACATCGCCGCCATCCCGCCCGGCGAGCATCTGCTCGTTGTCCGAGTCGCGGACAGCGGAAACAATACAGGACTCGCAAAGGTAGTCCTGCACTGAAAACGAAGACGCTGGAGCGGGTGCTTTCCAAGGCGGGAATCTGCTCACGCACCGAAGCCCGTAGCTGGATCCATGCCCGGCGCGTAAAGGTCAACGGTCGGATCGTAGAAAACCCGGACGTCTGGATCGACTTCGACCAGGATCGCATCCACGTCGATGGCAAGCCGCTCGAAATCCGCGAAAAAATCTATATCCTTCTCAACAAACCAACGGGTTACATCACGACCTATAAGGACCCCGAGAAGCGGCCAACGGTCTACGATCTGATCCCCGAAATTGAAACCTTCCTATCGCCGGTAGGGCGTCTCGACCTCGACACCAGCGGAGTGCTGATCATGACGAACGATACGCAGCTCGCCGAACGATTAACCAACCCGGATCACAAAATAGTGAAGACGTACGTAGTAGAGTGCGCCGATCGTTTATCTGACGAGGCGCTCGACCATCTGCGTAAGGGAATTCTATTACACGACGGGCCGACAAAACCAGCCGAAGTGAGGCGGCTAACCGGCAATCAAATCGAAATAAAAATAACCGAAGGCCGCAACCGCCAAGTCCGAAGAATGATAGAAGCCGCAGGAAGCAAAGTGATGAAGTTACAAAGAACCGCCATAGGCCAAATCAAAATCGAAGGCCTGAATGAAGGAACCTGGCGCCATCTAACGCAAAAAGAACTGGCTTAGCGTAGCGCACGCACTCATGCGTGCTGGCCAGTGGCGGGAGGGTATAAATTTAACTGTGTAAACGGCCATCGAAGGGATCACACTAAGGAGACCCGATGGCAATCGACCTCAAACTCATTGACAAGTTACTTGCGAACTACAAGAAGCCAGAAGACATCATAGGCGAAAACGGTCTGCTGAAGCAGTTGACCAAAGCCATTTTGGAACGGGCGATGCAAGCCGAGATTACCGAATGCCTCGGCTATGAGAAGCACGACTCGGCGGGTTATAACAGCGGCAACTCGCGCAACGGTGTCACGACGAAGACGTTGAAGGGCGATTTCGGAGAACTGAAGAATTGGCAGAGCCGTACGTTGGACTCGGTATGCCAGATGTGGCGCCGGAACTGGGAGCACCTGATCCTAGTGGTCACGACACTCGTGTCGATACCTTTTCAAGCCCGCTCAACATCCTTCTCCAAATCCGAATCCCGATACTCCGAAGGCACGTCATCCATCCGGACTTGTCGCGTATGGACCTCCGCCACATCCGCATCCGGCGCGTCTTCCACGCCACTGATAGCCTCAGCCTCAAACGCCTGACCCTCTTCGATCAACTCCTCGACGCTTTCTGAACCAGCTTCGGCCACATCGGACAATCCCTGGGTATCCCCGGACTGCCCCGCCGAACCAGGACCCGTCCCTTTAGGCCGCCCGGAGGTTTCCCCGTAGGTGCGCATTCGCAGATCTTCAGTCATTGGCATGCCCGTCTTCTCGCACGTTGGCTGCCATGACCCGGTCCCAGTAAGGCGCATGACCGTAGTGGCTATAAAGTTCCTGTTCGTATTGCCGGGTAACAGTCATACCTTCGCGGTATTCAGGAGCGTTTTGGATAGCTTGCTGCGACAGGAATACGAAGACACTGTCGCTCTCCCAGCTAATACGCTGAATCCAGCCCGGCGAAACCAGCACTTTCTTGCCGGGCAACCAGTTCCGCGTCGCGACCTCGATGTACCGGATCGCCCAAGTCTGATCGTCCAGAAGGAAGCCGTCCACGTGCCCGATGTCGCCGTCCATAGCCCCAACCGAATAACCGCTAACCTCGGCACTACTTCGCAAATGCGAATCCGAAGAATCAACCACGGCTATTTTTTCCACAGGGACGCCCTCTACTGGAGGCAAAAGAGCTCCAGGGAAGTAGCCGGGTCCCCAAAGACTAAGCCCGCCCCAATAAGCCGGATACCCGTAATACCCCATATATTCAATTTCGTGTTGGCGGGAAACCGTCTGGTGAGTGCTAATGTCCGGGCTATTTTCAACCTGCATCCTGGTCAGTGCGACATCCAGCCGACCGGCTTCCCAGTCCGAATTCAGCACGGAGATCGGCGAAATAAGCACCAACCGGCCGCTAAGCCAGCCGCCTGTATTCACAACCAGATATCGGATTGCCCAAGCCTCGTCATCGAAAAAGAACTGGTCTACCTTGCCAATCTCGCCATCTTTGGCGTGAATTGTCATCCCCTTCAATTCATTGGAATTTCGCAGCATTTAATAGCTCCCCGTAAGGTCCGAGCACGCGCAGAACCAAATCTGTACGGCACGGTACCCGCGCCCTCGTTCCTTCGAAAACTTCTGATTTTTAGATCCCGTGTTTGCAGGGGATTGCGCGTTCGAAGCATTTGCAGGGTCGGCCTCGTTTCGGGGAAGCAGAAGAGGGTTCCGGCCGGGGAATTGACTGTTCTGTTCTCGGGGAGAGCGAAACGTCAAGTCCAATCCGTTCCAGTCTTCTGACGAGCCGGGTACGCGTCCGCTCCGGGTGCAGTTGATCGAAGTAATTGTCGCCCAGTTCACGGTATTCGGTGCCATCACGCAGAATGCAGAAAGCGATCAGGAGCGGCCGGTGAGCCGTGGCAACGAACGCCTTGCGAAATACCCTGTTTGCCCGCTTTGCGGTAAAAGAAGGCGCGCAGGTAGCAGTTCTTTTTGCGGGTGGATCTGAGCCATTCTGTTGCGCGGTTGGCCACCAGCAGTTCATTCATCTGCAGAAAGCGGCCCAGCGAAAATACTGCGCCGCCTCTTGACGGATAGGGAATGTACGACATTCCGTCACCTATTGATATTCTCTTTACCTTTTCGAGGCTGGCGGGCAATTCACCTTCAGGGTCCAGTTGTGTGGCGAGGCTGGACGAGCCTTCGGGATTCGCAGGCGCAATCGCTTGTCTTTAGTTGATGTTTTCTGCTAAGCCCTTTGTGTAGCGTTACTTGGCAATATCGGAAGCCATTTGGATTAGCTCTGGTGGCAGGCAGGCATGCGGGAATGGCGGGTCCGCGCGTGGCTACGCAGAGAATTGAGGGGCCGGGATCACCCTTTTATTGGAGAATGGCGTACTCTGCTTTTGTCTGTTTGAGGATCGGAGTACCGGTATCGGCATTCTTCCAAAGAGTTAGGATGTCGTTGTAGCGGATTTTGCTTTTGTCTTTTCTCCCGCCGGTGCGAGTGCCCATGCCCGGGCCAGCTGCCGCCGGGCCGCGGCGTCAACCGGGTCGCCCGCGGACAGGCCGGGATGCGCCAGTAGTCTGCCGAATTCGGCGGCCGCTTCCTCTTCCCGATGCATCGCCAGGTACGCAAGGCCGCGGACATATATGGGGTAGCTGTTGCCGTAAAAATGATTGAATGCAAGGGGAGGAATGGCGAATTCGTAGCGCCTGTTCGCCTCCAGCAGATCGATGGCTTTCGGCGCACCGTTCCGCCCCAGTGCGGCCAGCGCGCTCCGTCCACTTGTTCAACCGCTAACGGATACAAGATTCAGTGAAATCAGCCGTTCCCGTCCCCATTCCTTTAGCGCTCGTGCTGCTGGGGTGCAGCGAGACCGGCTCGGTTTTCTATTGCCTGACGCTTTCCCCTCCTTCCACCCGCAATGTGCTCGTCACCCGTCTTTGCGAATCGGCGGGTTCTTGCCGCGTGATATCAATTGGCACCAAAAATGCTATAGCCATCCCCATCACTCTCGGCATTCAGCGCGGGCGAAGAACAGGTGGCATTCTATGCTTTCACGTCTACAGGCAGGCTGGTTCAGTGCAGCAGCGTTATTTCTAGTGGCCGGTTCCAGTCTCACTGCCGCTCCGCGACTCCAGCTCAGCGCATCCAGTATCGGGCCCATCTATATTGCGCCGAATACCAATGGCTCTGCGCAGAGCGTTCTGGCATTCAATGGAGGTACCGGAACCCTGAATCTTTCGGTAGCCACCTCGGCATCGTGGCTTGCCGCTTCGGTGGGATCGCAAATCACTTGCACCGAGCCGGGCGGAAGCTGCACGCCGATCAATATCTCGCTGACCACGTCTTCCCTTGCGACCGGGAGTTACACCGAGTATGTGACGGTCCAGTCTCCGGACGTCGTCGACTCTCCGCAGCAGATATCGGTGAACGTGGTGATTGCCAGCGTGTCGAACAGCGTTACCTTATATGCGGCCCCCAATGGAGGCACGGCTTCGGCTAATGTCTACCCGCGCAGCCCGGTGACTGGCGCGGTTTCCACGCAGTCCGGAGGAAGCTGGCTGAGCTTCACGGCGCCACCGGCCACTCAGACGGGTTTCGGCGCGCCGTATACGATCACAGCAACCTCCCAAACGGGCCAGGCGCCAGGAACCTATACGGGTGCGGTGAAAATCAGTGGTTCCACCTATGCGGCGGACAATACGACAGTCAATGTCACGTTCAACGTGACGAGCAGCCCTGTCATTCAGATCAACAACTCTGAGATCGTAATGAGCGGCTACACCGGCGGACCCGACGTAACCGCGTCGGTTTCCTTCGCCAACTCCGGCGCGGGAAGTCTGGCTATTACGGCGGCGTCCGCCGGAACGAGCACGGAGAATTTTCTCAGTGTCTCGGTCAGCGACCCCTATACAATCCTGATTACCGCTAATCCGTCGTCGCTCGCCATCGCCACATACACGGGGAGCATCACCCTGACCTCAAATGCCGCGAACAATTCGCAGGTATCGATTCCCGTCGAATTCAGTGTGGCTCCGGCCGGGCAGCCCGGCATCTCACAGGGAGGAATCGTCAACGTCGCCACCTATCTGGCCGGGACCGTAGCGCCAGGCGACATCCTGTCGGTCTTCGGCGATCAGTTCACAGCGCCGGATTCGAGTTTCGTGAATCCGGGCCTGCCGCCGCTGGCGACGCAGCTTGGCAACGTACAGGTTCTGGTAAACGGATCTCCGGCGCCCCTTTACTATGTGTCGCGCCAGCAAATCAACTTTCAGATGCCCTATGAAACGCCGGTCACCCAGATCGCTACGGTGCAGGTCGTGAATGCCGGCGCAGCGGGGAACATCCGTTCGGTGCAGGCCGCGACTTCCAGTCCTCACATCCTTGTTTGGGCCGCCTCGCAGGTGACTGGAGGCTACGGCATCGTCGTGAACCCGGACAATTCGCTTTCGTTGCCCGCGACGGACACGGGTCTGGGGCGTGCCGTGCGGCCTTCCCGCCCCGGCGATGTGATCACGATCTATTGCACCGGCCTGGGGCAGACCACGCCTCCTGCCCAGGACGGCCAGGCCGCGAGTTCAAAGCCGCTCATGAGCACCGCTCCGGTCACCGTGACCTTTGGATCGGGCGTATCTGCGGTAACAGCCCAGTCAAGTTTCGCCGGCCTGACGCCAGCGCTGGTCGGGTTGTATCAGGTAAATGTGACAGTTCCTTCGAACGCGCCCACCGGTACAAGCGTGCCTCTGTCGATCAGTTTGGGTGGGGCCACCAGCAATTCGGCGGGCATCCCGATCTCAACGAATTGAGTCAGCGCAGGCCGCGCAAACGCGGCCACGACAAAATTCCCGTGTTCACGCTCGCGGAATCCCCGGTTGTATTGGGCGCAGCATCGAAGCGCCAATCGGAGTCCGGGTAACGGGTCGGTTTGAAATGCCTCTTGCTTTTTGTATGCTTAGGCAGGATAAAGTTGTGCATCACACTCGATTCACGGTTACTTCTCTGTGTATCGTTTTGCTCTGGTATCAGCCGCTGAGGGCGCTGGCTCAAAGCCAGGATCCTGCAGGTGTCAGGACGGCGCTGAGGAATACGGACCCTGTCGATGCAGGAACAGTAATTTCTCGCGGACCCGATTCCGTTACCGTCAAGAATGAACTATTCACGAGAATCTTCCGCATTAACGCCCAGACAGAAATCTTTCGTGTGAACTCCTCCCCGCTCGAGGTCGGAGATCAGGTGGGAATCCGTTGCCACTTCGACGACAAAGGCATTGCGATCGCAGATTCTATCGCAGCCAATGTCGACCACTGGGAAGGCATAATAACAAAGGTTCTCGGAGATATGGTCTACATTAAATTCGCAGCGCCTGTTAAGGGAAGCGCCAGGGTGATTTTCGACAGCAGGACCGAATTCGGTTACTGTGCCGGCGATGACCTTAATCGCGCCTGTACCTTCGATGATCTTAAGGTTGGCCGCTTTCTTGACACAGTCGGCTTTGTCCTGGGAAAGAGCGAGCTGCGCGCCACGAGGGTTCTTAACATCCAAAGCCGCTGATCCTGCCAGGCAAAAACGTTTCGCTGCGGCTACATCGCAGATTTGAAACGGACCCACTAGCGGAGTCTGCGGAACGCAGCTTCACGGAAGCGGCATGGCGCGCGGCGTTTTTTTTGCGATCTGCATGCTCTGATGAAAAAGAACTGAGGTCCGGATTTCCACCGCGACGGCTAATCGCGGAAGACGGGCCGTTAGAGTGCCGATCCTTCCAGTCGCGGTTCGGTTAGGTTCGTGGGTGCAAGCCGTCGACACCGCCTCAAAACTGTTTCCCTACCTCACCGATGGGACTGCGGTGTCCGTCAGTACTGCGCATGCACCGCATCTACCGCGTAGGCTGCGCCGGCGCTATGACACCCTGTACAGGCCTCGCCGAGCGAATTGGTGTTGGCCAGAAAGTGGGAACTCTCGGCCACCGAAGTATGGCAGCCGCTGCAGGCCCCTGCAACCCTCTGAATGGGATTGATCCAGCCTTGCGGATCCACCACCGGATTGAGTCCGGTGGGCAAGGTCTGTTCGCTGCTGTTGACGTGGCACATTGAACAGTTTTTCGTGTCGCCTGCCGAACCGGCGGGGCTCAACGGTGGAAACAAAGTTTGCGAGAAATCGCTCACGCTTCCGCCGTGGCCAACCACAACGTAGGGATATTTGGCGCCATCCGCCGCGGCGTTGGGGCCGAAGTGGATGCGATGCACCAGTTTGTTGAGCTCGATTCCCTGGTTCGGCAGCGTCTGTTGCGCCACAACGGTGGCGGTGGGGCGGGTGGTCGCATCCGTGTTCGAGGGATTGTGGCATAGCACGCAGTATTCGGTGTTATTGCGGAGCGTACCGTGCAACTGGAGCGACGCATGACAGCCATTGCAGTTGGCGAGCGCCACCACCGTGCGCCGCGGCGCGACGGCCGAGCCATCTACCGAGAAGTAGGACACAACATTCGGCGCACCATACTCGATGCTGGTTTGCACCGTGGCGCCATTGATCAGCTCCGGAACGGTATCGGTTCGCCGTGCCTCCACACCGATCGCGTAGGTGCCGGTGGCCGCGGCGGGCACTATGTTGGTGAACTTATAGGTGCAGGTTCCGCTGGCCGAGCAGGTGGCGCCAGCGGCGCTTTCCGTGACATACCCGGGTGTGGATGTGTTGGTTCCAAAGATGGTATATCCGTAGTCCGTGGTCGGTCCGGCCATGGTGAACGAGATCGAGCCCAGGGCGGAAAGAGCTATCGGATTGTTATTTTTGTCGAGGACGGCGAAGGTGACGGTGGGCGCTTTCCCGGCTGTTCCATTCGTGATGCCCGCGATGCTGACGGTGAGGCCGTTGAGCAGGGTTGACGCCGTCGGCGCGACGTGCGCGCCCGTAATGGACGCATCGAAGTCCATTTCTCCCTTGGCGATGTGGCAGTTGGCGCATTCCGTGTCGTCGTTCTGAATACCGCCCGGGTGATTCAAACCGGTGGCAAAATTGACATTGTCATGGCAGGCGCCGCAAGCCGCGCGGTTCGGATTGGTCAGATAAGCGGTGGCTTGCGCGGCCCCGGTGGTCTGCGAATGGCACATGGTGCAACGCCGCGGGTCTTCCGGATCGGCCGGGAAGACGACCGCCGAGTAGTTAAAAGACCCGTGTGAATTTATGGCGGGGATATAAGGGGTGCCGGCCACTACGCTGGGCAGGCTGGCGCCCATGTGAATCTTGTGAAAGAAGACCTTGGCGTCCATGGTGTCGCCCGTATTCGGGTCGACGTTCTGAGGCGTGTGGCAGAGGACGCACATATTCATGCCGCGCCGCGAGCCGCCATGCGCGGACAGCTGATCGTGGCAGGTATTGCAGCTTGCCGTTTCAATGATGTCGTGAACATGGGTAACCGTGGACCCGTTAGGAACAAAATTGTATGTCGCGCTCGCGTATTCGACGGTGAGACCATATGCGGTCAGGTCGCGCGATCCATAAATGCCGATGGTATGGGTGGCCGTCACATCGAATCCCGCAGGGGCCGGCGTGTGGAACGTATAGGTATACTGCCCCGGTCCGACAGAAGTGGCCACACCGCCCGAATCCGCGCCCGGTTGCTGGGTTGTGGCAATGACGGTGCCCGTGGCGGCGCGCGTCGTGTATGCTGTGTAGTCTTCCTCATTATTGGGAATCATCGCGGCCACATAGCTGAGGCTCACAGGGCCGGGTGTAGTGACTCCGGTCGTATCCAGAGGCAATCCATTCGGATCCGTCAGCGTGTACGTCACCGTGATCGTGCCATTCGCTGCGATGATGGCTGATTTGACAGTGATGGTCAGGCCCGGCAGGATGTACTGGACGGTGGCCAGATCCGCATAAAATGCCTTCTGATGCGGGGAGTACACCCGCCGCGGATCGGGAGCGCTCGTCAAACTCGCCGCCGCCAGCCCAACGATCGCCAACACCCGCCACCAAGTCGCTGATAGTTTCAAAACGGTCTCCCTTTCACGCCTGATGCTGCCTGGACACAACTGCGTGTCGATTCATATCCGCACGCGGACCACCAAATCGGAGATGCTTGAAAACTCCCCCGGGTATCCGGGCAGAGCAATGCGGATCTGGATTGAGGGGATGAAGATGAACGGAGCGGCCGCTTAACTGCTTGCTTCAAAGTTCAATGCGCCATTTCGCGCAAGCATGACTGGTCTTGAGCCAATTTTTGTGACTATATATCGTCACAATCCTGATGGGCTCCGGAAGTGCGCCGAACAGCGAAGTTATCGCCATCATAGAAGCGGCATCTGAGCCTGACCCCGCGATTTTCCGGTACGAAGGTTTCGGGAACTTTATGAAGAGCTGTCCGGTGGACGGGAGCATATCCGCCCAGGAGCTTTGGCCCGCCCTCAATTCTTTCTATCGCAGAAACCCGCCGCGTGCCGCTCTGATGGAGACGCCTGCAAGTGCAGGGATGCCGTTGCCCGATTCCTTCGAAGAACTGGAAACGTTCACGTCGTTCGGTGCCTGTATCGATACGTGGATCTCGATTCTGCATCCGCGATGGACCGTCAGCGGGCACGGGCGACGCTCTAAATAGCTCACGGCCTGGGTCGAAAAGCAAATGGAGACTGCGCGTTAAGGTCGGGTGTACGGAAGTTATCTACGTTTCTTTACATTTCGGGCCAAGGCCCTGATCACGGTGGCGGGCTTCTTGTAGGCAGTTTGGCTGGCGTTACCGTCAAGGATTCTATCCGCAATGTTCCGGCACCGCCCTCCCACAGCACCCGAAAATCATCGCGCCGGAACACTGCGGATAGAATCCTCAGGATTATCGGAAGCTTTTCGAGAGCCGGCGGATCGAAACGTCGAACTCCGTCCGGTGCGGGCCCCTGCCCGATTCGAGCTTCAGCCGAGTTGTTTCCTGCAATGCCGTGAAATTAGAGATTGCAATATGTTTTCCATCCGGGGTTGGAAAGCCCGGATGTCGATGGGCAGGTTTAGGCTTCCTTTCGTTCAGATCGTGATACAAGACGATCAAGAGCGTCCGGCACAAAACGTTCCGCGAATCCCGCCACGAAAGACCATACGAGAAGCTTTGCCCAGTCAAGCCCGGCAGCCGGTCCGGTTCCCTTAGAGAAGACATCCAGGACCATGCCACCTGACACCGCATCCTTTGGGGTTGCGATCGTTGGGAATAATCCCCCTCCAGAAATCAAAGTGCCAGTAAACATCATGAATAACACTCCTGCGAAGACCGCACCAGTGATGGGGGCCAACAAAGTGCCCGTTAGCGTTGACAGTTCGATCAAATCCAGCATCGACTCACCTCGGTTTGAGACACCTTGCACACGGCGTTGCGCACTGACAAATCCACCAACAGCCCCAGCCGACAGTACCGCCAAAATAGTCGTGATATGGAGATCCGAAAATCCATCCTTGAAATCGTTAATGGCCTGCGGGATGAACAGCATAGCAAGGAAGAAAAGCATTATCCGGGTGACGATCCTTGAGGCCCGGTTGCACATGCTTTCGCGACACGCCGTCACGGTATATAGTCGATACAACTCACGAAGCAGCGCATCGATTCGAGCTCGGATATGTTCGTCGTTGGCAGTCGCTAACGCTAAAGGAAGATTCTTTTCGTGTTCAGCGTAGTCTGCTGACGTACCAATGGCGAGGTATCGCTTTTCGACGCTCCACAGACGTTCTTTCAATTCCTGGCCTGTCGTCAACCTTACGATGTCACGCTCGAAGGCGTACAGGTCGCCCCATGTTACGGGTGGGGACCCACTCAGATATGCCTTCTTCAAGGATTCTGCGCGGGAGTAGGCATCCTGGTCAATAGGTGCCGAAGCAGTACAGGAGTCGAACTCTCCCACCAAATGATTGAGGAAAATCAAACCGTAACCCGGAAGTGCAACATCCTTGAGATTCGTACTCCCAGCAGAGCGGTCGAGCGAAAAACCGAACATTTGGCGAAAACTCATCGAATTTCCTTAAAGAGAAAAGATTATCTTACCGAAAATATTTCGCGCGATATGACGAAATATCGGTAGCTATCGAGATCCGCCCTCGCGGGCGACCTCGCCGGGATCTCCCTCCACCAGGACCCGCGTCTTTTCACCGGGTCCCAAACCAGCGCGCTGATTGCGGCCGCAGACGCGCCGCTGTTTAACGCGCCGAGCGATTGTGCGGATCAAGGGGACGTAAGGCACCGGCACCGGCACCATCACCGTCACGTAACGAATGGCGGTGTCGCGCGAGGCCGATTAAGCATCCTGCACGACTTGCTGCACCCGCTCCGGCTCCTCGCCCAGCCATTCGGGATTCGCCGCCGTTCCGTCATAGACCGACGTTGTCTTAAACAGCTCGAACTCCCCTTTCGCCGCGGCATACCGCGTCTTCGTAAGGATGCGCTCCGCTTCCGTGGCGCTCATCGGATGAAAGGTCCGCGCGGCCTCGAAAGCCTGATCGAGAATCTGCATGCTGTCGATTCCCGTAATCACTACCGACGTATCCAGATTGAGCGCGTAATGCAGGCACTCGATAGGCGTCACCGTATGCGAGCGGAGAATGTGTCCGTTCGCCATGCTTTTCATGCCCAGCACGGCGATGTTCCTCTTCACCAGTTCCGGCACTACCATCTGTCCAAAGCTGCGGAAGTGCGCGTCCATTACATTCAGCGGCATTTGCGCCGTGTCGAATACGAATCCGTTCGCCGCCGCGACCTCGAGCATATACAGATGAATGCGGGGATCCTTATGGCCCGTGAAACCGATGTACCGCAGCTTGCCCTGCTGGCGCGCTTCCAGCAGAGCGGCGTTGGCGCCGTCTTCAGCGAAGATGCGGTCGGGATCTTCGAAACGAATCACCTCATGATGCTGCACCAGGTCGATCATATCCACGCGCAGCCGTTTAAGCGACTGCTCAAGCTGTTTTGCCGCTTCCTTTTTCGTGCGGCCATTGATCTTGGTCATCAGAAAGACGCGGGCTCGATAACCATCCTGAAGCGCCTCGCCCATCCGCTTTTCGCTCTCGCCATCGTTGTAATCCCAAGAATTGTCGAAGAAGTTCAGCCCCCGGTCGGCCGCGCTGCGCATAATTCTCTCCGCCAGGCTCTTATCGACATGCTTTAGCGAGAGATGCCAGCCACCCAGTCCGATCGCCGAAACTCTTTCGCCCGTCGCCCCCAAGGTTCGTAACGGCATTTCATGATTGGCCATTTGTAACTGATGATCTCACCGGGGACGGTCGGCGCCAACCCGGAAATGTGTCCTGTGCAACTGTTTGCCAGGGACAGGAGTGGGTTGCGGCCGAAGTTTCTCCTCGGCCGAAGCTCTATTCGGTGAACAGGTCCGCCGCGGGGATTGTGTGCGGCCGTGGCCCCCACGCGACGCGAAAGGCTTCGAGCGCCGTCGTGGTGTCGTCGCTGAAGAGCTTCTTCAGGCCCGGATACTGCGTGCGATGCGCCCGAAGAGCCGCGTTCTTTTTATCGCGATAAGGGCTGATGTCGATGAGGAAGTCCATTCCGGCTCGACTGGCAATGTTCTCCATTGCGCCGAGATCGAAAACGCGCCCCGGTCCGCACCAAAGCATGCGCTCCACCTTATGCGGTTCGCCGGTTTCCGGACACCATCGGGCGTCGGCCGCCGCAGCCACGGCATCCGCAGCAAAGCGGCTGATCGCGATGTGGTCCGGGTGCAAATTCATGCCATTCGGATCGAAGGTGACCGCGATCTGCGGGCGCTGCCGGCGCAACGCAGAAACTATGGCGCGCCGAATCTCGTCGGGCGGCGCCGATGCGAGCATCAGATCCTCATACGAGAGGATTTCGAGGTGCCGAATGCCGAGGATCTGCGCGGCGTCCCGAACCTCAGCTTCGCGGACACGCGCCAGATCATCCCGCGAACAAATGTCGCCGGTTTTGCCGCGTTCGCCGCGCGTCGCGCAGACGACGCCGATCTCCACGCCCGCAGCCGCGTATTTGGCGATCGTGCCGCCGGCGATGAATGTTTCGTCGTCAGGATGAGCCAAGAGGAAGAGCAAACCCGCCACTGTTCCAGTTTCACAGGCGGGATCGTGCGGCAGACTGCGTGAACTTCCATGACGGACGCAACGGGTGAGGACGGGCTTCCTCGCCCTCCGGGATTCCCTAAGTCAAGGTGTCTGGTTTCGCCTTGATATTACAAAATATCGGAAGCCAGGATCGATCTGAATTTGATCTGGGGGCGAGCGGGTCCTTGTCCTCACCTCCAAAAGAATGCTGGCCCAGTTCCAGAAGGAAACTATGGTCGCGCTACCCATTCTTCAAATTCTTGATTCATTCCGCGTGGTGACCCGTGCCGGTGGGTAAGTCGAAAATTGGTAAGATGTTGAACAATGAATGCCGTCAATAATCCGACCTTCGGGAAGAACATCAGTCACAAGATGCTGAGCGTGTTAGTCGCATCCGACCGGAGCGGGAGATTCTTCGGTGACCCTGCCGAAGGCTGCCAGTCAAAGGGAAAACGGCTCATGTCCATTGGGCCGCTGCTCTTCGCCCCCCTCCTGGCGCTCTTTGCTAAAGGTGGGGCGGTCGCTAAAGCTGCCACAGCGGCAAAGGGCGCTGTAGCAGTAAAGAGCGCGACATTAGCAAAGGGCGCTGTAGCGGCAAAGAGCGCGACATTAGCAAAGGGCGCTGCAGTAACTAAAGCGGCGGCCACGGGATTAGCAACCTAAGCGGGTGTCTATTACCGTCCTATCCTGCGGGCGATCTCATCGCGATCTCCCTCCACTCTAGTGTGCCGACGCTTGTGGACTGGCCGGTTCGCGGCACGTTCACGTCCTTCAGCAGGGGGTTGTTCCTTACGGCGTCGGGCGTGTCGCCGTGCGGCACTTGCCATACGAGTTCGCCGCGGTCCAGATTGATTGCCGAGATTGTTCCGTAGGGTGGTTTATTTAATGGCAAGCCTTCTACGTTGGGTGCGCCCAGGAATCCGCCGCCCATACGGTTGCCTCCCCGGCCGGGCCCGCTGGTTGTGCCGATCGGCATCCCGAAAGATTGCGGGGGTGGATTGCCGCCGTTGTAACGGGGGCCGTCGCCTGAGGCTCCGGTAACATCACGAAGACCTGTGATGGCATCGCCGGACACGTAATTGGAATCCGGGAAACGCTTGTTATTCACCTTCATCAGGGACAGACCGATTACCTGTTCGGATGCCGAAACGTACACGGTGTGAGTCTCGGGATCGTAGGCTCCGCCGGGCCAGTTCGTGCCACCCAGGGAAAGGGCGAGTCCCAGAGTCTTGATCGGACCATCGGGATTGCTGACTACCGGCGGCGTGAAGACGGGGCCAATCCTGAATTTCGAAACGATCTCTTCGGCTTCCTTGCGCAGGACCGGGGCGTAGTCGATGAGGTCCGAGATCGCGAGTCTCTGGCGCGAGTAAGGCCGGCGGCTTCGTCGGGAAGGGCTGTGTCGGCGAAGACTTCTCGCCGGGGACGTCCGTCTGCGGCACCTTGCGTTCTTC
>Ga0182013_10002583_pt1 | contig 23595 bp, 21 predicted proteins | sample 612S2MmetaG_FD_120487 | JGI IMG/M metagenome (GOLD analysis project Ga0182013, IMG submission 120487) | Permafrost microbial communities from Stordalen Mire, Sweden - 612S2M metaG | ecosystem: Environmental > Terrestrial > Soil > Wetlands > Permafrost | place: Sweden: Stordalen | collected...
AGTTTACACCCCAAGGGGCTTCATCCTCCACGCGGCGTTGCTGCGTCAGGGTTTCCCCCATTGCGCAAAATTCCCCACTGCTGCCTCCCGTAGGAGTCTGGACCGTGTTTCAGTTCCAGTGTGGCCGTGCGCCCTCTCAGGCCGGCTACCGATCATTGCCTTGGTGGGCCGTTACCCCGCCAACTAGCTAATCGGCCGCGACCCCCTCCTCAAGCTGCTTACGCATTTGATCCGAAGATGTTATGCGGTATTAGCCCCGGTTTCCCGAGGTTATTCCCCACTCGAGGGTAGGTTAGTCACGTGTTACTCACCCGTACGCCACTTTACTCATGGGATTGCTCCCACTTTCTCGTTCGACTTGCATGTGTTAGGCACGCCGCCAGCGTTGATTCTGAGCCAGGATCAAACTCTCGTTTGAAACCTGAAAATGTTCACCGACGGAGGTCGGTAAACAGCCGTCCAAGCCCGAGGGCCTGACGGCGGAATTGCTATTTTGTGAGTTTCGCTCGAACTTAACTCGAACGACTTCTCACGACTGGCACGTTCAACCTTTTGTCAAAGATCCGGGCAAATCCGCACTGGGCGGCTGCTTCGGATAATGACGGCCTGTAACTAGAAGTTACAACCGTCTGTCCTCGAAACCTTTCAAACATACTACGCAGTTTTTCGTGCTGTCAACCCAATCCCTTGAAAGAAAACAGGGAGCACCGGCTCGATCCGCCCCTTTTGGGAACGAAGAGCAAACGCGCAATATGCCGCTCTCAGTGGCTTTGTGGCCGAATTTCCGCGCGCAAAGGCACCAGAGCGTCTGAATTCGTTAAAGATCTTGTACTGGAGGTTCGGCGATTCCGCTAACCTGTCGAAGAACTCTGTCCCCGACTTCCAGCCCCGTGGCCGGGGCAGCTACAACGAAGCTTTACGTCTTTAGATGCCAACTTCTCCTGCGAGACTCAAAAAACTGTCCGCATCCGCTGGCGACAATAACGCTCCCTGCTGACTTGATTGTTATAGCAGACACCAAGGGCCGACGCAACCCCCGGCTGGGACTTTCTTGCGGTGGATATGCTGCTATCGTACTGAGACCAGCATAAACACTGGCGATTTCCGCCCAAGAAAAATTTGGCTCGCGGCGCTATTTTCGCAGGAAGACAGTCCTGCGACTCGCCAATTCCACACAATTCCCACATGCTTTCCACATCCGACAATCATTCTGGTTCGTCGGCGTGAGCCCGCAGACTCTTCAAAGGCTCGCGCTGGGAGCGGACCGATGAAGATTGCCCGTCGATGACGCCCAGCTGGAAAACGACGACTCCAGCCCCGGGACCACGCAGAAGCCCGGCCACATGGGGTGGAACCCAAACCAACTCCATAAAATTGTTTACGATAACCGGACCTTTGCCAGGCTCTATCCAGCTCACAACCGGACCCTCCGGGCAAGCGATCACGGCAGGTCCTGATATTTCCACCTCGCAGGTGGCGGGGACCTTGACTCTAAAGACCTTCACTTTTTCGCTCTCGAAATGGGGTCGGATTCGGGACAAGCCGTCTTGTATCCATGACATGGTCGCTTCCACCTTGACCGATTGGTCCGGTGTGAGCCTGCGTTGGGGATCTGGCCCGCGCTTTAGCTCTCCGAGCCGTGGAAGCAGCTCAATCGCAAGGTTGCGAAAGGGAACGTCTTTGAGATTCTCGACCACGTGTACCATGCCTGCCTCGCCCAGTTCGCATTCGCCGTCCTTATAGAGGATGGTCTTGGGCTCCTGGTTTCGCCGCGCACTGACGACGTCAGCAATCCCGGCCACATACACCAGGTAATCGTGCGGATGATGATGGCAGAGGGTGCGATCATGCGGCGCGATCTCAACCGCAAACGCGCGCACGAATTCGTTGTCGATCACCAGGTGATGCCGGGGCTCCTGCTCGATGGGAACCACTTGTTCACAGGGATAGCGATTGTGTTGATCGGCAGCGCTCATTCGACCGTCCTCGATTGCAGTTTACTCGTTAAGGACGAATGTCGTGTGCGCGAACGCTCGACGACGGCTGTCTGAAATTTCGCAGCTATCGCTCCATCCGCCGCGATGGTGGTGTTAGACTATCGATGACCTCGAAAACCCGCCGGTCCGCTCGGGCCGGTCTCACCGCAGTCGGGACGTGGCTCAGCCTGGTAGAGCACTCGCTTGGGGTGCGAGGGGTCGGCAGTTCAAATCTGCCCGTCCCGACCAATTGGCTTGTCGAAAGAAATTTTCCTTCAGAAACTACTGTAGCTGCCGACCGCGAGCAACCCGAATTCCATTGCGGCCGCGAAGCGACTACACCAGAAAAAGCATGTCGAGGCGTCAGCTGCATAGCTTGGTCACTCGACCCGGTGACCGATACCCTTGATGTACATGGGCCAAAGGGTATTCATGAAATAGTGAAGGCGGCAACAATGAAATATCTGCTTGTGGTCCTCGCGCTCTTCAGCGGTGTGATATTTGCACAAACCGCTGACATACATAATGATGGATGATGCAGCCCTGAAACAGCACGCGGCGGAAACAGTATCGCATTTGCATGACACGATGCTGGATCCGGCGTCGTTTGTGCTTGATGGTGCGTTCATCACTAAGCCGGACAAAAAGGGACAGCGTAGCATCTGCTATGAATTCCGCTCGCATAACAAGATGGGTGGCTATTCCGAGGCTCGAGCTGTGGAGGACGGGGCGGACCACAACCGACTCAGCGTTTACAAAGAGGACAATGGAGCCGGAAGGTTCCAGGGCTATGACGTGGGATGGTTCGCCCCATGCAAAGGCAAGAATATTGAACGCGAGATTACGGCGGAAGTTGCCGCACTCGCGCCCGCTCTATACCGGAAGGCAAGATGAACGCAGTTGGGGTGCGAGGGGTCGGCAGTTCAAATCTGCCCGTCCCGACCAAAATCTAGCTATCAGCTTTCAGCCGTCAGCCGTCAGCTCTCAGCTCTCAGCCAAACCGGACCCCTCGCAAAAGGACGCTCGGGATTTCGCCCTTCGAGTGCGCTCAGGTGAGGCTCTGCAGCTCCCGCTTCGCTGACACCCGCAAAACGGCTCGAACTCTAGTCCGTTCGTCCCTTTCGCTCCAGCCTGTCGCTAACCCACCGTGTATTGCGCCGTCCTCCTGCCAACAGGCCCAGGCTTTGGCCCGGCATCGTCAACCTTTGGAGGCCGTCCATGTGCAGAACTCTGTTTGCCACCCTTCTTTGCTTGCTGTCGAACCTGTCTATGCTGTCACAGACTGCAACTCCAAAGCCTGCTTATGACTTTTCTCTTCCTCGAGAGGAGAAAATCAAGCTCGCCGAGAGTGCCGCTCCCCCGGAACTTTCTGGGAAAGCCGCCGTATATGTACTTGAACGAAGCGGCTACGTGAAGGTGCGCGACGGTGACAACGGCTTTTCATGCTTCGTAGACCGCCAGACTCCCCTGAACCTGGAGCCTACTTGTTTTGACGCGGAGGGCAGCGCGACCACGCTGGTGACCAGACTGTACGTCGAGCAGCAGCGGGCCCAGGGGAAGGCTGAACAACAGATCAAGGCAGAGCTGGACCAGGGATACAAGAGCGGAAAGTTTCGGGCGCCGCAAAAGCCGGGCATCGTCTACATGATGTCTGACCAAGGTTACATCTTCGTCGAATCGGTGAATCGATTGGTCCATCTGCCGGCGCACCTGATGTTTTATGCGCCCTATGCAACCGACAAGGACATCGGTTCGCCACCGGCTGCGGCGAACATGCCCCACCTGATCCGGGCAGGCAGGCCGGATGCGGTGGTCATCGTAATTCCCGCGCAGGCGGCAGCTCACGGAGGATGATATATGCAGTTCAAGCTTCCCGAAGCGACGCAAATTCTTGGGCGTACTCCTGCTGTGCTCACGGAAATGGTTGGCGCTGTTCCTGATGGCTGGATTACGGCCACGGAAGGCGTTGGCACCTTTAGCTGCTACGACGTTGTGGGACATCTGATTCACGGCGAGCTTACCGACTGGATCCCGCGGGCGCGGATCATTCTGGAGCACGGCGAGGCAAAAGCATTTGAGCCCTTCGACCGCTGCGCGCAGTTTCGTGAAGATCAGACTCGACCCATCAGCGCGTTGCTCGACCAGTTTGCATTCATGCGAGCGGAAAATCTGACCATCCTGCAAGGTCTGCGCCTGAGCAGCGACGACCTCGCGCGCAGGGGTACACATCCGGAGCTGGGAACCGTCACGCTGGGCCAGTTAATCTCATCGTGGGCGGTTCACGATCTGTCGCACATCTCGCAGATCGCGCGCGTCACTGCCAAACAGTACTCCCACGAAGTAGGACCGTGGCAGCAATATATGTCGATCCTCAAGAGCTGAGCGAAGAGGCCCGTTTAGAAAAACCCCACCCAAGCAAAACCGGCTTGGATGGGGCACCCGTTACAATCGCTATCCAATACCGGCGCTAACCGAAGAGCGAAGTCTTCGGCACCTTATAGGCTTTGCCCAAGGTTTCCGCTTTAAACGTGCGCTCGTCCACGCGATGCAGCCGCTTTGCCATGCCTCGCGGCAGCAACTTGGTGTGGTGAATCTCCAGCAGGTAATAAACGATGAACCAGATGGTCTTCTCGGTGGTCATCCATTGTTGATCGTCGAAGCGCTTCAAGTTAACCGGGCGAGAAAAAGTTCGCATCGTCCGCTGGCGCCGCAGGTTAAAGTAGGTATCGAAGTAACTCATGGCCAGCTCGCGCAGCGAGCGATACACCGGCTCGCGAAAGCGGCAACTGCTGTAGTTCGACTTGGCGATCGCGCCCCAATGTCCTTTTATGCGATAGACGGCGATCACATGGTCCGTGTCGTTTTCTGCCTCAAAGTCCAGGATGAGCGGCGGGTAGCCATTGGCGCGTAGCGCGGCGGCGGCGAAGATCGCGCCCTCAAAGCAGTGGGCAGTGTTCTGGCGTAACACGCGGCGCGGCGACCAGGCGGTGTCGCCCAGATGATAGGGCATGTCGTCGAGAAAGCGTTGAATGCCGTAAGCATCTTTCAGGCTGCGCAGCTTGCGCAATTCCGCGGGAGTGAAGCCGAGGTCGCTGTCCATGGTGCAGTGAAATGCAGTGTACCGCATCCGCCGTCGTGCTACTGACAACGGATCGCACATCCCTCGGCTGCGCTCGGGATAACAAGAACCAGTTGTCAGTAGCTGTCAGTTGTCAGATGAGCGCGGGTAACCTGCGGAATGACACAATATGAGTGGCTGTCATTCCGCCTGACAGGTAAATCCACGCCAGGAGATTCGTCATGCGAAAGCCAGGAACGACCGGACTGCTTGCCATTGCCTTGGTCTCGCTGTTATGCACGATCGCGGCAGCTCAGCAAAGTCAGAGCGCAATTACTATGGAAGGTCTCGACGGCACGAAGTTGACCTTGACCGTCGACCAGCTACGCCAGATGCCACAGCAATCCGTATCGCTAGTTAATCCGCACACCAAAACCAGCGAGAAGTATGAAGGCGTGCTGTTGGCCGATCTGCTGGCGAAGTTGAACACGCCGAGCGGCGACAAACTGCGCGGCGACGAGTTGCGAGACTACGTCGAAGTCACCGGACGAGATGGATACAAGGTGATCTTCGCGCTGGCTGAGGTCGCCCCGGCGTTTCAAGACAACAAAGTGCTGGTCGCGATCACCAGCGACGGCAAGCCCCTGGACGAAAAGCAGGGTGCAGTACGAATCGTAGTCCCACAGGACAAACGGCCGGCGCGCAGTGTGCGGATGGTAGCGACGATCGCGGTCCGCCGCGCGCCCTGATCCCCTAATCGACGATCAATCCTTCTGGATCATCACTTCGGTCGACTTGATGACGGCGCGGACAGAGTCGCCCTTCTTCAGGTTCATCGACTCGGCACTGGTGCGGGTGATTACGCTCTCGACCTGCTGGCCGCCGACATTGACGACGACATGCGCCATGATGTCGCCCAGGGTAACTGTCTCTACCGTGCCATTGAGCTGATTGCGGGCTGAAAGGGCCATGAGGATAGGCTAAGCTGCAGTGAGAGGGCGGTCAAGACGAGTCTCTGCGGGAGCCGTGCCGACGCTCTGCGGCTTGCCCCCTCCATTGGCCCTTGACTGCGGGTTACGCCCACGGCTAATGTCATCCCGCCGCTTCGCGGCTGCGTCGACGGTCTCTCACTCGTTGCGCAGGGCGACCATGGGGTCCAGCTCGGTGGCTTTGCGGGCGGGAATGTAGGACGCGGTCAAGGCTATCAGCAGCAGCGCGAGCGCGACGCAGGCGAAGACCAACCAATTGTTCGAACCGGCGCCGTACAGCAGGCTCGCCATCACTCGCGTAAATACCACGCTTAAGACCAATCCGATAGCCACCCCGATCACGGTGGCGATGACCCCCTGCCGAAGCATGAGTTTGAGTATGTCCTGGGGTTGTGCCCCCAGAGCCATGCGAATGCCGATCTCGCGGGTGCGCTGCAACACGGAGTAGGAAATCAGGCCGTACAAGCCGATCATCGCCAGGACCAGCGCCACGCCCGCGAAACTGCCGATCAGGTAAAACGGAAAGCGCCGCAGGAAAACCGCCGGGGAACGGTTGACGAAGTCATCCATCGATTGCGGTTGGATGGCGGCCAATTGCGAATCGAGTCCGACGAGTACTGCGCGCGCCGAAGGCAGCATCGCCGCGGGATCGCCGGTGGTTCGAACCAGATAGTTAAGGTAGGAGGTGTGCCCGGAATCCTGATCAACGGGGAAGTACATGGTGGGCGGGGGCGGGACCGCCAGGCTGTCTTCCGCGACATCGCCGATGACGCCAACGATCTGGCGGTAGGGATCGTCGGGAGAAAAGGTCAAGCGCACGCGCTTGCCCAGCGGGTCTTCACCGTCGGGAAACTCGCGTTTGACCCAGGCCTGATTAACCGCGAGGACCTTGGGGGAGTCGGCCGCGTCGGCGGAAATCAGGAAGCGTCCCTTGATCAAGGGGATCTTCATGACCTCAAGATAATGCGGGTCGACGCGCCGGGCCACGGCTGCTTCCTCTTGCCCTTCGGAGGTGGCGCGGCCTTCGACGAGAAAGCGGTTCAGACCGCTATTTTCGGCAACCGGAAGCGCATTGGTGGCTGACACTCCCAGCACTCCCGGCAGATTCCGCAGGCGCTCGGTGAACTCGTGCTCAAAGCGAATTCCATTCGGGCTCACATACGGCCATGCCTTGGAAACAGGATAGGAAGCGCCGGGAAGATTAACTCCGAAGGTCAGTAGATGGGTGGGTTCGAAGCCCGGATTTTGCCGCAGCAGGGTAAGAAGGCTGCGTAACATCAAGCCTCCACCGGCGAGTAATACCAGGGAAATTGCGATCTCTGCAATCACCAGGACATTGCGCACCCGGGCCTGTGAGCCGCTGGTACCACCCCGCGATTCGTCGTTGAGCATAGGGGCAAGGGGGGTCTGGGGGACCGACAATCCGGGTCCAACGCCGAAGAGTACGGCGGTCAGCAGGGTGATTCCACAGACCAAGCCCAGCACCGGAAGGCTGATGCCGATATCGCGGAGGTAAGGCATGACGTCGAGCTGGGCTTCGGGAATATTACGTAGCAAGAACCACAACCCCACGGCAGCTCCCAGGAACCCGAGGATTGCGCCTCCCGCCGAAAGCATTAGGCTCTCGATAAGCAACTGCAAGAGCAGATGCAGGCGGCTGGCGCCTAGTGCGGTCCGGATAGCGAACTCCTTGCGACGATCGACGGCGCGGGCCAGCAGCAGGTTGGCCACGTTGGCGCAAGCTATCAGCAGCAGGAAGCTGACCGCGGCGAAAAGCACCAGCAGAAAAGGCCGGACATCGCCGACCACCTCTTCCCGCAAGCTTCCCACGGTGACCACGATGCCCTTGTTCTGATGGGGATATTCCGTGGCCAGTTGGGCGGTGATGCCGGTCATCTCGGCCCGGGCCTGGGCCAGGCTGACCCCGGGGGCAAGGCGTCCAATCACATTCAGCCAGCGAGCATTACGAGCGCTGGCGGTATACGGATTGGTATGCAACGGTACCCAGATCGGCACAACTCCCGCCGGCGGATATTCAAAATCTCTTGGGAGGATGCCGATGACCGTGACTGGTTTCTTGTCAAGAGTAAGAACCCGGCCGATGATCCTTGGATCGGCGGCGAAATCGCTTCGCCAGAAATCGTTGCTGAGAATCGCGACCGTGGGGCCTTGCCCTTCAGGCAGGTCTTCGCCGGCCATGAAATCACGCCCCAACACGGGCGCGACTCCTAAGGTGGAGAAGAAATTGGGAGTAACCATGGCGCTGAAAACGGCCTTTGGGTCACCATTTCCGGTCAAAGTGAAGGCGTCGGAGGCCGAACCGGCGAGCGCCTGGAAGCTTTTGGCGGTGCGCGTCCAATCGAGATAGTCGGGGTAAGAAGAGTTATAGGAACAGCACACGATGCGGTGCCGGCTTTCGCCGAGAGTAGCCAGGCGGTCGGGATGGCTAAAGGGCAGAGACCGCAAGAGCACGGGATAGAGGGCAGAGAGGATCGCGGTAACGGCGCCGATGGCGAGGGCCAGGGTGATCACCGCCACCGCGGTGAAGCCGGGGCTCTTGCGCAACATCCGGAGTCCGTAGCGAAAATCCTGGCCTAGAGTTCCCATGAATCGAGTAACTACCAACTCGGGCTTTCAGATCAGCGACCGAAGCTTTGGCGACTACGCTGCACGCACTACGGGCGTCAGAGGTTGCTATTTCGGACTGGCTCCCAGCCGGAAGCCGGCAAACAATTCATACAGACTAGTCTCTGCGCATCATAACGCACTTTCCCGAAACCTCAAGTCCGGCGTGGTTTGCGGGGAATTGCGCTGCAACTGGGATGCAGTTTTTTAACATTGCCAAACCCGCAGTACGGCATATACTCCTTGGACGACAAGGAGGAGTGGCCTGTGAACAAATACGTTGCGGAATTGGTAGGCACGTTCGTTCTGGTGTTTGGTGGCGTGGGCAGCGCAGTCCTGGCCGGGAGCCACATTGGATTTGAGGGTGTGGCCTTTGCTTTCGGTCTGTCGCTTCTGGCGATGGTCTATACCATTGGACCCATTTCCGGATGCCACATCAATCCGGCGGTGACCTGCGGAGTTTTCCTGGCGAAGAAAATCGGCGTGAAAGATGCGGTCGCCTATGTGATCTTCCAAATTGTGGGCGCGATCATTGCCGCCGCCGTCATTCTGTTCATCGCCAAAGGAAACCCCGCCGGATATGACGCCTCGGTCGCCGGCCTGGGCGCCAACGGCTATGGGATGCATTCCCCAGGCCAATATTCCATGGGTGCGGCCTTTGTAGCCGAGGTCATCCTAACTATGTTCCTGGTGCTTACCGTGTTGGGCTCGACGGACATCAAAGCACCCGTGGGCTTTGCCGGAGTAGCCATCGGCCTGGTGCTGACGCTGATCCACCTGGTTGGTATTCCAATCACCAACACCTCGGTGAATCCTGCGCGCAGCATTGGGCCGGCGATCTTCGTGGGCGGCTGGGCGCTGGGGCAGTTATGGCTGTTCATCGTCGCACCGTTAGTAGGGGCGGTGGTAGCTGCGGGCATTTATGGAGCGATTCGCATGCCGGACCGGCTGATCACCACACCACAAGCCGAACGCGCTTTGGCTAGCGAACAGGCTGAGCGCGGACGGAGATAAAGGCCAAAACGATTTCCGCCCGAGTCGCTTGGACAGCCAATGTTTTTGCGGCGGTCAGAGTGCCGGCCGGTCTTCAACCTCACAAGCCTGGCAGCCGGGAAGCGATTCTTGCGTATGCCAGAAGTTGGCCGCGGCATCGCTGGAATCGTTCCCCGTCCGCCCCGCATCTCTATGTCTTTCACGGCGGGCTGCGCCTGGGTCAAGGTCCCGCAATTTTTCCGCTAAGGAAGGGCGATGGCAAGCACAACCGTCGCGGGCTCCCAGGGCTTTACCCTCAGCCGCCCTGCACCGAGCCCGTGGCTGATCGCGGTCTCGGTGATGCTGGCGACGTTCATGGAAGTGCTGGACACTTCTATTGCGTCGGTGGCGCTGCCCTACATCGCCGGCAGTTTGTCGGCCACCAACGATGAAGCCACTTGGGTGCTGACCAGCTACCTGGTGGCGAATGCGGTGATTCTTCCGGCGAGCTCCTGGTTCTCCCTGAAGTTTGGCCGCAAGCGTTTCTTAATTACCTGCATTATCATCTTCACGGTTTCGTCGTTCGCCTGCGGAGCGGCGACCAGTCTGTGGATGATCCTGCTGGCGCGCGCCGTGCAAGGCGCTGGCGGTGGCGCGCTGCAGCCGTTGTCGCAGGCCATCCTGCTGGAAAGTTTTCCGCCCGACAAACGCGGCATGGCGATGGCGGTCTTCGCTTTGGGGGTGGTGGTCGCGCCGGTGCTCGGCCCCACTCTTGGCGGCTATCTGACCGACGCCTACTCGTGGCGCTGGGCCTTCTACATCAACATCCCGATCGGCATATTCGCCATCCTGATGATCCTTCGCTTCATCGAAGACCCACCCTACATCAAGAATGCGAAGCCGGGAAAGATTGACGGTATTGGACTGGGAATGTTGGCGGTATGGCTGGGCTCCCTGCAAATCATCCTGGATAAAGGCCAGGAGGACGACTGGTTCGGAGCTACCTGGATCGGTTGGACAACGGCCCTTCTCGTCATCACGTTTGTCGCATTTATCGTTCGCGAGCTGACCCACGACAAACCGTTGGTGGACCTGCGGGTTTTTCGACACCGAAACTTTCGGTTGGGCTGCTTACTGATTGCGATCTTTGGAGGGGCCATTTATGGCCTGATCACCTTGCTCCCGCTGTTCTATCAGGAGCTGATGGGATACACGGCCCTGGCGGCCGGCTGGGCGGTGGCGCCACGCGGGGTGGGCGCGATCCTGGCCATGCCGATCATCGGCATCCTGACCAGCAAAGTCGACAATCGATGGCTGATCGCCAGCGGGTTTGCGATGTTCGCCGTCGCCGGATTGTGGTTTGGTGAGGTGAACTTCGCCATTTCGCAGTGGACGTTTCTGTGGGCGATCATCCTGAGCGGCTTCGGCGCGGGCTCGGTTTTCGTTCCCTTGTCGACGACCACGATGGCGGGCCTGCCCAACGAGGAGATTGGCAATGCCAGCGGCCTCTATAACCTTTTCCGCAATGTCGGGGGCAGCATCGGAATTTCGATTGTGAATACCATCGTGGCCCGTCATTCGCAACTTCATCAAAATGAGCTGGTGCATTCGCTGGCCCCCAGCAGCGTGATTTTGCAAAACCAGCTTCATAGCTTGCAGCAGTATCTGTATACGCAAGGCTACGGCCCCGTGGAATCGATGCAGAAGGCCTACGCCCTGATCGCTGTCCAGTTGTCAGCCCAGGCCAGGCTTTGGTCTTACGTCGACGACTTCCGCTACATGGCGCTGGTGTGTTTCGGCTGTATCCCGATTGTGTTCTTGCTGAAGAAGGCGGTCAAAACCAAAGGCGCCCAGCCGGTAGGACACTAACCCCTCCCTGCATCCGATTGCGAAGCCCGTTTCCTGAGGGCAAGAAAAAACCCGCCCCTAGACGAGGCGGGCCGTGACGCCAAGCAAGAACTAGGAGCCGTTCTGGCAGATTTGGGTGAACGGATAGTTCTGGAAGCTCCACCAGCTGTTGACGGATCCATTCGCAGGTCCACCAAAATACCGCAGGAATACCAGGTCCTGCAGGTGGTAAGTGAAGTTGTTCAGCTCATAAGGATAGGTGCCGAAGTTGGTGGTGCCTTCCAGCGGATCGCCAACTTCCAGGATGCCGCAAGGCGAGCCGTTGCCACCGTTGGTCAAAGGATCGTCCATCCACTCGCCCACTTCGTGCGACAGAGCGGACACGTCCTGGGAGAAGTCGCCGGTGTAGGTGATGTACTCGAAGTTGGAATAGCTCTGCTGACCGTTGGCGCTGTGATAGCCGCCGATGCAGCAGCCACCTTCCGTGAGGTAGGTATTGGAGGTCATGAAGATGGGGAAGTTGGTGGGGTTAATGACGCCGCTCTGGGTCATATAGTTGCTGATCTCATTGTCGAAATAGTTGATGTCTACTTCAGCCACCAGATGACCGAAGGGCGATCCTTCAGTACCGCTGCCGGCAGGCACATTGAGGGTTATCTCAGGCAGAACGCTGATGCGCGCCGTGGGTCCGCCCAACAGCACGTGGTAGTTCGGTTGGTTCTGCACGATACTCCAGAAGTTAGCGCGCTGGTAGGCATCGTTGTACTGGGTGGTGCCAACATCCACTCCACCCTGAGTGTAGGTGGTGGTGGAATCGAAGATTGGCGACCGGATGGTCATGGACAGAGGACTAAACGGGCCGCCGGTCAACGGGTCATAAACGTCGCCGTTGGAGAGGACCAGCTTGACCGGAATGACGTAGGTCGTGATCTCAGTGGACGCCCCGGTGGAGGGGTTCTGGCCCACCATGACGTAGGGATAGTTGGTCCCGTTATAGGTGAACGAACCATTCCACTCTTGCAACGTGCCTGCCGGCTGGCGGACACCAGGAGCCAGCGGCTTCTGCGGAATCACGACAAACCGGGCCTTTACCCCCGGTTCGGTTGCGGGGTTGTCGGCCGCAACAGCGAGCGCGGACAGACAGAAACATGCCAATAGTGTCAGCGCCATCAGCTGACACAGGCTTGCAAAACGGGTCTTCATTAGTTTTGATTCTCCTCAAATTCTAGTTTGATTGGATTTGCTTGGGCCGAACACTTTCCTAGCAGGAACACCCCACCGACATAGCTGTCCTATACTCACTGCTGTTAGCCAACAGTCGCTGACAAGGCCATCAGTCGATGTAGAGAGGGCAGGACGAATGTTGCAGAAATTGTAGCAGGTTTGGAACCGGTCCGGAGCAAGAATTATGCCGCAGGGTAGGGCCCGGCGTTGGCCTCCTATCCCTTTCGGGGCAACATTTCGCGTCTGTGGCAACGATAATGTCCCAACCGCGATAGCAAGCTGGCGGAATGCAGCGCATGCGCCAGACTCTGCGTTACCTTGAATTACGGAGAGCGATAGTAGTGCGGCCTGGTTCGACAAGAAACTACTTGTCGGTCAGAAACCGGGGCTGGGGGCAAAAAGGCCCTACCACCTAGCAGGGCCTTTAAGTAGAACAGGTTAGTTAGCAAACGTCTATGGCCCGCTGTTTACAATCCGGCCAGCTTTCTGGGACTGCCGATACCAGTGCATAGGTCCCAGCCAAACTCGGCGCGGGCACCGTTGTTGCCGGTCACGATATCGAAGAAGTTCGTCTTCCACAGTATGGGGCGTTGGTACTCAAGATAAGTCTTGGTGAGTTCGGCATTGGTCGAGGGCATGAAGCTACCCGCTGCGTTGACGATGCCAGCCAGCACCGGCGACGAGACGCTGGTTCCACCGACCTGACACCAACCGCCGCATCCCGTCGTGCTATAGACGTCGACGCCGCTGGCAGGATCGGCATCGGCAGCCAAATCGGGTGTGCCACGTTTTGGACCGGTGAGGTTGGTAATGATGAACTGGTAACTGGGGGCCTGCTCCATTGAGCTGAGCCCGCCGCCGCTGCCGTCCCAGCAGCTTTCGGTGCCTTCAAAATTACCGTTGCTGTCACGGTTGATGTGGGTGCCTCCAGCAGAGACCACGTAAGGCGAGACGCTAATTAGTTAGAATTGCGCTGGGTAGCAACCACCGGGCGACAAGTATTGCGGGCCGGTAAAGAGTCGAGTGTGGGCGCTCCAGCGGCCCGGGGTAATAAGAATGAAAGGGTGAAAGCTTCGGCGGAGTGCGGCGATAGATACCCGTCTGTATCCCCATGGTGGGCAGACTGGTTTAACTCAGGAGTGCCTAGGCGATCGGGACTCAGCGCTGGAATTCGATTTCTTGCGCTCCCGGCGCGCCTCACGCATGCCCAGCTTGTAGCCTTCTTTCCAACCGTCCCACCAAGCTGGAGATCTCTTATTGGCGCCGTCTCCGCGAGATTTGTTGGCGACGGATTTCTGGTGGCGGCGAATATGGTTCGGCAGCCCACACTTGGAGAACATCCCGCCGCAGACAGGACAGGGCACGGTGGCGAAGTTCGGGCCAACATACAGTCGCCGGTCGAGCATGGAATGAATACCCTCCACCGCGTTTGGGCCCAACGCCAACGCCGCGGGACATGGTTAGCGAGAGCACAACGTAACCCGTTTCGCCAACTACTACCAGTTGCTAGTAGTAATAAACGCGGCTTGGCCAAAATGACGCCGCCGGTCGCAGGCCACCGGTTGCACCGAAAAAAGGAAGAGTGCTTAAGAAAGATTGGCTACTGGGAGGCCGTTTACCTGGCTCCCGGCTGCTCAGTCGAAGAGGTTTTCTTTGAGCAGCTTTTGTCCCGCCAGCGCGGAGTAGCATCCCCAGACAGCCATCGCGGTCACCAGAAACAAGACGAAGACAGAGCTTCCAATGTACCAACTGGAAAAATCAGTGGTGATGGGAATGCTGCCCAGTAGGTCGGCAGTGAAGGTGCCAACTGCCAGAGCGATGAATCCGAATCGTAGGACCACGAAGGCCGCAATAGCGTAAATCGCCACCACCGTGGGAATAACAATCCAGTAATGGTGACTCCCATAAGCTGCGGCGAAAGACCAGAAAGCGACGAAGCCGAGCGCGGCCAGCCAGGAATTGCGAAACCCCACGCGAAAGACAAACATGAGAAAGAAGAAGCCGAGCGTGGCCTGCACCGATTGGGCCAGGTGGGTAAGACAAGTGCCAAAGACCTGCCGCGGACCCAGCAGGAAATCGGGCGAGCCCAGCTCCGGCGCCGCGCCAATGTGTTTCAACGCGACGTATTGCAGCGTAAAGACAATGGCCCAGCTAATCCCTAAAATGACCCCGAACAGGAGATCGCGGCCCACCAGCGGATCGCGCAGACGCCCAGCCATCAGCCGGCTCCAGGAAATGATGGCATGGGGCCAGTGGCGGCGGACGTAGGGTTCGATGGCGAGATAGACAATGCAAAAGACCGCTGCCAGGAACACCGCGCCGCTGGTAGCGAGCACGAAAAGACCGAACAAATCGACGCTCGGCATGAAGTGCCCGGTGAACAGCCATACCGACATTTGCAGCACGAAGATCAAGAGTCCCAATCGCAGGGCGCCTTGGGGATCGCTTTTCTGTTGCAGGTAGTTGCGGCGGGCCAGCCAAGCCGCTCCGCTCAGCAGCACCAACACGAAGAGGACGAGCGCGATTTCCAGCGCCTTCCCGCCTGGGCTATTTTGCGAGGACACCATGCGATCGGGTTTGGTCCATTCACTGATGAGTTCGAAAAACACCGGCTTGCCCTGCAACGCCGCGGCCTCCACCCGCAAAGGCATCGTCGTCCCCGGCCATACTCCCGTCCAGGCGGCGCGTTGGTCGGAGGAGCCAAGGGAATTCCAGATGGGCTGGGCGGAGTGAAATTGCGCCATGTCCAGCCCAGCCAAGCTGAACAGCAAACTCCAATCGCAGGGCTTGGCCGCGCCCGATGACTCTTCCCTCTGGGGTGGGATGGCGGCGAAACGAGTCAACCGTCCTGCGGGATCGAGCGACACGGCAATCATTCCCGACAGAATGGGAGGAGGATCTTCCAAGTTGACGATACCCGGGACCATTAGATTGCTCTTGAACTCTGTAGCCGCCAGATAGTCCGGACTTTGGCGGCGCCAGTAGGTCAGCAACGACGGTCGACTCTTCAGGACTACATCCCAGTTCGGGTGAGTGCTTCCGGCGTGATCCAGGTGTTCCAGCAACTCGCCTTCGTAGAAAAAGCCGCCGGCGCTGTCGACAACCGGCTGGCCCGCGTATCCCACCTGCCGCACCACATCGCGAGCGCGTTCGGTCAGCACCTCGGCAGAATAGGGCAGCTCGAGTTTTGCGATGCCACTGACTCGCGCACTCAACACGTAAAACGCGAGCAAGCCGAGCAGCGCGGCAGTCAACGCCCCAAGAGCAATCCGAACCGGCAGCCCGGTGGTCTCGCCGGCGGCGGCGACTACTTGGGGCGACGGCGTCTCACCGGCGGCAAGCGCCGCGGCCAGAGGATCTCCGCCGGGCAGCGCGGCCGCAACCATCAAAGCTGATGACGGCCGGTTCTCGGGCTCGGCCTCCAGGCGGTGTAGGATGGCGCGCTCCACTACGGGATCGAGATCGCGAACTAACACCGACGGGCGGTGAGGCGTGCTGTCGCGGCGTACCCGGACAATCTCCTCCAGCGTCTTACCGTCGAACGCAGCTTTGCCGGTGAACAGCTCGTACAGTACGAGTCCGAGGGCATAGATATCGCTGCGCGTGGTGACCTCTTTGCCGGCCAACTGTTCCGGCGCCATGTACGCGGGAGTTCCGCTGCGTACGTCTTCGATTTCGTGGGCCAATCCGGCCAGCCCAAAATCCATGACCAGAATTTCCCCGCGGCCGTCGAGCATGATGTTGGCCGGCTTCAGATCGCGGTGCAGCACGCCCTTGTCGTGCGCTGCCGCCAGACCAGCGCAGATCTTGCGTGCGATCTCGACCGCTTTGTCCGAGGGCAGGCGGCCGATGCGGCGCAGCAACGACGACAGGTCTTCGCCGTCTACGTACTCCATCGAAAGAAAAATCTGATTGTCGGCCTGGCCGATGTCGTAGACGCGACACACGTTGGGATGCGAGATGCGCCGCGCGATGCGCACCTCATTGCGAAAGCGTTCGAGGGTCCGCTCGTCGGTTGCGGCCTGGGGCAGGAACTTGAGCGCGACTTGCTGGCCCAGGCTCAAATCGTCGGCGCGATAGACTTCGCCCATGCCGCCGCGACCGAGAAGCGCGATCACGCGATACCGCCCTGCGACCAGCATGCCGGGGACGAAGCGCCCTTCGTCGCGCGAGGAATGCGACGACGGCCGGGACGATGGAATTCTGCGGCGCGGCGGATATGCCGGAGCGTCAGGCGAGGTGGCCACCATGGTGGGACCTTCCGCGCGCGATGGATCCGAAGTCTGCTCGCCCAACGGCTTTCCGCAATTGGCGCAAAACGGCGTTGCCTGCGCGCTCTCCGTACCGCATGACTGACACGTCTGCATGCAAGATGCTCCCCGGGCATAACGACTGTATGGCTATATTAACTCGCACCGGTCTCCAGCTTTGGGCAACCAGAGAAATGCTAAATGCTGATCGCCAGGGAAACTCTGATTGAGTCCGGCTTCTCGAAGGGGACGGCCTTCATGCCGTCCGTGAGCACCCTAAACTCAATTCGGCTTTAGCCACTGAGGTTTTGAATCCATCCGCGGGGTTTGAAAGGGCACGGCTTTAGCCGTGCCGGATAGTGCATGTATAGGGGCGGCTTTAGCCGCTGAGGGACTCCGCCGTGACTCGATCAAAGTTTTCCTGGAAGTCACCTCACAAAATCCTGATGGGGTAATCAGGGCAATGGGATGTGTCAGAGCACGACTTTAGTCAAGATTATCCCCTTTACTCGATCCGAGCCAAGGGGCAAACTCTCCGTATCGGGGCGGTCCCGATGACGCGGAGGTGTGCGCGGTGGCTAACTGGCGCGTGGTTCTGTGGATTCCATTGGCGTGGACGACTGCCGTGGCGTGCGCCTTGGGCTTAATCATCGGCAATGGCCTCCTTGTACGCAGCAGCATAGTCGTGATCGTATTGCTGGGCGCCATTACCCTATCTTTTGGCTTATATGGCGTCGGGTGGCTCCGTTCTCATACTCTATTAAAACTGATGTTGGCTTGGGTTCTAACGATTGGGATTGGGTGGTTTGTTTGGCCCCCAACGGGCGGTGTGGAGGCCTCCGTTCCTTTAGTAAAGGCTACTCCTCCACCCCCGCCATTTCCGCTAGCTAAGACTCTTAAACAGTGGTTTGCCACAACGCCAACCAGCCAAGTTACAAGAAACGGCAACATTGTAGGAAACACCATAAAGGGTAATAACAATAAACTGACTGGCGAGCAAAATTGTCCAGGCGGAATATGCGCTGGTGGGGATATCAACGGTAATCCAACTGTAAACAATTACGCACCTCCTCCACCTAATGTTACATATACGGTTGATCCTCGCCCCGCCGTTCCTGCCTACCCAGCAGCGCACCCCACTGAGGGAACTTATCCGGGTCTACTTGTTGAAATCAAAGTAGATAGAGCGTTTAATAGCACAGCCTTTAGGATTGTTTGCGATAAACCGTTTACCGCAACTGCCGGGTCTATTTATGACTGCGAAGGCTGCGCGTCTATGGGATCCAACCCTACAGTGCTTCCGTCCGAGGCCGATCCAAATTCGAGAGTCATAGTTATTCACAGTGATAAAACCTCCATGTTTCCCGGACAGATTGCGGGGATATTGCTTAGGTCTATGAATCAGCAGAACATAAGAGTGCTAAAGGTCGAGGCATATATGCCAAGATAAGCTAGTCAGCACAGCAGTTAACTGCTTATATTCCACATGTTCCGCTTCCAGCATCTTTAGAAGCGTGTCGCGGAAAAGGTAAGGATTCTTACGGTTGTCGAACGGAAGCACATTTCGTCAAGGTAGGCTTGCAGATGTTTGGCGCTGATTTTGTGCCAAGTACCGATGATGCCGCGCTTGAGCAAGCTAAATGCGCTCTCGACGGTATTGGTGTAGATGTCGCCATCAAAGTATTGCTTTTCCCTGTGGCTGACGGTCTTGTGGTCGCAGAGAACGCCAGCATCGTGCTCAAGGGCTGAACGCCCACATTGCCGTTGACTCCTTACTGCATGGCTGAAGCCGTGTCCTCACACAAAACGATTACCAGAGATGATGCAATAGGCTCTACAATACTCCTAGCCGTGTCTTACTCCATCACCACTCCCGCCAGGCGCCGCAGCAAGTTGTCCATCGCCTTCACCTCGACGGTGCGGGTGCTGTTCACCACCCTGCTGTTCACTGCTGGAGGCATGGGTGCAGGGCTGTTTCTGGGTATCCTCGGCACGGTGGTTTATGGCATGATGAGCGGTAGCAAGATCGATATGACCAACGCCTACAGACACGTGGCCATTCCCGTGGCCATCCTGACTGGCTCGATGGCGCTGATCGGGTCGGCGGTGCTGGAAGTGCGCGCCCGCCGCCAGCGAACATCCCGGTAAGCCTCGCATTCCGCGAGGCTGCGACGGGGCTCGTCATTGCCCTTGGCTTCTTGCCTCCGATACACTCAGAATTCCCTGCTGATGCGATCTGGTTCGTTAGAACGAAGATCTCTCAGGGGGCTAAAGCCCAGCGTATTCATCGCATTTAACGGCACGGCTAAATCCGAGCCCTTTCAAGACCGGCAGCGCAAAGCTGCTTACACAGGTTCGACATCATGGCTGAAAATATTCATGTGAAATTGCCCGACGGCAGCGTTAAAGACGTGCCGCGCGGGACCTCCGCCCTCGACATCGCCAAAGGCATCAGCCCGCGTCTGGCCGATGCCGCACTCGCCGCTCAAATCAGGCCGCTGGCTTCCAACGGGAACGAAAATGTCAGCGGCGGCAATGGACACAAGCACCCCGAAGGAGTTGCCGTCGACGCCAAGAACGGTGCGCAACTGATCGATCTCGCTCGCCCGTTGGAGCAAGACGTCGAGCTACGCCTGCTCACCGATCGCGACCCCGAAGCGCTGGAAGTTTATCGCCACTCGTCGGCGCACCTGATGGCCGCCGCCGTGCTCGAACTCTTCCCCGAGACCAAGCTGGGCCACGGCCCGGCAACCGAGTCCGGATTCTTCTATGACTTCTACCGCGAGAAGCCGTTCTCGTCCGAGGACCTGGAAGCCATCGAGAAGAAGATGCAGGAGCTGGTGAAGCAGGACCTCCCCTACGCGCGCGAGTTTCTGCCGCGCCAGGAAGGCCTGGAGCGCTTCAAGTCGGAAGGCGACTTCATGAAGTGTCACTTCATCGAGCAGTTCACCTCGCCTGACGAGAAGATTTCCATCTACAAGACCGGCAAGTTCACCGACTTCTGCCGCGGCCCGCACATCCCGTCGACCGGACGCATCAAGGCGTTCAAAGTGCTCAGCATCGCCGGCGCCTACTGGCTGGGCGACGAAAAGAACCCGCAGCTGCAACGCATCTATGGCACTTCGTTCTTCAGTAAGAAGGACCTCGACGAGTACCTCAAGAATCTTGAGGAAGCCAAGAAGCGCGACCATCGCGTGCTGGGCAAGCAACTCGACCTGTTCTCCATCCAGGAGCTGGCCGGGCCGGGGCTGATCTTCTGGCATCCCAAGGGCGGCATCATGCGCAAGGAGATGGAAGACTGGATGCGCGAAGAGTACCTGAAGCGCGGCTACTCGCTGGTCCACACGCCGCACGTGGCGCGCGTCGATCTGTGGAAGACCAGCGGCCACGAAGGCTACTACGCGCAAAACATGTTTACCCCGATGGAACTGGACGATGCCGACTATCGCATGAAGCCGATGAACTGTCCGTTCCACATCCTGATTTATCGCGACAGCCTGAAGTCGTATCGCGACTTGCCGGTGCGCCTGGGCGAGATGGGCACGGTCTATCGCTACGAACGCTCAGGCGTGATGCATGGCCTGCTGCGCGTGCGCGGCTTTACCCAGGACGACGCTCACATCTTCTGCACTCCGGAACAAATCGAAGACGAAGTGGTCGGCTGCATCGACTTTGCGCTGGCCACGCTGCACACCTATGGCTTCGAGATGTTCCACGTGGAACTTTCCACCTGGGATCCGAACGATCGTTCGACCTATGCCGGCAACGACGATCAGTGGGAACTGGCGCAGCACTCGCTGGAGCAGGCGCTGAAGCGGCGCAACATCGAGTACAAAACCATCCCTGGCGAAGCAGCGTTTTACGGGCCGAAGATCGACATCAAGCTGGTGGATGCGATCGGCCGCTTGTGGCAGCTGTCGACGGTGCAATTCGACTTCACTTTGCCTGAGCGCTTTGGGCTGGAGTACGTCGGCGAGGACGGCAAGCGACATCAACCGCTGATGGTACATCGCGCACTCTATGGCTCGATCGAACGCTTCTTCGGCGTGTTGATCGAACACTACGCCGGAGCATTTCCGGTGTGGCTGTCGCCGGTGCAGGTGGTTGTGATTCCCATTGGCGAGAAGCACCACGCTTACGCCAACGAAGTCGGCGACAAACTGAAAGCTGCGGGGGTGCGAGTGCATGTCGACACCCGCAACGAGAAGATGAACGCCAAAATCCGCGAGCACGCGATGCAGAAGGTGCCATTCCAGCTGGTGGTCGGCGACAAAGAAGCCGAGGCCGGCGAGGTGAACGTCCGCGTCCGCGGGCAGGAAAAGGCCGAGGGATCGGTGAAGGCGGAGGCGTTCGTGGAGCGGGTGAAGGGGCTGATCGATTCGAGGAAGGCTACCCTGTAAGAAGCGTCGATTATTGACGTTGAGACTTAGAGATAGGAGGGACTGTCGGGCGTTTAACCTGTGCAGACGGCTTCAGCGAAAAATTGCCGGACATAATTTTCGTCAAGATCTGCACCTTCCAAAACCGTCGCCCCACGCTCAATCAGTTCCTTTGTGGCGTTCGCGACTTCCATGCTGCTAAAACCAGCCTTCGCGAGACCACCCAAATCCCGGGGAGTGATTTTAGTTAGGATGGGTTGTTCATCGTCAATTGATAGCAGTATCCGATGAACAACATTATGTCTACCCTGCACTATGTGTAGTTTGAGTTTCATAGTAACGCCGCACATGAAACACCCCGCCACCCGCCAAGAAACAACCTGCTTCTTATCAGCGGTGTCGCTTTCCGATGACGCGTCGCCCGCTCGACGGTTCCTTGGGTTTGACGGGCACCCATCTGACGACTAATTTCTGGCCGCAATCAGCGCAGAAATTCGCTGTGAGCCGGAAGGCTTTTTGGCACCGGGTGCAGTACGATTTTTGCGTCTTTGGAAAGAGTCGTTCCATTCCGCCAGTAGTATAGCAAGGCCCGGTGCCTCAGGTTCGCCTCCTTCATTTTGGGTGCTAACCTGGCAAATCAAGGATCGATCCGAAATCCGGGGTCAACCTGGCTCGTGAGCGCCAGTCAGCAGCTATGCGCCGTCCCCGCAGGGGACAGCATATCTAAGCCCAGCGCTTCAGCGCTGGGTAACGATCCCCCACGAAACCGAGTCCCACCAGGGACGGCAAATGAACCGCGGCCTGTGTCGTTAGTCACCGCATGTCCCGCAAGACACCCGATAACCTTCTGACATGTCTCACACGCACGCCTGGGTGCTGGTGCATTGCGTCTTCAGCACGAAGGAACGGGCCAATCTCATCCCGGATCCCGTCGAAATGTGCCGATACCTGACCGGAGTAGCGCACGCGAAAAAGATCACCCTGCTCGCCGCCGGAGGCACAGCCAATCACATCCACCTCCTGATACACGTGCCGCCTGCGATGCCACTGGCGAAGGCTGTTCAGGAGTTAAAGGGCAACAGCTCGCGCTGGCTGCACGAACGCGGAGTGCACTTCGACTGGCAGGAAGGCTACGGCGCGTTCAGTGTCAGCCAATCGCAGAAGCAGACGGTGGCCAATTACATCGCGCGCCAGGCAGAGCATCATCGCAAGTGGAGTTTCGAGCAGGAATTCATGACGTTATTGCGGAAATCCGGCGCGCCGTTCGATGCGCGATACGTGTTCGGGTGACTTCCATATGTCGTCCCCTCGGGACTCGGTTTCGACATCATGCCAACCCAGCGTTGAAACGCTGGGCTTAGATATGCTGTCCCCTTCGGGGACGCTTGCCGGTCGCGCGTCAGAACACCGATCGGCCGCGCTTGACCATTCATCCATATCAATGATATGGTTTTCCATATGAAGACCACCCTCAACGTCGACGACACCGTTATGGCCCAGCTCAAGCGTGAGGCCGCCCGGCAGGGGCGGACCATGTCGGAACTGGTGGAGACAGCGTTGCGAAACCTGTTTCGCGCCCAGAAGAAGAAGAACGCCGACCTAACCCCCTTGCCGGTTCTCCACAGCGGCGGTGCTCTGGTCGATGTTGCGGATCGGGAGGCGCTGTACCAGGCAATGGAAGGAAGATAGGCGGTGGTTGTCGTCGACACCAATGTCCTGGTCTATGCTGCTGACGCTGATTCTTCCTTCCATACTATGACTCGCGCATGGCTCGAGCGCCAACGCCACAGCGTGGAGGCTTGGTACACCACTTGGCCCGTCCTCTATGAATTTTTGCGAGTGACCACTCATCCACGCGTAATGAGACGGCCTTGGAGCGTGCAGCAGGCGTGGGAGTTTGTGTCGGCCTTGCTCGACTCGCCGGGGTTGGGTGTAGTTGTTCCCACCTCGCGGCACCCTGAGGTGGCTGGGCAGCTGTTTGCCGAGCTTCCTCATCTCGCGGGCAACCTGCTCCATGACTCCCACACCGCCATCCTGATGCGCGAACATGGTATTCGCCGGATTTGTACCCGAGACACCGACTTCCATCGCTTTCCTTTTCTCGAAGTGATCGACCCGTGACCGCATCCTGCGGCACGGCTCTCGCCAGAGCTTACCTATGGTAAGATGCTTCTATGGAAAAGGTTACGGTATCCTCCAAGGGTCAAATCGCCATACCGAAGCAGGTGCGGGAAGCGCTCAATCTCACCGAGGGCACCAAGCTAACCCTGGAAG
>Ga0182013_10002590_pt1 | contig 23550 bp, 16 predicted proteins | sample 612S2MmetaG_FD_120487 | JGI IMG/M metagenome (GOLD analysis project Ga0182013, IMG submission 120487) | Permafrost microbial communities from Stordalen Mire, Sweden - 612S2M metaG | ecosystem: Environmental > Terrestrial > Soil > Wetlands > Permafrost | place: Sweden: Stordalen | collected...
GGAGGTACTGGTCAAACCGAATTTACGGGTGGCTGGCAGGTTCACCTTAATACCGGTGCAAGCTTTTCAAACACAGTTACAACATGGGCAACACCAGCTGCAGTAACAGGCGTACCAACTGAAGGAGTATATTATACCAGTAATGTATCCACTACTGCTTCAGCCCTTGGTACCCAATCATGGGACATGGTTGATATGAACGGCGATGGTTTGCCAGACCTCGTGGTTACTGGTGAAGTAGGCGCACAATTCGGCGCAGGTACTGTTAACCAAAACTGGCAGGTTTATTTAAATACCGGCAATGGCTTTTCGTCTATTGCTACTACCTGGGTTACCCCAACAGGTGGAATCACACTTAGCGGTGGAAGCGGAACTGTACTGGGCTTTCCTTTTACCAGCGGAACCTCTGCTGCAGGCGATGAAAACTTCAGCTCCTCATGGAGTTTAGTGGATATCAATGGCGATGGAAAACCTGACTTGGTAGTTACCGCAGGCTATACAGCTACCGGAGCTACTGAAGATGAAATCGGATTCAAAGAGCAATGGAATGTATATATGAATACTGGTTCCGGCTTTGCAGTCAACCCAACAACCTGGTATACCCCATCCGGCGGCGCTATTGTAGGCAGCGATTCTCTCGGCTTTAACGCCATCAGCAACATAGCTACCGGCCAATCTGCCGGCAGCGCATCATGGAGCCTGTTAGATATGAACGGCGATGGAAAACCCGACCTGGTTGTTACTGGTGTTTTGGGAGCCAGCAGCGTTTCGGAAGTAGGTGCTAATGTATGGCATGTTTATATCAATAACGGCACCAGCGGTTTTGCAACCAGTCCAATTACATGGGCAACGCCAAATGGTGAGGGCTATGTTCCTGCAGGTGGGAGCACCGCTATTGGTATTAACGGTATTTCAAATGTTGGGGTCTACCCCGCACAGGGAGTTAACAGCCAAAGCTGGGTAGTTCAGGATTTAAACGGAGATGGCAAGCCTGATTTGGTTGTTACTGCATCGCTTGGCACCCAGGGCCCTACTGAATTTAGCCCGGGCACTGCAAATTGGTTTGTATACTTAAATACCGGCAGCGGCTTTAGCAGCAATGGAACTTACTGGTTTATACCGGGCGGTGGCGAAACAACTACAGCAGGTGGTTACCTGGGTTTTAACTACACCTCAGATGTGGCATCTACAACAAATGGCGATGCGGTAGGCAGCTATAGCTGGTCAACAATAGACCTGGAAGGCAATGGTTTTCCTGACTTAGTATTGGAAGGAACTTTGGCCAGTGCTGGTAATACTGAATATAGCGCAACCAGCAGCCCTTACTGGACGGTTTACAGAAATGCCAGCGCACCACCGGAAGATACAACAAAAGATACTTCAACCATCGGTATTAAAAACATCGAAACATCTTTTGCATGTAACCTATATCCTAACCCAAACAACGGAAACTTTAAACTGGTATTCAGCGACAACATTGAACGTAATGTTGATGTAACAGATGTTACCGGTCAAACACTTATAAGCAATTTACATGTTGCCCGGCAAGCTACAATATCTATGCCTTCGTTTGCACAAGGCATTTACTTCGTAACCGTCCGCGATACTAACGGGGCTTCGAAAGTAATGATGATGAGCGTTGAAAAGTAACACCACAAAAGTAAAAACGAATAATTAAAAGAGCGGACTACGCGGTATTAAAACACCGGCAGTCCGCTCTTCTTTTTATGCCGGTTCACAAATTGGCACGCAACAGCCGGTTCACGCAAAGAACGCAAAGGAATACAGCGCAAAGAACCGCGAAGAATTATAAAAACCTTTGCGGTTCTTTGCGTCACTCTTTGCGCCCATTTGAGCGTAGCTTCCAGCTACGCTCTGCTATGCTCGTAGCGTCCCGCTACTGTATTTATTCCCTCTGGGCGATAAAATGCATTTTCGTATTACTTAATCTTCACCACCGGGTGTGTAAATTGCTTCTGCTGGTCAATGCGTACAAAATACTCTCCCTCATTCAACCCATCCAGGTTTGGCAGGCTAAAAATTTCAAAAGTGTTGGCCCGCACATACACCTGCTGGCCGTAAACTTTGCGGCCCAGCATATCAAAAAGCTCAATCGTGCGGTTCCCCTCATTCGCACTGTAAAGCGATACATTCAACTGCGATGTAAAAGGGCTGGGGTACACCGCCGCATCATCGCTAAGGCGCAAAATATTGCCGTTATAATTAGTGGCCAGCAATAAATATGCATTATAAAAATTAGGTATGCCGTATCCATGGTTATTATCAGGTGTCCAGAAATGGTCGGCGCTAATCATAATGGCATCCTTAATTTGTTGCGCTGTTTTGGTAGGGAAAGCCTGCCACAAACAAGCCGCACAACCAGCCAGTATGGGGCAGCTGAACGAAGTACCGCTGTTATAATACGGCTGCCCCCATATAAGCACCGCTGCCATTGAACCCTGTGCGCAAAGGTCTGGCTTAATACGGCCCGCCGAGTTAGGCCCCCGGCTGCTAAACGCCGCCACATTCTCAGCCGAATCAACTGCACCCACTGCAATAATACTATCGCCATCAGCAGGCGCATCAATATAATACCAGGGGTATTCACCCTCATTACCCGCGCTGTTAAATACCAGCATACCCTTACTTGCTGCGGTGTTGCCTGCCATGGTAATCATGGTTTTATTACCATTCAGGTCGGCGTAGGTATGGTTGCCTATACCGTCGGCAAAATAATTATAACCTAATTGTGTGCTTAATATCTGCGCCCCCATGCTATCTGCCCGCTCAGCGGCGGCATCCCAGTAATACTCTTCCATCACCCACTCAACAACATTGTCCTGCGTATGGTATAAAGCAAAACTGGCATCCGGCGCCGAACCCACATACTGATAAGGAATATTCCCTGCAACACAGCCAAAGGTTTGGGTGCCATGCGCGGTTGTGGTGCCGTATGCATCAGCAATTGAATCATTATAAATAGTTTCCTGCGGGTTAACAAAATTCCAGCTATCCAGTATACGCGGCCGTACCGAGTCGAACGCGTGCTGCGTATCAACTCCGTTCCAACCGTTATCCATCATAGCAATAAGCATCCCCTGCCCCTGGTAACCCATCTGGTGCAACAGGTCGCCGTTCATCATGTTAAGCTGGTGGTAAGCTATGCCATGCACATCCGGGTAAATTATCTGCTGGTTAACCGGTGTGCCGGGCCCTTCCAGGTTATTGTTTTGGTTCAGCGCCTTAAAAGGATAGGTTATAATAGGGGCAATACTATCCACAAAACTAAATTGCTTAATGGTATTAATATACGAGGTATCATTAATTTCCACCACAACCATATTAAACCACTTTAAAGATTCAACCACACGGGTAATGTATGGCGTAATACTATCAACATAAGCCGGCGACACCGGAAGGTCGCTGCTATCAGGCACCAGCCCCTGGTTGCTGCGCCGGTTTAACGATTGCTGCGATAAAAACTGTAACGGGTTACTAAGCGAATAGGTATTGTTCTGCTTATCCTTAAACTTTACCCAATAGTACAGGTAACTAAGGTTCTGGCTAAAAACGGTTGAACTGAAAAGCAACAGGCAAACAGAAAAAAAAAGGCCCTTCATGGTTTACGGATAATGTTGAACAGCCCACATGTGAATACTAAAGCCCGAGGCAGCACCGGTGTCCCAGCCATAATTAATATTGCCCGCAATAGATCCGTTATTTTTACTCAACGATTCCCACTCCTGGTAAATCATACCCACGTTTTGCGCATAAACCTCGGTGCGCACTTCTTTCTCCAGCTGACTTATATTATTTACTTCCGAGGCCACTATAGCGTTAGGATAAGTAAGGCCGTTAAGCATTAAACTGGTGTCCACATTCCCGTAGTAATAATTCCAGCCCTGAAAAATGGTATAGGCCGAGTTGGGGTTATTATCAACCGGCACATACAAATTGCCGTTCCAGCCCTCGTTAAGCGCCGGTGGAAACACCAGCTTAATAAACCTGATATCATTCTCCACCACCTGCATATTGGTCATGGTGCGCAGGCCGTAAGTAAGATAAGGTGAACCCCACTGTGCATTTGCATTAGGCCGCGTGTAATAAGTAACCAGAAAGTTTACCGAATCAAGCAGGTCGTGTATCGTATCGCCAAACACCGCCATCATCTGGTATTGCGCCGTATCGCGGTTATAGTTAATGCCGTCGTAATTAAAGGTTACTGAATCAACATTATAAATAATATAATGTCCCGAGTCGATAGGATAGTAATTGTATTGGTAGTTAACCGTAAAGTTGTTGTTATTATTCTTTTTGCATGCCGCAAAACCCAGCAACACCGCAAACAAAACCCAAAAAGCAACCCTACCCAAAGCGTTTCTGTAACTCATTGAAAATAAAGATAGGAAAAAACTGAATACCATAGAGTTACATGGACACGCCTGATACAAAGTTCTTAAAATACGCTGCTGAGAAGAAATCCTGCCCTTCAAATCCGCAATCATAAATCAACAATTAAAATTCATAAAACCCCTCTGTCCTTCTTGTCCTTATTGTCCTTTTGTGAGTCACAAAAGGACAAGAAGGACAAGAAGGACACGCACTTATTTTTTTGTTTTTTGGAAACTGGAGATAGCTGTTCCGTCTCCCCCTGGACCTAACAGGGTTTTTAAGCCATAAGGGCAACCGGTAACCGGCAACTCAGCGGTAAAACATTACAATCTCCACTTTTATACAGTTTTTAAATAGAACCTGTTGATAAAAATAATTTTCATTTTATTAACTACCAGCAATAATTTATGCATCTTTGTCCAATAAGTTCTTTGAAAAATGTTTTGGTTCTAAACACTATGTGAAGTTCACTTGAAAGCCTGCAAAGGCAACCTGAAAGGGTTTATTAACACCACACCATTGTTCATTATATCACAGTTATACGCGGTACATTAAACGCCGTTATACGCCTGATGCTAATTGACATTGTTACACTGTTATTATACATGCTTCAAATCAATCAACTATTATTGATTAATTGGCAGAAAATTAAGTGAGTGAATGGGAACATCGTTTACGCACTTAGTGTTTAGGGTTTTCTAGATCCGGTGAGGGTTTAATTTGGGCGCCGTTGCCGATAGGCAGAGGCAATTCCGCCTCTAAATAAAACCAAATGCCATGTCTAGAAGACAACAAAGCCAAAACATTGATAGGTTGATACAAGGTATCGATACTGTCGCCCAGAACCGGTGTTCCCTTTCGGGAGAAGACTTAAAAATTCTCACTGAAGCGATGACTCTTCTTCGAAATCTGAAGCAAAAAAAAGGCAAAACCAACAAGGAAGTACTAATCGTATTAGTCCAAGTTGTTGAATTGCTTGCTAAGTTTTTTAAAAACGATTCAGATAATTAGATGATAAGACGCTCCAGAAAACCGAACACTCCTTAATTTTTTCATACAACCATGGATTTAGGATCAGCAATAAAAAATATACGAAAGCAAAAGCGGCAAACTCAGGGAGAGTTCGCCGCTCGATGCGGTATTTCGCAAACATACTTGTCACAGATTGAGAATAATCAGAAAGAACCCAATCTTTCAACTTTAAAATTAATTAGCGAGCAACTAAAATTACCTCTGCCAATTCTTTTTTTCCTATCTATGAATGAGGAGGATGTGCCGAGCAATAAGAGAGACGCATTTGCTATAATAAGACCTTCGATAAACTCATTGGTAAATGAATTCTTCTCAGTTTAAAAAATCTCAATTAAAACATCTTTGTGCGATTCTTGGATGTCAAACTTTGGAACTGGAATACATCACAACGCATATTAATGATTATTATAAAGAATGGTTTGAAAAGAAGAAAAGCAACGAAACCGGAGATTATAAGACATATAAAGACGGAACAATAAAACAAAGAGCAATCAGGCCTTCATTGAGAAAACTGAAAGTCATTCAATCCCTTATTAAGGATAAGATTCTTGTGCCTATTACGCTACCGGATAATATACATGGAGGAGTCAAAGGAAAAAACAACGTAACAAATGCCAAACCGCATCAAGGCAAAAAGTATAAATTCACAACAGACCTACAGAATTTTTACCCGAGCATAAAACATAAACAGGTTTACAACACTTTCATACTTTTGGGATACTCGGATCATCTTGCTCATTGGCTCACAAAGCTTACCACTTGGAAATATGAATTACCCCAAGGAACCCCTACAAGCACCCATATAGCAAATCTCGTATTTCTTGAAACAGACAAGAAATTAATAGAACTTGCAGAACGGCACAATCTCACTTATACCAGGTATGTTGACGATTTAACTTTCTCTTCTCAACAGGACTTTAAATCAATCCTTAATGACATTTTGAATATTGTTCAAGAAAGCGGATTTAATATAAGTTATCGAAAAACAAAATACAGTGGAAATCAAGTGGTAACTGGCATTGAAATTTTCAATAATTCAATAGATGTACCTAAAAAAATAAAAGTTAAAGCCAAGGAAGAAAAACTATCGGGAAATAGTATAAAACCCTATACAAATTATTTAGAAATGGTGCGACGCACAAATCGCAAGAAGTAAACCCCGTCATTGCGAGGCCCTGCGAAGCAATCCTGTATTTGATTTGGCACATGGCCCGAATACAAGATTGCTTCTTCGCAAAACCTCATCGCAATGACGCATCTTTTGAGCGTTGTTCGGGTTGCCGATAACGCAAAAACTTTTACAAACCCCGTGTCCTTCTTGTCCTTCTTGTCCTTTTTGACAGTACCGCTGTCCAAACGGACAAAAAGGACAAAAAGGACACGCGCCTAAATGCATTTTTCGTACTCGCCTTGGTTAATGCAGTTAAATAATTCGTAGTTCTTCAAAAAGCGCCGAAAGGTTGCCCGCTAGTCTCAACTTGCTATTGTATGGCGCCCTTTCAGGGCTGAATGCCCCATTTGAGCGTAGCTTCCAGCTAAGCTCTGCTATGCCCCACGTCCCCCCCTGCCCATATACAAACACAGGCAAAATCATAAACCACAAAAACAAAATCCTCAGTTTTAACCACATAGCATTACACCAATTTCTCTTCAAAGTATTATTTAAACCGGCTAAACTTTACCGCAAGGGGGAGCGTGGTAAAATCAACAAAAGTATAAACCTGCTATGCATTAGTTATCCTACATTCATCCCTAAGTCCGCTAAACTTGCCTACCGGCAGACAGGTCCCGATTCCAACCATAGTGGTGTATTTGTATTAAGTCTCCCCTTCGGGGAGATTTAGAGGGGCTAATGCACCCTCTTCCTTTCACCTTCTTCTTCTTCGTGCTTCATTTCAATTTTCTGCTGAACATTTCCATGGGTGTCAATCAAAAACAATTCATTGTTCAGGGTTATTCTGGCTGTTCCTGATGATGAGAAGTTGTAGGCATCCTGGTATTTGGGTTGTATTACCCAGTTGCCTTTGGTATCAATGTATCCCCACAGGTTGCCTTTTTTAGCTGCAGCCATGCCCTTGCTGAAATTGCGGGCATTGTCGTAAGCCGGTGCAATGGCATTGGTGCAACTGGTGTTCAGGTAACCGTATTTACCATCCAGTTTTACCACCGCCAGCCCTTCATTAAAATCTTCGGCAAAATCATATTTCGGTTCAGCCAGCCACTTGCCTTCAGTATTTATAAAACCGTATTTTTTGTTCAGCATCACCTTGGCTATGCCATTTACAAAAGGGCCCGCATCTTCATATTGTAAAGCAATTGCCACCTCGCCCGTCTCATTCAAAAAACCCCTTTTGTTATTATCAACCACAATAGCATAGCCGCCTATAAACTCGCTGCCTGCATAGTACTTTGCCGGCACCACCACTTTACCACTGGCATCCTTATATCCCACTTTGGCGTTTTCGTAAAACCGGTGCAGTTTGGCATCTCCCGCTTTCGCAACCGCAACCGAACAAAAAAACAAAACAGCAACCGCTGCCAGGTTAAGGCTTAGCTTAAAATAAGGTTGTATACTTTTCATACTTCAGGTTTTATTTTAGCAAAATGTTTTTATCGCTGACCGCACTACCCGGGTTGATATACAATATTAAGTAATTTAAGACTGCATAAGAACTATTTTTTTGCGCAGATAAATGGTTGTTAAAACATAACCCCGGCCTCTTTGCGCATGTTGCGCAACTTAACGGTCGCCCAATACAGGCCTCTCCCGGTCGGCACTTCGTGCGACCACCCTTCCATTCTTCGAATAGCGAGGGAAAAGACACCTAAATCGGCGCATTTTCCCTCGCTATCGCTTGCGATGGAGAGGGTCGACAAGCGAAGCGATGTCGGGGAGAGGCCTGTATTGAGTTGTCAGCAAACACCTTTGCAAAGCTTGCCGGATAAGCATCAAAAGATTAATAAAAATATATGCATTCAATCACTCAATTGCATTTACTTTGCGACCGAAAATGAGCCAAAGCAAACATGAAAGCATTGCCGGTAACGGGCAATTGCAGCAAATAAAAAGTTACAGCGGCTATTACGAATGTATAGCAGAATTGCTCTATCCCACCGATAAGGAAAGCCTTTGCAAAATCCTGGCACAGACCCGGCAGCAAAAGCGCAAAGTAAGTTTCAGGGAAGAAGGGTATTCGTTAGATGCCCAGGGACTGAACAGCGACCTGCTTATTTGGGCTTTCAGTTCTCAGCGTTGCCAATTGCCTGGCAAAACCCTGAAGCAAACAGCCTAGTAATACGCAAGCAATATCGACCCGCTTGAAGCAGGCGAATTAATCGTCCACGAAAGCTTAAAATCAGTAGCACAACCGGAACTTACCGAAGCACCGCTTCCGTTAAGCCCAAACGAAGCACTTACCAAAAAATCAGTTGTTGTACTGGTGTACTGCCCTGAAGTAGGCGCCCACCAACCGCAAGCACTATTCGATTGCCATGGCGAATTCATAACCGTGGTAAAACTGGTTCCCCAGCGGGTTTGGCCCCAGCTATCAACATTACTTTGCCCGTTAATTGTTGTGTCGGCACTAACTGTGGCAGATAATACTCCTGTCGCGTACGCATAACTCCAGGTAGAAAGCCGCGCATCATTCCATGAAGCTGTATAACCATTTTCAAAAGTAACAGTCATGCCATAAGTCCTTTCACGGATTTCAGCTGGTGTGGTGCCCAGCAGGAAACCTAATCCAATGCCGTTTACATCTGTCAGGTATTTTGTTCCGTTAAATTCAATAAACGCATTATTTAAAGTCAGAAAGGTTACCTTATAATTGGTGTACGTTACCATTAGTTGTGCGTTAACATCTGTCCAATGTGTACCGGCAACCAGTTCAATCTTTACCTGTCCGCTTTTGGTGCGGTTAGGCCCCGGACAAACCGTTGTCCCATCATAAGTCAGCAACAAATATGGATTAGGAGAGGCATTCATATGCGAAGAGTCAATAGTTGCACCACAAATGCTAATCGCTTCAGTAGCAGAATTTTTACCAAAACCCGAAGTGCCTGTAACTGCGGAATTAATATCCGTATTACTGTTATCTGATTCCGACTTCGTATTCTGCACATCCTGGTTGTGCTGCGATGCGTTAGGGTTGGCAGTTGTTGTTGTCGTTGTTTTTTTACAAGACGAGCAAACCAAAACTGCTAAAATAACCACCGGTATCAGTTTCAATATATTTTTCATAGGTATGGTTTATTGATAGGTGAATTTACAAATAAGGATGAATAACCAAAATTGAATTTGAGTTGTGTACAATCATACAACGGTACCCCGGTTTGGAAATTGTAAAATTTAATAGTTCCTTAACAAATTGATGACCTGCCCCTTGCAAAACATTAGGCTTATCTGCCATTATATTCGGTCAGATAAAAATGATTGTATTCCTTTAATTTATCTGTATTCACCCAATCAACATGTGCATTAAGCAGCATGCGCCAAACTTCGGGTTTATCAGGTATGGCATAAAAACGGATTTGCTTCCCTTTGCTGTGAACTTCAGCAACCAGGGTATCAAGCCGGTTCTTTTCGTCCTGTGGCATAGGGCCACTGCCTGTCCAGGTAAAATACAAGCTCCATGGGTCGCTGTAACGGGTGATGGTATGCAAGTACTTGTTGTTCTTCAGGTCTTTGATATCCCCATCAATAGTGACGTAGCCGGTTTCTTCTTTTAATACCGGGCCTAAAGGCTTATTACCTGTAATCAGTATCTGAATAGGCCCCGGCTTAATCAACGAGTCGTGGCTGTATACTGCCAGCATATCCTTATACTTATCCAGTATCTCTTTTAGTTTGGCGTATGCCGGGTCAGCACTGGTTTTAAGTTCAACCATAAAAATAACAGGCCCGGTATAATCTTTATAAACATGGCCGCCATTATCATGTATTATTTTCTGAATGGGTTTCAGGTATAACTCTTCTATATCCTGTTTCTTATCAAGCCCCGCCGCCGTATGCGAAACTACCAGGTCGTTATTATGCAAAAACACATCTATTTCTATACTGGTAAACCCGTTTTCAAGGGCTTCAAAAAGCGGCCGCTTGTGCATATAGTCATTATGGGCATGGCCATGCTGCGCTATTTGCGCACCGCAAACAGTTGTCAATAAAACAAATAGGGATGTAAAAATTAATCTGCACATAGTGTTCGTTTAAGCTATAAAGATATGGATTGTGGAATTTTTCATACAACCGGATTACGGCCTCTATTATATTCGGCAGTTCCGTTCAGAATAAATTTTGTATTACTCTGCATTATTCTCCGTGCCTCCGTGCGAAACAACATTCCCTGTAATTACCTCACCGCCATCTTCCTTATCATATTTGAAAACATACCAGGAAAAAAGCGTTTGGCAAAAACCGCAAAACGTTCTTTGAATTTGCCAACCACAATTTCCTCCTTCCCCGATTTGATGGCCGCAACTATTTGCCGGGCGCATTCACCGGCAGTAAGGCCATTGGCGGTAGCTACATCCATGCTGCCTAATTTTGCACCGGTGCCGGTAAGGGCATTAACCGATACATTGGTTTGAATAAAACCCGGGCATACCAAAAGCACCTTAACCCCGTCATTATACAACTCAGCACGCAGCGAGTCAAAAAACCCATGCAAAGCATGTTTACTGGCCGAGTAACCGCTGCGCCACGGCGAGCCAAATTTGCCAACCGCACTGGTTACAACCACATACAACCCGCCCTGCTGTTTTATAAAATCGGGCATCAGTGTTTTGGTGAGTGCAATTGTGCCAAAGTAGTTTACCTCCATTATCTGCCGGTCAACCGCCGCGGTGGTATCTTTGGCAAGCGAACGCTGGCTTACTCCGCCATTATTAATAAGGATATCTATATGCTCAAAACGGCCCAGCGCTTCTTTCTTTTTCGCCTCAAAAGTATCGGGCGCATTCAGGTCCAGGGGTAAAATCAAATAATCCGGGGCAGATAATTTAGCTTTATCAGCAACACGCTGCAGTTCCTCACTCCTGCGGGCAGATAAAATAAGTTTAGCTCCTTCTTTAGCCAACGCATAAACCAGCGCTTCGCCAATACCGGACGATGCACCGGTTACCCATATAACTTTATTTTTAAGTGATGGCATGTAATAAGATTGTTTGATTTTAATTGAAAGGAAATTTACACGAAGCCACTAAAATCACCAAGCAAAGCGGGGGATATATTAGGCCCTGTCGAAAAATAGCAGGGTAAAAGCATGATTACCTGTTTTTACCGGCTGTTTGCTCTGTATTTCCCCCGATATAAACCAAAGCGTTAACACCCCATAAATGGCAAAAACAACAACGAAAAAATTTGTAATTTGGCCGATGAAAATCATTTGAAATACCTACCCGGGTTTTCAATCATTACTTATTTTCAATTAACTATAAAAGCCCAATATGATAATACCATCACGACTTGTCCTGGTCAGCCTTTGCCTTGCATTACTTACAGCATGTAACTCAAATAAACAACCTTCCGGCGCATCGCCTTCTCTGGTTAAATCCGATTCAGGAAGTGTATCTCCCGGCTCGTCTTCCAAAGGAATAGGCAGGTTTAACAACGTTCCGCTTACCCATCCGCTTGATTCAGAAATGATTGCCACCGGCCAGGCAACTTACGGTTCAAAATGCAACGCATGCCACAAACTAACCGATGAAAAATTAGTTGGCCCCGGCTGGAAAGGTGTTACCGACAGGCGTTCGCCCGAGTGGATTATGAATTTTATTACAAATACGCAAGTAATGCTTGATAAAGACCTAACCGCCCAATCAGAAATTGTATCCTGCCTTGTCCGCATGCCCAACCAGGACCTCACTGACGCACAGGCGCGCGCCATGCTTGAATTAATGAGAAAGATAGACGGAAAGAATTAAAAGCTTATTTCAAAATTAATTTCTTCTGACTGTGGTATTAAACATCTCTGAATTAACCCTGGCTGTTCCTCTGTATTTTTACTCCGTGCGAAAAATGTATTTTGGATTATTACTGCTCCGAATGTAAAAACGGATACCGGTAATCTGTTGCCGGTACAAATGTTTCTTTAATAGTGCGCGGCGATACCCAGCGCAACAGGTTTAATAAGCTTCCTGCTTTATCATTGGTGCCCGATGCACGGCTGCCGCCAAATGGCTGCTGGCCAACCACAGCGCCGGTTGGCTTATCGTTAATATAAAAGTTACCGGCAGCGTTGTTTAACCTTTTGGTCGCCAGTTCAATGGCATAACGGTCCTGGGCCAAAATAGAACCGGTTAAGGCATAAGGGCCCGTTACATCTACCAGCGTTATAGTTTCTTCGTACTTATCTTCATCATAAACATAAACCGTAAGCACCGGCCCGAAAAGTTCCTCGCACATGCTTACGTATTTAGGGTTTTTAGCCTGTATAATAGTTGGCTCAATAAACCATCCTTTGCTTTTATCATATTTGCCACCTATAACAACTTCTGCATCCGCATCCTTCTTAGCGGCATCAATGGCGGCGGCCAGTTTATCAAAACTTTTTTCGTCTATAACTGCATTAATAAAATTAGAAAAGTCTTCCACCCCGCCCATTTTCATGCTCTTCAAATCAGCAGCAAGTAACTCTTTTACCTCAGGCCAAAGATTTGATGGCACATACGCACGCGAAGCGGCCGAACACTTCTGCCCCTGATATTCAAATCCTCCGCGGGCAATGGCTGTTGCCAAAACCTTAGCATCAGCTGAACGATGAGCAAGTATAAAATCCTTGCCACCGGTTTCGCCCACTATGCGCGGATAAGTTTTATACCGGTGAATATTGTTGCCTATGCTTTTCCATATATCCTGGAAAACCCCTGTTGAGCCTGTAAAATGTATCCCTGCAAAATCAGGGTGCTGAAAAATAACATCCGCGGCATCAGGGCCGCTCGGGTAAATTAAATTGATAACTCCATCCGGTACACCCGCCGCGCGGAATACTTTCATTAATACATAAGCCGCATATACCTGTGTATTACTTGGTTTCCAAACCACCACATTGCCCATTAAAGCGCAGCTGCTGGGCAGGTTACCGGCAATAGCCGTAAAGTTGAAAGGCGTAAGCGCATACACAAAACCCTCCAAAGGCCTCCACTCCGTGCGGTTCCATATACCCGGCGAGCTCTGTGGCTGCATGGCATAAATCTCGCTCATAAACTGCACGTTAAAACGCAGAAAGTCTATCATCTCGCACGCCGAATCAATCTCAGCCTGGAAAGCATTTTTAGATTGGCCCAGCATAGTAGCCGCATTCAGTTCGTTGCGGAACGGGCCGGCAATAAGTTCAGCTGCTTTTAAGAAGATAGATGCACGGTGTTCCCAACTGGTGTTTACCCATTGCTCACGTGCAATCAGTGCAGCATGGATAGCGTCTTTAACATGCTGCTTTTCGCTTTTGTAGAAATGGCCCAGTAAATGTTTATGGTCGTGCGGCGGGCGAAGGTCTACCTTCTTCTCTCCTCTTACTTCTTTGCCACCAATAATCATCGGTATATCCCGAACTTCAGCCCGCATTTCGGCCAGTTTCTTTTTTAACTCTGCCCTTTCCGGGCTGCCTGGTACGTAACTTTTTACCACCTCGTTATGCGCCACCGGAACTTTAAAAAAACCTGTTGACATATTTTAGATTTTAGACTTTTAGATACAAGAACCAGGATACTTCTTTCTCTTTTGCTTTGGGTAACTAAAACAAATACTTCAGTCGCTTTGTTTGCCGGCTCACGCAACAGCGGGCGATTTCAACAGCCGCCCCTTCCGTCCCCTAAAGGGGAAACCAAAGCAGAATACAAATACAAGAGTTATCGGCAAAACCTGTATTTGCTGTTTGCCTTGGTTTCCCCTTTAGGGGACGGAAGGGGCGGCGTATCGCGCTTCACCACAACCTTTTCAGCAAACAACCGCCTACCCAAGTTCACTCTCCCTTCTCCTTCGGAGAAGGGAGATGTCGCCAGACAGAGGGATGAGGAGCATTAATGCCCGCTAAAGAACGTCCTCAAAATATCGTTACCCAATGCAAAGAACATAAGCGCAAAAATAATTATCATGCCTACCACCTGCGCACGCTCCATAAACTTATCGCTTGGTGTTTTGCCGGTAATCATTTCAATTAACAGGAAGAATGCATGCCCGCCGTCAAGTGCCGGTATAGGCAATACGTTTACAAAGGCAATAGCTATACTCAAAAAGGCGGTCAAATTCCACAGGCTTAACCAATCCCACCTAGGCGAAAACTGCTGGGCTATGGTAAAGAAACTGCCCAGTTGCTTGTATCCTTTCAACTCAGGATTAAATATTATCTTAAATTGTTTCAGGTAATTTACAAATACATCCCAGGTGCGGGCAATACCGGCCGGAAAGGACTCAAAGAAACCATATTTTGTATCAACAAAAGTCAGGTATTTATCAGGCTGATATGGTATGAAACCAAGAATTGCCGAATCAGGAACAGTCAGGTTCAACTTCACCGTATCCTTACCCCTTAACACGGTTATGTAAGTAGCCTTATTTCTGAAGTTGCTTAACAGCCGCTTTACCTGCTGATGATATTGCACCGGTATAGAATCTACCTGTATTATCTTATCATCATGTTTACCCCCCGCCCTGGCAAGTACCGAACCCGGCAGAACGCTGTCAACTACACAGGGAATAAACGGGCTTATTAAATCAGGTTTTTTGTGGGCCAGCATTTCTTTATAAATGCTTTGTGGCACTGGCAAAGTCAGCTTTTGCCCGTTTCTGTCAATTTCAACAGAGGTAGCACCGTTCAGCAGCATATCAATAAAAATGGTATTGGCGCTGCGGAACTTCTTGCCCCCATCGTACGAAATAAACTTGTCGCCGTCTTTTAAGCCCATTTGCTGCACCACGGTATCCACAGCAAAACCATACTTCACATTCTCCACCGGCAAATAGCTGGTACCCCAGTGAAACAGTATCATTGAATAAATAAAGAACGCCAGCAGTATATTTACCATAATACCTCCCAGCATTATTATCATACGCTGCCAGGCCGGCTTGCTCCTGAACTCCCATGGCTGCGGAGGGCTTTTCAAAAACTCCTCGTCCATGCTCTCGTCAATCATACCCGCAATCTTAACATAGCCTCCCAGCGGAAACCATCCTAAACCATACTCCGTGTCGCCGATTTTCTTCTTAAAAAGCGCAAAATTCATCAGGTTCGGAAACGGGAACAGGAAATCAAAAAACAGGTAAAATTTCTCTACCCGCGTTTTAAACATCCTTGCGGTTATATAATGCCCAAACTCATGCAGCGCTACAATAATAGACAGGCTGAGAATAAACTGCGCTGCCTTAATTAAATTTTCCATCCACTCATTTTATTGAGGCGCAAATGTATGAAAAAACGGTTGCCCGATCAGGACATGATGGTCTCGTTGGCAAGAGGTACCGAATTTTGGGGATTTTTAGGGGAAATGGACTCAAAATCAGCCTTTCAGTCAGTAAAAGAAAGCTGAATTAATCGGTAAACAATCCCTACCCACTTTAAACCTTATTTGATATATTTAATTCTCATAAACCCGGCCCATGTCAACATACCCACTTGTCAGCGCCCCAACAAAGGCATCCGTTCAGCAGCAGCTTATTGCACAACTCCCCGAAACCGCCGATACTTTTCACCTGGGCTTCTCTATGGCCGGGGCTATTTCGGCCGGGGCATACACCGCCGGGGTAATGGATTATCTGCTCGAGGCACTGGAACGCTGGGAAGTTGCTAAAAAAACTGCTACCGGTAAAGTGCCCACGCACAAAATTAAAATTGATGTGCTGGGCGGCGCTTCTGCCGGGGGAATGACTGCAGCTGTAACCTCCGTGACAGTTCATAACCCCCTTAACCCCATCAACGACCGCACTAAACTTGACGATGAGGAATATACCTCTAAAAACCTTTTATACGATTGCTGGGTAAACTTAATTACCGATTATGCGCTGGCCGACCTGCTTAGTGTTAAAGATATTAAAGACGGCCAGGTGGTTTCGCTGCTAAACTCAAAAGTAGTGGATGACATTGCCGACTTAGTTAAAAAAGCCGCCAAAAAGGTAAAGGGCACAAACCTGCCTGTCTTTTTCGATGACGAATTTGAAGTTCTGATGGCGCTGAGTAACATAACGGGCATACCCTTTAAAGTAAGTTACGATGGCACCATAAGCGGCGGTGAAACTTATATTGCACGCCGCGATTTTGTTCATTTAAAAGTGATGGAGCATGATAATCCAGCCTTCCCGGGCCGTATCCCTTATTATCTGAAACCCGAAAAAAACTTTCAGCTGTTGATTGACGCAGCCAGGGCCACCGGCGCTTTTCCCATAGGGCTGGCACCAAGAATAGTAAACAGGCCTAAAAAGTATATTGAAGAAAATCCATTTATCAATGTTTTGCTTCAAAACACCAAAATTACCAACACCACACTTTCTATCCCCGACCCATATAAAACATTGAATGTAGATGGGGGTGTGTTTAACAACGACCCGCTGACCGTAACGCGGCAGGTGCTCAAAAAGATAGTACATTCCAAAACCCCGCCGGAGTTATTAAAATCAACCAGTGCAGATATTCATCCGCAGTTTGATGACAAGGGGGCAGATTTCGCAGTTATTATGGTTGACCCTTTCCCAAGCGTTGACGACAAAACAAGCGCACCTAAAGGCAAAGACAGCCTGCTTACAAATATGATACCCAATTTGATAGGTGCGATGCGCTCACAACTTCTTTTTGACGTGCAGGATGTGCAGGAAGCAATGGACGAGAGCGACTACAACACCTTTCTAATAGCACCTAAGCGCGATGATTTTGAAGATAGCAAAGCGATTGCATGCGGCTCACTGGGTGGCTTTGGCGGATTTTTGAAAAAGGATTTCAGGGTGCATGATTTCTTTTTAGGAAGAAGAAACTGTCAGTGGTTTTTAAAGAACCACCTGGCATTACCTATGCAGGAAAAGGAATCCGGCGTAGCTGAAAACCCTATTATCACCAATGGCTATCCTCAAAACATCCGCGATAAATTTAAATTAGCCGGCAGTAATGGAAAATATTTTTTACCGCTTATACCCGATGTAACCGAAACCGGAGAGCTGAACGAAAAAACAGAGGAGTTATTACCTTTCCCTTTTTTAACCGAAGATGAGTTGCAACAATACCATCCGCTGGTTGCGCAACGCTTTAAAAAAATAGCCGATAACATGGGCCTTACCGGGATTACTAAAACCTCCGTATCGGTCAGCGCCTTTTTGCTTAAAGGCATAGTTGCCAATAAAGTTTTAGATTATATACGACAAGACCTTAAAAGCCGAAAGCTTTATAAACCGTAAATTAAAGAGAGCTGCGATAACTTAGGAAATATGTCTGGAGCCTCAGTAATTAACACAACAAAATATGCCAAGCCAACCCGATTAAATCTTAATTTCTATCTTTAGCATCAACACCATAAACACCTTGAAGCATTCAAAACATATCATCTTAATTACCTGCGTAGCAGTTGCCTTTGTTTTCGCTTTAGCCCCGGGCTGTAAAAAGGAGTCAGTCAGCGACAGCCCGGTTATTACCTTCGATTCGATAATGCCCAATCCCTGTATTGCCTATCAGGACACAATCAGAATTGTTATTTCGTACAAAGATGGCGATGGTGACCTGGGCCAGAACGCAACAACCACTAAAAACCTTTTTGTAACCGATAGCCGCGATACCGTGATAAGCCAGTTTACCATCCCCCAACTGGCCCCCAACGGTTACACCGGCGCCATACAGGGAAATTTAGATATCCTTTTGCCCCCGCAATACTTTATAAACAACAGCGATACAACTGAAACTGCCACTTATTCAATTTACGTGACAGACAGGGCCGGGCATCACAGCAACACTATTACAAGCGCACCATTGGTGATTACCAGATAAAGTAGAAGCAAGCTTCGTTTAGGGATTAATTAAAAGCAATAATACTTTGTGGCCTTTGTATTGGCATCTTCCTTTGTGTTCTTTGTGTTAAATTGCATTTGGATTCAATTTTAAACAGTTTCTTGAACAACTACCTGGCACAAGCCGCAGCCTTCAAACTATTCAGCAACTCCACAATCCTGTCACAGGCAGAATGTACCAATTGAAGTTTTACAACACTTGCAGGCTCATCCCCCCTCATTATTTTTTCGCCTCTATCTGTTGAGGTAAAACTGAAATTATGTTCGTCAACTTTAGCAATGTCAGCATGGCAAAGCGGCACAGCTACTAGCCGCCCCTGCACGTTCAAATCAAGCTTATCACCCTTTACTTCCGAACCCGGAAAATAAACGTTGATACCCTTTAAAACATCGGCAGTTTTATCAGCGTTGCCCTGGCAAAACGCGTTATTAAAAAATAAACAGAAAGCAACTGCTAAAAAGTAATGAAGGTTCTTCATGGTTTTGGGTTTAGGTGGTAAATATTTATAGTATTAAAAGTAATATTATAAACTCAAATAGCAAGGCGAAAGAGCTTACTTCAATTTAAGGTGGTCTTTTGTATTGGCTTTGGTTTCCCCTTTAGGGGACGGAAGGGACGGCTGTTGGGTATCTGACAATATGGAATGCCCCCAGCGCAGCTATTAAAAATAAAAAGTAAGTCAGCATGATAAATACAACCTATTTCAGCAACGTAACGCCGCCTTTATACAGCTTATCAGTATGGTTATCCGTATAAACCACGCGCGCCTCATAAACATAAACTCCAACGGGCAGTGGTTTCCCTTTAAACATTCCATCCCATTTAAAATTCATATCATTACTTTCAAACACCTTTTCACCCAGCCGGTCAAATATTTCAATAGAGAAGAATTGCCAAACATCCTTATTACCGAATACCTCAAAAAAATCATCAACGCCATCGCCGTTAGGGGTAAACGCGTTAGGAAAATAAACCGAATAAGCCGGAATAACCGTAACAGTAACCGAGTTAGATGCCTCGCAACCTTTATCACTGGTTGACTGCACGATATAAGTAACCGTGAGGTAAGGCTGCGCCACCGGGTTAGGGCACTGGGTACAACTCAGAAAATTATCCGGGGACCATAGCCAACTTGTTGCCGTGCCATTCAGTGTTATTGTGTTTAGCTGAATACTTTCGCCCAGGTTAATAGTAGCAACAGAATCAAGCACAATCTGATACGGAGGAGTTTGTTGCAGCACAACCGTTTCTGTAAGGCTGCACAGCTCAAAATCACTGATGGTAACAGTATAAGTATCCGGTGCCAGGTTATTAATCATATTGCCCTGGTCACCGGTATTCCATAGGTATGAATAGGGTGGTGTGCCTCCCGTATCAGTTAACGCAATACTGCCGTTATTAAGGCCGTAGCAAACTATAGGTGTAATCACAGTATCGGCATACAATTGTGTGGGTTGTGTAATAGTGTAACCGGCAGTCCCCGTGCATTGGTGCGCATCGGTAAAAGTAACTACATAATTACCCGGACTTAGTGAGGCGTTATTGCCTCCGGTAAAACCATTGCTCCAGTTATAAATAAATGGCGTTTGCCCGTCAACCGGTGTAACCACAATACTTCCATTGCCCTTTCCAAAGCAGGTAACGTTGTTTACTGTGGCAGTGTCAGTTGGCAGTACATATACAGTTACCGGTTGCGCAGCGGTATCTGCACACCCATTGGCAAAATCAGCTATCAGCGTTACAGTATACGTTCCTGTTGCCGGATATACATACGAACCGCTGCTTTGCGTACTGGTGCCGGTATTATTGCCAAAATTCCAGTTCCAGCTTCCAATAGGATATGTGGCAGTATCTGAGTTGTTGGTGAAAATTGTCGGGTTGTTCAAACAAACATCAGGCGCGGTAAATTGCGCTTTACCGTTGCCTTTAACCAATATAGGGTTTGTAATTGTATCAGCACAATTATTGGCCGAAGTGGCAATAAAAACCACATTAAAATTACCGGCAGTAGCATAAGTATGTACCGGGTTTTCCAGTGTCGAAGTTCCCGCATCGCCAAAGGCCCAGCTAAACAAAGTGGCCAATCCTAAAGGAGTAGTTTGGTCTGTAAATTGAGTTGGTTTACCTATACACGGCGTGTCAGCAATAAAAGCGGCTACAGGGTTTTGGTAAACCTGTACCTGATTACTTACTGTATCCGCACAACTGCTGTCCGTTTGCACAATCAATGCGGCCGTGTAAGTACCAAAGGCGGCATAGGTATGTGTTGGGTTTGGCAGCGTACTAACCCCTGCATCGCCAAAACTCCATGCAATGGCAACAATGCTACCGGTTGTAACGGTTGATGTATTTGTAAATACCGATGCGGTACCCACACAAACACCGGGGGCAGTAAAAGCAGCCACCGGCTTGGGACTAACCACTACCGTTTGCACAATAGTATCAGCGCAGCCCATGTTGCTGATGGCAATCAGGGTTACAGCATAGGAGCCCGCAGCAGCATAAGTATGTGTTGGTGATGGTATGATAGATGTAGTACCATCACCAAAACTCCAGCCATAAGCAACGGCGCCGGTAGAAGTATTGTTGAAAGTTATAACACTGGGAAAACAAACATTAGCCGCAGTAAAAGAAGCTACCGGAACCGGGTACACAACAACTGTTTGCGTAACAGTATCGGTGCATCCGTTATTAGTAATGGCAATCAGGGTATCAGAGTAATTAGTTGCCGCAGTATAAACATGTGATGGACTCTGCAGGGTAGAATTGCTTCCGTCATTAAACGTCCACAACCATTGCGTTGCACCGGTTGAAAGATTATTAAACTGTGTAGGCGGCGTATTTAAACAAACCGGGCTTGCTGTAAATGCCGTAACCGGTAAAGGATAAACTACAACTGTGTGGCTTATCGTATCCGGGCAATTAGCTGTATCAGCAGCTAAAAGCAGAACGGTATAGCTGCCTGCCGTAGCATAAGTATGCCCAGGGTTCTGAATAGTTGAGGTACCATTATCGCCAAAATTCCATAACCATTCCACCGCATGGCCGGCAGTACCGGTAGATTGATCAGTAAACTGCGTAGCAACATTCTGACAAACCGGGTTAGCGGTAAAAGCCGCAGTAAAGTGTCCCGAGGTATATAAAAAATTAGCCGCCGCCTGAGATAAAGTCCATGCAGGGTCCATAGTATATTGAGCAGCACCTGGGTTAGCGATCTGCTGCGCAGCGGTAAGCAGAAAAACCGTGTCAGGGCAAGGCAAAACAATCTCCTGTGTCCAGTTGCTGGTATAACCACTTACAGTGGCAACCAGGGCCCATGGTTTACCCTGCGGTTTAAGATAAATATTAACGGCCTGCCCGTTCCCGGTTCCGGTTATAGTAAATACACGCTGCACGTATTGTGATGTATCCATGCTGGGCCCGTTAAATGAAGTGGCACTACCTGCCCCCGGAATCGGCGTAACAGAAGGTTGCGGCGAAAAAGGGCCATCAAAGCGCACACGCCCGGCACCACCATTGCCGCCCTGCCCAACACCACCAACACCACCGGTACTACCGGCAACACTTACCGCACCGCTGCCTGCTGAACCAAGTTTGGCACTCATCAATACTCCGCCACCCGAACCACCACCTCCGCCACTGTATGTGGTAGCGCCCACTACGCCTGCACCACCTTTACTTAGCACCTGCCCACCCGCAACAATATTATTCGACAAATATGAATAAAGCAATAAAGCTCCGCCACCGCCACCACCGCCACCACGGGTTGTTCCGGGGCCGGCCACTCCACCACTTCCACCACTTCCACCGGCAAAAGGTACCATTTCAGGGTTGCCGTTTACCATGCCTTCCGAGCCTGCATTTTGGGCCGTTCCGGCAGAGCCGTAGCCTCCGCCTGCATAAGCGGCCCAACCGCTTCCGCCACCGTAACCGCCCGGCGATAAATCGTCATCGCCGCTGGTGCCAAAAGGATGGCCGGTTCCACCGGCAGCATCGTCCTGGTCTGTACATGATACGGTACCACCCGCGCCCCCCTGCACTCCATTCAACCCATCAAGGCCACAACCCAAACAGGCCGATGTACTGCCGGTACCTGGTCCGGGCGTCTCAAGGCAACAAAATTTCTCCGTTCCCCCGCCGGTAAATCCTGCACCAGCTGCATTGGGGCCGCCGCCACAGGTAGTATTATTAGTCCACGATTCTGTTCCACCACCTCCGCCACCGGGGCCTGCATCCGGTATCTGTCCACCCAGGGCACTTACTGAAACCGTTGCCCCGTTGGCTATAGATATAATGCCCGTGCTCAGTATATGAATTGGAAGATACCCCTGGTTACCTGCGGTATAAGGATCGCAATCGGCAGTACTTACAGTTACATTGGCCCCTGCCTGTATATCAAGTGAAGAAACCAGCATAGCTCCACGCCTCGACCGCGTTCCAAGCCCTCCGCCGCTACCCAAAACCGCCGCACCCGATATAGTAATAGCGGGCTGCGGCTGCACAATGTAAAACGTATCAACATTTGAATATGCAGTGCCGTTTAACAACACCTGCACCGGTATTTTATATGCGGGTAAAAGCTGTTGCCAGTCAGTTGAGTTAGGTGTTAATCCCGGGGCTACAAAAACCTGTGTACTTACCATTTTACCACTCCAGCCCACCACTACGGGGCCAAAAGTAACTTTACCGGTATCTGCGCTATTGGCACATACCACGCGCACAGCATCGCCCACATTATTTGTATATAACCCATCCGTTCCAAAATTGCCGTTCTGGTTGTAAGGCCCTATAAACTCAACATAAGTATTTTGCCCCGAAGTACCGATATCCGGAATCAAATAAGAGATAGTCTGGGCCGACAGATAAAATGCATTATAAGCCAGGCATAGTATTAGCAAAAATGTTTTTTCGGGGAGTAAAGTTTTTGTCATCCAAAGTCAAATTTCCTCATAAAGCTAATAATTGTAGGGGAAGTGACAAAAACCGGGATGCTACTGGCTTACCGTCAATAGTTTACAGTTATTACAATGACTATCCGCTTGTTTACCCAATTAACGGCTAAAGCCAAAATTCTTTATTTAATAACCCCCACTCTGAAGAGTGGGGCAACATATTGCCCCGACTTTTAAGTCGGGGATTAGGAAAAGAA
>Ga0182013_10002598_pt1 | contig 23518 bp, 23 predicted proteins | sample 612S2MmetaG_FD_120487 | JGI IMG/M metagenome (GOLD analysis project Ga0182013, IMG submission 120487) | Permafrost microbial communities from Stordalen Mire, Sweden - 612S2M metaG | ecosystem: Environmental > Terrestrial > Soil > Wetlands > Permafrost | place: Sweden: Stordalen | collected...
AAAAGACGCGCCATCCATCACATATCCTGACGGTGGAGTGTGGATTGGCTTCCGCGAGCAAGATTATTTCTGGGAGACGCGGAGGCGCGGAGGACGCTGAGCGTTCATCGAAAACAGAATGGCGCGTCCCCTTTCCAATGTTTGGGCAGCTGCCTCGAACGATCGTTGGTCCGATGCCCTCGGCGTTCTCAGCGCCTCCGCGTCTCCCAGGAATAGCCATACTTTCTTTGCCAACCCGGACTACGCCATCGCCGAGAGGCCATTCAACCCGCATCATTCCAAGGACGGTTCGGAAGGGCCGCCACACCGAAACTCAGCCCTCAACTGTCAGCGTCTCACCTGACCGTGGCATCAATGCCTCAAAGGTCGGCGACCCGGATCCAGGTTCCGATGCCGCACGCGACCAGCACGCCTACCACGAGCGTCACCGTCGTAACGGCGCCGAGTTCATGCGCGACCGCAGCCCAAAGCACAAAACTGGCGACCGCGACCGCCATGCCGCCGATCAGGCTGGCTCGCCCAGGCTTGATGCGCGTTCTGTGCTGGATCATTCCGCGGCGACCGAGACGTGGCCGACCCGAACATCGTCCGTCGTGTTGCGCACCCGTTTCAGATCGCGCCGCGCATGCGACGTGTCGTAGCCATTGAAGATATGCGTCAACAGCCCACAGGCCAGATCCGACGTGCCGAAGAACCAGTCCGCGATCGGGTAGGTGAGATTGAAGTTCCGTTCCATCATGATCGCGGTGTTGTGATGCGCGATGTGATGCCGCCGGATCGAGTTCACCAGCGGAATGTACCGCACCAGCCGGTCGTTCTTAACGTGGCAGCAGAAATGGAACAGCTCGTAATTCAAGTACAATGCCACGTTGGTGATCAGCAACAACCAACCCGCGTTCGGCAGGCCCAAAAAGCCGAGGGTAGCGGCTGGAGGGATCGATAGCACCATGAAGGCAACGAGGGCGTAGGGTGGGAAGAAAACGATGCGAAAATCCCGCGAATTGTCGAACGTCGGCTCGATCTCGGTGAAGAACTGATGGTGCGCCAGGGTGTGACGCTTATAAATGCCCATGAAACCGGGTACTGGGCGGTGCATGATATAGCGATGGATCCACCACTCGAACGCGTTGGAGACACAGAACGCGAACGGAATGACCAGGAACTCGTACCAGGCCGGCGCGTGGATCTGGCGGGCGCAGAACCAGATCGCGGAGAGGCCGAGCGCCGCGATCAGGGCGACATGCGCCCAACCGAAATAGGCGGGTGCGATGCGTGTGCGGAAGTCGGCGCGAAACGCGGCCTGGCGCTGGGACAAACGAGTCTGGCTCATCGGTGGTTTCCTCCACCTGGCAGAATACTCCCGCCGGCCGCTCCGCGCAAAGCCCTCGACCAGCGGTTCTCATTTCGCTGGCACGCCTCGCATTTCCCGTCATCGTCCGGCCTGGCCGGAGGATCGGTCGCCGCGCACCCGTCAGAAAATGCGATCAAGGTTGTGCCGGACTTGAATGAACCTCCGGCCAGGCCGGAGGATGACGAATTGGGGAGGCCGATCGGCAAATGAAAACCGCTGGCCCTCGACATGGCCAGGCCGCGCGTTACTTTGCGTCGATCGAAGCACGAGGGAACGAGCCATGCTGACCGTGGACAAGCCATCCGAGATGAAAGCGCATGTGGGCGAGGATATCGGCACCAGCGACTGGGTCACCGTCGATCAGGCGATGATCAATAAGTTCGCCGACGCGACCGGCGACCACCAGTGGATCCATGTCGATGTGGAACGCGCGAAAAAGGAGATGCCGGGTGGCAAGACGATAGCCCATGGGTTTCTGACCTTGTCGCTGATCGCCGGCCTGGCGCACCAAACGCATGACATCCGCGGCCGGTCACGCGGGATCAATTATGGGTCGGACCGGGTGCGGTTCACGTCGCCGGTGCCGTCGGGGTCCCGGGTGCGGCTGCATCAAAAGCTGTTGAAGGTCGAGGATATCGAGGGCGGGGCGCGGATGACCTTCTCCAGCCAGATGGAAATCGAGGGGCAGACGCGGCCGGCGCTGGTGGCGGAGACGATCGCGTTGGCTTACGAGTGAGGCGGCCGCGGCCGTGCTCGTATTGCCGGCCGCTTTATCGCGGAGGACGCGGAGCGCTCTGAGGACGCGGAGGACGCTCGGTTCCCTTGCGTCAGCGCGCTGTCGATATTCTTCTCCGCGTCCTCCGCGATAAAGCGGACCTCAAAACCGGGAAAGCCCCTCCTCCCGTAAAGCCGCGTCGATCTCCTCCCCGGTCAATCGCCACGCGTTGTCCAGCACCGAAACGACCTCCTTCATGAACCGCTGGGTCAGAGCCAGCGCGCGCCGGTCGTCCCCCAGATGCTCGGCCAGCAGCGCCAGCGCCAGTTGCCGCGGCCCGTCGCCTTCATATGTCCACTCGAACCCCATTTTGCTGAACGTTTTCAGATCAAAACGAGGATTCAACGGCTTGCCATCGACCGTCACGACCGCGCCATCCAGGCTGCGTCCGCCTTCATAGATTTTCATGGGAACACCACCACGCTCCGGACTGTCTCGCCACGCCTCAACGCCGCGAAACCCTCGTTGATCTCCTCCAGGCCGATCCGCGCCGAGATCATCTCATCCAGCTTCAATTTCCCATCCAGATACGCACGCGCCAGTAACGGAAAATCCCGAGCCGGATTCGCGCCGCCATAGGAACTCCGGGTGATTCGTTTCTCCTGCATCAGGCTACCCCAGCGGAACGTTACTTCCTCATTGACGGCGACCTTGCCAAGCCAAACGACCTGGCCACCGGGTCGCACCGCCTCGACGGACAGGCGGAACGACGCGTTCACCCCCGCGGCCTCGATGGCCAGGTCGGCGCCGCGGCCATCGGTCAACGACCGCGCCAGCTCAATTGCCTTCTCCGGCGCCACCGCCCGCGTCGCCCCAACCGACTGGGCCAACTGGCGCCGCGCCGGGTTCGGATCGACGGCGATGATGTCGCCGCACCCGGCCAACACGCAGCCCTGAACGGCGGACAATCCAACCGCGCCACAACCGATCACCAGCGCGGTCTCGCCCCAACCGGGCCGGGCGATCCGGGTCGCCGCGCCGACGCCGGTCATCACGCCGCAGCCGATCAACGCCGCGCGATCGAACGGCATGGCGTCGGGCACCCTTATCGCGCTTTGCTCCGGCACCACGCAGTATTCGGAAAACCCTCCCAGATACATCAACTGATGCACCGGCACGGCGTCGCAGGTCAGCCTCGGCTTGCCATCGAAATGAAATCCACGTGGCCCGTTGGCCAGGAAGGCGCGGCATAAGATAGGCTGCGCGCGCTCACAATAAAAACAGCGGCCGCAATGCGGATTCCATGACAGCACCACGCGGTCGCCCACCGCCAGGTCAGTCACATCGTCGCCAACCGCGGCGACCACGCCGGCTGCCTCATGCCCCAATACAGCTGGCAAGGCGACGGCCAACGCGCCCTCGATCGCTTCGAGATCGGTATGACACAGGCTCGCCGCGCGAATCCGCACCAGCACATCGCCGGACGCCAGAGGTCCGACCTCCAGCGTCTCCACCGTCATCGGCTGGCCCACCTGGCGCAGCACGGCGGCACGCGATGTCCACATCACGAGTTCTCCCTTACCCGGCCTCGACAATTCTCCCATCGAGGATCCGTACCGTGCGATCCATCCGCGCCGCGAGTTCCGGATTATGCGTCGCGATCAGCGCCGCCACACCGGCCTCCCGCACCCGCGTCACCAACCCGGCGAACACCGTCTCAGCCGTTTCCACGTCGAGGTTGCCCGTCGGTTCGTCCGCCAGCAAGACGCGCGGCTTGTTGGCCAGCGCGCGGGCGATCGCGACCCGCTGCTGCTCCCCGCCCGACAGCTTGCCCGGCAGATGCCGCAACCGCGCGCCGAGTCCGAACGCACCCAGCAAAGCCGCCGAGTGGCGGTCCGCTTCCCGCCGTGTCCGCCCGGCGATCATTTGCGGCAGCGTCACGTTTTCCAGCGCGGTGAACTCGGCCAGCAGATGATGGAACTGATAAACGAAGCCGATGGTGTCGCGCCTGATCGCGGTGCGGGCATTGTCCGGCAGGCTGGCGGCATCCTTGCCCTCGATCAGCACCGAACCCTGATCCGGCCGGTCCAGCAATCCGGCGATGTGCAGAAGCGTGGACTTTCCGACGCCGGACGGAGCGACCAACGCGACGATCTCCCCCGCGCGCAACGTCAGATCGACGCCGCGCAGCACGCGCAAATCGCCGGCCTCGCTGCTGTAGGTCCGGTGCACCGCGCGCAGCACGAGCGGATCACTCATGCCGCAGCGCCTCCACCGGATCGGTCCGCGCGGCGCGCCAACTGGGATACAAGGTCGCCAGCACGGAAAGGACCAGGCCGAGAGCGACGACGCGCAGGACATCGCCCCAGTCGATGGTGTTGGGCAACGTACTCAACATGAAGACCGAGGCGTCGAACACCTGACCACCGGTGACGTTCTCGATAATTCGTTGAATCTCGACGATGTTGCGGCAGATCAGCACGCCGATGATGGTGCCGAGCAGCGTGCCGGCGATGCCCACGAACGCGCCGCACATCATGAAGATCCGCTGCACCGCGCCGCTGCTGGCGCCGATCGTGCGCAGCACCGCGATGTCGGCGCGCTTGTCTTTCACCAGCATGATCAGCGACGACACGACATTGAACGCCGCCACCAGAACGATCATGCCGAGCACGATGAACATGGTATCCTTCTGCACCTGTAACACGCTGATGATCACGTCGTTGGTATGGCGCCAGTCGCGCACCATCACCTGGCGTCCGGCCAGCAGCGGCATCAGTTTCGGCACCAGACTGTCGACCTCGTTCGGATCGTCCATCCGAATTTCGATCTGCGTCACCGCGTTCGGTTTCTGGAAGTAAATCTGCGCCGCCGGCAACGGCAGGAACACGACGGCCGTGTTGTACTCCTGCAAGCCCGCGTCGAAGATCGCCACGACCTTATAGGCGCGCACCCTTGGGATGGTGCCGAACGCCGTCGCCGCGCCCTCGGGCGAGATCAACGTCACCAGATCGCCCACGCCCACGCGATACGAGTCGGCGAACCCGACACCGATCGCCAATGCGTTGTCGCCTTTGAATTCGTCCAGGCTGCCCGCCAGAATATGATCGCTGATCTGATGCAACGATGCCAGATCCGCCTGGCTGATGCCTCGCACGAGGCTGCCGTGCGAGGCATTCGTCGCCGTCGTCGCCAGCACCTGGCCATCCAGCATCGGCAGCGCCGATTGAACGCCGCTCAACGCCCGGATCTGCTTCGTCAGATCCTCATAATTGTCGATCTTCTGGCCGGCGTAGGCGGCGATGGTTACGTGCCCGTTCACGCCGAGAAAGCGCGCCACCAGTTCGGTCTGGAAGCCGCTCATCACTGATGTCACGACGATCAATGTCGCGACGCCCAGAGCGATCCCGACAAGCGAAAAGGTCGCGATGATCGAAACGAACCGCTCGCCCTTGCGAGCGCGCAAATAACGGCCCGCGACGGCGCGTTCGAATGCTCCGAACATGGGTGCGATCAGGCCAGAATGCGTGCCAGAGCGTCCTCGGGACTGAGTTCCACCCGCTCCCCGGTCGCGCGGCGTTTCAGTTCGACCTTACCCGCGGCGGCGCCTCGCGGCCCGACGATCAGTTGCCACGGATGCCCCATCAGGTCCGCGTCGTTAAACTTGACTCCCGCGCGGTCTTCGCGATCGTCGTATAAAACGTTGCCACCCAACGCGCCGTAAAGCCGCTCGCACAGCCCGTCGCACGCCGCGTCACCCACTTTCAGATTGAGGATCGCGGCGGGGAACGGCGCGATGGAGTCCGGCCAGATGATGCCGGCATCGTCGTGGCTGGCCTCGATCACCGCGCCGACCAACCGGGACACGCCGATGCCGTAGCTGCCCATTTCGGGAAACACCTGCTTGCCATCTGGACCCGTCACGGTGGCGTTCATCGACTTCGTATACCTGGTGCCGAAGTAAAAGATGTGGCCGACCTCGATCCCCCTGCCCTCGCGCCGCCGGTCAGGCGCCACGGCATCCCATTTCACCGTATCGTGCTTTTCGTCCGTCGCGGCGTAATGCGAGGTCATCTGGCCAAAAAACTGCTCCAGATCGGCCGCGCTGTCGTGACTGAACCCGCCGGCGCCTTGCGACAGGTAATCGATTTCCTCGAACGCGGCGTCAAAGAACACCTGGCTCTCGCCGGTCGGCGCCAGGATGATGAACTCGTGGCTGAGGTCGCCACCGATCGGGCCCGTGTCAGCCTCCATCGGAATCGCCTTCAGACCCATGCGCTGAAATGTCCGCATGTAAGCCAGCATCATCTTGCGGTAGCTGACCACCGCGCCAGCCTGATCGAGGTCGAACGAATACGCGTCCTTCATCAGGAATTCGCGCCCGCGCATGACGCCAAACCGAGGCCGCGTCTCATCGCGGAATTTCCATTGGATATGGTAAAGGATTTTCGGCAGTTCGCGATAACTGCGCACCGACTGGCGGAACAGGTCGGTGATCATTTCTTCATTAGTGGGTCCGTACAGCATGTCGCGCTCATGCCGGTCGCGAACCCGCAACATTTCGTCGCCATAATCGTCATACCGCCCGCTTTCGCGCCACAGATCAGCCGACTGGATGGTGGGCATCAGCAGTTCCTGCGCGCCCGAGGCATCCTGTTCCTCGCGCACGATCCGCTCGATATTGCGCAGCACCCGCAAGCCCAACGGCAGCCAGGCGTAAATGCCGGCGGAGGTCTGCCGCACGAGGCCCGCGCGCAGCATCAGCCGGTGGGAGGCGATCTGCGCCTCGGACGGCGTTTCCTTGATGGTCGGTATAAAGCCCTGAGTCAGGCGCATCGTTGATCAGATCCCGTGGTTCGCGGTGCGGCCGGACCCTAGGCGGAATCGTCCGCGATGTCACATGGCCTGAGCCACGGTTCGCGACGCGCGCGCCAATCGTCAGGCGGCCGTGTGCTTTTCGTCATATCGCGCGGCGCGGTCGGCTCAGCGCGCGGACGAATGATCCCGGGACGGGACCGGGCGCTCGTTTAAAGACGCGGGAAGCCATGATCTGAAACGGATAGACGAAATTATTGTGCACCGCACAAGGCAATCGCGAAACAAACGGGCAGATTTTGGCGAAAATTCGGACAAAACATAGTGACAAACGGATGGCTTTTGGTTAACAAGCTTCAGGCCCGGGCTTGGCGCTTTCGAGGGGCCAGGTTTGGGGAGGAAACGGCAACCGCCCGCCAGGCTGAGGATGATCTTTCCCTCGCCTGGTAGAGGCGGTTGTAGCATTTAAGGGCATCAGTCATCTTTGGGCGCCGCGAACATGCCTTCGCGAAAGTTGATCCAACCGCTCTCGATCAGACCGAACGCCGCCAGCCAGACCACGCAGGCCACCAGCGTTGTGATCCCGACCTTGCGCCACATCCGAGGCGCCGAGGGCGCGCCGCGCCAGCCGGAGGTCTCGTCCGGATTGTCCACGGCGTGCGTCCCGATGGGCAGGATGGCGAACAACACCACCCACCAGATCAGGATATAGAGCACGATGCCGGTGAACCAGTTCATCGCGATGTGTCCCGGGGATGAGGAAGGGCGGGGCTTTGCCCCCGGAGCCCTGACCCCTCCCCAACCTCAGACACGCAGCAGATGCACATCGACCTGAGGACGTTTCTTCAACCGTTTCCCCACCGCCCGCCGCAACGCGGTCCGCGCCGCCTCGGTCAGCGCTTCATCGTCCCGTCGCGTCGCCACCGGCAAATCGGCGATCCCATCGCTGAACTCCTGGATCATCCGCCCCGCCTCCGGATCGTCCGCGTCCAAAAGCCCAGGAGCGGAGAGCTTCGGCTGACCGAGGATGTTGCCGGCGCGATCGATCGCCAGACTGGCCACGATCACTCCATTGTACAGCAGCTTCCGCCGGGCGTTCATCACCTCCCCGCTCATCGGGATCAGCCGGTTTTCATCCAGCACCAGCCGCCCGACCGGCGCGCTGTCGACGATCTCCACCGTTCCCGGCGCCAGGTTCAGGATGTCGCCATCCTCCAGCAGGATCGGCCGCGCGCCCTCCTCCTCCGCCAGTTCGGCGTGCGCCGTCAGATGCCGCCACTCCCCGTGCACCGGCACCGCGTAGCGAGGCTTCACCAGCCGGTACAGCCGCCGCAACTCGTCCCGCGCCGGATGCCCCGACACGTGCACCGCGTGATCCGCGTCGGTCATCACGTTCACGCCCCGGCGAACCAGGTTGTCCTGCACCAGCCCGATCGCCCGCTCATTCCCCGGGATCACCCGCGACGAGAAGATGACGGTATCGCCTTCCCCCAGCGCCACCCGAGGATGCGTGTCCAGCGCCACCCGGGACAGCGCGCTGCGCGCCTCCCCCTGGCTGCCGGTGATCATGATCAGGACGTTGTCGTCCGGCAGGCCGTCGATGTCGTCTTCCCGCAGAAACGGCGGCAAAGACTTCAGATACCCGCATTCCCGCGCCGCCGCGTCGATATTTCGCAGACTGCGCCCCACCAGGGCCGTACTGCGTCCCGCCGCCTTCGCCGCCTTGGCGATCGATTCCATGCGCGCGACATTGCTGGCGAAGCAGGTCACCGCGACGCGCCCCCGCAGGTCGCGGATCAGCGCGGTCAGCACCTGAGCGACATCCTGCTCGCTGCCCGAGTGTCCCTCGACCATCGCGTTGGTCGAGTCGCAGATCATCGCCAGTACCGGCTTCTTCGTCAGCTCGGCCAACGCCGCCTCGTCCGAAGGCGGGCCAACCATCGGCGTCGGATCCAGCTTCCAGTCGCCGGTGTGCAGAACCGTCCCGTATGGCGTGTCGATCGCCAGCGCCTGCGCCTCGGGGATCGAGTGCGACATCCGGATCAACCGGATCGCGAACGGCTTCAGGTCGATCGCGCCGCCCGGCTGGACGACGTGCAGCTTCACCTGATTGAGCAGCCCGACCTCAGCCAGCTTGCGTTTCAGCACCGCCGCGGCGAACGGCGTGGCATAAACCGGGCAGCGCAATTGCGGCCACAGCCAGGCCACCGCGCCGATGTGGTCCTCATGCGCGTGCGTGATCACGAGGCCCAGAAGCTGGTCGCGCCGGCCGGCGATGAACGACGGGTCCGGCATCATGACATCGACTTCGGGGTGCGCCGCACCGCCAAATCCGATCCCGCAATCGATCGCCAGCCATTTGCCGTCGCAGCGGTAAAGGTTGAGATTCATGCCGATCTCGCCCGTCCCGCCCAGAGGCAGGAAAGACAGGTCTTCGGTTTCCAGGTCCATGTGAGTTTGTTGTTACCTCGTGCGCTCAGAACAAGTGGATAGCAGATACATTACCGTCTGACTGCCAAGTTTGTGCGGTGCGGTCCAGATACAAGGCGAAAACCCGCCTGGGCCACCGTTCCCATGGAACCCGGGCGCCCCCGGAACGAACTGCCCGAGGCGTTATTCGCTCTCGATCAGACGGGTGCGTTCGCGCGGCATCACCGGCGCCGGGTTGCGCTCCGCCAGCATCGTCAGACCGTCCAGGGTCAGATCGGGCTCGATATGCTGGATCTCCATCGTCCCCTCGGCGAACAGCGGCGCCAGGCCGCCGGTCGCGACCACCTTCATTGGCCCGCCGTATTCGGCCTTGATCCGGGCGATCAGGCCCTCGACCAGCCCGACATAGCCCCAGTAAACGCCCGACTGCATCGCCGGCACCGTCGATGTCCCGATCACCGATTGCGGCCGCCCGATTCCGATCCTGGGCAGCCGCGCCGCCGCCTGATGCAACGCCTCCAGCGACAGGTTGACGCCCGGAGCGATCACCCCGCCCATGTAGGCGCCGTCCTGGTTGACCACGTCGAAGGTCGTCGCGGTGCCGAAATCGACGACGATCAGCGGCCCGCCGAAGTGCTTGTGCCCCGCCAGAGCGTTCAGCAACCGGTCGGCGCCGACCTCATTCGGGTTGTCGATCTTGATGTCGAACCCCCAGTCCAGCGAGGCCCGCGCGACGAGCGGTTCGACCCCAAACCATTCCCGGCACAGGCGGCGGAGGTGATACAGCGCGGCGGGGACGACGGTGCCGAGGACGGCTCGGGACACCTGCTCCTTGCGGATGCCGACATGGCCGAGCAACGCCAGCAGCCAAACGGCATACTCGTCGGAGGTGCGTTGCGGGTCGGTGCGGATGCGCCACGAGCCGATCCAGCCGGTTTCGTCGCGCACCGCGAAGACGATGTTGGTGTTGCCGGCGTCGATCACGAGAAGCATGAGGCGGGTCTCGGGGGTTTCTGACGGCGGGAGATGAGCGGAGGGGGATGGGGGTGTCAAGTTGGCGGGGTGGAGATCGCGAAAGGTTCCACGAGGACGCCATATAACAACATCGCGACAACGGCATCGCGAAACGAAAGCCGCACAGTGGCGATGACCTCAGGTCTCCTCCGCCCACCGCCGCCCGCCAATCATCAGCAGTACGACCGCCAGCACCGGCGCCACCAGCCGAAGATCGAGCTCCGGAAACAGCACGAACCGCGCGCACGTACGGCATGCCGGCCTACTCGCCCCAATGGCCCGATACCCCCCCGTTGATCCTGATCAATGCACCCAGGCGCCGCCGCGCGCCTCACTGCCACCCAAGGGGGACACACTCACCGGACGGAGCCAAATGAACTTCCATTCCCTCGCCTTCATGCTTGACCATCCCGACGCCCCTCCTCGGGCGGCGAGGCCTCCGGTCAACCGTCGCCTCATGATGGCCCTTGTCCCGCTCGCCATTGGACTGATCATGGCCGTGCTGCCCCCACCCCCGGGCCTCGCGCAGTACTCCTGGTGGTACTTGTCCCTGTTCGTCACCGTCATCGTCGGCCTGATCGTCGAACCCGTCCCCGCCGCCGCCGTCGGCTTCCTGGGTGTCACCGTCGCCGCCGTGCTCTGCCGGGAGCTTCTGTTTTCCCCCGCCCAACTCGCCGCCCCCGGCTTCAACGCCAACAGTTCCGCCATTTCCTGGGCTCTCAGCGGGTTCTCCAACTCCACCGTCTGGCTGATCTTTTCCGCGTTCGTGTTCTCGCTCGGCTACGAGAAGACCGGGCTCGGCAAACGCATCTCCCTGTTGCTGCTGTCGCGTCTGGGAGGGCGCACGCTGACCCTGGGCTACGCGATCATGCTCGCCGACCTGTCGCTGGCGCCGTTCATGCCCTCCAACACCGCGCGCAGCGGCGGCACCATCTATCCGATCATCGAGAACATTCCGGCGTTCTACCAGTCGAAGCCGAACGATCCGTCCTCGCGCCGAATCGGCGGCTTCCTGATGTGGACCGCGATCGCCTCCACCTGCGTCACCAGTTCGATGTTCCTGACCGGCCTCGCCACCAACGTCCTGGCGGTCGAGCTGGTGCGCAAGACCGTCCATCTCGATCTCGCCTGGGGTCATTGGTTCCTGGCCTTCCTGCCGGTGGGTCTGATCCTGCTGGCGATTACCCCCGGTCTCGCCTACCTGCTCTACCCGCCCGAGCTGAAGACCTGCCCCGAAGTCCCCGATTGGGCCCGTAAGGAACTGCGCGCTCTGGGCCGCCTGTCGGGCGGCGAAATCACTTTACTGGCGCTGGTGGTCATCGCACTGGCCCTGTGGATCTTCGGCACCAGTCTGATGGACCCGACCACGGTGGCGCTGCTGGTCGTCGGGCTGCTGGTGGTCACCCGTACCGTGACCTGGAGCAACGTCCTGGATGACAGACCCGCCTTCAACACACTGATCTGGTTCGGCACCCTGGTGACCCTGGCCGGAGGTCTCGCCAGTACCGGCGTCGTCGGCTGGCTCGCCGGTCAGGTCGGCCCGCACCTCGCCACGATGTCGCCTCTGGGCGGGTTGATCGGCCTGATCCTGCTGTTCGTGGGGCTGCATTACCTGTTCGCCAGCACCACCGCGCACGCGACGGCGCTGCTGCCGCTGATGCTGACGATGGCGACCCAGATCCCGGGCCTGCCGATCGCCAAAGCCGCTTTGGCGTTGTGCCTGACGCTCGGCATCATGGGCATTATCACGCCTTATGGCTGCGGTCCCAGCCCCGTGTACGCCGGCAGCGGCTTCCTGCCCGGCCGGGACTACTGGCGCCTGGGTGCTATCTTCGGCGCCGTTTACATGCTGGCATTTCTGCTGATTGGCGTGCCTTTCCTCTGGTTCGTACTCTGAGTGAGGCCGGATTATGCACCATGTCGATACCGATATCCTCATTCTGGGCGCGGGCGGCGCCGGCCTCCGCGCCGCCATCGCCGCAGCGCAATCGGCCCCTGAGCTGAATATCGCCCTGGTCTCCAAGGTGTTCCCGATGCGCAGCCATACCGTGGCGGCCGAGGGCGGCTCGGCCGGCGTCGTGCAAAGCCACGACAGCCTGGAGAACCACTTCCACGACACCGTCGCCGGCGGCGATTGGCTGTGCGAGCAGGATGTCGTCGACTACTTCGTCTCCCGTTGCACCCCCGAAATGGTGCAACTGGAGCACTGGGGCTGCCCCTGGAGCCGCAAACCCGACGGCCACATCAACGTCCGCGCCTTCGGTGGCATGAAGATCGAGCGCACCTGGTTCGCCGCCGACCGCTCCGGCTTCCACATTCTGCACACGTTGTTCCAGACCTCGATCCAGTTCCCCTCGATCCGCCGCTTCGACGAATACTTCTGCGTCGATCTGCTGTCCGATGAAGGCCGTGTCCAGGGCGCCGTGATGCTGGCGCTCTCGACCGGGGAGTTCACCGCGATCCACGCGAAGGCCGTGGTCATCGCCACCGGCGGCGCCGGCCGCGTGTACAGCCAGAACACCAACGGCGGCATCGTCACCGGCGACGGCATGGCGCTGGCCTACCGCCATGGCGTGCCGCTGCGCGACATGGAATTCGTGCAGTATCACCCGACCTGCATGCCGGGCACCGGTCTGCTGTTCACCGAAGCCTGCCGCGGCGAGGGCGCCTTCCTGCTCAACAAGAATGGCGATCGTTACTTGCAGGACTACGGCCTCGGTCCCGCGTCGCCCGAGCCGCGCAACAAGTTCATGGAACTCGGCCCGCGCGACCGCCTGAGCCAGGCCTTCTGGCATGAGGAGCGGAAGGGCAACACCGTCAGCACTCCGCAAGGCGCGACCGTGTTGTTGGATTTGCGCCATCTCGGCCGCGCCAAAATCAAGGAGCGTCTGCCACTGATTTGCGAAATGGCCGAGCAGTTCATGGGTATCGATCCGGCCACCACGCCAATCCCGGTACGCCCGGCGGTTCATTACACGATGGGCGGCATCCTGGTGGACATCAACACCGCCTCGCCGTTGGCTGGCCTTTACGCCGCGGGCGAGTGTTCCAGCGTCGGCATCCACGGCGCCAACCGCCTGGGTTCCAATTCGCTCGCGGAACTGTCCGTGTTCGGCCGCGTCGCCGGCGAACAAGCGGCGAAATTCGCGAAGATGGCCGGACCGGCGAAGCGCTCGACCCAGACCGAGGCGGTTGAGGCGAAAGCGCTGGCCCTGCTGACCCAGAAAGGCGACGGCGAACGGCACGCGACCATGCGCGCGGAGATGGCCGCCAGCATGGAAAAAGGCTGCGGCATCTATCGTCTCGGTCCCGAAATGCGCGAAACCTGCGACACGCTGGCGAACCTGAAACAGCGCATGGCGGGCGTCACGCTGGAAGACAAATCCCGCGTCTGGAACACCGATTGGATCACCGCCATCGAGCTCGGCTACCAACTGGATGTCGCCGAAGCGATGGCGCACTCCGCGATAGCCCGGGAAGAATCCCGCGGCGCGCACCAGCGCATCGATGGCTTCGAACAGCGCGACGACGCGCGGTTCCTGCGCCACAGCCTGGCGCATTACCAGGACGGCGGCCCGCCGACGATCAGCTACGGTCCGGTCAAAATCACCCATCTTCCTCCCGCCCAACGCGCCTATGGTGCTCTGGGCGAGCAGGCGGACGCCGCCGCCCGCGCGACAGCCGGCAACAAGGATGTGGCGCATGTCTGAGGTCCCCACGTCTGAGATCATGGAACGCACCAAAACCATCGAGTTGCGGGTGTTGCGCTACCGCCCCGTGTCGGACCACGAGCCGGTGTTCCAGGCGTATCAGGTGCCGTATTCCGACGACATGTCGGTGTTGCAGGTCTTGCAGTCGGTCAAGGACACCCAGGACGGCACGCTGTCGTTCCGCTGGTCCTGCCGCATGGCGATCTGCGGCAGTTGCGGCATGATGATCAACGGCGACCCGCGCCTCGCCTGCAACACCTTCGTTCGAGACCTCGCACCCAATCCGGTCACCGTCGAACCGCTTCGCAACTTCCCGATCGAGCGCGACCTGGTCGTCACCGTCGGCGATTTCGTTAAGAAGATCGAGAGCATTTACCCATACATCATCCCGAAGACCCCGAAATCGATCGAGGCCGGCGAATACCTGCAAACTCCCGCGCAGATGGCGGCGTATGAATCGTTCAGCGATTGCATCAATTGCATGCTGTGCTACGCCGCCTGTCCGCAGTTCGGCGCCAACCCCGACTTCATCGGCCCCGGCGCCATGGCGTTGCTGCAGCGCTACAACGGCGACTCCCGCGACGGCGGCCAGCAACTTCGTCTGGACAGCATCGCCGGCGAGGACGGCGTCTGGTCCTGCACCGCGGTCGGCGTTTGCTCCGACGCGTGCCCGAAACAGGTCGATCCGGCCAACGCCGTCAACCAGAACAAGACCAAAAGCGCGCTCGACTTCTTCCTGCGCTTCATCAGACCCAAAGATCAGGGGGCGGGAGCGAAATCATGAGCGAACGCCGGCCCTATGTCCGAGCCCAGCCACGCGACTGGTGGGCGCGTAAACCGTATCTCGGTTATACGTTGCGCGAATTGACCGGCGTCGGCGTCGTCGTCTACGGCGGCATCCTGCTTGCCGGCCTGATCAGCCTGGCGCGTGGCCCCGAGGCGTTCGAGGGCTTCCGATCGTTTCTCACCAGTCCGCTCTCGTTGCTGATCCATCTGTTGTTGCTGGCGGTGATGATCTGGCACGTGGTGACCTGGTTCCAGACCATGCCGAAGACGATGCCGAAACTGATCGCCAACGGGCGGCACGTGCCGCAACAGAAACTGACCCTGGCCGGCGTGGGGATCGCCGCGGTGTGCTCGGCCGCCCTGATCGCCGCCTTCTTGATCGCGGGAGCGCTGCCATGACCCCGCACCCCAATCCGAGACGCTCCATGGCGCCGATTTTCTGGCTGATGTTCGGCGCCGGAGGCATGCTTTCCGCCTTGTTCGGCCCCGCTCTGATCGTCCTGACCGGCATCATGCTGCCGTTCGGCCTCGGCGTCCCAGGCGGCTTCGGCGACTACAGCCACGTTCTTCGATTCGCGCAAAACCCGCTCGGCAAGCTGATCGTGCTCGCGGTGATCGCTCTGTTCTTCTGGCATGGCGCCGAGCGGATCTTCCTGACCCTGAAAGACATGCGAGCCGGCGCGTTGCCGATCTTGCGCCTGGCGACCTATGGTGTCGCCGCCGTGCTGACGCTGGTCACGCTGGCATTGCTGTTGGAGATCGGATTTTGAGCCTCGCCCTGCGACCAGCCGACATCGACGCTCCCGAAGCCCCTCTCGACCGCCTCCCCGACTATCTTCGGGAAGTCTACACGTGGGCCTATCTGACCCCGTGGCTGACCGGGTTTCTGGATCGCCAGTTCGTCGTGCAAACGATCCTGTGGGGCAACGCGCAACGTCTGATCGGCGACGTGCTGGCGGCGGTGACGCCGGGCGACCGGATTTTCCAGCCGGCCGCCGTATATGGCACGTTCTCCCGCCAACTCGCGGGCCGTGCCGGGCCGTCGGGAAGCCTCGAGATCCGCGACATCGCGCCGCTGCAGGTCGCGCTGACACGGCGCAAGGTGGCTGGCCTGCCGAGGGTCAACGTGGCGTGCGGCGACGCGGCGGACCCAGAACAAAGCCAGTTCGACGCCGTGACGTGCTTCTTCCTGCTGCATGAGGTACCGGACGACGTGAAAGTCCGTGTCGTGCACGCGATGCTCGGCCTGGTGCGCCCGGGTGGCAAGGCGATCTTCGTCGATTACCATCGCCCACGATGGTGGCACCCGCTGAAGCCCGTCATGAGGCAGGTCTTCGACCGGCTGGAGCCGTTTGCCCGCACGATGTGGTCGCATGAGATCGAAGAACTCGCCGGTGCGCGTTCCACCGCGTTCCAATGGCGCAAACGCACGCGGTTCGGCGACATGTACCAAACCGTGATCGCGGAGCGGCGTTGAGCCGCCCCCGCGTTGCCATGCGGTAAACGTGCGCGCCAGTCGCGCGCCTGAGTGGCTCATGGACCGCCGGCCAGGGAACTGCCCAACCAGCGAAGCGCGCAGGGCAATCGCGACGGCGGGGTCTGGTTTCATGCGGTTGGGCGACACGCTTCGCCTTACCCACGGTCTTCACCGGCTGCGACCCCGCGATGTTCGAGTCGAACCGCCCTCGCGGTCCCGAAATGCGATCCCTCCAGAATCAGGACGCGCCGCCGATTTTCTCCCGTCCTGGCCGGGCCTCGACCTGGTGCGGCACGCGGTTCGCCAATTCCACGGATCCCGAGTCGCGCTCCGCCATTATGTCGATACCGCCCTCGATCGCCATATGACGGATTCGTGACGGAACGATGACGAATCCGCGAACCACATCATAAACGGAGACCGACCCGCCATTTAACGCGGCTGTCTCGCGAGTTCGATGATGTTGACACATAAGTGTCATCCATAAAACATTTTTTCCAGTCGTGACTCCAGCGATTAAATGCGATGTATGCGCCGCGCGACCACCGCGTCGCCGGGAAACAGGAAGCACGCATGAGCGAAATAATCCACGGCACGGTCTCTGGCGTGACGCCCCCATCGGTGAAGGCCGGAGCAGTCGGCTGATCGCCGCGCTCATGCCCTCGATGGCGAATCGGCTGATGTCATCGAATCGAGAGCCCCCCCCATGGACGCCGTCGCCGCGAACATCGGCGATCCGTATCCGCACCGGCGACCGTCCCCGCACACCGGAGAACCCTTATGGCGATAGCCAACGTGATGGACCGCGACCAGGTCGCCGAGGCCTACGGCCGCTGGGCACCCATCTATGACCTCGTCTTCGGCCCGGTCTTCCGCCAGGGCCGCCGCGCCGCCGTCAGGGCAGCCGAGGCCGTCGGCGGGCGCGTCCTTGAAGTCGGCGTCGGCACCGGCCTGTCGCTTGCCGACTATGCCCGCGGCACACGGGTCGTGGGCATCGACATCTCGGAACCCATGCTGGACAAGGCCCGCCGCCGGGTCGAAGCCCAGGGCCTGAGTAACGTCGAAGCGCTGGAGGTGATGGATGCGGAATGTCTCCCTGTCGCCGATGCCTCCTTCGACGTCGTGGTGGCGCAATACGTGGTCACCGCGATCCCCAACCCGGAACGCGCGCTGGACGAATTCGCCCGCGTGGTGCGTCCTGGCGGCGAGATCATCCTGACGACCCGCATCGGCGCCGAAACCGGCTTGCGCGGCACACTGGAAAAATGGCTGATGCCGCTGACCACGAAGCTCGGCTTTCGCACCGAGTTTCCCTGGTCGCGCTATGAACGGTGGGCCGCGCGGTCGAAATCGGTTCGGCTGCTGGAACGGCGGGCGCTGCCGCCGTTGGGCCATTTCTGGCTGCTGCGCTACGGCCGTCTGGCCGATCCCGGTCCGGAACAACGCTGACCTGCTCCGCTCCGGAACAATCCCGATAACCCAGGCTGTGTTGCTCTCCCTGAAACGCGTAAGGAAACCTGATGACCCGATTTCTCGACACGCTCAGAACCCAGCGATGGGACGATCATCGTTACTATCACCACAGCCTGGTGAACCAATCGCTGCATCTGCTGAGCGCGATCACCTTCCTTGGCGCTTACGTGCTGATGTTCAAGGACCCCGCGCTGGCCGCGCTGATCGCGTGGTTGGTGGCGATGACCAGCCGGCAAACCGGGCATTTTTTCTTCGAGCCGCGCGATTACGACGTCGTCAACCAGGCGACCGACGCGTACAAGGAAGCGATCAAGGTTGGGTACAACATCCGTCGCAAAATCGTTCTGATGACGGTGTGGGCGTTGTCGCCGGTGCTGCTGCTGGCCGACCCAACGATGCTCGGCCTGGTCGCCGCGCCCAGAACCTGGATTCAGTTCGCCCGTCTCGTGGGCTATCTTTGGCTGGTGGTGGGCGTCAGCGGCCTGGTGTTCCGGACCGTGCAATTGTTCGTCATCCGAGACGTCATGACCGGCCTCGCCTGGGCCACCAAAATCATCACCGATCCCTTTAACGACGCCAAACTTTATTGCCGCGCGCCACTGCGGCTGTTGCGCGGCGGCCTGATCGCCCCGGACGAAACAGTCGAGTCTCACCAGTAATCCGCCCGCCGGGGCAAGCGCCTGAGGCTGAGCAAGCGCGAGGGCGCCGCCCCATAGGCATCAGGAAAAGCTACCGGGAAGGGATATGTTCGCCTCTGTCCGTCATCCTGGGCTTGACCCGAGGATCTCTCGACACGCGAAGGATGCCGAAAGTCAGACCAGGCGCCCGGGCGGCCCGATCCTCAGGTCCAGCCCGGGTATGACGTTCGGGGGAGGATTTCGCCTTCGCCGACCTTATCCTGATGCCAATGTGGCAGCGCCCCTGGTGAGGTCCGGGGTGAATCCCCGGCGCCTGTCAGCCCCCCGCGCATGCCGCGCCGGTCTGTCAACGCGCCGCTCTGGACAGCGCCGGGGACGGCGCGTAACGCTGCCTCAACTGACGGAAGGGATCTCTCGATGCTGTTCGACTTCGCCGACACCTCGAATCAAAACGTTTACAAATTGCTGGTCGCCACCATCGGGCCGCGGCCGATCGCCTGGGTCACCACCAAAGACGTTGATGGCACCATCAACGCCGCCCCGTTCTCCTTCTTCAACGCGATGTCGGGCAATCCACCGGTGCTGGCCTTCGGCATTGGCGGCCGCGCGCCGGGCGACGTGAAGGACACGGGCGGCAACATCCGCCGCACCGGCCAGTACGTGATCAATCTGTGCAGCTTCGAACTCGCCGAACAGATGAACATCACCGCCATCGACTTTCCCAAGAACATTGACGAACTGAAAGAAGCCGGTCTCAACACCGCTCCGTCGAAGCACGTGAACGTGCCGCGGATCGCCGAGGCCCCGGTCGCGTTCGAATGCGAGCGTCTGGTGATCGTCGATGTCGGCATCGACCGCGCCGTCGTGCTCGGCAAGGTAGTGGCGTGTTACGTGCGCGACGACTGCGTGCTCGACAAGGACCGTTGCTACATCGACACGCCGAAGCTGGACCTGATCGGCCGCATGCACGGCGCGGGCTGGTACGCGCGCACCACCGATCGTTTCGAACTGCCACGTATCCCGGTCGATGAGTGGCCGGCCCGCAAGGCCAAAGCGGCGGAATAAATCAATCGGAGGGGACCAAATGACCAAGATCATCGTCGCGGACAATCCGCTGAACGAAATGAACATCGCGTGCGAATTGCTGCCGCCGAGTCTGGAGGCGGTCATGGCCAAACATGGCAGTCCGGAGTTCAATGCCGCGTTGGCGGACGCCGAATGTCTCGTGGGCTTCGGTGACGGAACGATGGACGACGCGTTCTACAAGCGCGCGCCGAAACTGAAATTGGTGCAGTTGCTGTCCGCCGGCTACGACCGGATCGACATCGAGGCGGCGCGCCGGGCGGGCGTTCCGGTTTGCAACAATGGCGGCGCCAACTCCACCGCAGTGTCCGAGCATGCGATCATGCTGATGCTCGCGGTCAGCCGCAGCCTGACGTGGCAGCACGCGAACGTTTCCGGCGGACGCTGGCGCGGCAACGACGCCAGTTCCGTCAAACTTTATGAAATGTACGGCAAGACCCTCGGCATCGTCGGTCTGGGCACCATCGGCAAGAAAACCGCGAAACTGGCGCGCGCGTTCGGCATGCGCGTACAGTATTACGATGTCATCCGCCTCAGCGAGGAACACGCGGAACAGATCGGCGTGCGCTTCGCGTTGCTGGAGGAGTTGCTGAAGACGTCGGACATCGTCTCGCTGCATGTGCCGCTGTTGAAGGAGACGCGCCACATGATCAACGCCGAGCGGCTGAAGATGATGAAGCCGTCAGCATATTTGATCAATACCTGCCGCGGCCCGGTGGTCGATGAGACGGCGCTCGTCGAGGCGCTGACCAACGGCACCATCGCGGGCGCCGGCCTCGATGTGTTCGAGCAGGAGCCGCCGCCGCCGAACAATCCGTTGTTTCCATTGCCGAACGTCGTGCTGACCGCGCACTTCGCGGGTCCGACCTGGGATACGCAATATTCCCGCTTCCGCAACGCGTTCGACAACTGCCAACGGGTGGCGCGCGGCGACAAGCCGCTGTGGATTATTCCCGAACTCGCGTGATGACCCGGCGGGCCGCGTCCATCGGGCGCGGCCCGTCGTTCCGCGCGAGTCCCTCGCCCCGCCGGGCCGCCCATTGCGCCAGGCCGATCCCCGATCCGATCAGGGTCGCCCCCACGAGATGATAAAGATGCAGTGCTTCCCCCAGGAACAGCACCGCCATGAGACTGCCGAAGGCCGGCATCAGGTGCATGGACTGGCCCGCGCGCGCGGCGCCGATCAACTCAACGCCACGATTGAAGAACAGATATGAAATGAACGAGGGGAACACGGCGGTATAAAATACGCCCGCGAAATTATACCAATCGCCGGCCATCCGAACGCCCTTACTCAGATCCCAGACATAAAACGGCGCCACCATCAGCACGCCCAGACCCATGGCGACCTGCATGAAACTCAAAGGGTGCACCTTCGGACGCCGCCGCAACAAAACCACGTAAAGGCCATAGATCACCGCCGATGCGAGGATCCACAGATCCGCGCGATAAAATCGCATCTGCCGCAACGCGTCCCACGAACCATGCGCGGCGACGAACGCGACGCCGCACAAGGAGATCGCCACCGCGAACAGTTGCCAACCGGACGCCTGCTCCCGGAACAGCAGGAAAGCCCAGATCACGACGATCAGCGGCACGCAGGATTGCATCAACAGCACGTTCAGCGCCGTTGTCCCCGCCAGCCCGACATAAGCCGCCATGTTGAAGAAAGCGATGCCGCTGGCGGACAGCAGCGACATCAGCTTCCAGTGCGCCAGCAGAACGCGCCAGTCATTCTTCAGATGCGGCCAGGCGAAGCAGAACGCCACGGCGAACGCACCGGACCAGCGCCAGAAGGACAGCGCGATCGCCGGCACCGGTCCAAGAATGACCCGGCCAATAATGATGTTACTTGCCCAGAACAGACTGGCCAGCACCAGCAACACCCAGGGCGAATTCCACAGACCCGCCTGGCTTCTCTCGGCCGCCTGGCCGGGCGGCGGCGTCTCGCGCCGGGCCGTACGCCGCGCCTCCATCCGCCGGACGGCGATGGTCCAGGAGGCATTCGGCGCGGAAATACGTAGGGTGAACGGCGAACGCATCGTATACTGCCCTGTCAACGAGGGTGAGAGCAATTCAGTCCCGGACCGCGCGCCGTCACGGCACCGATAACGCGCATGCCGGCGGCCGCGTCACGCTCACGATGACAGGGAGGCAATGTCCGCCGCCGCGACCCGCCTTTAAACCGCATCGAGCGGCGAGCGATGGCCGCATCATACAGAAACCAGCCAATCGCCGGGCGCAAAAATTCGTGACATATGCGTTCAAAACAAGCTAATTCCGCGGTATCGCGCGCGGCGAGATCGAGGTCCGGGGGGTGCGGAACAAAGCCCTGGCGCTCGACACCGTAAGCAACGTCGGATACAGCACCCGTCGCGATCATGCCGATTTGTGCTCTCCTTCACGACACGGACTGGACCGGGTGGCGTCACGCGGCACGCGCCTTTCTGCTCGCCGGCGTTGAACCATCGGACCTGACCTGGACCGTCGGCGGCGACGGCGACCCTCTGCCCCAGACCGAGGGCGGCTTCACCCTGTCCCGCGCCCTGGTCTCCCTGGCCACGCAGGCCTTCCAGGCGCGCGAACCGGAGCGGTTTGGTCTGCTCTACGTCCTGCTCTGGCGCGCCCATCACGGCCGCCTGAACCTTGGCGACGCCATCGATCTCGACCTGCGCCTGGCCCGGAGATGGGCCCTGGCGGTTCGCGCCGACGCGCATCGCATGCGCACGCTGCTCCGTTTCGCCGCGACGTCCACCGCCGAAGAACCGCGTTATGTCGGATGGTACGCGCCGGATCATTACGTCCTGGAAGCGACCGCGCGGCTGCTCGCTCGCCGCGATCCGGCGCGCGACTTCACCATCGTCACGCCGGACGGCACCGCGCACCGGGACCGCGACGGCCTTCGTTTCGGTGCAGGCCTGAAGAATCCCAGCGACGACGAAACCTTGCTGGCCTGGTGGGACGCGCATCGCGACGCCATCCTGGCCGCGGCGAACGAGGGCGGGGGTCTTCCCGAGGCCGAGGAACTCGACGAGGCCCCTCGCCCCATCGACCGCCCGCCGCTCGGCCCCATCGTGCTGCCCGCGAGCCAGACCAGCGCGACGGGTGCATTGTTCCGCGAGGCCCGCGGCTGCGAGCGGTGCGCGCTGTACGGCCCAGCGACGCAGACCGTGTTCGGCGAAGGTCCCGCCAACGCGCGCGTACTGTTTATTGGGGAACAGCCGGGCGATCAGGAAGACGTCATCGGCCGTCCGTTCGTTGGCCCGGCGGGACAATTACTGGATGAGGCGCTGGAATCAGCGGGGATCGACCGGCGACGGATTTACATCACCAACGCCGTCAAGCACTTTAAATTCACCCCGCGCGGCCGCCGGCGCATCCACCAATCGCCCTCGCCCGAAGAGCTCGACATTTGCCGCTTTTGGCTGGACGCCGAGCGTACCGCGCTGAACCCGAGATTGCTGGTCCTGCTTGGCGGCAGCGCGGGCCGCGCGGTCCTCGGCCGGCCGGTGACGGTCACCAGGGAACGCGGCCGGCCATTCACTTTGCCCGATGGCGGCAAGGCGTTCCTGACCGTGCATCCGTCGTATTTATTACGCCAACCCGACGAAGCCTCGCGCGCCCGGGAATACGCCGCGTTCGTGCGCGACCTGCGCGTCGTGGCCAAGCTGATCAGCTCCTGGTCTGAATGACCTGGCGGACCTTGGGATAAACCTCTCGCTCCCAGCGGCGGCCGCTGAACACGCCATAATGGCCAACGCCGCTCTGCAAATGATGCGACTTCATATCGACCCGCACGCCGGTGCACAGATCCAGCGCCGCCACGGTCTGGCCGATCGCGCAGATATCGTCGCGCTCCCCCTCCACGGTCAGCAGCGCGGTGCGACGGATCGCGCCAGGCGACACCGGTGCGCCGTGGAAGGTCAGCTTGCCCAGAGGCAAGTGGTCGTCCTGGAAAATCCGCTGCACGGTTTCCAGGAAGAACTCCGCCGGCAGATCCATCACCGCGCAATATTCGTCGTAAAA
>Ga0182013_10002599_pt1 | contig 23517 bp, 26 predicted proteins | sample 612S2MmetaG_FD_120487 | JGI IMG/M metagenome (GOLD analysis project Ga0182013, IMG submission 120487) | Permafrost microbial communities from Stordalen Mire, Sweden - 612S2M metaG | ecosystem: Environmental > Terrestrial > Soil > Wetlands > Permafrost | place: Sweden: Stordalen | collected...
TGCGTGAAACTTACCTAAACCGAGAAAGATTCCTTGCATGATTGGAACGGAACGCCAAAAAGAAATTGCCGAGCTCGTCGAGCGCCACGGCCTCGTCCGAACCCTGGAGCTCAGCGAATCGCTGCGGGTGACCCTTTCCACCGTGCGCCGGGATCTGGAGCTCCTGGAGTCCGAGGGTGTCTTGCGGCGCGTGCACGGCGGTGCCGTGAGCGTCCGCGGCCGGAGCTATGAATCACCGTTTCCCACGCGGTCGGTGAGCAGTATCGATGGAAAACGCGCAATAGCGCGCGCTGCGGCGGCCCTGGTGACCGAAGGCGCGAGCATTGCGCTCGACGTCGGGTCGACCGTGCTCGAGCTGGCGTTCGAGCTCAAGAAGCATCGCCGCCTGACCGTGGTCACGAACAACTTGCGAGCCGCAGTCGAATTGGCGGAGGAGCCGTCGCATCGCGTCTTGCTCACCGGCGGCCTTCTTCGGCCCGGCGAGTTGTCGGTCGTCGGCCACCTCGCCGAGCGCGTCTTCACCGAATTCTTTGTCGATCAGCTCTTTCTGGGCGCCGCCGGAATCGCCGCTCGAGAGGGCATCACCGATTTCAACATCGAGGAGGCGCTGGTCAAGAAGAGCATGCTCGTGCAGGCCAAAGAGCGCATTCTGCTCGTCGATCAGAGTAAGTTCGAACGCGTCGTGCTCACCCAGGTCTGTTCCCTCGCGCAGATCGGGCGTTTGGTCACCGACGGCGCGCCGCCGCCCGAACTGCGCCGCGCACTCGATGAAGCGGGCGTCGAGGTGATCGTCGCGCGCACCTGACATCGCGGGGGAACCGGGCGGTCCGTAGCGCAAAAAAGAGCGCTGGCGACGGTGGCCAGGACTTTTTTTGATACGTCGCGTCGTAGCCGAACGTAAAGCGGGCGGCACCGGATGGTTCGCCGCCGATACGGCAAATGTGAAATCCGGCTCGACGGTCGTCGTCGTCGGTGATGGCGCCGTCGGTCTGCTTGGCGTGCTCTCCGCGAAACAAATGGCTGCAGAGCGCATCGTTGCTATGAGCCGTCACGCTCCGCGGCAGAAGCTCGCCCGCGAATTCGGAGCGACCGATATCGTGATCGAGCGCTGTAATGAGGGCGTGGCCAGCATCATGGAGTTGACCAACGGCATCGGTGCCGACTCGGTTTTGAATGCGTTGGGACTCAGGACTCGATGATGCAGCCGGGGAGGGGGTCAAATCTCGACTGCCGCTACCAGCTCAAATTATTTGATCGGTGCTCGATACCGAGGGCGTCTGCTCAAGATCCGTGATACCCGGGCAGGCACGGACGCGTCACGCTCGACCCGCGTCGAGCATCGTTCCGGCATAGAGCTCGTCGAAGCTCAGCGTGACGTTCTCACACGGGATCTCGATGCGCTCGTTCTCAGCTGGTACGAGCACGAAGCGTCCATCGTTCTGGCGGATATGGCTCCATGCAGCCCGCTTGCGCGAGTCGATCACGATGTACTGTTCAAGGCGCACGAGCCGGGTGTACTCGACAGGTGCCTCGACGAGGTCTTTGCTCGCATAGTCGGGCGAGATGACCTCGACGACGAGCCGAGCATCGTCGAAGAACCTGCGGTCGCCGGGCTCCTCGCAGGCGACGAAGATGTCGGGATAGCGACTCTTCAGGTCGCCGACGCGGAGTTTCATCTCCGCTCGGAAGGCGTGGCAGCGGCCACGTAACCCGTAGTGCTGGTTCAACAGCAGCGCGACGTTGTCGGCGATCCGGTTGTGCGTCTCAGACGCGCCGGCCATCGCGACGACGTAGCCGTCGTGCAGCTCGAAGCGGGTTGGCTGCTGCGCTTCCCAGTTGAGATACGCCTCGAATGTCTTGAAGCGGAGCGGCTGGTTCGCGGTCTCTTGGCTCATCGGTCCCTCGGATCGTACTACGGTGGTAGGTCATCTCGCGGAAGAGATCGGGGTGGCGATTCCTGGAGCATGGGAGATAAAATACCGGTAGGTCTATTAACTCTCATGCTCCCCTAACTCATGCTCCCCGAACCGCGACCGGACCCCAACCCCGGCATCCCGGAACCTCGCAACGCGGCGATCGTCGTCCGCGCCGCCGGCGCAGAAGAAGAGGCGATCGCCCCAGCGGCGACCCCGGACTGGACGATCGCGCCGACCCCGATCCCGCCCGACACCACCGACCGAACTGGTCGCCTTGTGGCTCCACGGCAAGAGCCCGCACACCATCCGGGCCTACCGCGGTGACTCGCGGCCTTCCGGCGGTTCACCGGCAAGAATCTGCGGGCGACCTATCTGTCGGATCTGCAGCGCTACGCGGACAGCCTCATCGGCGCGCCGGCCACCCGTGGCCGCCGGCTCAGGACGCTCAAATCGCTGCTGTCGTTCGCGACTTCGGATGGGGTACTTGCCGTTCAACGCCGGCGCGGCGATCCATGGGCCAGCCCTCGAGCAGAAACTCGCCGAGCGGATCCTGAGCGAACGCCAAGCAGCCAAGTCTTCGCCTGCTCGAGGCGGTCGAAGATCGGCCGCGCGACCATGCCTTGATCCGTCTTCTTCATACTGGCTGCGCGGCTTCGTCACGAACGCGGCTTAACGCGACTTTAGAGAAGAAGAGAAGAAGATGAAGTCCTTTACTCCTCGCTTCCGGCGACTCGGACTTTGATAGGGAAATCTGCGAGTTCTACTGTCGCCATCGCCGCCGTTCGCGATCCGAATGGTTCAACAACTGTACATTTACATGGTCTCTATTCGACGATTGTGTGTTACTCTTAATACAGCCGTTTTGACGTAGTAGTTTGTTTGGGACCAAAGAGACGCAGCTCCTCTGTTAAGAGATGAGCGCGGACTTTTCTGCCCGTGAGCACTCACGCTTTGAGTCACATGTGCCGCCTCAATCACCTACGAGCAAATGGTTGTGACCGCGAGGGGCCATGAGTTACATCGGGCATCGCTTTCGTCCAAGCCTCGGCGTCGCTGCGACCGGAGTTGCTTTGCTTGCGCTCTGTTTCATCATCTGTTTCCGTAGCGTGTTAGTCCTAAGTCGCATAAACACAAGCGCGATGTCTCTCCGCGCCGTCATCGCCCTCCAAGACACGAGAACCCTCGGTCTCGTCGCGCTGGTCGATCAAGAGACGGGCGTTCGGGGCTACGTCGCCACACGTAACCCGCTATTTCTCGACGTGTATCGACGCGGTGTGTCGCGGTATGTACTGGCTACCAAACGCTTCGATAACTCCGCGAGCGTCGATCCAAGCAGTCTCTCTGCGTATTCCGATGTACTAAACAACAGTTCGTTGATCGAACATTTCTTAAAGAATGAGATCGAACTCACGCAGACTGGCCATACATTACTTGCCGCCAAATCGCTTAGCGATGGCAAAACGCTATTCGATCGCTTCCGCGCAAGCGACAGCCGCCTTGATTTAGCAATTCGCCTACGACTCGCCCAAGACCGGGAGTTGTTCCAACGTACACTCGATTGGGCAAGGTGCGGCATCTGGATCGCGGGTGGATTCTCGCTTGCACTCGGCATCATTCTCGGTGCACTGGTGCGCGCGAGCCGGCACATCGAAAGCCAAGCCCAGCTCGATGCGTTGACGGGACTCGCAAACCGTCGGGTTTTCGGAGAGCGCCTCGATCGGCGAGAGAAATGCGCCGGCGTGATGCTGCTGGATCTCGACGAGTTTAAGCACGTCAACGATCACTACGGGCACGAGGTCGGCGATATCCTCCTAAGAGCCGTCGCTCGGCGTCTTCAAGTGACGGTACGCGAAGGCGACTTGGTCGCCCGAATCGGCGGAGACGAGTTCGCGATTATCTTCGATTCGAACGACGCAAACGTCCTCGTTACGCGTATCCGCGCTGCGTTCGACGAGCCGTTCAATCTCCCAGGCGAGCTGCTGTGCCTAAGCGTGGGCTGTAGCCTCGGAGTCTGCGTCGCCTTCAGCGGCATGTCTGGCACCGATCTCGTCCGCACAGCGGACGAATGCATGTTCGCGGACAAACGTGCTCGTCGAGATCTTGCCGCACCACTGCCTTGCCAGAGTACGAGACGGGCGTCAATTACTCGCCGCCGTTTCGACTCACCAGTTGACCCCTAGTCAAACTCGACCGGCTGCGGAGGCGCTGGGAAGGGTCGTCGGATACACACGGTTCCGGCGCGCACAGTCTGCGACGGGGGTTCGTGACGTCGGCCGACACGGCGGGGGCGGCCACGGCGCAAATCATGAAGAGCGTTCATCAAATAGGTTTTGCGGAGTTCCGACCAGCGGATGTCATGGCCACGATAAGAGTCACTTCGTGCACCGCGGGGCACCGCGGGGAACCGCGGGCCGCCGTTCGTCGCAGAGGGGCTTGCAATTGGCGGATTCTTGAGCCAGTTGCGCAGCGCGACCCGCGTCAGACGCCAAAGCTCCTGGTACCGTTCAAGCTCGTTCTCCCGACCGGGGTCAACGGCATGCACGATGGCAAAGTCCTGGTCGAGTTGCGTCAAGTCACTTCCGTGAAGGATCTCTGATCGGAGCGAGTACATTTCGTCTCGCTGCTTTGCCAGGCCCGAGTCCGAGGCGTAAACCTTAAGGAAATCCTTGAAGCGTCGAGTTGCACCCGGCACTTCGTGCTCAATGTCCTTGTTGCAAGTCGTGCACTTGACTGGATGGCTGTTGCCGCGGTCTGTCGGCGATTCGATTGCCGAGACCAAAGCCGCGAAGGATGCGGACATTGAGGTGCCGGCAGTCCTGTTGACCTTCTTCGCTCAGCGCTACATCGTCACCCGGCCGTTGATGGGAGCGCTCCCGGCGGAATAACCGAGGCGCAAACGCGCGACGGCGCGGGGCTTCGCCGGCGTGCACTGCACCAGCAGCTGGTCGAGCGAGGCCGGGTCGAGTGCGTCTAACCGCGCAAGTGCGAGCTCATGAAGGACCGCGCCCGGACGGCGAGGTCGTAACCGTCGGTCCAGAGATTCCGCCACACGCCCAGGATGTTCGAGAGCGTCGGCGAGACAATGGCCGACGAGAAGCTCTCGAACGTGATCGTGCCGGTGTAGCTTTGTTCGGCGAGCGCTTTGAAAAAGTTCGAGAAATCGACGGAACCTGAGCCCAGATAGCCGCGATGGCTTTCGCCGATGTGCACGTACACCAACTTGTCGCCGCAGCGGCGGACCGGACCGAACATGTCGTCTTCCTCGATGTTCATGTGGTAGGTGTCGAGGTGCACGCCGACATTGGGCTCATCGATTTCGGCGATGAACGCCAGGGCCTGATCGGCGGTGTTGAGCAGGTTGGTCTCATAGCGGTTGACGACCTCGAGCCCGAGCGTCACACCGTCGCCCGCCGCCTGCCGGGCCACCCGTTTGAGGACGGCGATCGCGTTGGCCCGGCCGGCAGCGGTCGGCGGATGCATGTATTTCTGGAACGCGCTGTAGAGAATTCCGCCCATGTAGGGCGCGCCGAAATCAACCGCGCATTGCAGGGCCGTTCGAAGCATTGCCTCGCCGGCCTTCACTTTGACCATGTCTTCGCTCGAAATGTCGGTCGCCGCCGACAGGCCGAGCGAACACGTCGCTTTGAGACCGTGCTCGTCGAGGAGCCGCCGAGTCATCGGCGCGTCGACCGATGACGGATCGAGCAGCGGGACCTCGATGAGATCGTAGCCGGCGCGCTTCGTTTGCGCGATTGCAAGCGCGGCTTCGCGTTCGCTCCAGCCGCCCGTCCAGACCAGGGCATGAACGCCAAGTTGATTCATATATTTTACGATCCAATCTCAACAACCGCCCGGCCATGGCTCACCGAGTACGGTCGTTACAGAGAGAGCGCACACTCCGTCGCGTTGGTGCCATGTCGAAACCTTGGCACGCGACAACCGCGAACCTGCCCAGTCGATGCAACTTTTCTGCGCTTGAAGCGCGCCAGCCGGGCGTGCCGTACCGTTCGTTTATCGCGAGCAGATGCGCCGAAACGGATCGCCGACGAGCATGTCGATGATCCGGCTCGAACCGCACACTCTGCGCCGGACAACCAGCGGATGCCGTTTTCGAAGGCGTATCCGGCAGGTTAACCGTAAGCCAAGGAACTGTCAGCTCCCAGCACTGTGCACTGTGCACTGTGCACTGTGCGGACAGCAGACGCCGCGGCCCGTCTCGGGAGCTTCGCATTCGCTTTCCGCCGGCTGGTCCACTTGCACAAGCCTTCATAATCCTTTCCGCGTCAGTTTCGTAAGCGTCGCGGAGGTGTAGTTGTGATTTGCGCGGCGGACTGTGGCTTCAGATGGGTCGCAAGCGAGCCGATAGAGACTCTAGGCCGCAGGCGCGACTTATCAAGTCAGTGCCTGACGACGACGAGAACATCACGTCAAGGCTTTCAGTAGCTACGCTACCGATCCGACGAGGTGCAGAATGCCGCGATTATCGTTGGCGAAACCCATAGAAAACGTTGCGGACCCGGATGAGGCGAAAGTTCTGGCTCTCATCTCACATTTGGTTCCGCTCATGGACCCCTGGCGTAAGGCGGAGGCACGGCGAAAAGAGCTCGAAGAACTCGAAGCCAGGCTGACCCAAGAGCGCGCGCTTGTCGAGTCGGAAAAGGCGACGATAGCGTCGCTGGAGGACCAGCTGACGTCGGTCTACCGAGCATTCTCCATCTATATTGCGCCGTTGGTCTGCGTCCCATTCGGTCTTTTCATAGGGATTTGCGTCTCATGGATCGTCGGCTTCATTCTCATTGCAATCGGGCTCGGGATTGCATTCGCTCTCGCTGAGCGCCGGAAGAGCACACTCGCGGCGCGGATTACGGCGGGGCGGCTCAACGTCGAATCGACGAACGCAACGATTGCCGACGGCGAGGCGAAACGTGATGAGCTCAAAGTCGATATCGAGCAACGCTCGATCGGCTTCCCCGAAATAGCGATTGCCGACGTTCGCTTCCCCCTCGAAGTGAGTCAAGTCGCCGGAAAGAGCGTAGTGCTCAACGGCATGAGTCGTCGGGACGAAACCGTGCTCACGACTGTCGACCTCTCCCGCCTTGAGGACGGCTTAACGGACATCGCAAGCCGCGCCCGCCGTCTGCTGGCTCTTCCGCCGCTGCTTGCCGTCGGAGAATCGAACGACGGAGAAGAGCCCATCGACCGGCTTTTCGGTGAGGAGCGCGAGCTGCAAGACCTCGTTACGAGTTTCACGCTCAACCTTGGGAAATTGCGCGACGTCAATATCGCTCTGCCGCTGGTTTCCCCCCTTAGCCCGCTGGTGTCGCGTCTCATCGAGGGCCGCGCGGAGAAAGTCTCGGAAGCTCCCGCATTGGAGCTGTCCGCCCAGAGCGTCAGCCATACCATCGACCAGTTCGTCAGCGAAGTCAATGCGACCAAAGCACGCAGCGAGCAAGTCTTTGCCGATCTGCGCGACGCTGACGCTTCGATGAGCGGCGCTTGCCGGCGGTACTCGAGTGCGCGCAAGACTTCAATGAACACCGTCCACGCGCATCTGGCGGAAGTCCTGCAACGCGCCGAGTTCCTGAATCGCCGCTTTTACTGTCCGCGCACGATCCTCAACCCCGTGTACTTGCAGGATCTTCTCGGTATCGACCCGAGCACCGCCTTTGAATTGCCGATCGACCAACTCATTTCGCGCCTGCGCTCCGATCCGGAAGTCGCGAAGCGGATCGCGGACAGCCCCGATCTGGAACGGCAACTCGTCGAAGCCTACTGGAATGTTCGGGAGTTTCTTGGACCAGCCGCGGGTTCGGACACCTCAATGGGTCTGTATGGTTCCCCGCGCAGCGGATCCTTCGATGAACAATTGCACCAGTACACGAAACTCTTCAAAGACATCCTCATTAACGTTCTCACCGGATCCACGTACCCGATCTTGAACTTCTCCGCCGAAGCCCAGCTTTACTACGACCCCGAAACCGAGGAGTGGAGCTCCGATACGGTACCGTATGTCTACTCTACGCCCGATATCATGCGATACGGCGGGATCGTGAAGACGTACTCCGACATCTTGATGCCGATGTGGGAGAGCCTCTGGACCGAGAAATCCGACTTCCGAAAATCCGAACTGTTTCGTACGAACGAAGCAATGATCGAAATGTCGGAGAAAGAGGGACGTCAAGTTATCGAAATCGCAAACCAATTCCGCGACGACATGCGCGGAGTCCGCGAGCACTGCAACGTGAGCCAAAGCGAGATCTCAGCAAAATACGCCGAAATTGTCTCGTTTCGCGACAGTGTGGAAGCTCTCGGGCTACTCTCAGAGCGGATGAGCCGGCTCCTTTCGGATCAGCGCCTAAGCAGTTTCGATACCAAGCGTGACTCGGCGACGCAAGTCATGGAGCGGCATGAGAGCCAGCTGCAGATGCTTCCGGAAATCCAAGCACAGTATCGCGGGACCGCCCGCGACCCGATCGATCTCGTTAAGGACCCCGGCGTCGTCGGCATGCACCAAGCAATCGGTGACGCGCGATTGCTCCCCACCTAGACGGGCGCGAAAACAATGGCAGACACAGATTTAAGCGGAGTGTACTCCGCCATAACACAACTCCAAGGCGAGGTCTCATCTCTTCGACGTGAGGTCTCGACTCTCGAGGGTTGGACGCGGAGTCAGATCGAGAGAATAGAGAGAGAAATGATTGAAGCCGGAATAATGATCGTCGGCGCGATCAGAGAACAGCAGGTCGCCGTCATCTCGGAATTTACCGCGACGCAAGCGCTGATGGGCGAAGGCTTCGTGGAGACGCAGAATAGACTGGACCTCCAAATCGAATCCGGACTTCAACTCGAAGTCGGCCGGAAATTGGCCGATGCTGAAGCTCTGCGCGGAAAACTCGTGTCATTCGGCGAAGAGATCAAGCAGCGATTCAATAAATCGATCGAGAACGTTGCTTTCGTTCGCCGCGCGTACGACGTCAACTTCGTGAAGATTGCCAACGAATACACGGCGAAGATTCGCCAGATCGGCGATCATATTTTCTCGGTGCGCGACGAAGACATCGTGCCGGCGATCGAATCATCGAAGACCTCGTACGAAGTCGCTCACTCTCTACCGATCGAGATGGACCTCCGCCGAATCGATGTCCGAGCGGAGCATCTCGACGACACGTTAGAGATGTTGAGCGGCAGCCGCCTCAGTGAAGTGCTGGGCTGCCTTGACGCCTTTGAATCGACGCTGGCACGGTACTCGATACCTGAGAACCTGGTGGGCCAGGAGTCGCACTTTTGGATCGAAGGACTCGCAACGGTTTCCCCGCTCTCCCGAAACGTCGTTGTCGGAGCCATAGCCGGTCCCGCCGGCGGAACGAGCGGCGTTGCCCTCTCCAGCGGAGATCCGGCATTCCAAGCTTATTCGTCCGTCGACGTCGCCGGCATGATTGACGCGGCCCTAAGCGCCGCGGGCACTCGCAACGCATCGGACGGTGAGCTTAGCCGTTTCCAAGAAGTGGCATCCAGACTGCTCGAAAGAGAACTCATCTCCGAAGATGCGCGAAATCTCTTTGCGGAGTTTCTTGCCTCCGGCGGTCTCAAACTGGTGGAGCACGCTCATGGCGCTTAGTAAGAACATCGTGCTGGATTGCTCCGTCGCCGGAAGCGTGTTTCCTAACTCCGAGAAGGAGATTCTCGCGCCCGTTCTTGTGGACGGCAGTGCAAATCCGGTGCTAATCGAAGGCGCCCTGTACGGGCGCGCAATTGAAATTCGCCGCAACGTAAGCGTTCGTGGCCCCGTGGTCGTTCGCGGCGATGCCCGCTTCGTACCGGCGGCTGGGCGCATAATGCTCGGCGCCGGGATTACGGTGAACGGCACCCTGAATGCCATTTCACAGCCGGACGCCGCGACGATCCAAGGCAAACTGCAAAATGCCGAGGTGATCGTCAAAGGCGACATCACCGTCAACCAAAACGTGGCTCTTCGGAACGCGATCGTCTTCGGAAGCATTCGGGCCGTAAACTGCTTTCTCGAGAACTCGATCGTCCTCGGAACCTGCATCGTTGAGGAGCAGCTACGCGTCGCGATGAGCTCGATCGGCGGTTACGCATCGCGTGAAGTAACGTTCGAGGGAGCTTGCACGATGATTCATGCCCTCGGCGAAAGTCGCGCACAGCCGTTATTCCTCCCCTTTGAACTACCCGGCGGTGCTGTCATTCCGAGCGATATTCGCTACTATCCAGCAATTCGAGGGGACTTCGGATTCATCAATCGCTCGTACGACACGAGCCGACCCTATCCGGTTTATTCTCAATTGGTGTTCGATGCGGACTGGCTACGCGTTGCGGCTCGCCCCAATATTGCGTTGGACGAGCACGGCGAGGCAGCGCTCAACAAATGGGTGCTATCGATCGGCGGCAGAATCGGTGACATTTCGGTGATCGAGAGTGCTATCGTCAGTTTGGCTAGAATGCTCAAGTGCGGCTTCGAGTTCGAGCACTATCATCCGAATCAGCGAACTCGTCTGCTTCTGGCGGCGCTCGAGTCGCTGACACAAGAGGAGCGCTGGATCCTCGAAACGGTCTGCACGTGATGAGTCCTGCAAAGACGATCTCGTCGTTCGTTCTGCCGCTTCTCGTTTGGCTCGTCTACGGCGCTCCGAACCTTTCGCTCGCGGGCAACCTTGCTCTCCTAGGGATCATTACGCTTCACTTGTATTTGCTGATCTGGAGCGATCTGGTTTGGTCCTGCTTTAGCGGCGACCGCTTCACCTATCGGATGGTCGGAATGGGTTTCGGCTCATTTTCCTTTGCGGTCACCTTCTCTCTGGGCGCCTATCTCATTTATTCGGCCCACAAGTCGCTCGAGTACGTCTCATCGATACCAGCCCCGAGCTGGGCAATCTTTGTCCTCGGGATCTTCGCAACGTTGCTCATTCCGATGCTCTCGACCAAACGCGTCACACCACTGCCGAAGATATCTGAGCGCGGAGAATTCGAAAATCCCACAAATCGTCTGTAGTATGGAGTCCTAATGTTCGGCTGGTTCGGTAAAGAAACGCAGTCGGCGTATATTGCACGGCCGCCGGAACACGCGTTCGATCTGATATACCTGCATCCTGACAAGTCGATCCCGCGCGGGACCAAAATCACGGTGCGGGCAAACGAATGCGCGCTCTTCTTTCGTGAGGGACAGTATATCGGCCGCATCGACGCCGGAACCGTACTGCTCGATACGGCGAATATCCCGTTTCTCGGGCATTTGGTGATCGACCGTTTTACTGACGGCAATCATTTTATCTGCGAGCTTTTCTTCGTTTCACTCAATGAGACGATCTTGCAAATCCCACTCGTCGCGCTCGGCCAGTATAAAGACTTGAACTCGGCAAACGTCGTGACGATTGCCGGCGGTTTGTCGTACACGGTTCGAGTTGGGGAGCCGGCCAAACTGCTTACCCGGATCGGTGGCCAAAGCAGCGGTTCCGGCAGCGCCGTTACGGAGATCTTTAACGGCCGGATGCTCAATTGGCTGCGCCGGTCTGTCGGCTCGCGTACGCAAGCCCAGCCGGTACTCAACGTCGTCTCGAACATCGCGTCCGAAGAGATCAGTCAAGAAATTCAAGCCGGTGGCCAAAGCGAGTTTGTGCCGCTCGGCCTCGCCGTGGGCCGAGTTTTCGATCTGGTGCTGACGCTGGACGCGGAAAGCCTTGAACTGCTGCGGCAATTCGGCGTTCAGGAATCGTCTCTTGCGCTCCAAGCGAAAGGGATGCGCCTAGCGACCGGAGAGGGTTTCGCAGAATACAACTTGATTCAAGGTCAGCGCGCTGCACTCGAGGGACTCGGACGCGGGCTGGGAACCGGCAACGGCCCGATGATCATTTCGGGCATCGGCTTGGGCGCAAACTTGACTGGACGCGACGCGCGCCCGGCAGGCCGCTCGACCGTAAACCACTCCGAAGCGCCGATGCTCTCGGCGCGCACGGCGTTCGTCATCAAGTCCGGCGCCGCGGAGAGCGGCCCGTTCTCAGCGCGACAAGTGGCACTGACGGCAATCTCGAAGTCGCAGCAGCTTTCGGAGGTTCAAATCCGCAGCACCGACGATCCGGCAGAAACCTCGTATTCCGCCGATCTCGAGCCGGACATCGTTGCGGAATACAAGCGACGGATTCCGCGTTCTTCGGCAACTGACGCGACAGCATCTCCGAGCCCGCACAGTTCCGGAAACGCGGCCTTCGATGCGGCATTCGCCGCGGCGGTGAAAAGTCGCACGCTGAGCAACGTCGACCTCGAGATGCTGGTTCGACTTTCCGTCATGCTGAGTTTGGATTCGAGCGCCGAGCTTGCACGCACACGGGTGGTAGCCGCTGCGACGACCATCGGAGTCAAGATCGAGGAATCTTAGAAACCGCTAGCCGGCGCCGACGATGCAGCCGCGGCCGCGGAAGCCGATCTGTTTGACCTGGCCGTCTTCGACGAAGACCGGCACGGTGCGTTCCCCGTTCGTGAGGGCAAGCATGCGCGCCAGCGCCGCGCGGTCGGTCTCGACGTCATATTCGGTGAACGCGACGCCGCGCCACTCGAGATCGTCGCGCAGTTCGGCGGTATAAGGACAGCCGGGCGTGCCGTAGAGTTCGTTCATCGTCAGCAGATGCGCGGAAGCGGATCCCCGACGAGCATGTCGACGATCCGGCTCGAACCGAACGGCGTTTTGCATTGAACGAGGCCCGCCGGGCCGGCGACGATCTCGCCGATCGCGACGGACTCCTCGCCGCCCGGGACGGCGCGGATCGCGGCGAGCGCGGCGTCTTGCGCGTCGCGCGCGACGATCGCCAAAAACTGGCCTTCGTTGGCGACGTGGAGCGGATCGATACCCAGAATCTCGCTCGCGCCTTTGACGACATCGCGAATGGGTAGCAGCCGCTCTTCGATCACGATGCCCACGGCGGCGTCGCGCGCCAGTTCGTTGAGGCTCGTCGCCACGCCGCCGCGCGTCGGATCGCGCATCCAGTGCACGCTGTCGCCTAGCGCACCCAGCAGCGCTTCGACGTACGGCCAAACGCTGCGCGAATCGGATTGTAGGTTCGCGCGCAGATCGATTTCGCCGCGCGCGAGCAAGATCGTGATGCCGTGATCGCCGATCGGTCCGCTGACGATGAGGCGGTCGCCGGCCTTCACGCGCTGCGGGCCGAGTTCGATGCCCAGCGGATCGCCGATGCCGGTCGTCGTGATATACAGATCGTCGGCTTCGCCATGATCGACAACCTTGGTGTCGCCGCCGACGAACACGACGCCGGCACGCTCGGCGGCCGCGCGCATCGCTTCGAGTTCGCCGCGCAAGACGGCGACGTCGAGCCCGGCTTCCAAAATGAAGGAACAGACCAGCGCGCGCGGCCGCGCTCCCGAGACCGCCAAATCGTTGACGGTGCCGTTGACGGCGAGATCGCCGATCGAGCCGCCCGGAAATCGCAGCGGCCGCACCACGAAGGCATCGGTCGTCAGCGCGACGCTCGCCGAACGCAACGCGACGATGGCCGCATCGCCCAGCGGTGCGGCGCTCCCATTCATGAGATGCGGAGCGATGAGCCCTTCGATCAGCCGCCGGCTGGCTTTGCCGCCGGCGCCGTGGACGAGTTCGATATGGCCGTCGCGGAACGAGATTGGAATGATCGGGCCCTAAGCTTCAGCGTAAGCCGGCTGCATAACGTACTTGAAGTGCGCCGCGCAGGCGCCTTCGGAAGAGACCATCAGCGCGCCGATCGGGTGTTCGGGCGTGCACACGGTTCCGAACAAGCCGCAAGCCGGCGGTTTGATCAGGCCGCGCAAGACGTCGCCGCACTTCGCTTCCGGGTTATCGGCGGCGGCAACGCCGCGCGTCGAAAACTTCACTTCCGCATCGAACGCGGCGAGTTCGGGCCGGATGCGCAGCGCCGATTTCGGCAGCATCCCCAATCCGCGCCACTCGAAGGTGTCCCGGATCGCAAATACCCGATCCATCGCGTCCGCCGCAGCGGCGTTCGCTTTCGCCGGAACGAACCGGCCGTATTCGTTTTCGAGTTTCGCTTCGCCGTTGGCAAGCTGCGTGACGACCATCAGCGTCGACTGCAGCAGGTCGATCGGTTCGAAACCGGAGACGACCACCGGGCGATGATACTCGGCCGGGATGAATTCGTACGCGTCGGCGCCGGTGACGGTCGCGACGTGCCCGGGCCCGATGAAGCCGTCGATGGCGACGTCGCCGCAATCGAGGACGGCGCGCACGGCCGGCGGCACGAGAATGTGGTTGCAGAACACGCTGAAATTCGTCACGCCCAGCGCTCGCGCGCGCAGCAGCGTGAGCGCCGTCGACGGGGTCGTCGTCTCGAACCCGATGGCGAAGAACACGACTTCGCGGCTGGGGTTCTTCTGCGCCAGCGCGAGCGCGTCCATCGGGCTGTAGATCATGCGCACGTCGGCGCCGCGCGCTTTGTGCTCGAGCGCGCTGCCGTTGCGTCCCGGAACGCGCATCATGTCGCCGAACGCGGTGAAGATCACGCGCGGGTCCCGCGCGATCGCCAGTCCTTCATCGATGCGGCCCATCGGCAGCACGCAGACCGGACAGCCCGGACCGTGGATGAACTCGATCCCGCTCGGCAGCAGACTCTGTAAACCGAAGCGGTAGATCGCGTGCGTGTGTCCGCCGCAGACTTCCATGATCCGGAACGTCCGATCGCCCACGACCCGGGCGATCTCCGCCGCGAGGCTGTGGATGAGTTCGGGATCGCGGTATTCGTCGACGTATTTCATAGCGCAACCTCGCGTTGGGCGTCGCCCGCCTCGCCGAGCATCATCAACAGCTCGATTTGCTCCTGCGCGTCTTTCTCACTCACTTTGCTCATCGCGAAGCCGACGTGCAGCAAGACCCAATCGCCGATCGCGAGGGTCTCGTTGCGCAAGAGATCGACGTTCACGCGGCGCTCGACGGAAAGCACGTCGACGACCGCGATGCCCGGTTCGTTCGCGGGAAAGTCGACGATCTGGGCCGGCAGCGCGAGGCACATGCGACGTTCTCCATTTCCTAGTCGGCCAGCGACCAGATCATCACGCGATTATTGCCCGAGTCGGCGATCGCAAGCCGGTCGTTCCGAAGATGCAAACCGTATGGCCAGCAAAGGGTACGGGAGGTGACCGCTTTCCACCCGTTCTCGCCGTTCGGGCCGAAACCCGTTTGCCCGATCACCGCGTCCGCGGGCACCGCAGTTCCAGCGCGCGGCGGTGAGTCGAACAGCAGCACCCGATTGTTGGCCGTGTCGGCGACCGCCAGACGATCCGCATCGTACGACACGCTATACGGAAAACGCATCACCGTTTCGGACTGCGGACCGTATCCGAACTCGTGCGCGCTGGTGAAGTCGCGCTGGCCGAGCGCGAGGGAAGCCGTTGCGTCGGTGTGCACCGGCGCGTCCCAGCCCAACACGCGGTGATTCCCGGCGTCGGCGACGAACAGCCGCGTCGCGTCACCCGCGATATCGTGCGCCCAGCGAAAGCTCCGCGGACCGACCCCGACACCGCGGTTTTCGCCCGTTTCCGCGAAATCCGGCTGACCGAGGACGCCGCCGGCCGGCTCGTTCGGTTCGGGGATTCCATCCCAAGAGAGAACGCGGCGGTTCCCGGTATCCGCGATGTAGAACCGCTCGCCGGCCATTCCTAGCCCATAGGGCCAGTACAGCGTGCCCGCTGCCGCTGCTCCCCCGGCGTTCACCTCGGTTCCGTCCAGATCGCGCTGGCCGATGGCGTAGTCGGGCGGCTCGCCCGAGCGCTGGGGAACGCGATTCCAGACCAGCACGCGGTGGTGCCACGAATCGGCGACGAGCAGTCTGCCGTCATGCACGAGCACGCCGGTCGGCAGGTGCAGCAGCTTTGCCCCTTCGGAAAAGAAGTCGGGCTGGCCGAGGACGATCGACGACGGCGCATGATCGGCATCCGGCGGGGTCGTCCAAATCAGCACGCGATGGTTGCCGGAATCGGCGACGACGATCCGCTCGTCGTCGAGGCAGACGCCGCGCGGAGCATAAAGCTGCGCGGCAGTCGGGTGCGCGTCGGGCAGCGCAAGGCCGCCCGGCGCCGTGGCGCCGAGCCAACGTTCGGGCTTCAGCTCGGGCGCACCCAGACGAAACCATCCGCGACACGCAGCGGCAGCGGCGAAAGCTGCACGTGGTTCGCAGTGATGCACTCGCCGCTGGTGATCTCGTAGCGGAAACCGTGCGAGGGACAAGTGAGAACGGTGCCGTCGATCGCGCCGCCGTCAAGCGGCATCCCCATATGCGGACAGGCGTTCGCGTACGCGAAGAGCCGCTCCGCGTCGCGTACCACGATGGCAGCGCCATCCGCGACCACGCTTGCGCGTTCGCCGACGACGTTCTCGACCTGCGGTCCGCGCACCCAGCCCGCTTCCGCGCCGGTCCCCGTCATCGGTTCGAGCACGATCAGCCCCGGGATCGCCGTTTCGGTGATTTGCTGGACACGGGTGATCTCCGGAACGCGTGATTTGACGGCGTCTTCGACTCCGGCCCGCAGCGTTTGCGCGCTCATGCTGCAGCCGGTGCACGAACCTTGCAGCCGCACCATCGCGACGTCGCCCTCGATGCCCACGAGTTCGATGCTGCCGCCGTGTGAGTTCAGATATGGCTTGACGAGTTCGAGCGCGGCGGCGACGCGATGCGCGAGCGTCGGCTTGATGATCTCGTGCTTGCCGAACAGCGCGTACACTTCGGGCAGCGCGAGCGCGTCGACGAGCAGATCGCCGCCGCGTTCGTCGGCACGCAGACGGCGCACGAGCTTGAGCAGCGCGTCTTTGGTCACGCGGTCGACCGCGTCGCGCAACGCGAGCGCTTTGGTGCGTGCGTCGGGTTCGAGTCCGTGCACGTCGTCGAGCGCGCGATCGACCGCATCGGCGAGCGCGGAGAAATCGCGGCTGTCAATCATCATCCGGCGTACGCGACTCCTTGCTCGAGCGATTCGATCGTCTTGGCGCGCACCAAGTCGGCGAGCGCTTCGGTCGCAAGCTGCACGAGCACGTCGCCGATCTTCCCCGCCGGCACGCTCGAGACGCTGCGCCGCTCGAGCGCTTGGAGAACGAACGCGGCACCCGCGGGATTGTCGAGCAGTTCGTCGGCCAAGAACTGCCGCACGAACGCGTGCAGCCGGATGCCCTCGGCTTCGGCGTCGGCGGTCAAGCGCGCCAGCGCGCCGTCCATCCCCGCGTTGCGCTGCACGATCCGCTCGCGGAACCGCTCGATCGCCGCCGCTAGCGTCAGCTCGAAAAGACGGCGCTCATAAACGTCCATTTCACGATGCCTCCGCGGCGCGGGCGCGCTCGGCGATCTCGGCCAGCGTCGCGTCGATGGCAGCGGTCGAATCGTCGTCGACGGCGAGCGCGAAGATCGCTCGCGCCTCATTGAGCCGCGGAACCGCGCGCGAAAACGCACCGAGATGCGCCAGCGCATTGCCCTGATTGGCGAGCACCCGCGCTTTGCGGAGCTGATCGCGCGCCGGAAGCACCGGCAGAATGTCCTCGTAGAGCGCAACGGCTTCCCAGAGATTCTCTTCGACGTGCGTCGAGCGCACGTGCTGCAGCGCGTTGGCGAGATTGAGCGTCGCCCCGGCCCAAAGTTCGGGCGACTCACGCCGATCGAGCGCGCCGGCGGCCTCGCGCAAGGATTGAATCGCAATCGCCGGCCGCAGCCGCTCGGCTTCGTCGTTCATCGGCAGCGCGAGATAGGCCAAACCCAAATTCATCTGCGCGAGCGCATAGTCTTCGCGCCGCGGTCCGTCTTTGGAGAACGTCTGCAGCGCGCGCTGATAGGCGTGGACCGCCGCGAGCAGCCGGTCGCGGCGGTGCGCCGAGCGTTCGTGCGCCAACAGCCCGTAGCGCAGCGCCAGGCCCGCGGCTTCGACCGTGAAATCATGCGCGCTCAGCAGCACGCGAGCGCGGTCGAGCACCGCGAGCGCGGCGTCGGTTTGCGCTTCGTCCCTAGCCCAGTGGTCGGCACAATGCACCAGCAAGCGCGCGGCCAACAAGGGCGACGTGTCCGCCACCGCATCCGCCGCGGCCGGAGCGCGCGTATCGTCGAAGGGCTCGAGGGCCAGGTACGCGTTCACGAGCGGATCGCCGGCCGCGCCTGCAGGCGGCGTTTCGATGACGCCGTGGGCAAAGGCGGCCGCATCGAGCAGCAGCCGCTCGTCGCCGGCAAGCTGCGGCGCGAGCGCGGCGTACTCCGCGGCGTCGCCGGTGAGCACGAAGCGGTTGTAGGCCGCCCGCGCGTCGCTGCCGAGCGCGGCCAGCGCGCCGTCGCGGTCGCCCGCCACCGCGCGTTCGTAGAACGCCCACTCCGCCGGGAGAGCGGTGCCGTCGCCGCGCAGCACGCGTTCGTGCGCCGCGGTATCCATCGACGGCGGGAGCAGCAGCGCGCCGGCGGGTCCGTCGATGATCCCCAGGGGTTGAATCACAGCGAACACGTCGGCGGAGCGCCCAGGTCGCGGTTCGCGTTGTAGCCCATCCAGCGCGCCGCCGTCTCCGCCAGCTGCCGGGTGCCGTACGAACCGATTTTCCGCGTCAGGACTTCGTTCAAAAAGAGCACCTCGACATACACCACCCACGCGCCGCGCTCGCGCTCGACGTACGCGCGCGCCGAGATCGCGTCGCGAGCCAGCCGATCGAGCGGGTCATCCATGTGCTTTCAAGCTGCCGCGTCCGAATCGAGGTCGATGCGCAGCGCCGCGTGGTCGGCATCCCAACGCGCGGGCCGCGAACCGTCGAAGCTTGCTTCGGTCGGCATGACGTGCCAGACCAGCACGCTGCGGTCTCCCGCCGTATTGCGCTGTTTGAGCAGCAGCCCGCCCGCGGCGCGGTTGCTGACCGGCAACACCCACAGCTCGCGGCCGCGCTGCAGCGCGATGACCGCATCCGTCGGAAAGCAGGCGCGCGCGAGCTCCGCGCCGATGATGAGGTAGCCGCGCTTGGTGAACGCAACCGTGACGGTGTCAGTTGGAACCATGCGACTCGAGCTTTGCGAAGCGTGCGATTAGCTTGCGTGCGACCACATCGACGCTCGTTTCGACCGCCGGGCTCAAGGGCGCTCCATGATCGAGCGTTTGGGCTTCGATCAAGATAACCGACACGTTTTTCGGATACCGGTCTTTGAGCAGCCAGCGCGCGAACGCGATCGCGTTGTCCCAGCGAAATGCATGCAAATTCATACCCGCGAGCGGCGGCACTTCCACATCCTCGCCGGGCAGCTCGAAGATCTCGCCGGGCGTCGAACCGCTAGTGCACGCGTCGACGATGATCACTTCGCGCGCGCCGGCCATTTGAAAGGCCACGTCCATCCCCGCCGTCCCGCCGTCGACCAGCCGCACTCCGGGCGGACAGCCGAGTTCCCAGATTTTGCGCACGAGGATCGGACCGGCAGCGTCGTCACCGCGCAGCAGGTTGCCGCAGCCCGCGATAACGACGTCGCCGGTCACCGCCGGCTCATCGGATCCGCTCAAGGGTCCAGCGGTTCTTTATGCCATCGCGCCGGTCTTGTACCGCGCGAGTTCCTTGCCGGTCTTGGCATCGTAGGCGTGGACCGTGCAGACCAGACACGAGTCGAAGCTGCGGGCGATGATGCCCAGTTCGAGCGGATCGACTTTGTCCTTGATCGCCGTGCCGAGCAACGCCTGCTCGATGGGTCCGCGATTGCCTTGGGCGTCGCGCGGACCGATGTTCCAGGCCGTCGGCGTGACGACTTGATAGTTCTCGATCTTGCCGTCCTTGAGCGTGATGAAATCCATGAGCGCGCCGCGGGCGGCCTCCGTTCCGCCGTAGCCCTTGCCGTCCGGCAGTTCCACGGGCTTGGAGTAAAACTTGTCGTGCAGATCGATATCGCCCAGCCACCCCAGCGTGCGTTTATAGTACTTGGGCGCTTCTTGCATGCGGCCTAGCACGCGCACCATCACGCTCGGACCGATCGTCTTGACCATGTCGTACGTGAGCGGATCGTAGTCTTGGAAGTCCGCCGCGCCCGGACGCCCGGCGATAACTTGGCGCGCGAACGGTCCGGCCTCGAGCGCCGAGAAGCCCTTGCCGGGGATATCGAAGCGCGGCGACTTCGCCCACGAGTATTTTCCGTCGCGCCGGCCGACGTCGGGATCGATCGGTTCGGTGACGCCCTCGAAGGGGTTGAGGAACGTCTCGCCGCGATAGAACGAGTGCGCCGTGTCTTCTTTGATGCGATAGGGGTCGAAGTCGAAGAACTCACCGTCGGCGTAGACGCCCGAACGGGAGGTGAGCGAGGCGTTGCGGCCTTCGATCGTGGGATGCGTGTAGAGGTCGGGATTGTGGAACGTGCCGGCGGCGATGTAGCGCCCGATGCCGCCGCCGATCTTGTCCAAACCGGTCTGCTGACAGAGCCGAATGAACACGCCGCAATCCGAATCGCGATGCGACGGGCTTTCATCGATCCAGGCCTCGACGTCGGCCCAGCTCTTGTTTTCCAGCCAGCGTTCGATCGAACAGCCCAGCCAAATCTTTTCGAGCCAGCCCAGCTTCCACTCGCTGAGGATCGCGTACGCGCGGGTGATCTCCGAGAGGCCCGGCGCGCTCATGACGCCGCCCGGAATCATGAAGCTCGAGTGCGGCCACTGGCCGCCGAAGAGCGCGTAGACTTCGACCGGCTTGGACGACAGCGCCAGGCCCGGCTCGTAGCTGCTCCCAACGAACGGCGAGAACCGGCGCACGGCTTCATCGTACAGCGGCGCTTTGGCGAACATCTTGTTGGCCAAATCGATCCCGAACAGCGCGTAGAACCAGCGCGGGATGCTCTGCATCGTCTCGCACGCCTGCGCGATGTTGCGCACGCGGGTGGCGTTGGGCGGAACTTCCGTCTTCCACGCGGTGTCCAGCGCGTACACGCTCTTGTAGAGATGGCTGCCGCCGCAGATGCCGCAAATGCGCGGCGTCACGATCAGTCCCGCCTGCGGATCTTTCCCTTTGAGGATGATCTCGAAGCCGCGGAACATGCTCGCTTCGGTCCAAGCGTCGACGACGACGTCGTCCTCAACGGTAACGCGCACATCGAGATCGCCTTCGACACGTCCGACCGCGCCGATATCCAGCTCAACTACCGCCACGAGTCACCCCTCTTTAGTGAATGCAAGTACCGGAGACGGAACAATAGGACTTTCGATTCAGAGGCTCGTTTAGGGCCGCACGCCCGTTTGAAGGGGCGTGCTTCGTTTCGGATCGAGGCGCGCCCGGGTGAAGTTTGCTTTAGCAAATGAACCCGGGCGCAACGAAGAGCCGGCGAATCTACGGCCCCAAACCCGTTTAGTGGGTCGTGGGTTCGTCTGATCGAGGCGCGCCGGGGTGAAGTTTGCTTCAGCAAATGAACCCCGGCGCAACGAAGAGCAGGCGAATCCACGACCCACTAAACGACGAACATGTCTTTTTTGGCCCAGGCCGGCGATGCCGCGCGCGCAACCGCAGCGAGCACCGAGTAGCTGGCGGGATCGGTTCCCTCGGGGATTTCTTTGGGAATCACGCCGAAGATCTTCTGTGTTTTGAAGACCGTTCCGACTTCGAGGTCGTTGTGCGGGAAGCCGGGCTCGGTGCAGCCGATGCACGGCATCCCGGCGCGCGTCTTCGACGACTGGCGGTTCCACAAGATGCGGTTGCACGGCGAGTGGGTCATCGGGCCGCGGCAGCCTTGTTCGTAGAAGAGACACCCTTTGCGCGTGCCTTGACCGAACTCTTCGACCGGCTCCTTCCATTCGAAGTATTGCACGCGGGTGCACCCGGTTTGAGTGAACGTTTTAAAGAACGTTTGCGGCCGGCCGAGTTCGTCGAGTGCAATGTCGCCCAAGCGGCCGGTGGCGATCGCGACAAGAATCTGGGTCACCCAATCGGGATGCGCGGGACAACCCGGAATGTTGATGACCGGCAGTCCGGCTTTGCTCTTGAAATTGCTGCCCAGGAACCCGCCGTTGTTCGTTTTCAGGTATTGCAGCCCGATCGAATCGGTGGGGTTCGGTTTGGTCGCCGGGATGCCGCCCCAACACGCGCAATCGCCGATGGCGACGACGAATTTGGCCGACGCAGCAAATTCGCGCACCCACTCCTGCATCGGGCGGCCGAGGAAAATATCGTAGCGGCCGCTGCCGTTGGGGCCCTGAATGACAGTACCTTCGAATACGAAGATGTCGGGACCGCCGGCCTTGAGGGTGTGCTGCAGCGCATCTTTGGCCTGTTCGCCCGCGAGCGGGATGAACGAATGATGGTAGATGACGTTGATCCCGAAGTCGGTGACGAGATCGACGACCGTCGGTTCCTCCGCATCGAGAAACGACTGGGTGTTGCCGTTACAAGCGCCACCGTGAAGCCAGACGAGCGAAGCCATACGACGCACCTCAAAATAGTTAAGCCGTCCCGAGCAAAACTCGCTCGCGGGACGTACGAGGTCGGGAAACTTATTTCAAAAGTTACCGCCTCCTGCAAGGCGCAGGTTCCAAATGCTGTATTGCGAACCGGCACCATATCGTTCACGCCGCGACCGCAGGAGAACACCGTATGTCGTCCGCGCTCGACCACGCGAATGGAACCTCATCCGTCATGCTCGACGCGGCTTCCATCGCCGGTCTCAAGCGTCTAGCAGCGCGCGCGGACGATCTTCTCGCCTTGCTCGACCTCATCGGTTCGGGGATCGCGCGTGGTCCGGAGATCGCCGACAACGTCAACGGCTTAGTGCAGTTGGCCCGCAGCGCGGGGGGATTGCAAGGCGAGAAGCTGACCGAGATCACCAAGTCGCTCGCGCAGCTGCGCGAACTCGTTACGTCGGATTCGTTCAACGAACTTGCGGTGGCGCTGCAGGATCCAACGACCGGCGAGAACCTCGTGAAGCTCCTGGCGCGCTCGGGCGATCTCGCCGCCCTCGTCAACCTGCTCGACGCGTTCTTGAAGCGCGGCCCGGAGTTTGCCGACAACATCAATGGTCTGGTGGCCATGGCCCGCGGGCTCAAAGTTCCCGAACAGGTGCCGGCCCTCTTCGACGCGCTGCAGAAGCTCGACTACGTGGGCCTGGTGAGCCTCACGAACACCCTGTATCCGATTCTAGCGTCCCCGCAAGTCCAGACGCTTTTGACGCGCACGGATATTCTGGGCGAAGGCACGTTGGCGCTCGTCAACGCGGCCGCCCAATCGGCGCTCGACGCGCAAGCGGAACAGACGCGCACCGATGCCCGGACCGGACCGATCGGAGTTCTCCGCGGACTCGGCGATCCCGACGTGCAGCGCACAATCGCTTTCGCTCTCGATTTGGCCAAACGGTTCGGCGCGAAGCTGCGCACGGGACCGGCGCTTCCGAACGATCTGCCGGGCTGAAGCCGGCGGCTCGGCGCGAGCGCCGGACCCTGCTAGTGTCCTGAGTCGGAAGTTCGCTTACGAGATCTCACTCGTCTTTTCGCCCGGCTCTTCGTCGCTCTTCGTCGCTCTTCGGTCACAACGCTACGGCGTTGCTCGGGTGCACCGAGCGAAGCCGAGGGCACCCATCTCATCGCTCCTCGATCCGAACGAAAATACTTCGCGATCTTCCGCAAGGAA
>Ga0182013_10002600_pt1 | contig 23515 bp, 22 predicted proteins | sample 612S2MmetaG_FD_120487 | JGI IMG/M metagenome (GOLD analysis project Ga0182013, IMG submission 120487) | Permafrost microbial communities from Stordalen Mire, Sweden - 612S2M metaG | ecosystem: Environmental > Terrestrial > Soil > Wetlands > Permafrost | place: Sweden: Stordalen | collected...
GTGTGGCCCTGGATCTCCAGATAGACGTTCCGGTTTTCGCTCTTCAGCTTTTCCACCAGATCCGCCAGCCGGGCCTGGGCCTCGGGCGACAGCTTGGAGCTGTCGGCGCCGAACTTCACTGAATCGTCCGACAGCACCATGGCGTAGAGGAACCTGCCCTCGGCCAGCTTGCCCGCCGCTGTGGCGCGGTTAAGCGCGTCCTGCGTGGTCTGGTCGAGTTGGCCCAGATGGGTCTGATGCGCGTCCAACTGACCCTGCGTTCTGGAATCCACGGCGGCGACGTGGGCGTCCACGCCGGCGACTTGCTTGTTCACATAGTCCTCGGTCGCACAGCCGCCCAGGCTCAAGGCGCCGGCCGCGATGACGGCCGCGCTGATGAAGGCTGGTCTCAGTATCTGCATGGGTTGATCTCCACTCGCCCCCGCCCACAAACGTATTCTGTACAGTTTGTTTCCTGGTGGACACAAAACTGTGATTTCGCCTTTATTGCACGATGGACGCGCCGAGAGCCTCCTTCTTCTCCTCCAGAGCGAGCCACTCCTCCTCGCCGGCCGCCAGCGTACGGCGCGCGCGGTCCAACTCGGCCATGACCTTGTCGAAAGCCGCGCGGTCGCGGGTGAACAGGGCGGGGTCCGCCAAACGCGCCTCCAGCGATTTGATGGTCTCGCCCAAGCGGGGGATCAGGGCTTCCAGCTCCCCCAGACGGTGGGCGTCCTTATAGGACAGCTTGGCGGCTTTGGCCGGCGCGGGCGCCGCCTTGATCGGCTCAGCCTTTGCCTGTGCAGATTGGGCCCGCGCATATTGGGCCCGCGTAGTTTGTGGATGGGTCAGGAAGTCCGGATTCTGCCGCCGGAAGTCGCTCCAGCCGCCCGGCGTCTCCACCACCCCGCCCCGGCCATTGAGGGCGATGGTCGAGGTGGCCAGGCGATCGATGAAGTCGCGGTCGTGGCTGACCAGGATCAAGGTGCCGTCATAGTCGGCCAGCAGCTCCTCGAGCAGGTCCAGGGTGTCCATGTCCAGATCGTTGGTCGGCTCGTCCAGCACCAAAAGGTTGGCCGGAGTGGCCAGGGCGCGGGCCAGCAGCAGACGGTTGCGCTCGCCGCCCGACAGGCTGGCGACAGGCTGGCGCAACTGACTGTCGCGGAAAAGGAAGTCCTTGGCGTAGGCCGCCACATGACGCGGCCGTCCGCGCACCATGATCTGGTCGCCGCCCGCCGGCGCCAGCACATCCCACAGCGTATCCTCGCCCTTTAGGGCCGCGCGCGCCTGATCGAGGTAGGCGATCTGCAGGCTGGCGCCCAGCGTCACCGTCCCGGCGTCCGGCGCGAGCTCGCCCAGCAGAAGCTTGAGCAGGGTGGTCTTGCCCGCGCCGTTGGGACCCACCACGGCCACGCGGTCGCCGCGCAGGATGCGGGTGGAGAATTCCTTGAGCAGCACCCGTTCCCCGCCGCCCGGCAGGGGCCAGCTCTTGCTCAGCCCCTTGGCCTCGACCACCCGCTGGCCGCCGATGGCGCCGGCGTCCACGCCCAGGCTCAGCGATCCCTTGGTGTCGCGCAGGCGATCGGCCTTTTCGGCGCGCAGGGCCAGAAGCTTGCGCCGGCGTCCTTCGTTGCGCGCGCGCCGGGCGGTGACGCCCCGCTCCATCCAGCGCTGTTCGCGCTCCAGGCTCTTGTCGAGGCGCCGCGCATCCTCGGTGGCTTGGGCGGCGATGCCCTCGGCCCAGGCGTCGAACGCGGCAAAGCCCTTGTCCAACCGATAGAGCTTGCGGTTCTCCAGCCAGAAACAGCGCTGGGTCGTGCGTTCCAGGAAGGCCCGGTCGTGGCTGATGATCAGGGCCGACCCACGGCTCTGCTGCAGCATCTCTTCCAAGGTCTCGATGGCGAAGATGTCCAGGTGGTTGGTCGGCTCGTCCAGCAGCAGGACGTCGGGCTCCTCGGCGAAGGCGCGCGCCAGAGCCGCGCGTCGCGTCTCGCCGCCGGACAGGCCCGTGGTCGCCTTGTCCGCCGCCAGGCCGAAGGCTTCCAGCGCCGCCGCCGCCCGGTGCTGCTCCGCGCCGCCCCCGCTGGCATAGTCGATAAGGGTCGCGCCCGTGATATGCGGTTCCTGGGTCACCAGGGCGATGCGCACGCCGGGCGCCATGAAGCGTTCGCCGCCATCGGACAAGGTCAGGCCCGCCAGGATGCGCAGCAACGTCGACTTGCCCGCTCCGTTGGCCCCCACCAGACAGGCCTTGGCGCGGGGCTCCAGCGCCAGGTCCGCGCCGTCAAACAGCATGCGCGGCCCGTCGGCCAGGCGCACGTCCTTCAGGGCCAGAACCGGCGGACGAGCGCTCATGGGACTTTTACTCACGGGGGGTTTTACTCACGGTTTGGGGCTGTCAGCGGCGGGGGCAGGGGCGGAAACGACGGCCATGAAATCCTGCTGCAGGCCGCGATAGAAACTCGCGCGGGGATTTGCGACGGCGGCCTGCGGCGGCGGGGCGGCCTCGGTCGGTTCGTCGGAGGCGTCCGATTCCGGCGCCGGCGTCTCGCCAGGAGCGACAGGGAAGTCGTGCGACGGGACGCCCTGGTGCGCCACGACCATCAGCCGGCGCCAGATCTGGGCGGGAATATCGCCGCCCGTCACCTTGTTCATCGGCCGATCGTCGTCGTTGCCCACCCATACGCCGCAGACCCAGTCAGGCGTGAAGCCCACAAACCAGGCGTCGCGCCAGTTCTGGCTGGTGCCGGTCTTGCCCGCCGCGGGACGACCGAAGGCGGCGTGCACGCCGGTGCCATGCTCGATCACGCCTCTCAGCATGCCGATCATGGTCGCGTCCAGCTGCTCGTCGTAAACCCGGATCGGCGCGGAGGGCGAGCGACGATACAGAAGTTGGCCGCCGGCGGTGTCGATCTCATCGATCAGGAAGGACGGCGTGCGTGCGCCCCCTTGCTGGAACACCTGAAAGCCCGAGGTCAGCTCCAGCAGGCTTACCTCATAGGCGCCCAGCGCCACCGACAGATCCGGCTCAGCGGGAATGTCGGTCAGGCCAAATCGCGCGGCCAGATCGCCGATGGCGTGCGATCCCACCTCCTGGGCCACCCGCACCGCCACGGTGTTGATCGATCGCGCCAACGCCTCCTGCAAGGTCACCGGCCCCACATAACCGCCGCCGTAGTTCTGGGGGGACCAGGGACCGAGCTGTACCGGCGCATCCACCCGGACGTCAGTGGGCTTGAGGCCTTTTTCCAGGGCCGCGGCGTAGATGAATGGCTTGAAGCTGGAGCCTGGCTGTCGCTTGGCCTGGGAGGCTCGGTCAAAGGGGCTGTAGCGGTGGTCGACCCCGCCCACCAGGGCGCGTATTCCGCCGTCCGGCGCCAACAGGACCACGGCGGCTTGACCGGCGCCGGCCTTCTTTCCTTCCGTCTCCATCACACGGCGCACGATCTCGGCCGCCGTGGTCTGCAGCATGGGGTCGATAGTCAGGTGCAGCACCAGATTCGGCGCGGCTTGGCCGACCAGGGGCTGGGCCTGGGCCGCGGCGAGGTCCAGCACATAGCCGTAGTCGCCCTCATCCTGCGCTTCGGGGGCCAGGACCGGCGGATTGGCCAGGGCCAGGGCGCGGTCCTGGACGGTGATCCACTGCTCCTCCACCATCCGGTCCAGCACCAGATGCGAGCGGGCGATGGCGCCGGGCAGATCGCGCGAAGGCGACAGGCGCGAGGGGGCCTTGGGCAGGGCGGCCAGCAGAGCAGCCTCGGCCAGGCTGAGTCGATCGGCGCTCTTGCCGAAGTAGGTCTGAGCCGCCGCGTCGACGCCATAGGCGTTGGCCCCGAAGAACACGCGGTTCAGATACAGCTCCAGAATCTCGTCCTTGCTGAGCATCCGCTCCAGCCGCTGCGCCAGCAGCATCTCCTGCACCTTGCGCTTGAAGGTCTGATCGGGGGTCAGGAACAGGGTCTTGGCGATTTGCTGGGTCAGGGTCGAGCCGCCCTGGATAATCGAACCGGCCGACAGGTTGGCCCGCGCGGCTCGCGCTATGCCCCAAACGTCGATGGGCCCGTGCTGGTAAAATCGCCGGTCTTCCGCCGCCAGGAAGGCGCGCGGCACATAGCCGGGCAGGCCCTTGAGCGTAACGGGCTGGCCGTGCTTGGCGCCGCGTGTCGCGATCACCGCGCCGTTACGGTCCAGGAAGGTCATGCCGGGCGTGCGCCCAACCGACCATAGGGCCTCGCGGCCAGGGATCTGCGGCGTGGTGGAGACATAAGTTTTCCAGAACCAGGCGCCGCCCAGGAGGCCCAACAGCACAGCCGTGAGCAGGGCGATCACCGCCAGCCGCCAGCCGCCTCCGCCTCCGCCGCGTCGCGCAGGCCTATCCGCTCGGAACGTCTCGATGGACGGCTCCGGTTCGGGCGGCAGAGGCGGGTCGGGGAAATGATCTGTCACGGTGACGTTTGTGGGAGTTGCCTGTCCGGTTTAGGACGGCGGCATGACGGTGCAAAAGCCTTTTTGGGAAACCAAGTCCCTCGAGCGTATGTCGGCAAGGGAATGGGAGAGCCTGTGCGATGGCTGCGGCCTGTGCTGCCTGATCCGGTTCGAGGACGAGGAGACCGGCGAAATCATCCCCACGCGGGTGGCCTGCAAGCTGTTCGATTCCAGCGTCTGCCGCTGTTCGGACTACGCTCATCGCAAGGACCAGGTGCCCGACTGCATCAAGCTGACCCCGCATAATATCGAGGATTTGCAATGGATGCCGCCCAGTTGCGCCTACCGTCGGCTGCATGAGGGCAAGCCCTTGCCGGCCTGGCATCCGCTGATCACCGGCGATCCGGAAAGCGTTCACCGGGCCGGCGTCAGCGTGCGCGGCCAGACTCTGTCGGAGGCGACGCTGGCCGATCCGGAGGACGCTTTGGACTATGTGGCCGAGGACCTGCTGCGCGATAAGAGCGATGTGTGGGATTTCTAGAACGCGATGAGTTTTGGCGGAATCGCCTAAACACCGAATCGCGTTCGAGCAAAATCTAGAGCCCGATTCAGGCTTCGAGATGAAGCCATCGGGCTCTAAGGCGCGATATGTTGTAAAACGGCCACAGACTCCCTTGCGCCTGGCCCCGATAAGCATAACTGAACAGTCGCTACTTCGTTTTTGGCTTCAGAGGACTCGATTTGGCGCAAGACCCGTATCAGGAACTGGGGGTTTCCCGCACCGCCAGCGCGGATGAGATCAGGCGCGCCTTCCGCAAGCTCGCCAAGCAGCTGCATCCCGACCAGAACCCCGGCAACAAGGCCGCCGAGGAGCGCTTCAAGCGGGTCAGCGCCGCCTTCGATCTGCTGGGCGACGAGGAGAAGCGCAAGAAATTCGACCGCGGCGAGATCGACGCGGACGGGCGCGAGACCATGCGTGGCTTTCGGCCCGGCGCGGGGGCTCATCCCGGCGCGGGTTTCGGCGGGGCGGGCGGCTTCGGCGCCGGCGGGGCCGAGGGCGTGGACCTGAACGACATCTTCGGAGAGATGTTCGGCGCCCGGGCAAGCGCGCGAGCGGGCTTCGGCGGCTTTCCCAGCAAGGGCCAAGACGTACGCGCTCAGGTGCGGATCAGCATCGAGGACGCGATTAAGGGCGCCAAGCGGCGGATCGCCTTCGCCGACGGCCGCACCATCGAGGTCAGCATTCCCAAGGGAGCCGCTGAGGGACAGGTGCTGCGCCTCAAGGGCCAGGGCTCGCCGGGCCGGGCAGGGCCGGGCGACGCCTTGGTCGAGTTGACCTTCGCGCCCCATCCGGTGTTCCGCCGCGAAGGCGACGCCCTGGCGATGGACGTGCCGGTGTCTGCGCCCGATGCGATCCTCGGCGGCAAGATCCAGGCGCCCACGCCGGACGGGCCGGTCACCCTGACGGTGCCCAAGGGCTCCAACTCCGGCTCGGTGCTGCGGCTGAAGGGCCGCGGCCTGCCTGACGCGGCTTCGGGCAAGCGCGGCGACCTGCTGGCTCGCCTGGTGGTGACCCTGCCCGAACACCCGGACGAGGCTCTTGAGCAATTCGCGGACACGTGGCGGCGGGAGCGGCCTTACAGCCCGCGGCGCAAGACTTGAGGGCTTGACCCGGACGCTTCCATTCAGGCCGCATTCAGGCCGCGAGGCGTAGAGCTGGCCCTATGAAGCGACGGATATCCGTATTGGCGGGCTTAATTCTCGGCGTTCTGGCGACGACGGCCGCGCACGGGCAGGGTCAGCGGCGCGGTTATGAGCGCCCGCATCAGGCCTTTGCCCGCCCCTACGGGTCGCCGCGCGGCTACGCCCCAGCCCCGCGGTCCCGCTTTTACGAGCAGCCGTCAGAGCCCTATGAGCCGCCACTTGCGCCCTCGCCCTATCAGGCCCGGGCCAATTCCCTGGGTTCGCGCTGGGCCCAGCAGCAGGATCAGGCGCGCCAGGGCGTAAGTCAGGGCCGCATCCTCCCCCTGTCGCGCGTGGTGAAGAGCCTGGAGCGTCTGAGGCCGGGGCGGGTGCTTGACGCGGGTCTGGAAACGGCCCCGGATGGTCGTGCGACCTATCGGGTGCGGTGGGCCGCGGCCGGCGGCCGGCGGGTCGATTTCATCGTCGACGCGGAAACCGGGGCCATTATCGGCCGCGGCGCAGAATAATAGGATCAAGAATGCGCATACTGGTGGTTGAGGACGACCCCGATCTTTCGCGGCAGCTCAAGACTTCGCTATCGGACGCGGGCTATGCTGTGGACCATGCCGCAGACGGCGAGGAAGGGCATTATCTCGGCGAAAACGAGCCCTACGACGCCGTTGTGCTCGACCTTGGCCTGCCCAAGATGGACGGTGTCTCGGTGTTGGAGCAGTGGCGGCGCGGCGGCATCACCACGCCAGTGCTGATCCTGACCGCTCGCGGCGCCTGGAGCGAGAAGGTGTCGGGTTTCGATGCGGGCGCGGACGACTATCTGACCAAGCCATTCCACACCGAGGAACTGTTGGCGCGTTTGCGGGCCTTGCTGCGCCGCGCAGCGGGCCATTCGGCGCCGGCTCTGTCGTGCGGCGCCCTGCGCCTGGATCCGCGCGCGGCGCGTGCTTCGGTGAACGGCGAGCCTTTGCGCCTGACCTCGCTGGAATACCGGTTGCTGCACTATCTGATGATGCACCAGGGCCGGGTGATCAGCCGCACGGAGTTGGTCGAACACCTGTACGATCAGGATTTTGATCGGGATTCCAACACCATCGAGGTATTCGTCGGCCGGCTGCGCAAAAAGATCGGCCAGGACCGGATCGAGACTGTACGCGGTCTGGGCTATCGCCTGGCGCCGTTGCACGGCGAGGCGACCGAGGCGTGACTGCGGGGGCGGACCCGACCGCGGCCGTATCCGGTCGGCGCTGGATCTGGCCCAGGCTGCCGTTCGGCTCAAGAGGGCCGCGGGTCCGCCCGTCCCTGGTGCGCCGCCTGATCTGGCTGGCGGCGGTGTGGAGCCTGTTGGTCATGCTGGGCGCCGGGGTGGCCTTGACCGCCTTCTTTCAGAGCGCAACGCTTAGCCGTTTCGATCAATCGCTCTACGACCTGACGGAGGGGCTCTACGCCGGCGCGACCGTGGAGGGCGGAGAGGTCGTGGCGCCGGCGTTTACCGACACCCAGGCCCTGAGGGTCTATTCGGGCCGCTATTGGGAGATCGCAGAGGCGGCCCCGCAGGGGAGGCTGCACGCCCTGGTCCGCTCCCGATCCTTGTGGGACAGCGAGCTGACGCCGCCGGCCACGGGCATGCCCGTGATGAAGCCCGGCGACCGCTTTCAGTACGACACCGTGGGGCCGGTGGGCGAGCGGCTGCGGGCGGTGGCGCGCGCGGTCACCCTGCCCGGGCGCAGCGGTCCGGTGATCTTCATCGCCGCCGAGGACCGCGCCCCCATTGACGCGGACTCCCGTCGTTTCGCCGTCACCACGGCCTTGGCCCTGGCCCTTCTGGGCGCTGGCCTGGTCGCCGGGGTGGTGATCCAGGTGCGCGTCGGATTGATGCCGCTGTTCAAGCTGCGGCGCGATGTTGCGGAGGTGCGCAAGGGCCGCGCCGAGCGGCTGGACGAAGACTATCCGGTGGAGCTCGCGCCCCTGGCCCATGAATTGAACGCCCTCTTGGCTCATAACCAGGAGGTGGTCGAGCGTCAGCGCACCCATGTGGGCAACCTGGCCCATGCCCTGAAGACGCCCCTGTCCGTCATGCTCAGCGAAGCCGAACGGCGCGACGACCTGCTGGCCGAGGTCGTCACGCGCCAAGCCCAGATCATGCGCGGCCAGGTCGACCACCACCTGCGCCGGGCCCGAGCGGCGGCCCGGGTCGGCGCGCCGGGCGAACGCACCGCCGTGGCGCCGGTGGTCGACGAACTGTCGCGCACCCTGGAAAAAATATTCCAGTCCAAGAACTTGCAGGTGGACTGGGACGTGGACGAGGCCCTGGCCTTCCACGGGGAGCGCCAGGACTTGCTGGAGATCATCGGCAACGTCATGGAAAACGCGTCCAAATGGTGCAGCCGCGAGGTTATGGTGGAGGCGGTCCAGGACGGCCCCGGCCAGCTTCGGGTGACGGTGGAGGACGATGGCCCGGGGCTGCCGCCGGACCGTCGCCGAGAGGTGCTGCGGCGAGGCGCCAGGCTGGACGAATCGGCTCCGGGATCCGGGCTCGGCCTGTCGATCGTGGAGGAATTGGCCAAGGCCTACGGCGGCTCCATAGCTTTGGCCGACGCCGCCTTGGGCGGGCTGCGCGTCGATATCCGTCTGCCAAGTGTAGAGGCCTGACGCATTGCTGTTTTGGGAAAGCGTTAACTGTCCCGGCGCATAGTTGATGGGCGCAGCGGGGATTTCCCTGCAGGGTCTTTTGGGCGTTTTAGGGTACAAGATGACCGGGCTGACCAGCAGTCGCGCAGATGTGGTTCGCACCCTGATCGGGGCGGCGCCGGACTCGGCGATTCAGAGCTTGGACGCGGCTCTGCGAGGCGAGGCGCCCGGCGGCTCGCTTTCCTCGGTGAAGACCATGGTCTTCGAAGAGTTGCGGGACCGGCAGGTGCGCGACGCGGTGTTCGGACCCCTCATTCCCTTGTTCGCGCCAAGGGCGGACGGCTTCGACCAACTGGAGTTCCCGCGCGCCGCGCTCACCCGCATGTGGCGGGCGCTCAAGGCGACCTATCCGGCCGAGGCGGCGGCGGCGGCGGCGGCCATGCCTCTGCGTCGCCATGAGGATGAGCCAGTTCCGCCGATCTACGACGAACTTTGTCTGCTGAGCGCCCAGGCCCTGCGCGCCGAACAAGGCGATTTCGCCGCCGTGGCCGATGTGACGCGCCGCTTCCGCGCCGGCGCCGAGGTGGAGCTCGCGGCCTGCCTGGACTTGGCGCGCCTGGCGCGCGAGGTCCTGCGCCAGCTCCCCGCCTGGCTAGCGCGCATGACCGAAGAGCGGCAGGCGTCGGTACGCATTGCGTTCAAGGACGCCGTGGCCGTGGCCGAGGACTCCGGTCCGCGCATGATGGAAATCCTGTTCGCTCATTTATCCGAGCCGTGGACCATCCTGCGCATAGTGTCGGCGGTGATGCATCAGGCCGGCGACCGCTTCATCTCCGGATCCGAGTTGGCCGATTTCGGCGAACGCCTCCTGCGCGATATCGATCGCCGAGCCGTCTTCATCAAGGCGTTCAAGTACGAGGACGGCGGCGCTGCTGGACGCCAGGCGGCCGACGGCCTGCGCATCGCCGCCGCCGTCGCGGGCGAATTCCAGCAATCGTTGACTCTGAGCCGCGAAGGCTTGTGGGCCGACCGCCTCGCCAAGCAGAAGCAGTCTATGGCCGCCTCCGCCGAAATGCATCTGAAGAAGCTGGAGAAGCTTGTCGGCGCGGCGCTGCCCATGCAGCCGGTGCGGATCAACGGCCGAACGGTGCGTGCTGAGCCCAAGCTGGACAATCCGCCCGATCCGGCCGCCGTGCGCTGCGCTCAGGCGGCCCTGGCCTTCTTTGCATGCATCCGCACCGTGGCCGCCCAGAGCGGCTATGGAACGATGCGTGCCAAGGTGAGAGACGAGGTTTCCTACAGCCTGGACACCTATCTTGAGGAATTGCTGTCCATTCTGCATTCGGGCGACAGCCAGCATATGGACAACGCGCGCCTGTTTCTGGATGTGGCGGCGGACTTTATCGGCTTGGTGCACGACGATCAGGCGGCGCAAATCGTGCGTCGACGGGCCGCGGCGGCCTGACCCCCGCGCCTACTGAACGATAACGGTCATTCTCATCCGCGGATGGACCGAGCACAGGATTTGATAGGTCCCGGGCTTCTCGAACACGTGCGACAGCACCTCGCCGTACTTCTGCAGGCCGAGGTCGACGGTCTCTCCGGAGCCCTTGATGTGGATGTTGTGGGTCACATTGTCGGCGTTGCCCCACATGACCTTGTCACCGACGGTGACGGTGATGGAGGACTGGGCGAAGGTCAGATCTTTCTGGACGATCGATCGCTCCGCCGCCACGGCGACCCCGAACGAGAGCCCCGCCGCCAACAATGCCCATGTCCAGATCTTCATGGTGACCCCGTAACCAAAAGTTGATTATGATTACCCATGCAACTCAAGCATGGAATCCATTTATGTAGCAGCATCATTACATAATTGTACATATCCGCCACCTCCACGGACCACCCAACCACCCCAAAACAACGGCTTGTACAGCCGAACCGGCCGCCCGTGCTCTTGAGCAGGGCCGGGCGGGCGACGCTTTGCCGCAGCGGCTCGCCGCCATGCGCCCGCCGCGCGCGAATCGATCGAAAATCGCCAAGCTCAAGGGTGTGCGGGCGTGGAGCGACGAAAGAAGCCATGATGGGGATGGGCCGAACGGGAGGACGCGGCGGGGTCTTGGCGCTGCTCGCGGCGGCTTTGTGGTTGCTGGGCGCCGGCGCGCCCTCGGCCGACGACGGAGCCCTGTCCGTCGGCGATTTTCGCAAGCTGCCGGTCTATGCTAGCCAGAACGGGGAGCTGAACGTGACCCTGGTGGCCGCGCCCAAGGCGGTCGCGATCGACGGCGTGCGGCTGAACACCCTGACCTTCAACGGCGAGTACGGCGGCCCCGCCCTGCGGCTGAAACCCGGCGACCGGCTGCGCATCCACCTGGTCAACCACACGGCATTGCCGATCAACCTGCACTTCCACGGCTCTTACGCTTCGCCCCGCGCTCGGGGCGACAATGTGCATATCGAGGTGGGGCCCGGGACCAGCTTCGACTATCGCCTGACCATCCCGCTGGATCAACCGCCGGGACTTTACTGGTACCACACCCACATCCACGGCATCTCCGAGCAGGAGGTCAACGGCGGCCTGTCGGGCGCGATGATCATCGACGGGATCGAGCAGCAGGTTCCCGAGACCGCCGGCCTGCGCCAGCGTCTCCTGGTGCTGAAGACCTACACCATCGACTCCCCGCCGGACGCCAGGCCGGATCCCGCCGCCGCGCGGCTGCACGGTGTGGTGCAGTCGATCAACGGCGGCGTGCACGAACAGGTGCGCGCCACGGCCGGCGCCACCGAATTCTGGCGCCTCACCAACCAGAGTCCCAACGACTACTATCACCTGTCGATCAAGGGGGTGCGGTTCCGCATCGTCGGCCTGGACGGCGCGCCCACCCGGCGCGACATCGACGCCGACCACTTGGACATCGCCCCCGCCGGCCGGGTGGAGGCGCTGGTGACCATGCCCGCGGCGGGGGACTATCCGATCGTGTCCGGCTCAACACCCACTGGCACGGGCCGCAATCTGAAGGTGGTGCGCGAGCTGGCGGTGCTGAAGGTGGAGGGGCCGTCCGCCGCGCCCGCCGCGCCGCCGCCTCTGGCCGATGTCAGGCGGGGCCCAGCCCCGCCCGATCTGAGCAAGGCGACGATCACGGCCCGGCGCACCATGGTGTTTTCCCAAGCGCCCAATCAGGAAATCTACCTGATCAACGGCCAGACCTTCGATCACGATCGCATCGACGTGCAGACGCCGCTGGGCTCCATCGAGGAATGGACCATCCGCAATGACACCGACGACATGCACGTGTTCCACATCCACCAGCTACATTTCCAGGTGGTGTCGATCAATGGCGCGGCCCAGCCGTTCGACCGGCAGCTGGATACGGTGCGCATTCCCGAGCGGGGACAGGTGGTGATCCGTATTCCCTTCACCGACCCGCAAATGGTCGGCCATTTCGTCTACCACTGTCATGTGCTCAAGCACGAGGACAAGGGCATGATGGCCAATATCGAGGTCTACGACCCCAAGGTCGGGCCGGACCGTCCAAACAGCGCCGATTTCGGTTATCGCGGACGGCCCTGGTGGCAGGCTTGGCTGGCGCCGGCGTCCTATATCGGCGGCTACATCTGCCACACGCCGGCCAGCTTGATCAGCCCTACGAAGCGGCGTGAACGGTCACTTTGATCTTCATGCGCGGATGGATGTGGCAGATCACCGAATAGACCCCGGCTGCGGGGAAGGCGAAGTCGGTCGTCTCGCCCGGCTTGTCCAGGCCCCGGTCGGTCTGGGTTCCGTCGGGGGCGACCAGCACGAGATTGTGGTTCACGTCGTCGGCGTTGACGAAATGCAGCACGCCGCCGACCGCGACGTCCGCCACGGCCGGGTCGAAGGTCTGCTTGATCTGCAGGATATCGCCGTCCTCAGCCAAGGCCGGCGCCGCGATCGCCAGAACGGCGACGATGACCGCAATACTCGCTCGCATGGTGTAAATCCTTCTTGACGCTCCCGATTTCATTGTGGGAGCAACCGTTCAAAAAGGCGTTAAAGCGCGTGCAATTCCGGCGTGGTCGCTCTTGGCCTGGCTGGTCAGCGCGACAGGCCCGATCGCCGGGTCGCGCCTACTGGACCGTCACGACCATTTTCATCCGGGGGTGGATCGTGCACATGATGACATAGGGGCCGGGCTTGTCGAACGTGTGCTTCAGCACCTGGCCGAACTTCTGCAGGCCCAGGTCGATGTCCTCTCCGCCGCCCTTGATGTGAATGTTGTGGGTGACGTTGTCGATGTTGCCCCACAGGACCTCATCGCCGACGGGGATGGTGATGGTGGACTGGGCGAAGGTCAGATCCTTCTGCACGATCGAGTGCTCTGCCGCGAAGGCGACGCCGAAGGTTACGCCGGCAATCAATAGTCCGATGGTAAAACGTTTCATTTTGCCTCCAGGGCGATAGTGGATAGCGACATTGCGTTTGTTAATACGATTAATTACCGGTTTGATGATCTATTAATAAAATAATGAATCTTTCTATACGTGGAATTGCGAGCAATATCGGAGCGATATCGGAGCGATACCGGGTCGAAAGCTAAATTGGTTATTTGCGGATACGCTAGCGGTGCACGTACGCGCCAAAGGGGGCGACCGCGATCCACAGATTGAGATAGAGCGTGTTGGCGGCGCTGGCGCCGCTGAGCTGGCCGTTGAACTCGGTGTAGCCAACGTACTGCAGGGCCAGCCGCGCATTGGCCCAAGAGATTGGCGAGTCCGGCTTGCCAAAGGGCGTATAGGCCAGCTCCACCACATAGCCGTTCGTCTTGACGCCCGATCCGTAGAAGGCCAGGTCCGACGATCCCGCGGTGGAGAACGCCTGAAACGAGGGGGTCCAGGTGTTCTTGTAGCTGTAGGAAATGTCAGCCCGGGCGGTGGTCAAGGTGTTGCGGCTGTTGGTCCCGAACAGGGCCGAGGAGGCCGCCAGGTTCTGGTCCTCGTGGATGTAGGTGGCGTGGGCCGACACCACGTGGTCGCCCGTGCCGATGAACTGATAGTTCCCGTCGATCGCCCAGTCGGTGAGGGTGTCGACCCCTTGGCTGAAATCCCCGCCGGGGTTGCGCTGAGCGCGCAGGGCGTAGGCCCCGACTTCCCAGGTCTGGCTCTCGGCGTTGTCCTTGTCGTGCACGAAGGCCACGCGCCCATAGGGGATCACGCCCCGGTATCGGTCCGAGGAATTGTCCGTTCCCTCGCCCAGGCGGCCGGCGAAACTGCGGTTCAGCGGAAAATAAGCCGCGGCGTCCAAATAGAGCGCGTTATTGTACAGGGCGTAGGCGCCGGTCCCCAGCACGTCATGCTGCAGGCCGCCATCCATCAGGGCCGAGGCCGATGGCGCAGGCGCCAGAGCCGACGAGGCGTAGGGGAAGCCCCAGGCCGGCGTGGAATTCCACGGATCTTCCACCGTCGGGTTGTTGTTGACGTCAAAGGCCGCCACCGTGCTCTGGCCGAACAGGTCGAACTCCTGGGCGTGGCGGATGTCGAAATTGTCGAGGTTGAAAGCGCGCGCGACGCCGTCGTAGGTCGCCTGCCCGAACGCCCCAAATCCCATGGGCAGGGCGCCGCCGTAGTAGAGCGACGCCTGGTCGACGGCGAAATTGTCGTTGGGGCTGAATTCGGGCGCCGCCGACGGAGTCTGGGACGCGCCCGTATGGGTGAACGAAACCTGGGTGGTCACCGCTATGGGGGGCAGGTGGTTCTTGTCGTCGCCGCTGATATAGCCGAACAGCTTGAAGTCGCGGCCGTAGGGCTTGAGCTGCGGCCCGAAGGCCCCGACATGGCAGGCCGAGCAGGGCTGGCCGGTCTGCTGGGCGAAGGCGGGAATCGCGGCGGCCGGACCGGCCAGCACAAAGGTTGTGCAAATCCAGGCAAGAATGCCGCAGACGAAGATCGGAGTACGCCAAACATAATTAAGCTTATTCAGGGGAAATGCGCGATTTCTCCGGCCCATAATACCTTGCTTTCTGGCATTAGATTTTCAGATGAGAACGAGTCGCGGAAATTAGTAAATAGAATCTTTATTTCTTTGGCATATACCTATAGGGGTGTTTGTGTGGGTTTGGCCACGTCTAGGTTGTTGCCCCCTCCCTCGCAGGCGTTATGCACTTGGCAGAACACTGTTTTTCATAGCCCAAGTCAGTGATGGTCCGTCTGTAGCTTGCGAACGAAAACGTTGAGCGGATGGTCCTTTCCCCATCTTCGGCGCTAATTTGCCGCACCCCTGATGACCCTGGCCAACGGGCGAGGTCCGTCTTGCCCGCATCGTGGGCGCCGAACGGCGGCCGAAGGGACCTCGCAATGCCTCTGGCCTGAGCGCGCGTTCGCGCCTATGTCCCTGCCCATGGCTCTATTGCCCAAATCGAGGAAAGCTCGCCGCAGGCTGCTGGTGGTCGCGGTGGCCGCGCCGATCCTGGCCCTGGCCGTGGGCCTGACCCTGTACGCCATGCGCGACGCGGTGATCTTCTTCTACGGTCCCAGCCAAGCCGAGACCGAGCATGTGCCGCCCGGCCGGCTGGTGCGCATCGGGGGGCTGGTGGCGCCCGGCACGGTGATCCGCTCAGCCGACGGCATGGTGCGGTTCTCGATCACCGACAATGTCCACGCCGTGCCCGCGCTGTACCGGGGCCAGCTTCCCGACCTGTTCCGCGAAGGCCAGGGCGTGGTGGCGCAGGGCGTGTTCGACGACGCCGGCGTGTTCCAGGCGCATGAGGTGCTGGCCAAGCACGACGAGAAATACATGCCCAAGGAAGTGGTCGACGCCTTGAAGAAGTCCGGCCAGTGGCGCGAGACCGCCGCGCCGGCCCAAGCGCCGGCCAAATCCGCTTCATGATCGCCGAACTCGGCGCCTTCGCCCTGATGCTGGCCCTGGCCCTGTCTGCGGCGCAGGCCGCCCTGTCCGCGGCCGGACGCCTGCGCCATTCCCCGGCCTTGCAGGGCGCCGGCGAGGGTGCGGCCCTGGGCGCCTTCATCGCCGTGCTTTTGGCCTTCCTGGCCCTGATGGACGCCTTCGTCCGCTCGGACTTCTCCGTGGCCAACGTGGCGCAGAACTCCACCACCACGGAGGCCCTGTTCTACAAGGTGACCGGGGTGTGGGGCAGCCACGAGGGCTCGGTCCTGCTGTGGTGCCTGGTGCTCACCGGATTCGGCGGCTTGATCGTGCTGTTCGGCGACAACCTGCCGCGCGGGCTCAAGGCTCTGACGGTCATGACCCAGGGGGTCCTGGCGGTGCTGTTCATCGGCTACACCGTGTTCGCCTCCAGCCCCTTCGCGCGCCTGGCCGATCCCCCCGCCGAGGGCAATCCGCTCAATCCGATCCTGCAGGACCCCACCTTCGCCATCCATCCGCCGTTCCTCTACTGCGGCTATGTGGGCTTTTCGGTGGTGTTCTCCTTGGGCGTGGCCGCCCTGATCGAGGGCAAGGTCGACGCCGCCTGGGCGCGCTGGGTGCGGCCCTGGGCCCTGACTGCCTGGAGCTTCCTGACGGTGGGCATCACGCTGGGCTCCTTCTGGTCCTACTACACCCAGGGCTGGGGCGGCTGGTGGTTCTGGGACCCGGTGGAAAACGCCAGCTTCATGCCCTGGCTGGCCGGCGCGGCCCTGCTGCACTCGGCCATCGTCACCGAGAAGCGCGGGATCCTGGTGGGCTGGACCGTGTTCCTGGCCCTGGTCGCGTTTTCCCTGGCCATGCTCGGCGCCTTCCTGGTGCGTTCGGGGGTGCTGACCTCCGTGCACGCCTTCGCCGTGGACCCGACGCGCGGGACTCTGCTGCTGTGCATCCTGGCCATAGCCGCAGGCTCGGCCTTCTCGTTGTTCGCCTGGCGCGCCTCCAAGCTGACCGGCGGGGGCCTGTTCGCCCCGATCAGCCGCGAAGGCGCCCTGGTGCTCAACAATCTGTTCCTGTCCACCGCCTGCGCCACGGTCCTGCTGGGCACCCTGTTCCCCCTGATCCGCCAGGCCTTGACCCCCAACGATCCGGTTTCGGTCGGCCCGCCGTTCTACGCCCTGACCTTCATGCCGCTGATGGCGATCACTCTGCTGCTGGTCCCGTTCGGCCCCATGCTGGCGTGGAAGCGCGGCGACCTTTTGGCCGCGGCGCAGCGGCTGTGGGTCGCCGCGGCGCTCGCGGTGGCGGGCGCCTTGATCGTTCTAGCGCTGGCGCGTCCGGCGCAGGTCTTATCCTATGTGGGTCTGGCCCTGGGCTTCTGGCTGATCTTCGGCGCCCTGGCCGAGCTGGTCGAGCGTACGCGCCTTTTCCGCGCGCCGGCGGCCGAGAGTCTGCGGCGGCTGGGAGGTTTGCCGCGCGGCGCCTGGGGCGCGACCCTGGCGCATCTGGGCGTGGGCGTGTTCGTGCTGGGCGCTTGCTTCGAATCCACCTGGAAGCTCGACAATTCCCAGGCCCTGACCGTGGGCCAGTCCATGACCGTGGGCGCTTACACCCTGCGTCTGGACAGCGTGACGGCGCAGGACGGCGCGGGGTTCTCGGCCGACCGCGCGGCGATCAGCGCTTTCAGGGACGGGCGGCCTGTCTGCACCCTGGCGCCGGAGCGGCGCACCTACCCGCTCGCGGCGGGGCAGACCATCTCCAAGAAGTCCATCTGCATCCGCGGCGCCAGCGACCTGTATGTGGGCCTGGACGACGCTTTGCCGGGGACGGGCGACGCTCAAGCCTGGGTGGTGCGAGCCTACTGGTATCCCTGGGCGCGGTTCATTTTCATCGGGCCGATCCTGATGGCCTTCGGCGGTCTGATTTCCCTGTCCGACCGGCGTTTGCGCTTCTCCCTGCCCCAGAGCGCCAAGGCGCGCGTCGGCGCCCTCAAGGCGAAGGCGACCCCATGAAGCGCCCTGGCCGCAGCCGGATGCGACAACTGGCGGACGCGGCCGCGGTCCTGGCGGCGGCGATGCTGCTGATGGGCGCGGCCGATAAGCCTTCCGATCGCCTGGCCAACGCCGCTCAGGAAGCGCGCGCGCGCGCCCTGTTCCAGCAGTTCCGCTGCGTGGTCTGCCAGAACGAGTCGATCGACGAGTCCGAAGCCGACCTTGCCCAGGACCTGCGCCGCATCGTGCGCGGCCAGATCGCCCATGGCCGCACCGACGATCAGGTGCGCGCCTTCCTTGTGCAGCGCTACGGCGAATTCATCCTGCTAAAGCCGCCATTGAACCCTGCCAACGCCGCCCTGTGGCTGGCGCCCCTGGCCCTGGTCGCCGCCGGCGGAGCCTATATATGGACGCGGGCCAAGGCGCCGGCGGCCGGCGAGCCCGACCTCACGCCAGAGGAGGAGCGCGCGTTGCGTCGGCTGCAACGTTAGGAGCATCCTGGCGCGGAAGCCTAAAGACTGGGGCGCGGCGCCGGACCCGAATTTCGGCGCCGCGCGTTAAAACCGATGGCGCCCAGCCCCCATGGCTTTTAGGTTTGTGCTCATAGTGCGGGCGCGGACGGCCCGAGACAGGAAAGACAGCGTATGGCCGCCACCAATAAGGGTTTCATCCTTGGCGCGCTCGCCGGCGCCGGCGTGGCGGGGTCGGCCATGCTGGGCGTGGGGTTTCAGCTCCCGGGCGCTCACGCCCAGGCTTCCCCGCCCGTGGCCGGTCCGGCTGCGGACGCGCAGGGCTCTACGCCGACTGGACCACCGCCGTCCGGCGCGCCCGCGTCATTCGCCGATATTTTCGATCGGGTCTCACCTGCGGTAGTCTCGATCAACGTCACCTCCACGGTCAACCGCAGCGCCCTGGGGCTGCCGGGATTCGAGGGGTTGCAACCCAAGCGCGGCGCGCCCAATGGCTCCAAGCCGGGCGATCAGGGCGACAACGGCGGCGATGACAATGGAGGCGACAATGGCTCCACCACCGCCATGGCTTCCGGCTCCGGTTTCTTCATTTCGGCTGACGGCTACATCGTCACCAACAACCACGTGATCGAGAACGCCAAGGACATCAAGGTCGTGCTGCCCGGCAAGGACCAGCGCGAGCTGCCCGCGCGGGTGATCGGCTATGACGAAGGCACCGATCTGGCGGTGCTCAAGGTCGAGGGCAAGGACTTCCCCTACGTCAATTTCGAAAACTCGGCGCGGCCGCGGGTAGGCGACTGGGTCATCGCCGTCGGCAATCCCTTCGGCCTGGGCGGCACGGCCACGGCCGGCATCATTTCAGCCTACGGACGCGACATCGGCGAGAAGTTCGTCGACTACATCCAGATCGACGCCCCCATCAATCGGGGCAATTCCGGCGGCCCGACCTTCGACCTGTACGGCCGAGTGATCGGCATCAATACCGCCATCTTCTCCCCGACCGGCGGGTCGGTGGGCATTGGCTTCGCCATTCCCGCCGACGTTGCGGACAAGATCACCAAGCAACTGATCGCCGGCGGCAAGATCACCCGCGGCTACCTGGGCGCGACGATCCAGGACATCTCCTCCGAGATCGCCGAAAGCCTGGGCAAGCCCGGCATGAAGGGCGCCCTGGTGGATGAACTGGCGCCTGGAGGCCCGGCCCAACGGTCCGGCGTGCAGCCGGGCGACGTGATCCTGGCGGTCGACGGCCAGGCGGTCGACGGCGCGACGTCCCTCACGCGCCTGGTGGCCGCCACTCACGCCGGCGACACCCTGCATCTTTCCGTGCTGCGCGGCGGCAAAAGCCTGAGCATCGAGGTGCGCTCGGGCCTGCGCCCGACCGACGCGGAACTGCTCCGGTCTCAAGGGCAGGGCGGCGGCCTGGGCTCAGCCCCTGACGAGGGGGCGGCGGCCAAGCCTGACGCGTTGGGCCTGATTCTGGCGCCGCTCGATTCAACCGCGCGCAGCCGCTTTGGCGTTCCCGACGAGATCAAGGGGGCCTTGGTGGCGGACCTGGCCTCGGACTCGGACGCGGCGGCCAAAGGCGTCAAGCCGGGCGACGTGGTGATCCGCGTCAACGAAAAGGCGGTCAGCGTTCCCGCGGACGTGGACGCGGCGGTCGCGGCGGCCAAGAAAGCCGGACGCGAGAACGTGCTGCTGTTCGTGTATCACGACCACCATCAGGCGGCCGTGGCGGTGCGCATCGCGCCTAAAAAGGACGATGACGCCCCGGCCAAGGACAACTGAGTCCCAAGAGCGCGTTGCGAAAAGTGGGAACCGATTTTCGGATAAAACGCGCGTTAAAACAAAGCCGCTAGACCAGCTTGGCCTTCTGCAGGGTCTTGTAGGCCTTGATCACCCGCTGCAGGCGCGCCTCCGCGCTGCGGTCCCCGCCATTGGCGTCCGGGTGACAGCGCTTGACCAGTTCGGCGTAACGCGTGCGGATGACCGCGCCCTCGGCGTTATCGTCCAGGTCCAGGTCGGCCAGGGCCATGCGCTCCAGCCGCCCCAGGCGGCGCGCGGGCTGCGGTTGGGGCTGGGCCTTGCCGCCGAACACCCCCAGGGGATCGGCATAGCCCTGGCCGGTCCCGGCGCGGCGCGAGAAGCTGGCCGCCTCGCGCGCGAAGCGTGACGCCTTGAACTGCCAAGTGGGCCGGTCTTCGGTCTGGCGGCGCACCTGTTCGGCTCTGATCTGCGACTCGTTCATGCCCGCGAAGAAATCCCAGCTGCGGTTGTATTCAGCCGCGTGGGCCTGGCAGAACCAGTAATGTTCGTTGAGCATGTCGCGCGATTTGGGCGCGCGGGTGGCGGCCGGGTTGCGGCAGCCGGCGTGGTCACACGGCCGCTCGCCGGGCTTTAAGGCGTGGACGTCCTTCTCCGCCTCCGCCTCGCCCTCCTTGGGCGGACGGACGCGGATATCGACGAACTTAGGCTTGTATTGAAATGCGCCGCTCATGACCCGAAGTATGCGATGGAACGTATGACATTCAAGGATTGACGGATGGTGCGAATGGGGCAGGTAGCGCAGAGCATCCACAGAAAGTTGACTGAGGCCCTTTCGCCGCAGCGATTGGAGGTCGTTGACGACTCCGCGCGGCATGCCGGACACGCCGGAGCTCGCGCCGGCGGCGAAAGTCATTTCAATGTAGTGATTGTCTCGGCCGCTTTCGAGGGCCTTTCGCGCGTGCAGCGCCAGCGGGGCGTCCATGCCGCCCTGGCCGAGGAATTGGCCGGCCCGATTCACGCCCTGTCGATCAAGGCCCTCGCCCCCGGCGAGCCCGGTTAGGGTGGACAGCCGCTTCGCCTTCGAGCGGCCCACCCTGCCGCCTCAGGTGCGACCCGCCGACGCGGACGACATCGAAGGCATGGCCCGCGTGAGCGTGGACACCTGGCGGCTCACTTACGCCGGCATATTGCCGGAGAGCTATCTCGCCCGCATGCGCCTGGCCGCTCACGAAGCCCAGCGTCGCCGTTTGATGGGCGTTAGCGACGCGGCGCATTTCGTCGCCGAAGAGCCGCTCACCGGCGAGACGGTGGGCTTCGCCAGCGCCGGTCCTGTCCGCGCCGGCGACGACGCCCTGGGCGTCACCAGCGAGATCTACGAACTCTATGTGCAGAACGGCTTTCAGGGCCGGGGTCTGGGGCGCGGCCTGATCGCGGCCGCCCGGGCATGGCTGTCCGCGCGCGGCCATCGGGGGATGATCATCTGGGTGCTGGCCGACAACCCGGCGCGCGCCTTCTACCAACGCCTGGGCGGGGTCCCGGCGGGCCAGCGCGCCATTCGCGTGGGCGGGGCGCTGGTGGAGGAGACGGCCTATGTTTGGCGGGACGTGGGGTAGACGACGGCCTTGACCACAGGCGCCGCCCCGCCATATCGTTACATGTAACAATCATGGAGAGCCGTCATGCCGGCCCCCGCCTCGATCAGTGAAAGGGTCCGCAAGCGTCGCGACGCCCTGCGCGCGGCTGGGCTGCGGCCGGTGCAGATCTGGGCGCCGGACACGCGGCGTCCAGGGTTCGCTGACGAGTGCGGCCGGCAGTCCCGGATCGTCGCTGAAGCCGACGCGCACGACGTCGAACTCGGCGACCTCCTCGATGCGGGCCTGGCCGATCTGCAGGACGGCGAGGGGTGAGGCGCGGCGATCTGGTCACCGTCGCCATGCCGGGCGACTTCGCAAAGCCGCGCCCGGCCCTTGTGATCCAGGCCGATCAGTTCAGCCAGACCGGGACCGTAACGGTTCTGCTGATGTCGGGGACGCTGGTCGATGCGCCCCTGATCAGACCCACGGCGTCGCCCACGCCACAAAACGGCTTGCGCGAACCATCGCAACTGATGGTGGACAAGGCGATGTCGGTGAAGCGCGACAGGCTTGGCCCGGTGTTCGGCTCACTCGACGCCGAAACCATGGTCACGGTCTCGCGAGCCCTTGCTGTCTTCCTCGGGATCGCCTGAGGATTATTGCGACCGAATCCAAATCCCGGCCTTCCCCTCCCTCACCGACATCCCACGGGCGTCCACTCCTTCCCCGTCATCCCCCGGCTTGACCGGGGGACCCAAGCCACGTCGGCCGTTCCGAACGTGGGGAGGCTTGTGGCCCCATGGAGGCCGCCGGAAAGTGGTGGGCGTCCCCACTTTTCACTTTTCCGCTTTTTCCAGTCTCTTAGGGGCGGCGTCCGCAGAACGAGTGTGCGCCGCCCTTTTCTCGCCCGGACTTTCCCGGCCGTCGATGCGCTGATAGCGGCGACCGCTCTGCGCCAAGAGCGGTCATTGGTTCGCTGCCGATAAGGAGACGTTCCTTAGGATGAACGCGCCGTCGATGGAGACGGGCACCCTACAGCATAATCACGGGCCAGATTGGAAGACCTTTTCGTTCGCATCGCCGAGACAATGGCCGAGGCGACTCCCCAGCTCAGTAGCAGAGCTTGTAGCCGATCCTGAGTCAGGTAGGGCGCACAACTGCCGCCGTAGGCCTCCTCGATCTGCGGCCAGTTGGCTTTCATCAGCCTTAGAAGATATTCCTCCTGACCGGGTGGATCGGAACGGAGCGCGAAGACGCAATCGGTCAGGATCTCCGCGTCCAGCTGCGCCATGTTCGGCACCTTGCTGTCGTACCAGTTGAGAAAATCTACGACCTGCCCACACATGACGAGATTCAGATAGTGGGCGTAAAGCCTTCGCCAGGCAGCGTCCGGGAGCTCTTCGCCTTTGAAGGCGGTAACGCGGTTGGTGTTAATTCGGGAATAAAAACCATAGTACGGCCAGCTCGGAACGGAGGCGTCGTCGTAACCGCTCAGGGCATGTCGCCCCTCATATGATAGGCATTTCAAAACGGTGGTCTTGCCTGTGCCGCGGCCGCCTGAGAGCACGCATGGACGTGCGGTCTCGAGCTCCGGATAGTAGGCGGGCTTGGTGAAGAGTTCGAACAGATTGCTCAGCCATTCGGCGCGGTAGATGCCAAAAGAGTCCGAATAGGACGGTACGTCGCCGGGCGCTTCAATATCGGTCATCAAGTTCGCCTCACAAGCGGCGCCCAACCGTTCACTTGAGAGTAAAAGATCGGAAGGCTGGCGTCGGGAGTCGAATGTTCGAACGCGAGACCGAGCCCTAGCTTGTGAAAGCCTTCCCAATCCTGCTCGCCGCCGGCGTCTTCAATGTAACCGAGCTTTTCTGAATAAGTTTTCACGAGAGCTTGGATGTCGGCGAGCAGCGCGGGGGACGACCAGAGCGTGGAATGACCGCCGACCAGAGTGTGGGCGCGGGGAACAACATTGCCGCACACCACAGTGATCTCCGGCGCTTCTTCGGCGATCGACACCCTACAGCGGCGGATGGACCTCACCCCTGGCGCCATGCGAGCCAGAAGACGGATCGTCGAACACCCCTTCGGCACCATCAAAGCCTGGATGGGCCACACCCACTTCCAGATGAA
>Ga0182013_10002601_pt1 | contig 23515 bp, 17 predicted proteins | sample 612S2MmetaG_FD_120487 | JGI IMG/M metagenome (GOLD analysis project Ga0182013, IMG submission 120487) | Permafrost microbial communities from Stordalen Mire, Sweden - 612S2M metaG | ecosystem: Environmental > Terrestrial > Soil > Wetlands > Permafrost | place: Sweden: Stordalen | collected...
CGCGACGAGGTGATTAGCTACGTACAGGGGAAATACGGCAGCGACCGTGTGGCGCAGATTATTACGTTCGGCACCTTGCAAGCCCGCGGCGTGTTGCGCGACGTCGGCCGCGTGCTGCAAATGCCCTACGGCCAAGTCGACAAATTGTGCAAGCTCGTGCCGCAGAACCCAGCCAATCCGATCTCGCTCAAACGCGCGATTGAGGACGAGCCGCGCCTGCAAGCCGAACGCGACCGCGATCCGGTCACCCGACGCGCCTTCGACATCGCGCAAAAGCTCGAAGGCCTGCATCGCCACGCCTCGACGCATGCGGCTGGCATCGTCATCGGCGAGCGGCCGTTGAACGAATTGGTGCCGCTTTATCGCGATCCCAAGTCGAACATGCCGGTCACCCAGTTCAACATGAAATGGGTCGAGCCGGCGGGCCTCGTGAAATTCGACTTTCTCGGGCTAAAGACGCTCACGGTGCTCGATCGCGCGGTGCGGCTGGTGCGCCGGCGCGGCATTGAAATCGATTTGCTGCGGATTCCGCTCGACGACGCCAAGACCTTCGAGATGCTGGCGCGCGGCGAGACGGTGGGCGTGTTCCAGGTGGAAAGCCAGGGCATGCGCCGGGCGCTGATCGACATGCGCGCCGACCGCTTCGAAGATCTTATCGTGCTGGTGGCGCTTTATCGTCCGGGCCCGATGGCGAACATTCCGACCTATTGCTCGCGCAAGGCGGGGCAAGAACAGATCGAATATCTGCATCCGAAGCTGCAGCCTATACTGGCGCCGACTTACGGCATCATCACCTATCAGGAGCAGGTGCAACAGATCGCGCGCGATCTCGCCGGGTACACGCTCGGCCAAGCCGACATCCTGCGCCGCGCCATGGGCAAGAAAGACCGCAAGGAGATGGCGTCGCAACGCGACATCTTCATCTCCGGCGCCGTCGAGCGCGGTATCGGGCGTGCGGATGCCGAGGCGATCTTCGACACCTGCGCCAAGTTTGCCGAATACGGCTTCAACAAATCGCATTCGGCGCCGTATGCGCTGCTTACCTATCAGACGGCCTATATGAAGGCCAATTACCCGGTCGAGTTTCTGGCGGCGTCGATGACGCTCGATATGGGCAATACCGACAAGCTTGCCGAATTCCGCGCCGAGGCCGAGCGGCTCGGCATCAAAGTCGAGCCGCCCTCGATCAATCGTTCGGGTGTCGAATTCGATGTCGAAGCCAACACGATTTATTATGCGCTGGCCGCGCTGCGCGGCGTCGGCCGCCAGGCGGTCGACACTCTCATCACGGCGCGCGGCGAACGGCCGTTCGCCGACCTCGCCGATTTCGGCCGCCGCATCAATCCGCGCGCCGTTAACAAGCGGGTACTGGAAAGCTTAGCTGCTGCTGGCGCGTTCGATATCATCGAGCCGAACCGGGCCGGCGCCTATGCTGCCACTGATGCATTGCTCGCCACAGCGTTGCGCACCCAGGACGATGCCGTGCGCGGCCAGTCGGAGCTGTTCTCCGGTGCGGCGTCGCCGGCGCCGATCCTCGTGCCCGCGCTCGAACCGTGGCTGCCGGCCGAGCGGCTGCAGCGCGAATACGAGGCGGTCGGCTTTTTCCTCTCCGGTCATCCGCTCGACGACTATGCCGCGGCGCTCAAGCGGCTGCGGGTGCAGTCCTGGGCCGAATTTGCGCGCGCGGTCAAAAGCGGCGCCGGCGCCGGCCGCGTGGCCGGAACCGTGATCGCGCGCACCGAGCGCCGCACCAAGAACGGCAGCAAAATGGGCATCATCGGCCTATCCGACCCGAGCGGGCATTACGAGGCGGTGCTGTTCGCCGAGGGGTTGGCGCAATATCGCGATCTGTTGGAGCCTGGCACGGCGGTGCTGTTGTTTCTCACCGCCGAGGTTCAGGCCGACGAGGTGCGCGCGCGCATCCAATCGGTCGAGCCGCTCGACGAGGCCGCGGCGCGGATGCAGCGGGGCTTGCGCGTCTTCCTGCGCGACGAAGTGCCGATCGCCGGGGTGGCGCGCCGGCTCGAACCGATGCAAAACGGCGCGCGCAATGGTGCGGAAGGCGGCGAAGGCGAAGTCTCCATGGTGCTGATGCTGCAAAACGGCAGCGAGGTCGAAGTCAAGCTACCGGGCCGGTTCAAGGTCTCGCCGCAGATCGCGGGCGCCATCAAGGCGGTCGCCGGCGTCGTCTCGGTGGAGGCGCTTTAGGCGGCGCAGGCCTTTCGCTTCGCGAGTCTCGCGCTTACATCCCCTCTCGCCATCGAGCGTGCCGCGCGATAAAGAACGGCCGCGTCATCTCCCAACCACGCATAAGCGTTCGCGGAACCCGATATGCTTCGGATTGAAAATCTCGTTTTCGATGCGTGGGGTCGCCGCTTTTTCGATTCGGCGAGCGTAACGATCCCGAGCGGCGCTAAAGTAGGCTTGGTGGGCCGCAACGGCATTGGAAAATCCACGCTGTTCAAGCTCATTGTCGGCGAGCTGGCGCCGCAAGGCGGTGAAATTCTCCTGCCCAAAGCCGCCCGGATCGGCTCGGTGGATCAGGAGCATCCGGCGACACCCGATACGCTGTTGGATACGATTTTGGCGGCCGACGTGCAGCGCGACGCACTCAATGCCCAATTGGAGACCGCGGAACCAGAGGATCTCGCCGAAATCTATCAGCGTCTCAACGCAATCGATGCCGATCGCGCGCCCGCCCGCGCCGCGGAGATTCTCTCTGGACTGGGTTTCTCCAATGACGATCTTAATCGCCCGATGGCGGAATTCTCAGGCGGCTGGCGCATGCGGGTGGCGCTCGCGGCGGCTTTGTTCGCCGAGCCCGACCTCTTGCTGCTCGACGAGCCGACCAATTATCTCGATCTCGAAGGCGCGCTATGGCTCGAAGCGCGGTTGAAGAAATATCCGAATACCGCCGTGATCGTCAGCCACGACCGCGAACTATTGAACAACTCAGTCGATGCCATTCTGCATCTGAGCGAAGGCAAGCTAGAACTTTATACCGGCGGCTATAACGACTTCGAGACGCGCCGGGCCGAGAAGAGTCGGCTGCAGGCGGCTACCAAGGCCAAGCAGGACGCCGAGCGCGCCCACCTGCAAAAATTTATCGATCGCTTTCGCGCGAAAGCCAGCAAGGCCACGCAAGCGCAGTCGCGCATCAAACGACTGGCGAAGCTTGAACCGATCGCCGAAGTGGTCGAGGAGCGCGTCGCGCCGTTCACCATCCCGTCGCCGGCCCGTCCGCTGGCGCCGCCGCTACTCCAGCTCGAAAACGCGGCCGTCGGCTACAACGGCGCGCCGGTGCTGCGACAACTCAATCTGCGTTTGGATGTCGACGATCGGATCGGGCTCCTGGGCGTCAATGGCGCAGGCAAATCGACGTTCGCCAAAATGGTCGCCGGCGCGCTGCCGCTGCAATCCGGGGAGATGAAGCGGGAAGGTCGCATCCGCGTCGGCTGGTTTCATCAGCATCAGATCGAAGCGCTCGACGCGACCGATACGCCATTGGAAATCATGCGGCGCGAACGGCCGGACGACAGTGAGTCGTCGCGGCGCTCGCGGCTCGCCCAATTCGGACTGTCGTTCGACAAGCAGGAAACCACCATCGCCAATCTGTCCGGCGGCGAGCGGGCGCGGCTATTGCTCAACCTCGTCGCGATGCCGGGACCGCATCTTCTCATTCTCGACGAGCCGACCAATCACCTCGACATCGACAGCCGCCGCGCGCTGCTCGATGCGCTCAACGACTACGAGGGGGCGGTCATTCTCATCACCCACGATCGGTCGCTCATCGAGCTCGTCGCCGACCGACTGTGGCTGACCGCCGACGGCCATATCAGGCCATTCGCCGGGGATATGGACGATTACGCGCGATTCGTTCTCGATCGGGCGCGGGCGGGAGCGAAGGCGCCTTCGCAGACCATCGATCCAGCTGCTCACGGCCGCCCGCCCCACACCGGTAAAAATGCCGGCAAAGCCAGCGCCGACGTGGTTGACGCCAAAGACTTCCTGACGGCGGAGCAGCAGGCCGCCGCGGACGCCCGTTATGCCGCCCGCAAAGCTGCGAAGAAGAAACGCCGCCGCGGCTACTGAACCCGCTGTTCGTCGGGTCCCAGGCGCCGGCCGTGAGGCTGCAAGGTTCCCGGTTGCGTTACCTAGGCTTTTCCCTATATAAGGCGGCCAATCTCACACGCGGACCATGGCTCACGAGCCGTCCGGTGTCCGGCCATAAGGCTGGGCTCTCGGTCCGCGGCGGATCAACCGGAGAATGACATGGCGCTGCCCGACTTCAGCATGCGTCAGCTTTTGGAAGCTGGCGTTCATTTCGGCCATCAGGCCCACCGTTGGAATCCGAAGATGGCCGAGTACATCTTCGGCACTCGGAACAACATCCACATCGTCGATCTGACGCAATCGGTACCGATGCTGCATCGCGCCTTGCAAGCGGTCAGCGATACCGTGGCGCAGGGCGGACGCATCCTGTTCGTCGGCACCAAGCGCCAAGCGCAGGATGGCATCGCCGAAGCCGCCAAGCGCTCGGCGCAGTATTACGTCAATTCGCGCTGGCTCGGTGGCACACTGACCAACTGGAAGACGGTTTCCAACTCGATCAAGCGGTTGCGTACGCTCGAGGAGATGCTCTCCTCGAACGAGGCGCAGGGCTATACCAAGAAAGAACGGCTGACGCTGCAGCGCGAGCGCGACAAGCTCGACCGTTCGCTCGGCGGCATCAAGGACATGGGCGGCCTTCCCGACCTGATCTTTGTGATCGACACCAACAAGGAAGACATCGCGATCAAGGAAGCGCGCCGCCTCAACATTCCGGTCGCTGCCATCGTCGACACCAATTGCGATCCGGACGGCATTACTTATGTCGTGCCTGGCAACGACGATGCCAGCCGCGCCATCACGCTATACTGCGATCTCGTCGCCAAGGCCGCGATCGATGGTATTTCGCGGGCGCAGGGTTCGCGTGGTATCGATGTCGGTGCACAGGCCGAGCCTCTGGTCGAGGAAGTGCCGCCGGAGAGCAACCCGCTCGGCTTCGAGCCGTTGTCGGGGCCGCGTGGCGTTGCCGACGATCTCAAGAAGCTTTCGGCCGTGTCGCCGACCATCGAAAAGAAGCTCAACGATCTCGGAATTTTCCACTTCCAGCAGATCGCTGAACTGTCTCCTGCCGCCGCGCATAATGTCGGCGAGGAGGTTGGACTACCGGGCCGCGTCGAAGGTTGGATCGCCAAAGCCAAAGAATTGACGGCCGAGGAAGTGTAATCTCGTCATTCTGGGGCACGGGCGCAGCCCGCGGATCCGGAATTAATACCGCGGTACGGGAAGACTTCCCACGATCTGCGTCGCCGTCCGGGTCACGAACATGGATTCCGGACGCCATGCTTCGTGCAGCCCCGGAATGACGATGGAATAAGGACTGATAAAATGACCACGAATGTCAGCGCATCCATGGTAAAGGAGCTTCGCGATCAGACCGGCGCGGGCATGATGGATTGCAAGGCCGCCCTCAGTGAGACCGGCGGTAATCTCGATGCCGCGGTCGATTGGCTGCGCAAAAAGGGGCTTTCCAAGGCGGCCAAGAAGGCCGGCCGCGTCGCCGCCGAGGGCCTGATCGGCGTCGCGATCTCGGCCGGCAAGGGCATCCTGGTCGAAGTCAATTCCGAGACCGATTTCGTCGCGCGCAACGACCTGTTCCAGGGCCTGGTGAAGATGATCGCGGATGCGGCGCTCGACGCCGGTTCCGACGTCAACAAAATCCTCGCCGCTCGCGTCGGCGCCATCAACATCGCCGAGGCCATTGCCGACACCATCGCCAAGGTCGGCGAGAACATGACGCTGCGCCGCGCCGCCGAGCTTTCGGTCGGCAAAGGCGCGATTGGCAGCTACGTGCATAGTTCCGTAACTGACGGGCTCGGCCGCATCGGCGTGATTGTTACGCTCGAATCCGCCGGCGACTTCGACGAGCTTAAAGCGTTTGGGCGTCTGATCGCGATGCATGTCTCCTTCGCCAATCCACAAGCGATAGATCCGACCGGCCTCGACCCGGCGACGATCGAACGCGAGAAGGGTGTGCTCGCGGCCAAGGCCCAGGGCAAGCCCGCCAATGTCGTCGAAAAGATCGTCGAGTCCGGGCTGAAGTCCTACTACAAGGAGGTTTGCCTCCTCGATCAGGCCTTCATTTTCGACGAGAAGAGCAAGAAAAGTGTCGCCGAAGCCGTCAAAGAGGCGGAGGGCAAAGTGGGCGCTCCGATCAAGATCGGCGGTTTCGTCCGCTTCGCACTAGGCGAAGGTATCGACCGGCCCAGTGGCGATTTCGGCGGCGAGGTCGCAGCCCTTGCCGGTACGCATTGAGGATATTGCGCGCTGGGGCCTGTTGGGTTTCGGACGCAAATGCGATAGCCCTTTTGTGCGATTCCAGTCGGGGCGATTTCGTTGGGGCTATTCAACGGCGAGGGGCGAGACATCGCGATGGCGAAACCGAAATATCGGCGGGTGATCGTCAAGCTCTCCGGTGAAGCCTTAAGCGGCCCTGAAAAGTTCGGTATTCATCAGCAGACGATCGATCGTTTCGCCGCCGATCTCGTCGCCGCCCACAGCCTCGGCATCGCGCTCGGCGTCGTCGTCGGCGGCGGCAATGTGCTTCGCGGCGCACAGATCGCGGAGAATGGCCTATCACGGCCGACCGCGGATGCCATGGGCATGTTGGCGACGGTGATGAACGCGCTGGTGATGGAAACAGCAATCGAGCGGGCCGGCTCCAGCGCCCGCACTATGTCGGCGCTCACCATGCCGCAAGTCTGCGAGACTTATGAGCGCGCGCGTGCGCTGCGCCATCTGGAGGATGGCCGCATCATCGTCTTCGCCGGCGGCACCGGCAATCCGTATTTCACCACCGACACGACCGCGGTACTGCGTGCCGCCGAGATGGAATGTGACGTGGTCATGAAGGCAACCGATGTCGATGGGGTTTATACGGCCGATCCCAAACGGGACCCGAAAGCCACGCGATTCTCGCATCTCGACCATCAGGAGGCGCTGGATCGCCGCCTGAAAATCATGGATGCGACGGCGTTCGCGCTTGCCCAGGAAAACCGTATGCCTATCATCGTGTTTTCGATCCGGGAGCAGGGCGCGATCAAGAACGTCCTGTGCGGCAAAGGGCACTTCACCACCATAGGCTAGCGGTCGCGTAGCGGCCGATGCAAGCGCCGGGTGGTGAAACCGAGCGGGAAGGGTGCCACGGAGGTTAGCATGGCAACGACGACTTTTGACATGAACGACCTCAAGCGCCGCATGCAGGGCGCTATCGCGTCGCTCAAGCAGGAGCTTTCAGGCTTGCGCACCGGGCGGGCATCGACGGCCTTGCTCGAACACGTCCAGGTGGAGGCCTATGGCAACCACATGCCGCTCAATCAGCTGGCCACGATCGGCGTTCCGGAGCCGCGCCTGCTCCACGTCCAGGTGTGGGACCGCTCGATGGTCCACGCGGTGGAAAAGGCGATTTCGAGCGCCAATCTGGGATTGACCCCCTCCACCGAGGGCCAGGTCCTGAAGCTACGCATTCCGGAGCTCAATGAGGAACGCCGGCGCGAGATCGTCAAGGTGGCGCATAAATATGCCGAAGCCGCGCGTGTGGCGGTCCGTCACGTCCGCCGCGACGGCCTCGACCTTCTCAAAAGGCTCGAGAAGGATCACAAGATCAGTGAGGACGATCACAACCGCCAAGCCGGCGAAGTGCAGAAGGTAACCGACTCGACAATCGCCGAAGTCGAAAAGCTATTGGCTGGCAAGGAAAAGGAGATCATGACCGTTTGAGCGACGCGGCAAGTTCGATCAGCAAGGTGACGCAGCCCATGCAGGCGACGCGCGACGGCTTTGAGATGCCACGACACGTCGCCATTATCATGGACGGCAATGGACGCTGGGCCGCAGCCCGCGGCCTGCCGCGGGTGGAGGGCCACCGGCGCGGGGTCGAGGCCTTGCGCAAGACCGTGCGCGCGGCAAGTGATCTCGGCATCGCTGTCTTGACCATTTTCTCCTTTAGCTCCGAGAACTGGTCGCGCCCGCAATCGGAGATTCGCGATCTCTTGGCGCTGTTGCGCCGCTTCATCCGCAACGACCTTGCCGATCTGCACAAAAGCAATGTGCGCGTTCGTATTATCGGCGAGCGTGACGATCTCTCGGGCGATATCCGCAGCCTGCTAGAAGAAGCCGAAGACCTGACGCGCGGGAATGACGGTCTGGTGCTGGTGGTGGCTTTCAACTATGGCGCCCGGCAGGAGATCGCGCGTGCGGCGCGCCGGCTCGCCATCGAAGTCGCCGCAGGCCGCTTGTCTGCCGAGGCCATCACGCCGGAGCTTCTAGCGCGCCAGCTCGACCTTCCTGATCTGCCCGATCCCGACGTGATCATTCGCACCAGCGGCGAGCAGCGACTCTCCAATTTTCTGCTCTGGCAGGCCGCCTATAGCGAGCTCGTCTTCGTTCCCATCAATTGGCCGGATTTCGATCGCGCCACGCTTGAAAGCGCCATTGCGGAGTACCGCCGGCGCGAACGCCGATTTGGCGGATTGATCGCGCAAACTGGATCGTGATCAAACCCAACCAGCACGACTCAAGCGCTGACGGAAGTGTCGCGGCGGACTTCGGCGTCGCGCACAACCTGAAGCGACGCGTCGCCTCGGCCGCCGTGCTGGTGCCGCTCGCTCTTGTCGTCACTTATATCGGCGGCTGGCTGTTTCTCCTGGCGTGCGCGATCGCGGCCGGCGCTATTCTGTGGGAATGGACGTCGGTTGTCGTCGGTCGCGCCGATCTGCGGATCTTAGCGCCCGGATTGGCCGCATTGTTTGCGGCCACGGCTCTTGCCGGGGAAGGCGAAGCTGCTGTTGCAATGGCAGCGGTCGCTGTCGGGGCGGGGCTTGTTGCCGCCGCGGTAGCAATCCGGCCGCACCGCAGCTCGGCCTACGATTCCGTGGTTTGGGGAGCGGGCGGCGTCATCTATGCGGGAATAGCATTGCTCAGTCCCGCCTTGCTACGGAACGATCCCGAGCTGGGCCTGACGGCGCTGCTGTTTCTTTTCGCAACGGTCTGGGCGACGGACATTTGTGCCTATTTTGTCGGCCGTGCTGCAGGCGGTCCGTTGCTATGGCCGCGTTTGAGCCCGAAAAAAACCTGGGCGGGCGCCGTAGGCGGCCTGGCCGGGGGGGTTGCCGCCGGCGCCACGGTCGCTTATGCGAGCGGTGGAACCAATCCGGCGGTGGCGGGCGTTCTGGCGGTGATACTTTCGATTGTTGCCCAAGGCGGGGACCTGTTCGAGTCCGCGATCAAACGTCGCTTCGGTGTCAAAGACGCGAGCAGCCTCATTCCGGGCCATGGCGGTGTGATGGATCGTCTCGACGGCTTCCTTTTCGCCGCGTTGGTCGCCGTTGTGATCGGGATAATACGCCAGGGCTCGGCCGCGGCCGCTCAGGGCTTGTTGATATGGTAGGACCGGTTGCCCGATGAAGCAGAAGCGGCCATTGACCAAAATCGAATTGGCGTCTGTGCCACGCACAGTGACGCTGCTCGGTGCCACCGGCTCGATCGGTTCGAGCACGGCCGATCTGTTGCGGCGCAATCGCTCGGGCTATCGCATCGAGGCCGTGACCGCCCATCGCGATGCCCGCGCGCTGGCCCGGCTTGCCCGCGACCTCAGCGCCCGTTTCGCTGCGGTGGCTGATCCGTCCGCCTATAGTGAATTGAAGGCCGAGCTTGCCGGCTCGGGCATAGAAGCCGCAGGCGGACCGGCATCCGTCGTCGAAGCGGCCCAACGGCCGGCCGAATGGGTCATGGCGGCGATCACGGGTGCTGCCAGCCTCGCGCCGACGCTTGCCGCGGCTGAACGGGGGGCTACGGTCGCTCTCGCCAATAAGGAATGCCTCGTCTGCGCCGGCGCGCTGTTCATGCGTCGGGCGGCGGCCAAAGGCGCCACCGTTTTGCCAGTCGATTCCGAGCATAATGCGATTTTTCAGGCGCTGAGCGCAGGCCGGCGCGAGGACGTGGCGCGGGTCGTGCTAACCGCTTCCGGGGGGCCGTTTCGCACTTGGCCGCTCGAAGCGATCCGCAAAGTCACGGTGGAGCAGGCGCTCAATCACCCGACCTGGTCCATGGGTCCCAAGGTGACCATCGATTCAGCAACGCTCATGAATAAAGGCCTCGAGCTCATCGAGGCCCGTTTCCTGTTCGCATTGACGCCTGACGAACTCGACGTCGTCGTCCATCCTCAATCCATCATCCACGGCCTGGTGGAATTCCGGGACGGTTCGGTGATTGCGCAGCTGGGATCGCCGGATATGCGAATTCCGATTTCGCATTGCCTGGCGTGGCCGGTGCGGATGGACACGCCGGCGCCACGGCTCGATTTGGCCCGGGTTTCGACACTAACCTTCGAGGAGCCCGATCTGGTGCGTTTCCCGGCATTGGCAATCGCCCGGCGCGCGCTGGCAGCCGGCGGGGCGGCGCCAACCATCCTCAACGCGGCCAACGAGGTGGCGGTGCGTGAATTCGTCGCCCAACGGCTGGCATTTTGCGGAATTGCAGCCCTGGTTGAAGCCACTCTCGATGCGATGGAGCGGCGCGGCGAGACCTCCGAGCCGCAATCGGTCGAGGAGGCGCTCGCCATTGACCATAATACAAGAAGGTTAGCCGCTGACCTCCTGCCCGAAATTGCCGCAATGACATCCTAGCGTTAAGGAATTGGGGCGGGACTCACCGGGGGCGTCAGGACATTGCCATGGGGTCGTATTTGCTGTCGCATTTACATGCGCTGGGGGGAGGGGTTGTCGCCTATATCATCCCTTTTCTCTTCGTTCTCAGCCTCGTGGTGTTCTTTCACGAGTTCGGTCATTTCATCATCGCGCGACTGTGCGGCGTGCGGATTCTGGTATTTTCTCTCGGATTCGGCCCCGAACTGGTCGGCTTTAACGATCGCCACGGCACCCGTTGGAAAATCTCAGCCGTCCCCTTGGGCGGCTACGTAAAATTCTTCGGCGACGAAAACGCCAGCAGTGTTCCGGACGCGCCGGGCCTTGAGGCCATGGCCCCGGCCGACCGGGCACAAAGCTTCCATTTTCAGCCGGTGCGCAAGCGTGCGGCCATCGTGGTGGCCGGGCCGATGGCCAATTTCATTCTGGCTATCGTGATTTTTTCGGCGATTTTCATGGTCTACGGCAAGCAGTCGATGAGCGCGCGCGTGGATTCGGTCCAGCCGGATAGCGCCGCCGCTGCTGCCGGATTTCAACCTGGCGACCTGGTCGTCGCGATTGGTGGTCAGGCCATCGGCGATTTCGAGCAGATGCAGCGTATCGTCAGCGAAAGCGCCGGCGACAAGCTCGATATCAAGATCGACCGCAAAGGCACCATTCTCGAGCTGACCGCGAGTCCGGCTCTCAAAGAGGTCAAAGACAATTTCGGCAACGTTCATCGCATCGGAATTCTTGGCATCAGCCGATCGATGGCGGCAGAGGACTTGAAGTTTCAGCCGGTCGCACCGCCGCAAGCGGTATGGATGGGGGTGCAGGAAACCTGGTTCGTGGTCGACCGGACGCTCACCTATATCGGCGGCGTCGTTATCGGCCGCGAGGCCGCCGACCAGCTCGGCGGACCGATCCGGATCGCCCAGATATCAGGACAGGTCGCAACCATCGGATTTGTCGCGCTGATCCATCTTGCCGCTGTGCTGTCGGTCTCGATCGGCCTGCTTAACCTTTTTCCGATCCCGTTATTGGATGGCGGTCACCTTTTGTTCTATTCGATCGAGGCCCTGCGGGGTCGACCGCTCTCTGAACGGGCGCAGGAAGTCGGTTTTCGCATTGGTCTCGCGATCGTCGTGATGTTGATGATATTTGCAACTTTCAATGACATCGTCCATTTGACGACGTCCTAGGGGTCCGACAATGGTGCCGGAGTAGTGTGGCCATGGCAGTATGGGGATGGTAGAAGTGGCAGAATTATCAAGAGAATTTAAAATGTAAGGACGACGAATTGAGGGAGATTTGAGGTAACCCGCCACTGGGGGCGGCCACAAGGGTAATAAGGGCGCGTTGCGCATGAACATGTGTGTGCGGGTAAAACGAGGGCTTGTCGTGGCCGGCTTGCTCCTCGGGCTGAGTTTGCTTGGCTTGTGCGCCGGCGCGGCTGGCGCGGCGCCGGCCGATAATGGCGTGACCGCGACCTCCATCGTCGTTGAAGGCAATCGCCGTGTCGATGCCGATACCGTGCGGTCCTATTTCAAGCTCGCCCCGGGCGACCATCTCGATGCCGCCAAGATCGATGCCGGCCTGAAGGCGCTCTATGGAACCGGTCTGTTCCAGGATGTGCATATTTCGCAATCCGGCGGCAAAGTGATCGTCACAGTGGTGGAAGCCCCGGTCATCAATAAGATCGTCTTCGAGGGCAATCATCGTATGAAGGATGAGCAGCTCCAGGAGGAAATCCAATCCAAGGAGCGCGGTTCGCTGTCGCGGGCGAATGTGCAGGCGGACACCCAGCGCATCATCGAAATTTACCAGCGCAACGGACGCTTCGATGCCAAAGTCGTGCCGAAGATCATCGAGCGGCCGAACAATCGTGTGGATCTGGTTTTTGAAATTGACGAGGGCGAAAAGACCGGCATCAAGTCCATCGTCTTCGTCGGCAATAAATCTTATTCGGCGTACCGCCTCAAAGACGTGATCAAGACGGCGGAATCCAATTGGCTGAGCTTTTTGCAGACGACGGACGTCTACGATTCCGACCGAATCGAAGCCGACCGCGATTTGATTCGGCGGTTTTATCTGAAGCACGGCTTTGCCGATGTTCAAGTCGTGGCCGCGACCGGCGAATATGATCCCGCCAAGAAAGGTTTCATCGTCACCTTCACGATCGAGGAAGGGGCGCTGTACCACTTCGGCGCGGTCGACATTCAATCCAACGTTCGCGCCGTCGAGGCGCAGTCACTGCGTCCGTTTCTGCAGATGTCGTCGGGCCAAGTCTATAACGGAGAGTCCATCGAGAAGACGGTCGAGTCTGTCACGATCGAACTCGCCCGGCGCGGCTATCCGTTCGGCACGGTGCGACCCCGCGGCGATCGCAATCCGACCGCGCACACGGTCGGAGTCGTCTTGGTGGTTGACGAAGGCACGCGCGCCTATATCGAGCGCATCAACATCAAGGGCAATTACCGCACCCGTGATTATGTGATCCGCCGCGAATTCGATCTCAACGAGGGCGACCCGTACAACCGCGCGCTAGTCGATCGCGCCGAAAGAAGGCTCAAGAACCTCAATTATTTCAAGACGGTGAAAATCACCAACGAGCCAGGTTCGGCGCCCGACCGTGTGGTGATCAATGTCGATGTCGAAGAGCAATCGACCGGCGATTTTTCGATCATGGGCGGTTATTCGACGGCGAACGGTTGGATGGCGGAGGTTTCCGTTCAGGAGCGCAACCTTCTCGGCACCGGTCGGTTTGCGCGAGCTGCGGTCACCTATGGCGAATATATCCGGGGCATAACCCTCGATTACGCCGAGCCATATTTCCTCGATACCCGGTCCAGCATGGGCGTGGATTTGTTCGGCAAGCAAACCCTCCCGAACAGTTATTTGTCGTACGGCACGGAATCCTATGGCGGCTCACTCAAATGGGGTCTTCCGATCCGCGAAGACTTCGCCCTGCAATTGCGTTATTCGGCCTATGAGCAAAAAATCACGCTGCCGGCCTATCTGAACGATTGCAACAATATCAATCCGGATTTTGCCAGCACATTCCCGACGCCGGCCGCCGTTACTGCCTCGGGCGGGACTTGGCCTGGCTATGCCACTGCCGTTGCGAACGGTACCGCGTCCAATTGTTACTACTACGGCCAGGCATCGCTTCCCGTGCGCGTGGAGCTTGCCAACGGAGCCTATTTGACGTCCTCACTCGGCTACGGATTGACCTACAACACCCTCGACAACAACAAGAACCCGACCAACGGCGTGGTTGCCAATTTCGGTCAGGACTTCGCCGGGGTCGGCGGCAGTGTCGCTTATATGCGTTCGACCGCGGACTTCCGCGCCTACTACGAGGTCGTGTCCGACCTGGTCGGCGTTTTGCATCTCCAAGGCGGTGACATGATCGGTATGGAGGGCCAGGGGGTGCGCATGCTTGACGACTTCAAGATGGGGCCCAATCTGGTTCGCGGCTTTCAACCGGCCGGATTAGGGCCGCGCGACGTTACGCCGGGAACGACCAACGATAATATCGGCGGTACGAAGTACTGGGGCGCCAGTGTCGAATTCCAGTATCCGCTGTACTTCTTGCCCAAGGACTCTGGCTTCCGTGGCGCCATATTCGCCGATTCTGGATCGGTGTGGGGCTATAAAGGCGAAACTCAGTATGGGGCGACCGGTGAAATTAACGGCAGCATAGTGCCTGCTGCGCCCACCATGCCCTTCGTCTGCCAATGCGGGATGATATACGCCGACACCGACGCCGTGCGTGCGTCGATCGGCGCCAGCCTGATTTGGGCGTCGCCGTTCGGTCCGTTGCGTTTCGATTTCGCCTACCCGGTGCTCAAGCAGTATTACGACCGAACTCAATGGTTCCAGTTCGGCGGCGGGACGAAATTCTAATCGCGGCTTAAACTCTGTCACCACGGACGGGTCGATGCCCGATTTTATCGAATCAAGTAGTGCGTTGACGACCGGTGAGATCGCCGTCTTAACGCGCGCCAAGTTGCGCGAAGGCGATCCGCCGGACCGGCGCATCTGCAACATCGCCCCACTCGACAGCGCTGGGCCTGGCGATATCAGTTTTCTCGACACTTCAAAGTATCTCGACGCGTTGGTCGGCCTTCGTGCCGGCGCTTGCCTGATTGCGCCACGCTTCGCCGCCGCGGCCCCGCCCGGAGTGGTGGTGCTCGAGACACCACATCCCTATCCGGCGTTCGTCGCAGTGGCGCGCAAGTTGTTTCCCCAGGCGCTCCGCCCAACATCGCTGTTCGAAACGCGTGGGCGTGCCGAAACCGCGCAAGTGCATGCCACGGCGCGGTTGGAGGCCGGCGTGACTGTCGATCCGCTCGCGGTCATCGGTCCCCGCGCCGAAATCGGGGCGGGCACCTTGATCGGAGCCGGTGCGATGATCGGCCCAGACGTCCGGATCGGACGCGACTGCGTTATCGGGCCCGGCGCCACGGTCGTGTACGCCCTGATCGGCGATCGCGTGATCATTCATCCCGGCGCGCGCATCGGTCAGGACGGCTTCGGCTACCTGCCAAGCCCGCAAGGGCATCAGAAGATTCCGCAAACTCGGCGCGTCATCATTCAAGATGACGTTGAGATCGGCGCCAACACGACGATCGACCGCGGCGCGACCCGCGATACGGTCATCGGCGAGGGAACCAAGATCGACAATCTTGTCCAGATCGGACACAACGTCTCGATCGGACGGCATTGCCTGATCGTCTCTCAGGTCGGCATATCGGGTAGCGTAGTGGTGGGTGATTTTGTCATGTTGGGCGGACAAGTGGGCGTCGCGGACCATATCAATATCGGCGCCGGCGCCATGCTGGGTGCGCGGGCCGGTGTCATGTCCGAGGTCCCGTCCGGAGCACGCTGGGCCGGTTATCCGGCCGAACCTGTCGGCGATTGGAAACGGGGTGTCGCCACCATTCGTCGCCTGGTGCGGAGCGGCCGTAGGACCGGAGGGACGAGCAAATGAGCGGCGAGAAGATGGAGGCAGTCGATATCCGCGAAATCCTGCGGCTGTTGCCGCACCGCTACCCCTTCGTCATGATCGATCGCATCGTCGATATTCAGGGCGAGGATCACGGCATCGGCATCAAGAACGTCACGATGAATGAACCGCAATTTCAGGGGCACTTTCCGGACAATCCGGTCATGCCCGGCGTGCTCCTGATCGAAGGCATGGCGCAAACCGCGGGCGTGATGTGTCTGCGCCGCATGAGCGCAAATCCACAGCGTCGCGCCATGTATTTTCTCACCATCGATAAAGCCAAATTTCGCAAGCCGGCCGTGCCCGGCGATACCATCGAATATCACGTCAACAAGATCGCGCACCGCCGCAATATGTGGTGGTATCGTGCCGAGGCCAAGGTTGGCGATGTGCTCATCGCCGAGGCCGAAGTCGGCGCGGTCATCACCGAGGTTTAAATGGCGATCGACCCGACAGCGCGCGTCGCCGACGGCGCGCGCATTGGCGATGACGTGGAAATCGGACCCTATTGTCTCGTCGGGGGGCGGGTCACGCTCGAACGCGGCGTGCGCCTGATCTCCCATGTCAACGTGACCGGCGCGACGACGATCGGCGAAGGAACCGTCGTTTATCCGTTTTCTTCGCTCGGTACGCCGCCGCAATCGGTCCACTATCGCGGTGGTGCAACGCAGCTCGTGATCGGCGCGCGCTGTCAGCTGCGCGAAGGCGTCACGATGAATACCGGGACCGAGGACGGAGGCGGCCTCACCCGCGTCGGCGATCGCTGCTTTGCGATGGTAGGATCGCATGTCGGACACGATTGCCAGGTTGGGAACGATGTGACCTTCGCGAATAATGTGGTGCTCGGCGGCCATGTCAGCGTTGGCGATCACACGTTCCTCGGCGGGCATGTCGCGATCCATCAATTCGTGCGCATCGGGGAAGGTGTCATGATGGCGGGCATGTCGGCCGCCCGCGATGATATTATTCCGTTCGGATTTGCGCTCGGCCAGACTGGCGCGCTGGTGGGATTGAATGTCGTGGGATTGCGGCGGCGCGGCGCAACGCGTGCCGAGCTGCATCGGCTGCGCCGGGCCTATCGCTCATTGTTCTTCGTCGAGGGTCGCATCGCCGAGCGGATCGATGCAGTCGCGCGCGAATTCGCCGATGATCCGATGGTCGGCAAGATCGTCGCGTTTATTCGCGCGGGCGGCAAACGCCCGCTGATGCGACCGCGCGCCAAAGGCGGCGGTGACACGGCTGCCGACGCCGTAGCCGAATGAACCTGTACATGGACAAGGCTTGCAATGGATGAGCTTTGGCATGGATAAGCTTTGGTATGTCTGACCTGACCGGAAACGACCCGCTTGCGATCATCTGCGGCGGCGGCAGCTTTCCAGGCGCGGTCGCCGACGCTGTCGCGCGCCGCGGTCGCAGGCCGGTACTGTTCGGCATCCGGGGCTGGGCGGACGCCGCAGTGGTCGAGCGTTACGCACACCACTGGATCGCGATCGGGCAAGCCGGGCGTTTTTTTCGTCTGGCGCGCGCCGAGAACTGCCGCGAAGTGTTGTTCATCGGTACGGTATTGCGACCGCCGATTGCGCAACTGCGGCTGGATTGGCGCACGATCCTGTTGTTGCCGCGCGTGGTTGCGTTTTATCGCGGCGGCGATGACAAGCTGCTTTCCGGCGTTGCCGCAGTGGCGGAGAGCGGCGGGCTTGCCGTCGTCGGTGTCAAAGACGTGGCGCCGGAGATTTTCGTCCCCGAGGGCGTCCTTGGCCGCTATCGGCCGACCGAGCGCGATCAGACCGACATCGCGCGAGCGCGCGCGGTTATTGCCGCGCTCGGGCCGTATGATGTCGGGCAGGCTGTCATTGTCGCCAACAACAACGTGCTCACCGTCGAAGCCGCCGAAGGTACCGACAACATGCTGGCCCGGATCGCTGAGCTGCGCCGGCTCGGCCGCGTCACCGCGCCGCCGGGAACCGGTGTGCTGGTGAAGGCGCCCAAGCCCGGCCAGGATCGCCGCTTCGATCTGCCGTCAATTGGTCCGCGCACGATTGAGAACGTCGCCCGGGCCGGACTGGCTGGTCTTGCCGTCGTTGCCGGCAGTACCATGATTGCCGAAGCGGAGGCGACCGCGGCGGCGGCCGACCGCGAGAAGGTGTTCCTCGTCGGGGTGCGCGAGGAACCGGCACCATGACGCCGGCGCCGCAGGTCGCAACCCCGCAACCCCTTTCGATCTACATTATAGCCGCGGAAGAATCCGGCGACGCGCTCGGCGCTGCCTTGGCGCTTGCTCTGAGGCAACGCGAAGGCGATACGCTCAAACTCTCCGGCATTGGTGGACGGGCTATGGCGGGCGCCGGAATTGTCAGCGCCTTTGCGATCGATGAGCTTTCGATCATCGGCCTCACGGCCATCCCGCAAAAGCTGCCGGTTATTTTTCGTCGCATTCGGCAGGCCGCTCAGGCCGTCGTTACAACGCGTCCCGACGCTCTCGTTATTGTCGACAGCCCTGATTTCACGCACCGCGTGGCGCGGCGCGTACGCCGCTATGCACCCACGATCCAGATCCTTGATTATGTTTCGCCGTCGGTCTGGGCCTGGCGGCCCGGGCGTGCGCGCGCCATGCGCGGCTATGTCGATCGGGTGCTGGCGATCCTGCCGTTTGAGCCGGCGGTCCATGTCAAGCTCGGCGGTCCGCCTTGTACCTATGTCGGTCATCCGTTGGTGGATCGGATCGCCGAATTGCGGCCGGACGCCGAGGAGGCGCAGCGGCGGTGCGTCGATCCGCCGGTCGTGCTGGTGCTGCCGGGTAGCCGCTCGACCGAAATTCGCCGTCTCCTTGGCATATTCGGGGCCACGATCGGGCGGTTGGCGCGCCGCGTTGGTCCGATCGAGGTCGTGCTGCCGACCGTGCCGCATCTTGAACAGCGGGTCCGTGAGGCCATTGCGGGCTGGGCCGTGACCCCGCGTGTCGTGGTCGATCCCACCGAAAAATGGGCCTCGTTCCGGACCGCCCGCTTGGCTTTGGCGGCATCGGGCACGGTCACCCTCGAGCTCGCGCTTTCCGGCGTGCCCATGGTCGCAGCCTACCGGCTGCACCCCATCGAGGCGATCATTGCCCGGCTCATTCGGCTGCAATCACGGCTGCCAAGCGTCATTCTTGCCAATCTGGTGATCGGCGAAAACGTCGTTCCGGAGCTCCTGCAGGAGGATTGCACCCCGGAGCAACTCACCGAAGCCTTGATCCCGCTGTTCTCCGATACGCCGGAGCGGCTTCGGCAAATCGAGGCGTTCCGTCGTCTTGACGGTATCATGGCGATCGGAAGCGCCGTATCCGGCGCCCAGGCCGCGGCCGATATCGTTCTCGATCTCACCCGCCAGGGCCGCCGGTAGCCGATAAATCGGGGCTGCAACCGTGTTAACCCGCCCGCCCGCCGCGGCTCTACCATTGCTGCGAGCATCCTGCTAAGCCGCAGAACCCTTCCAACCACCAGCGTAACTGCAAAAGCACCCCTCCGTGAGCAAAACGAAAAGGACGGTCCGGAAGTCCCCGATCCGGGCCGCAATCACCGGGGTGTACGGTTACGTGCCGCCCGACCTGTTGACCAATGCCGCGCTCGCGGAAATGGTCGACACGAGTGACGAGTGGATCACGGAACGGACCGGCATCAAGGAACGGCATATCCTCAAAGGCAAGGGACTTGGCACCTCGCATATGGGCGCGCAGGCGGTGCGCGGACTGTTGGCCAAAACCGCAACGGCGCCGGGCGAGGTCGAACTTTTGATCTGCGCTACCACAACGCCGGATTTCGTCTTTCCCTCCAGCGCCAATCTCATCTGCGACATGTGCGGTATCCACGCGATCGGCAGCTTCGATGTCCAGGCCGCCTGCTCCGGATTCGTTTATGCGCTGACCATCGCCTCGCAATTCATCGAGACCGGAAAATTCCGCAAAATCGTGGTCGTCGGCGCCGACAAGATGTCGGCCATTATCGATTACACCGACCGCGCCACCTGCGTTCTGTTCGGCGACGGCGCCGGCGCGGTCCTGATCGAGCCGAGCAAGAAATTCGGCATCATCGATACGATTATCCGTTCCGACGGCGCCGGCATGCCGCATCTGCATCAAAAGGCCGGCGGCAGCCGGATGCCGCCGACGGCTGAGACGGTGGCCAAGCGCTTGCATTACGTCCATCAGGAAGGTGCCTCGGTCTACAAATTTGCAGTCGCCCGGATGGCGGAAGTTGCCAACGAACTGATGAAGCGCAACCGGCTCTCGAGCGACATGGTCGATTGGCTGGTGCCGCACCAGGCCAACAGGCGCATCATCGAGGCGACCGCCGAGCGCATGAAGCTGCCGCTGGAGCGGGTGATGATCACGATCCAGAAATACGGCAACACCACCGCGGCGACGATTCCGCTGTGTTTGTGGGATTACGAAAGCAGGCTCAAGTCCGGCGACCGGCTGATCCTGGCGGCCTTCGGCGGCGGCTTTACCTGGGGCGGCGTCTATCTGACGTGGGCTTACAACGGGGCTTCCGATCCACGCTGAGCGATCGCTGTGGAGCGGCAACGGCGTTATTTTCGCTTCGACATCGGCTGATAATCGCGCCGCGGCGAGCCGGTATAGAGCTGACGCGGACGGCCGAGTTTCTGGTGCGGATCCTCGATCATTTCCTTCCACTGCGCGATCCAGCCGACGGTGCGCGCGAGTGCGAACAGCACGGTGAACATGGTGGTCGGGAAGCCCATCGCGCGCAGCGTGATGCCGGAATAGAAGTCGACGTTGGGATAAAGCCGCTTCTCAATGAAATATTCGTCGTGCAGCGCGATGCGTTCGAGCTCCATGGCAACGTCGAGCAAGGGATCGTTGATGCCGAGCTCGCCCAACACCTCGTGGCAGGTCTTCTGCATGAGCTTGGCGCGCGGATCGTAGTTCTTATAGACGCGGTGGCCGAAGCCCATCAGGCGGAACGAATCCTTCGGATCCTTGGAGCGCTTGACGAATTCGGGAATACGGTCGACCGAACCGATTTCGCCGAGCATTTTCAGGGCGGCCTCGTTGGCGCCGCCGTGCGCCGGTCCCCACAGGCAGGCGATACCGGCGGCGATGCAGGCAAACGGATTGGCGCCGGTCGATCCCGCAAGCCGCACCGTGGAGGTCGAGGCGTTCTGCTCGTGGTCGGCGTGCAGGGTGAAAATGCGGTCCATGGCGCGCGCCAGCACCGGATTGACCTGGTAGTCCTCGGCCGGCACCGCGAAACACATGCGCAGGAAGTTCGAGGCGTAATCGAGCGAGTTTTTCGGATAGATGAACGGCTGACCGATGGTGTATTTATAGGCCATCGCGGCCAGCGTCGGCATTTTGGCGATCATGCGGATCGAAGCGACCATACGCTGGTTCGGATCCGTGATGTCGGTGGAGTCGTGATAGAACGCCGACAGCGCGCCGACGCAACCGACCATGACGGCCATGGGATGAGCGTCGCGCCGGAAGCCTTGAAAGAACCGGCTCATCTGCTCGTGGACCATGGTGTGATGGACCACGCGGTCGTCGAAATCCGCCTTCTGCTGGGTCGTCGGCAGTTCGCCGTAGAGCAGCAGGTAGCAGGTTTCGAGAAAATCGCCGTGCTCGGCTAAGTCGTCGATCGGGTAGCCGCGATAGAGCAGAACGCCTTGGTCACCGTCGATAAAGGTAATCTTGGACTCGCAACTGCCGGTCGACGTGAAGCCTGGGTCGTAGGTGAAAAGACCAGTCTCAGCGTAGAGCTTGCTGACGTCTATGACCTCGGGGCCAATCGTTCCATCGTAGATCGGAAATGAATAGCTCTTGCCGCCGAGATTCAACGTGCCGGTCTTGATGTTGGCGCCGGTTTTTGCGTCCATGATCGTACCCTCGATGTGTGTGACACCGGGCCGACAGGTCACGCGCTCGAACTGGCCAGCGCGGCCGGCACGGCGTATCGAACCCGCCAAATAAGGCGTAGCGCAACCTAGTGTGCACTGCAAGATAATTGCCGATAATGGAAGCTATGCGAATTGGTTTTGGCGTGTCAGCCGGCGTGGCGAGCATGCCGCTAGCGGGCCGTCTGGTCGGCAAGCCGCGCGAGGCTTTCCGATTTGCCGAGCACGGCGAGGACTTCGAAAATTCCGGGCGAGGTGGTTCGCCCCGTCAGTGCCGCACGCAAGGGTTGAGCCACGGCACCGAGCTTTGCGCCACGTCGCTCGGCGAAATTGCGCACGGCGTGCTCGGTGGTTTGCGGCGTCCACGGCTCGACGGCGGTAAGCTCGACCGACACGTCCGCCAACAGACCCTGCGCCTCCGCGGTCAGGAGCGCTTTGGCCTTGTCGTCCAGCGCGATGGGACGGTCGGACAGTAGAAAACTAGCGCTGTCAATAAGATCGATCAGGGTCTTTGCGCGTTCCTTCAAGCTCGGCATGGCCGTCAAAAGCTGGAGCCGCAACTGCGGCGTCAGCTTGGCAGCAAGTTCGGCGCCGCCGGCGAGATGCGGCAGGAGCTGATCGATCGCATCGAGCAAAGCCGAGTCGGCGGTCTGGCGGATGTAATGGCCGTTGAGACTTTCCAATTTGGCAAAGTCGAAGCGGGCCGGCGAGCGGCCGATCTGCGGCAGGTCGAATGCCGCGACCATCTCCTCGGTCGAAAAGATTTCCTGGTCGCCATGGCTCCAGCCGAGCCGTACCAGATAGTTGCGCAACGCCACCGGCAGGTAACCGAGTGCGCGATAGGCGTCGACGCCGAGCGCGCCGTGGCGTTTGGAAAGCTTCGAGCCGTCCGGGCCGTGGATCAGCGGAATATGCGCCATGACCGGCACCGCCCAGCCGAGCGCGTCATAGATCTGTTTTTGGCGAGCGGCGTTGGTGAGATGATCGTCGCCGCGGATGACGTGCGTCACCGCCATGTCGTGATCGTCGACCACGACGGCCAGCATATAAGTCGGCGTGCCGTCGGAGCGCAGCAGCACCAGATCGTCGAGGTTTTCGTTCTGCCAGACGACGCGGCCCTGGACCTGATCCTCAATCACCGTCTCGCCGGTCGCCGGCGCCTTCAGCCTGATGGCGGGCTTGACGCCGGGCGGCGCGTCGGCCGGATCGCGATCGCGCCAGCGGCCGTCATAGAGTTTCGCGCGGCCTTCGCGACGCGCCGCCTCGCGCATCTGCGTGAGTTCTTCCTGGCTCGCGTAGCAGCGATAGGCATGCCCGCTCGCCAAGAGCGTTTCGACGACCTCGCGGTGACGCGCGGCGCGGGAGAACTGATAGACCACCTCGCCATCCCAGGCGACGCCGAGCCACTTCAAGCCGTCGAGGATGGCGTCGATGGCGGCCTGCGTCGAACGCTCGCGGTCGGTGTCCTCGATTCGAAGGAGCATCTTGCCGCCGCGGCCGCGGGCATAAAGCCAGTTGAACAGCGCGGTTCGCGCCCCGCCGATATGGAGGAAGCCGGTGGGCGAGGGAGCGAAGCGGGTAACGACGGTCATGAGTGTCCGAATAATTGCGCTTGCGCCGTGTAGCATAGCCGGCAGCGAATGGAAGCAATGATGCGCGCCGGCGCGACTAACTCCCGCCCCGCGATAGCGGGGAGGGGGGACCGCACGAAGTGCGGTGGGAGGGGCGACTGACTCACGGCATCGTTGCCGTCGCAAGGAACTGAAAGCGTCACCGCCCGTCTCCCCTTGCATCGTCTCACTTCCCTGAAATCCCGCGCCCCCTCCACCATCCTTCGCGCTGCGCGCTACGGATGGTCCCCCTCCCTCGCTATCGCGAGGGCGGA
>Ga0182013_10002603_pt1 | contig 23507 bp, 21 predicted proteins | sample 612S2MmetaG_FD_120487 | JGI IMG/M metagenome (GOLD analysis project Ga0182013, IMG submission 120487) | Permafrost microbial communities from Stordalen Mire, Sweden - 612S2M metaG | ecosystem: Environmental > Terrestrial > Soil > Wetlands > Permafrost | place: Sweden: Stordalen | collected...
CCAACGGGCGACGATTAGGCCAGGTGTCGGGTCAGGAAGTCGAGCGACGGGGGCTCTTGCTCGAGGAAGAATGCCTCGGTGTGGCAACCACGTGCGACCACGACGGTCTCCCCCTCGGGCAGGACCTTGATGAACTCTCGAACACCCGACAAGAAGGGGTCATCCAGTCCTGACGCAATTCGAACAGGGATTCCTTCGAGTGCCGCGACGTGAGCGATGACGTCGCCGGCAGTGAAGGCCGCCGCCGACGGGAATGCGCCAGCGTTGGCCGCATTCGCCTGAGCGTACGAAGTCCAGATTGCTGGACTGATCGCCGCGACAGCGGCGATCAGCCCGGGATTGCGTTCGCAAATGGCAAGGGCGCCGTAAGCACCCATTGAAATCCCCATCATCGCAATCTTCTTGGGCAATCGTCCAAGACCACGCCGTTGACACATTGGAATAAGTTCATCGACCACCATCGACATGGGGTCATCACCGGGATGTGGATTCCAGTAGCCGTTCCCACCGTCGACGGTCACAATCGCCGCCGGTGGTAGATCCTTCCCATCGACCTTGAGGGCCACGGCTTGCGCTGGGGTCATGGCGAAGAGCGCGTGGTTGTGATCGCCTCCGTAGCCGTGGAGCATGACAATGAGAGGAAGCTCCTCGCCGAGTCTGGCGTGGGGCGGGTACGCAATCGTGTAGCCGACTGAACGCTTACGAGCCTTCGAATAGAAGCGACCCGAACTAGTTGGCCCGAGTGAACCAAAGGACAGAACTGGCGCCGCGAGAGAACAGGCCCCGTCCAGTTGGTCGAGAACATACTTTCCCGGCAGCACGTCATGCTCGACCAGTTCAAATCCCGCCACGCCGGCGACCACTAGTGCCCCGACGCCGCCAGCGACCCACGCCAAGAGCTGGCGTCGAGACACACTCTTTCTGTCGAAATCTTCTATGCCCAAGAGTATCCGTCCGTTTTGCCAAGGGACTCGCACATTCGGATTTCATCCGGTGCGAGCCAGGTGTCGGATTTCGCGCCGCTTCAGCGCGGGGTTACAACTGATGTCACTGCACTCTGCAATGGTGAACAATGACGAATCTTCGTGAGTGGGCAGGCAGTCAGCAAATACACCCCCAGACCGCGTGTCGGTGGTTTCGTGATGGTGTGTTGCCCGTCCCTGCCTCAAGGATGGGCAAGCTGATTCTCGTTGGATTGCTCGACCAACCTCATCGTTCAAGCGACGCTGTTGCCATTCATATGCGCGTCTCATCGAATGATCAGCGCAGTGACCTTGAATCAGGCCCTACTTGATCTTTGCTAGCGCCTTCACCACCAGGCCTCGAAACTGACTGACGCTGACTGAGGGAATATTTCCCTCCAGTATCCCGAGCACGACATTGCCCTTGCGAACGATCAAGTAGTCGTACTTCACCGTTATATGCACGCTCGTCAGGCTCATGGCATACGCCACGCTCGCGTTTCCGTAGTGCGAGAAGCTCATCGGGGCGACCGTTCCTGTCACCGGGTAACCCTTAAACGCTCCCTTGACGATCCGGCAACTCGCGATGGTGGCGGCAATCTTCTTGTACGCGGCGCTGGGGCTTGGGTACGTCGCCAACTTCTCATCGAACAATGGAAGGCCCCCGCTGCCCAGGTAGTAGACCTGCGCGTTGTGGATCTGTGTGACGCCCTTTGGCTCTAAGAGATTCGCGAGACACCCCACCCCCGAGTCGCCTGATGAGTTGGCAACCCTCCAACCCGCCGGCATTTGGCCAATAGTAAGGGCCTCTGACTGGAGCTTCGCCGCTGACGTGATCGCCGCGGATCCGACTTCTGCAGTCGACAAAATAAAAACCGCCGCCGCGAGCGCGGTGGACACCGCCATAAAGCGCCTCATTGGGTCTCCTTTACCTCCGGTAAAGTTCTATACCCTTCATGATTGACTTCATAAGTGATTTGATGGGTACTTAAGTCCCAACTTGCAGATGGATTCAGCGGAATCTGCGGGCGGTATCGCCATCGTCGCCGGCACGTTGAGCCAACTCGCCGCGACCTGGCGACCCGACGCCTTCAGTCCTCGAGTTGGCGGGCGAGGGACTGCACCGTCTCAATGAACTCGTCGATCATGTCAAAGACGACCTGCGCCGAGGTCTTCGTCTCGTTCATCGTGCCGACGATCTGTCCAACAAAATAGTTGGCCAGCTTCTCGGCGCCCGAACCCGGACGATACGCGGCCCGGTCGATACGCGCAATGGCCTCGGCGACGAGTATTGGTTGCAGCGGCATACCGAGGGGCTGGGGAGTCGTCGGGTCGTCCCATTCGTCGGTCCAGGCCGTGCGCAGTTGGCGGGCGGGCTTGCCGGTGCGCGAACGAGAACGAACCGTGTCGGACGACGTAGCGGCGAGAAACTTCTGCTTCACGACTGGATGCGTCTCCGCCTCTTCGGTCGTGAGCCACACCGAGCCGCACCACACGCCCTGGGCGCCGAGCGCCATCGCGGCAGCCATCTGGCGGCCACGTCCTATCCCGCCGGCGCCGAGCACGGGCACGGGCGCGACGGCGTCCACGATCTCAGGAATCAGCACCATGGAACCTATCTCTCCGGTGTGTCCACCCGCCTCGGCGCCCTGAGCGATGATGACGTCGACGCCGACGTTCACGTGACGCTGCGCGTGCTGGGCCTTTCCGGCGAGGGCACCGAGCAGACGGCCCTCTTGCTTCACGCGCTCGATCATGTGCGCCGGAGGAGGTCCGAGCGCGTTCACGACGAGCGACGGCCGGTGAGCCAGCGCGATCTCCAGCAGGGGGTCCGCTTGGCTCGCGGAGAACGGCGCAACGCTGCTCTCACCCCCACCTCGTCCCAGTGTCCCGCGGCCCGGCTCGTCTTTGGAAAGTGGCGGCACGTCGTAACGACGAAGGATGTCGTCAACGTAGGCAACGTGTTCGGCGGGGATGAGCTTACGAATGTCGTCGAGGGTGTAGCCGCCCGCGTCCGAGCCCGCGTACTTGGCCGGGACAATGAGATCAATGCCGTAGGGACGGCCATGGACCTCGGTCTCGATCCAGTCGAGATCGATCTCCAACTGCTCCGGGGAGTGGGCCACCGCGCCCAGCACGCCCATGCCCCCCGCCTTCGTGACGGCGGCGACGACGTCGCGACAGTGCGTGAACGCCAGAATCGGTACGTCGATGCCAAACAGTTCCGTGATAGCTGTCTTCATCGCGCCTCCAGTGTGGCCGCACCAACGTGTCCGGACCAAGGCTGACTATAGAACCGCGAGGCGGTGCCTCGAGACGCCAGACCAAGCCGCAGACCTCATTATCTCAACAGCAGTGCCAAAAAACCAGTGGCCCTGAAGCGCCACCGAGAACGCGTGCGGCCGTGTTGTTAATGGATCGTCGACGTGATGACCGCGTGCTCGGACGTGTCCAGCAGTTCAACCCACGTCTGACCGGGAGTGAGTCCGATCACGGCACCCGATGCGACCTTGTACACGATTGGTTTGCGCAGATTCCGGCGCGACCACGTTCCTCGCTGCACTCGCCCGCCGGTGAAGATCTCTACCGGTCCCGAACCCGTCAATTGGGCGTACGAGCCCAGCACACCCACACCACCCCGGTACAGGACGTTCATGACAATCACGTTCTTCGGCGAAAGCCGCACGGCGCCCGCCGTCACGTCCGGCACACCAAAGATCGAACGATCCCACGATCTCGTCTTCCCGTCCCATATATAGGACGTGGCGTAGCCCGCGGCGAAGCCCACGGTGAACGAATTCACCCGCGCGCCCCTCGCTGGCTCTCTCGAGGTGCGGTACGTGAAGAGCGCGGGCGGCGGCTTGGGGACCCCACCCTTGGTCATGAGCAGCGCGGCGTTGGCGAACAGGTTGTGGGGGGCGTACCGCTTGGAGTCGCGAAACATCGCGGCGCCACTGTTGGACTCATCAAAGAGCTTCACCGGAGCGGTCTCGATGCTCTGAATCGCGTACTGGGCTCCCCCGGAAAAGGTGAAGATCCCTCCAATGGGGTAGACGATCTCACGGTCCGTTCGACGCACCGACCGGACGGGTCCCACCATCGTCGGGAGCCGCGAGTTGAATATCGCGGCCAGCCGCGTGATACCGCCCTCGACGATCTCCTCGTAGATGACGTCGGCCTTGTCGATTCCGTACTGCGGCATCGCCTCGGACGTGTTGTCAATCTTGATCGTGAGCGCCGAGCGACGCTTTGTGATCCTCGTCGGGTCGGGCAGGCCGGTCAGCGGCGCGACCCATACCGGCTTCGCCGTCGTGGTCGTCACCGGCGTCGTCGTGGTTGTCGACGACGTGGATGTCGTGGTGGTGGTCGAGTCGCCGGACGCCCCCGAGACCCCCACCATGCCCGAGCCCACACCGATGACCATCAAGAAAGCAAGTAAACGTCGCATAGAGAGAAACTACTTGCTGGCAATCTCCCAGTTGAGCGGCGGTATCGGCTCGCGCGCTGGCCCGCACTTTGCGACCTCTGAACACGCTGGCGCCTGGGGCCAAGCCGCTTCCAACGCCTGAACCGCGTGGCGAGGGGGACTTTGGGATTATCATGTCTTTTACGGGCGCGCAAGGTGATCTCGTGTCCTACTTCACAGCTTCCGCTCCACACCCATCCTCGCTATGAACTCTTCCATCGATACCTCTTCTCTCGACTCCGCACCCAAGCGACGCCACCGGCGCGCTCCGATTACCGTGGCGTCGCTCGTGACGGCTGGCGTCGTGCTCTGCGCGGCGCTGTCGTTCACCCCCACCGTTACCGGGTCCGCCGCCACCGCGACGACAATCCCGGTCTTTCACGAAGCAGCGAACCGTGCCTACCCCATTGGCACGGCTGACAGTTCGGAGCCTTCGGGCGAGGCCCCTCCGGCTGCCGACGCAATGGCGGGCTACAGCCAGAGCTACATGAACGACTTCACCACCTCCTCACTACCCGCCGGCTGGGACGTGTTCACCGGACTGCCGGGCGGTGACCCGGGAGCCCATTTCGGCGGATCCCATATCGCCTTCGGTGCTGGCCTCTTGCGCCTCAACACCTACAAGGACCGGTCGTGGCACGACCGGTGGGTCACCGGTGGTCTGTGTCAGTGCGGGCTCACCCAGACTTTCGGTGCGTACTTCGTGCGATCTCGAGTGACCGGGCCGGGACCCAACGAAGCCGAGCTGCTCTGGCCGTCCGGTAGTTGGCCACCCGAGATTGATTTCAGCGAATCCGGTGGCGGAGTCGCGAGCATGTCGTCGTCCGTCCACTACGGCGCTTCGAACCACATTGATCAGCGGCTACTTCGCATCAAGCTGACCCAATGGCACACCTGGGGCGTGATCTGGACTCCCACCTTGATCACCTACACCGTCGACGGACAGGTGTGGGGATCGGTTTCGGTCGCCTCGGAGATACCTCGCAGTCCCATGACCCTTGACCTGGAGCAGCGAACCAAGTGTTCGTTGAACGAGCAGTGCCCCACGCACCCGGTGTCGATGCTGGTCGACTGGGTAGCGGAGTACACCCCCAACCCACCGGAGTCGACAACCGTCCCAGCGGCTTAACGCGCCGATCGCCCGCGAGGACGCGCCCGATCGCGCAGGGGTCGAGACCACATTTCGATATCGCGTGCGATGTTCTCGATTATTGCGCCCGGTACACCTGCTTCACTGGCGAAGCTTGCCCATCTAGTGACCGCGTCAATCACCTGATCGATGATCTCCGTCGCGCCAGGAACAGCAAAACGATCGCCCACTTGAAGAATGTCGGAACGCTCGATGTCGGTGGTGCGCCCATTGACCGCCATCAGGTGCTGGCGAGTCCACTGGCTGGTTGGAGCGTGTGCGTGCGTGACGTCGTAGGCCGGCGACAGTGTCCTTCGACCGCTCTTGGTGAGCAGAAAAGAAAAGTTCTTGGTGTGATCATCGCAGTTGGCGCTGGCGACATTGAAGACCATCCGGCGAAACGCCTCCGCGCGCGCCTCGGGACCCAGGGCCAGTTCATCAATCAGCAAGAACAACTGTCCGTAATCGTGCGCACCGATCTGGCGAAAGTCGAGTTGCGCCATGGCGCACAACGTTTGCGAATGCACCTTCTCACCATTGCCCAGGCGATCGAAACGGCGTGTCATGAAGTGCGCGCGCCCGCCCTCTTCGAGCAGACGGCACTGCGTCATCTCAATGCCCGCCGCCGTCGCCATGAGGTGATAGCCGTATTCGATTCGTCCGAACGAACCTGAAGAACCCAGGTCAAGATCGGCGCCGACACCGTCCAGTTTCAAGAGCCAGTGTTCAAAGCCGGGGTCGGCGGGCACCTGACCCGATCGCAGCTCGCCAGTCGCTGGGTTCAGCGCTACCACGGCCTTGGCCCTCGCCCCGCCCGCCGACGTGCCCACGGCAATGAGATGCGAGATCGCGTCCGTAATCCCGAGCTCTGAGAGCGTGTGACCGCTGAGCGCACTTCGGGCCGCTACCACCAGTTCCGAGAGTTCGATTGCCGTCGCTTTTCTGGTACGGGGACCTCGCATGGGATGGAACTCCAGGGCGCCCACTCCACGGGTACCCAGGTACGCGAGTCGGTCGAGCGCAGTGATGGTGCTCGCCGCGACGCCCTCGTTGGCCAAGTACGCGGTCGTGAGGGCGTTACCGAAGGCGTCGGGAAGGGAGTCCGCCACCATTGGCGGAAGGCGGTGATAGGTGTTCGGAGCCAATGTCGGAAAAACGAAACGCCGCGTCGATGCCGTGGTCGCCATGGTGGTGGGCGCCAACTCGGCGCCGGCGTCCGTCCACGAGCGCTCGTACTCGAACACGTAGAACCCCGACCGCTCGTCGAGCGCCAGAGCGCCAACCCGTGATCCCCAGCAACGCACCTCGACCACGTCAACGGGCCGGTACGCCATCAAAGGATCTCGCCCGCGTGGACACTCTTCGACGCCGCTCGCACCCGCATCTGCGGCGACCTCTTCTTGGCGCGCAGCATCTGAAGTGGAGAGACGCTCACGGGAGGAGCGAGAACCTCGAGCCAGTCGGTGCGCCCGAGGGCACGAATCACGGCCACTACCGTACTGAGCGACGAACCTTTGCCACGCTCCAGATTGGAGAGCGCGCCCACGGACACGTTCGCGAGCACCGCCAGTTGTCGCTGATCGAAGTTGCTCGCTATCCGAGTGGCCCGCACTTGTTCGCCCACGGACAGTTCCCACTCTTCGACCGTCTTATAACTCCGCTGTATTTGCATAATTCTCCTATTTAAGCGTAGATAAGAAGTTAATACGTAGAATAATCAATTTAATTATTATAGCAATGATAACGTAATATTCTATATTTTATGACACTTAAATCATTTAACACATAGCATTCTATAGATTACGCACAGCAACAATAACAATGTTCGCCCACCGGGCACAAACTAGGCCGGATCGATTTGCCACGGAGGACCGGTGACTCGCCCCGCACCCGTCTCGGGCCAGAGTGGTCCGATCACCAGTGCGCCACACTCATGCGAAGGAGGGCGTCAGAAGCGCGGCATGGATAAACCACGATGGTACGCCCACCCGACTCGACAACCCAGATGGCTTGAGCGACGTGCACTCGCCCACCGCCCGCGGCCCACTTCGGAAGTGCCAACGACACTTGCGCTACTCGGCGGTGAATCCGATCACCTGGGCGTCGAGAGCGACGTCGAACGACGCCACGCGCGTCGATCTGACATCGTCGACCAAGAAGCTCGCCGCTCGCTCAGTATGACAGCGGCCTAATTTTTCTCTCGAGCGTGACGCGTGATTCGTCGCTTCGCTTCACCGCGCGCCGGTGGCGAGCAGGAGCGTACAGGCATCCCCGTGGAGCAAACCGTCTGTGTCCTGGGGTCCCGAAACCTCAATTGGGCACCACGAGTAGCGTTGACCTCGTGCGCAGCCGTATCCGGAAAATCATTGCGTGGTCGAAAACCCACCAAGGGCGCAAGCTAATTCGCTTCACGTCGGTCTCTGTCGTTTCGACGATCGTCTCCGTCATCGTCATCTCGCTGGTCTACGGCCTCAAGATCATTCGAAGCGAAGTGGAGGCGACGCTCGTCGGGAACGTCATCGGGGCCATCCCTTCGTATGGATTGAACCGCAGGTGGACATGGGGCAAGACTGGACGAAGTCATGTCCGTAAAGAGATCCTGCCATTTTCCGTGATGGCCGCGTTGGGCATCGGCTTCTCCGTACTGGGCGCCTCCTTCGCGAAGCACCTCGTGCACACTCATCAGTGGAGTCATCTCATAAACACCGGCATCGTGGATGCCGCCAACCTCGCCAGTTTCGCAATCTTTTGGGTGCTCAAGCTGCTCGTCTTCAATCGAATTTTCCGGGTCGACGAGGAGTCGGAAATCGACACCCACTTGCGTCGCGAGGAAGTTCCACCCAATAGTTAGCCGCGGGACCCCGTGGACATTGGCACGGATAACAGCTCCGGTCACCCCTTCGCCGCTTCGCCAACGTTGTGGTGCATGAATGACGTCATCGGATTGTAAAGTCCGTGAGCGTTCAGCGACCACGACATGAGTTAGGTTTCGATCAATGCATGATTTCTGCCGCTAAAAATGTTCGAAACATCTCGTGGGCCACGGGTTACCCGCCGCTCGCCACGTGTTCACTTGGTGTTGATGACCGCGGCATTGATCGGTCTCGTGTTGACCGCGGGAAGTTCCGGCGCGGGCGCCGCCTCTACAACGACAACGGCTGGAGCAACGACGAATTCCTCAGCAAAGTCCAACTCGACGAGCACGAGCACGAGCACGACCACGACCACGACCACGCTGCCCCTCAAACTGCCCAAGAGTGGCGACTGCACGATATTGGTGATTGGCGACTCCCTCGGCACCGACCTGGGGGGTGGGCTTTATCACCAACTGGAAAAGTCGCCCAAGATCAAGCTTGAGTTGGAGGGAAAATCGGAGACGGGGCTGGCGAACGCCTGGTTCTACAACTGGCCCCGGCACCTCAAGAAGTTTCTCGCGCAGTATCACCCAAAGTTGACCATTCTGCTTTTGGGCGGCAACGATGAACAAGGCATGGAGGTGAACGGACACCCCGCCGCATTCAACACACTGGTCTGGCGCACGCAGTACAAGAAGAACGTGGCCACCATGATGAACGAAGCGACAGAAGCAGGAAGTGCCGTACTGTGGATCGGCATGCCCATCATGTATCCCAACGACTACCGCCAAGGCATGAAGGTCATCAACTCGATTTCTGCCAAAGTTGCCAAGACCAAACCGCACGTGACGTTTCTTTCCACGTGGAAATTTTTCGCGAATGCCAAAGGGCAGTTCCGATTCAGCGCCATGGTGAACGGCCAACAGCAGGTGATCCGGCAAGCCGACGGGATTCACCCCACTGCGGTGGGCCAGAACGTCCTCGCCACGTACGTCGTGGACGAGTTGCACCTGCTCTACAAGCTGCCCGTGAAGCCGGCGTATCCCGAGATCTTCACGAAGTAGTCACCGCGTCAGGCACGTAGCGCCGCCCGTCGGGTGAGCCAAGCGGTGACGTCGCCGGACGCAGCGCCAATGAGGTCTCGCAGGTACGCGGGTGGCTACAGGGTGGCGTAGAGAAAAGTGACGCTCCACGTCACCAGCAGGCACCCCACCAGCAGTAGCCCCGCGGCGTAGGGACGCTGATCCAGCCATTTGGACCGGCGGATCGGGTTCTCGAGAAAGTGGTACGAGATCACCGCGCAGAAGAAGGCGGCCAGCACCTGCAGTACGCGAGATAACGGTGCCATCGGCGACGTCGCATACTGCTGGGGCAACATGAGCCAGAGATAGTGCCACAGATAGAACGAATACGAGACGTTGCCGACGTACTGCACCGGTCGCCAGGACAACCACGTCGCCGGACCACCGACCGCAGAGGCCTGTCCCGTCCACAGCAGTAACGCCGTCGCGCCGCAGGGCCACCACGCCAACGCTCCGGGATACACACTGAAGTCCGTCAGGCGCATCGCCGCCACGACCACGACCACGATGGCGAGCGCCCCGACTACCGCGTTGAGACGCGGCGTTCGTTCAGCCCAGCGCCGAGGCAGCACCACGATCAGACCACCCAACGCGAGCTCCCAAAAACGAGTGAACGGTGAGTAGTAGGCATCGATGGCGTTGATCGGCGTCAGGTGTATTGACCACCACGACGAGGCCACGATGGCGAGGATCAGGACGCCACCCAGCGCGATCGGCCGGCGCTTCGCGGCGACGAGCATGCCGAGACTAAACACGAGCAGCGGAAAGACAATGTAGAACTGCTCTTCAACGGCGAGTGACCAGAAGTGGGTGACGAGCGACGGAGGCACGCCCGGAATGAAGTAGCTGCTACTCGTTTGAATGAGGTGCCAGTTCGCCGCGAAGAGCGAGGCCCAGCGAACGTCGGTGAGTAGTGGCACCCCAGTATTGGGACCCAGCCACATGTACGTCGCGATCACCGTTGCGACCAGAACAACGGTGGCCGCAGGAATTATTCGTCGAATTCGTCGCGCGTAGAAGGACTTCAGATTCGCACGAACAGAGTGCGCGGGCTGGCGAAGCAGCAGATCGGTGATGACGTAGCCGCTGATGACGAAAAAGACATCGACGCCGATATAACCCCCGGCGAAATGGGGAACACTGGCGTGCGCGAAAACGACCAGGAGAACCGCCAATGCGCGTAAGCCCTGAATGTCGGGCCGGAAATGTGACGACGACGGACGTGAAGGTGCTCGCGACTCGGCGGAGACAGATCGTTCGGTCATCTCCTCGAACTCTAACGAAGCCATCCAAACCACGATTCGATTGAGCCTCGTGGCCGGCCGAGACGACTGCGCCAAAAGTTCGACGTTAGATTGAGTGCTGTGGTGGTTGCTACCTTCTCCTTCTTCCGTGTCGCTCGCTAGGGCGTGGCGGGCAGTCACCGTCCTGTGCATCACCGCACTGATCGGTGCAGCGAGCCTCGAGGCTCCGCTGGCTTCCGCGGCGACCAAGCACGAGCACGCGGCGCCACGCCTGCGGGCCGGTACCCCGGGCACAATGCTCCCCGGCACCCGATGTCCCGCCTTCCCGGCCGACAACGTTTGGAACACTCCCGTCACCGGACTCGCAGTCGATGCCAACAGCGCGACCTGGCTCGCCTCGATGAATGCGGAAACTACCTTTCTCCACCCCGACTACGGACCTTCGTCCAACCCCACGAAGCCCTACGGGATCCCCTGGGTCGTCGTCGCGGCCCGGACGAAGTTCACCACCGTCAAGTTCCTCTACGCCTCGGAGAGCGACAGGCGCCCCTATCCGCTCACCGACACGACCCCGATCGAAGGGGGCTCCGATCGCCATGCCCTGATGGTCACGGCGACGAAGTCGGCCGCGTCGCCAGCGTGCAACCTGTTTGAGACGTACGACACCTACTACCGGGCCAACGGACCATCCACGGTGGGCTCTGGCGCGATCTGGAACCTCGACTCGAACGCCCTTCGACCCGCGGGCTTCACGTCGGCCGACGCCGCTGGACTACCGATACTTCCGGGGCTCGTCAACTATGACGAGGTCCGCTCGGGGGCCATGAACCACGCCATTCGCTTCACCGCGCAGTGCACGCAGCGCTCCTACCTTTGGCCCGCGCGCCACCAAGCCGGTCAGTCCAACCCCGACTGTCCGCCCATGGGGGCGCGCTTCCGACTGAACGCGTCGTTTTCGCTACCCGCCTCGACCTGCAGCTCCTTCTGCCAGACCGTTGTCACCACAATGAAGACGTATGGTCTGATCCTCGCCGACAACGGCAGCAACTGGTTCTTCCAAGGAACGGCCGACAGGCGATGGACGGCAGACGAAGTCGACCAACTGAAGCAGATCCCCGCCAGTCAGTTCGTGGGTGTTGACGAGTCGTGCCTGATGGTGACGCCCAATTCCGGTCAAGCCCGGCAGCCTGGCACGTCGGCGTACGCGCGCAGCTGTGCCTGAGCGCAAGCTCGGCCGTTCATTCTGAAAGCCTCCGGTGTCGCGAGAAGATCGAGAACCCGTCGCGAGCGCGACACGTGATCTGTGGCGCGTAACCGCGCTGACAAGAGTCGGTCCCCAGACCAGTCCTCAGGAACTCAGATCGAGAAGTCCTCGCCGGACCACACCCCGGTTTCGGAAGGACGGGCGTCGCGTTGGCTGGCACTACCTTGCACCTGTGTCTCCAACTGGTCCACTCGCGCCAGCAGCGACTGCAAGCTCGAGCCGAGTAGGTCCGGCATGAACGCAGACTCCAGGTCCCGCCGCTCCGCGTCCAACTGGGGCCGGCTGCGCGAAATGATCTGGCCGGGCACGCCGACCACCACCGAATTGGGGGGCACCGATTTCACGACAACGGAGTTCGCCCCAATGCGACTGTCGTCACCGATGGTGATGGGGCCGAGAACCTTGGCTCCCGCACCAATGGTCACCCGGTCGCCAATGGTCGGATGACGCTTTTCGTGGTTCAGACTCGTGCCTCCGAGCGTGACGCCCTGGTAGATGGTCACGTCGTCGCCGACCTCAGCGGTCTCGCCGATGACCACCCCGGAAGCGTGATCGATGAAGAGGCGCGCGCCGAGCACGGCGGCCGGGTGGATCTCGACACCCGTGAGCCACCGCGCGAGCCCGCAGAACGCGCGCGCCGCAAACTTAAGATCCTGCTGCCAGAGCCAATGACTCACGCGGTGGCCCCAGACAGCGTGCACGCCCGAATAACAGAACGCGATCTCAAGGAGGGAGCGCGCTGCGGGATCGCGTTCGCGAACCGAGTCCAGATCGCGCCGCATGGCTGCCAACATACTTAGTCGCTGAGTCCTTCAAAGAGCGGCGTGGAGAGGTAGCGCTCGCCGAAGGACGGGATGATCACGACGATCAACTTGCCCGCGTTCTCGGGGCGCGCCGCCACCTGGAGTGCGGCCCAAATCGCGGCCCCCGATGAGATGCCCACGAGCAGGCCCTCCTCGCGTGCCGCACGCCGAGCGAGATCGAAGGCGTCCGCGTTCTGCACGGTGATGATCTCGTCGATGACGCTGGTATCGAGAATCGCCGGGACAAACCCCGCGCCGATGCCCTGAATAGGGTGAGGCCCCTTCTGGCCGCCCGACAAGACCGGTGAGGCCGCCGGCTCGACGGCGATCATCTTCACCGCGGGCTTGCGCTCCTTCAGCAGCTGGCCAATGCCGGTGATCGTCCCTCCGGTGCCGACGCCCGCGACAACGAAGTCGACCTCGCCATCGGTATCGTTCCAGATCTCCTCCGCGGTGGTGGCGCGGTGAATCGCCGGATTGGCCGGATTCTCGAACTGCTGGGGAATGAAATAGCGCGAATCGCTCTTGGCGAGTTCTTCCGCCTTGGCAATCGCCCCGCCCATGCCGTCGGGTCCGGGCGTGAGGATCAACTCGGCCCCGTAGCCTCGCAGCAACGCCCGGCGCTCTTTACTCATGGTCTCGGGCATCGTGAATGCGCACTTGTATCCTCGAGCGGCGCAGACCATGGCCAGCGCAATCCCCGTGTTTCCACTGGTGGGTTCGAGGATGATCGTGTCGGGCCCTATCAAGCCGGCTTGTTCCGCGGCGTCGATCATGGCAACGCCAATGCGGTCCTTCACGCTGTGCGCCGGATTGAAGTATTCGAGCTTGGCTACCACCTGAGCCTGACTGTCGCGGGTCAGCCGGCGCAGACGCACCAGCGGCGTATTCCCGATGAGTTCAGTAATGTCGTCCGCGATCTTCATGGTCGGCGTACCTTTCTGGAGTCTCGACGCACACACCCAGACTCTCAAGAAATTCTATCGGCATTGTGGTTTATGCATTCTCGGAACAACGGATCGACACAATCTGCACGAGTCGCTGTTGTCCCGTGGTGAACCGAGTCGTCTCACCGGCGATGAGGCCGGGTGCTCCGTTGCAGGGCTTTCGGAGAACTCCCGTCAAGAGTCACACCTCGAAGTACGGGTGACGTAGTCGATTGCTCGCGTGGAAGGGACGACCAAGAATCGTCAGCAACCGGTCAACGGGTGTCGCTGGTACGGGGATTGAGGGACTCCACCACTCCACGACGTAGCCAACACTTCGCGATGGCGACATCAGGCGTTGGCGGGGTTCGTGGACAAGTCTTGGCGACGTGAGGACGCGACAGCGGACGCTGAAGCGGGCAAACGCACGGGTGACGGGCCAGGACCGACCCTATCCGGCGGATATTTTGGGTAGTTCGGCTCTAGACAACACGAAGTCCAAACTGGATGATATCTGCATGAGGAGTTTTTCGCGGTCACGCCGCGGGTTGCTAGTGGTTGCCACGGTCATCGTGGGTTTCTCCGTGAGTTGGGCCAGCCTCGGCGGAGGGGCGTTCGCCAGTTCGACAACTACGAGCACAGTGGCACCTTCAACCTCGACGACGACTGTCACCGTGCCATCCACCTCGACGACGACTGTCACCGTGCCATCCACCTCGACGACGACCGTCACCGTGGCGCCGAAATCGCCCACGACGACCACCACAGCCAAACCTCGTCCGGCTCCGACGTTGCGTCTCGGCGAAACTGGAGCATCGGTGCTCGCTCTGCAGCGACGCCTCACTTCGCTCGGGTACTGGCTCGGGCAACCAAACGGGATCTTCGCCGACAGCACCCAGCAGGCGGTGTACGCCTTGCAGAAGGCGGCCTCCATTCAACGAGACGGCGCGGTCGGTCCGGTGACCGCGGCCGCGCTGAAGCGCGGCGTCAGACCCAAGCCGTGGAAAACGTCCGGGTACGTCGTCGAGGTCAACCTCAACGATGACCTCTTGATGATCGTGAGGAACGGGTCACTCGTCTGGACGTTCAACACCTCGACGGGGGGCGGATACACATACGTCGACGAGGGTGTCACCGCCATCGCCGAGACGCCGCGAGGGATCTTTCACGTCTACCGCGCAGTGGACGGCATCGTCACCGACTCGCTCGGCCAGTTATGGCGTCCCAGGTACTTCGACGGCGGCTTCGCAATCCACGGCGACTCCTACGTGCCGGCGTCTCCGGTCTCGCACGGCTGCGTGCGGGTGAGCAACGAGGCCATCGACTGGATCTGGGCGAATAACCTGTTGCCCCTTGGGACCAAGGTCTGGGTGTACTCGTGAACTTGCGTCGAGCAGGGCTGCGCATCCTGGGGACACGTCGAGGCGACTGATTTCTCGAGCACCGTTTCACTGGGCGTCACGACGTGCAAATTCCGAACGCCCGTTGAGTGGCCTTCTGCTCCTCCACCCATTCACGCTCACGCTGAGCGCGACACGAATGATGCCCCACGGCTCACCGTGGCTCGACTGTTGGACCTAGTGGCCGGCTTCGAGCTCTCGGATCCGTCTCCACGCTTCGCCCGTCAGGGCCTAGTTCGACACGCTGGCGACTCGAGGAGGAATGTGCGCACTCGCACGGGTTGCTCACCGATCGGCACGGTTCTACTGGTGGGCGACGCTCCAGTAGGTTGCAACCAACGAGCGTGACCAGCAGTTCCCTTTGAACGGTTCTGTCGATCGGGAGCGAAGCAGATGTTCGAGAGGAGAACGTGATGTCGTACAAGTACGGTCGTCGGCCACCGAAGAACGCACCGGCGCTCTTCTTGAAGAGTTTCCTGCGCTCGACGGTGCCTCCGCACCCGACCAGCGAGGACTACCTCGCCACGCTCAGCAACTGGCAGATGCTCGGCAACGACGTGGCGGGCGACTGTAATGCCGTGGCCTGGGCGAATTTGCGCCGTCTCACCACGGCGACGCTCTCGAGCGAGTACTACCCCACCCAGGCTCAGGTGTGGCAGTTTTACGAAACGCAGAACCCCCAGTTCGAACCCAACGGAACCGTCCAGACCAACGGCCCGGGCAGCGGTGCCGACCAGGGCATGGACGTGCAGACCGGCCTCGAGTACCTCCAGGCCAACGGCGGCCCGGACGGCGTGAAAGCGGTCGCCTTCGCCAAGGTCGATCAGAGTGATTCGGCGCAGGTCGACGCGGCGCTGGCGATCTTCGGAGGACTCTGGCTCGGCATCACGGTGCTCGACGCCAATCAGCAACAGTTCGCGAACGACCAGGCGTGGACCGACGTGAGCGGGTCGCCCATCGACGGCGGCCACGCAATCCTCGCGGGCGGCTACACGCCCGACGTGACGTTCATCACGTGGGCCCAGGAGACACGGTTCGCCCCATCGTTCTGGAGCGGCTCGACCGGGGGAACGCCACTGGTCGAAGAAGCCTGGGTCGTCATCTGGCCCGAGCACCTTGGCTCGCGGGAGTTCTTGCAGGGCATTGATCTGCAACAACTGGCGGCCGACTACCTCGATCTCACCGGCAACGCCCTCATCCTTCCAACGCTCGGCAAACCAACCCTCTCGAAAGACCGATAAGCCGCCCCGCACGTAGGTTGAAGCGGTGGAGCGACGAATCGACAGTCGCATCGGACCGCTCCGTACGAATCCACGAGACTGCCACTACGTAGCCTCGAAAAGCGTCATCCGACCCATGTCGGAGATGGCCAGACCCGGTTGGCATGCCCAACAACACGGCAGCTCCACGACGAAGATGCCCCACCAACGCCCCGTCAGCACCGGTAGTCAGCCAATTTTACGCGAACCACGGCAGATCCACGAGGGCAGGGGCTTCCGCCGACAGAATCTCCTCGACGGTGTTTCAAGTCTCCAAGCCGTGCTCGAGCGCGCTATCCACCATCTCGAACGCCTCCCACATCACGGCGTAACGCCCGCCATGCTCGATGAGTTCATCGTGCGTGCCCACCTCGGCGACCCTTCCCTGGTGCATCATCACGATTCGGTCGGCGTGTCTAGCCGTTTGCAGGCGGTGGGCGATGATGATGGTCGTACCACCGCGCGAGACCTCGTGAATCGCGGCCGTGACGCGAGCCTCGGTCGCGAGGTCGAGGTTCGAGGTCGCTTCGTCCAGTAGCAAGAGCGCCGGATCGACGAGCTCGGCTCGAGCGAGCGCGATGAGCTGGCGTTGACCCGACGAGAGCGACCGACCGCGCTCGGAGAGTTCGTGGTGATACCCGCCCGGTAGTTCGGCGATGAACTCATGGGCGCCAACGGCGCGGGCGGCGACCTCGACGCGCGCGACGAGCGGGGATGATCGTCTGGCAGATGCTTCCAACGACGGCGGCCGACATGGCCAGAAACACGTTGCGCCGATGACCGAGCATGTAGCTCCAAAGATGACGCGCCCACCCGGGCGAGGTTGTCGGCTCTCTCACGACCCGGTCCTTCGCCGCTCGGCGAGTCGACGCTCGGCCACCTGGTCGAGAGCAACGCCGAGCGAGGCGAGGTCCTCGCGCAGCCGGTCGCCGTCAGGGGTCTGCTGGCACAGATCATCGAAGAGACGAACCATCTCGGCTTCGACACGTTGGAGCAGGGCGCTGCCGGCGTCGGTGAGCTGCAGATCGAATGCACGCTGGTCCTATTTCACCTCACCTCGCACGAGGTAGCCCGCGCGGCACAGTGCGTCAACCGCGGCACTGATGGCGGGTCGGCCAAGTTCGAGGCGTTCGGCGACGCGAGATGCTCGATCCTCTCCCGACGCGATGGCGCTCAGCACGCGGTAGTGGACCATGTTGAGTTCGCTCGAGCGCACGAGCGCACGAGCCGCACGAGCCAAGGCTCTGACGGCTTCAACTGACCGCGGCGCGTCGGCCCCGGGGGACTCACGGTCGTGAGTAGTCATGCGTCCATCGGAGGCGACTAGTTCGATGACCGAACAATCGTCGCGATGACAACTGTCACGGTCTTCGCCGGCGAGAACTCTCCGTACACGAGTCGTCTCGTCTCGCGAGAATCGCGCCCGCCAACCGTGGCAGCTGCAGAAAGACTGTCCTTAGGCTTTCCAGTCCGGACCCCGCACCTGGCTCGCTTCGCCCAGCGCCGACCGGACACCTTCGGCGTCAAAGTCTCGACCGTAGACGGGGCTACCCGGCTGCTGTCGCCACGAATCGTCGAGCCCACCGGCGTCGACCGGGTCGAAGCCGAGCTGATTGACCAAATCCATCACGACGTTCTTGGCCGACGCGTCATCGCCCGCCACGGGTAGGGCGATTCGTCCCGGAGTTCCCTGTGGCTTGCCCAACTCGAGCAGGTGCTGGGCCTGTATTCCATTGAAGGCCTTCACGACCGAGAAGCCGATCTGATCGGCCACCCATCGACTCTCGGTGACGCCAGATTCAATCTCCGCGATAAGCCCGTCGCGCTGACGTGGGTAGTAGTTACCGGTGTCAATCACGACCACGTTGTCGGCAGCCCCATCCAGAAACCCGACCGGAAGATCGGGAACATTCTTTTCCGGGATGGTGACGATGACGACCTCAGCACCGAGCGAAGACTCGGACGCCGTCACTGGCGTGGCGCCTGTTTCGGTGGCCAGTTCGCGCAGGGTCTCTGGACCACGTGAGTTGGCCACCGAGACGTCGTGTCCCAACTCGCTCAGACGTCGGGTGAGTGTGCTGCAAATGTTGCCCGCACCGATGATTCCGATTTTCATAAATTTTCCTTTTTCTCAAGCGAATGAGGGATAGACCGAAGGGAATATTTCGTCAGTCCATCACGGCGCCAGTGTAATTACCCGTCAGTCCTCGAGCGACACGCACAGCCTGGGCATTCAGTACAAGGTGATGACCACGCCCGCCGGTGATCTCGAAAGCGACAGCACCGATCAAGAGGCAAGCGAGAAGACGCCTCGTTGTCGCTCAAAGTTGACCATCCGTACTGGTTGCCTTCGCCGAGCAGCGCTTACGCTGGGCTCGAACTCGAAAGTTGGACGTGGTCTCTATCGAGAACGGTGGCAGAGGAGAGAGCAATGGCGTCAAAGATATGGTTCATCACCGGCACGTCGCGGGGATTCGGTCACGAGTGGGCGCTCGCGGCGCTCGATCGAGGTGACAAGGTCGTCGCGACCGCCCGCAACGTCCACGCGCTCGAGGGGCTCACCGCGAAGTACGGCGAATCGGTGCTGGCACTCCCCCTCGACGTGACGAATCGCACCGCCGTCTTCGACGCTGTGCGCGTCGCCCATGACCACTTCGGGCGACTCGACGTCGTCGTGAACAATGCGGGCTACGGTCAGTTCGGAATGGTCGAAGAGATCAACGAGCAAGAAGCGCGCGAGCAGATCGAGACGAACCTCTTCGGCGCGCTCTGGGTCACCCAGGCGGTGCTTCCCTATCTGCGCGAGCAGGCAAGCGGGCACATCCTGCAGGTCTCCTCGATCGGGGGAATCTCCGCCTTCGCCAACGTTGGCATGTACCACGCGTCCAAGTGGGCCCTCGAGGGCATCAGCCAATCGCTCGCCCTCGAGGTAGCGGACTTCGGGATCAAGGTGACGATCATTGAACCCGGGGGCTACGCCACGGATTGGGGCGGCTCTTCGGCGAAGCACGCTGAACTCCTGCCCGCGTACGATGCCGTGCGTGAGAGGAGCGCTCGTTTGCGCTCCCAACGACAGACCGTCTCGGGAGACCCTTTGGCAACGCGAGAGGCTGTGCTTCGCGTCGTCGACGCCGAGACGCCACCGCTTCGCATCTTCTTTGGCAACGGACCGCTCGCCACCGCGACGGCTGACTACGAGTCCCGGTTGGCGACGTGGCGCGAATGGGAGCCGGTGTCTGTCGCGGCGCACGGACACGCCGACTGAGCGACTGACACCAACTCGAAGGGAGAGCCGGGCATGAATCCGCTGGAGCGACCGTTTGGAGATCGCACGTGAAGATCAAGCTGGACCTGCACGATATCTACAACCGGGGTGGCGACATCGACCGTGCACTTCGAGCAGTCATCGACGAGGCCATCGAGAAGAAGGCCCGACTGGTTGAGATAATCCCCGGCAAGGGAAGCGGTCAGCTGAAGAAGCGCGTGCTGCGTTTCCTCGATCAGAAGGAGATCAAGGCACTTTACGATCGTGTCGAAAAGGATTCGCACAACTTCGGCAGGGTATTCGTTCATTTTCGCCCGAAGTGATGCGGGGACTCGAGCGTTGACCCCTCCACTCTTCGGATCTGATCTCGACCTCCTGCTATCGAAAATCGCCCTTCATGAGGAAGAACGATGCTGAGAGTCCGGAGCCGCGAACGCCCCAGGGTGACGTGAGCCCGGCTCATGTCAGACGTCGTCGCTAGAGTCGAACGTATGTTCGCCCTTCAGCAGGAACTCAACGAGAGACAGCGTGAGGCGGCAACTTTCGGCGACGGTCCCCTACGAGTGATCGCCGGACCCGGGACCGGAAAGACCATGACGCTCACCGCGAGGGTGGCGGTTCTTCTCGAGCGAGGCGTCGTGCCCGAGCGGATCTTGCTCTTGACGTTCACTCGTCGCTCGGCGCGCGAGATAATCAACCGTGTTCGTGCGCTTCGCGGCGCTGATCAAGTTCGCAGGGTCTCAGGCGGAACCTTCCACTCGGTGGCCCACCGAACCCTTCGCCGTCACCACGCTGGGGTGGGTCTGCCCGACGGCTTCGGGGTTCTCGACCGCGCAGACGCCGCCGACCTCATGGACCTCGTTCGCGGCGAACTTGGCATCGTGAGTGGCGAGAGGCGACTGCCGAAGAAGACGACCCTGGCGGCCTTGTATTCACGCACGGTGAACACCGGAACGCCCCTCGCCGACGTGATGCTGGAGAACACGCCTTGGTGCGCGGACAGTTCCGGCGAGGTCGCCTCGGTCTTCACCGCATTCGTGGCGCGTAAGCGCTCACTCGGACTGCTGGACTTTGATGACCTGCTCCTGTACTGGCGGGTCGCCGTGCAGGATGACCTCTTGGGAGAAGAGATCGGCGCCTCGTACGACCACATTCTCGTCGACGAGTTCCAAGACGTGAATCTGCTTCAATTGGACGTGCTCGTGGGACTGCGTCGATTTGACCCTCGCGTGACCCTCGTCGGCGACGACGCGCAGGCGATCTACGGCTTTCGTGGCGCGTCCGCAAGGTTCTTGCTGGATGCGGAGCGCTTCTTCAATGGACTCACGACCATCACCCTCGACGTCAACTACCGTTCGTCCGCCGCGATCCTCCAGGTGGCGAACGCTATCGCCGCCGATGCCCCCGAGGGATTCTGCTCCGTTCTTCGCGAGGAGACCCCGGTTCTCGGGGCGAGCCCGCCACAACTCGTCCACTGTGCCGATGAGCGTCACCAGTCCGAAACCGTCACCGACCGCGTCCTGGAACTCTACGAACAGGGTATTGCCCTGCAAAAGCAGGCGGTGCTGTTTCGAGCGGCACACCATAGTGCCGACCTCGAGCTGGAACTCGCTCGACGACGGATCCCCTTCGTCAAGTACGGCGGTCTGCGCTACCTCGAGGCGGCGCACGTGAAGGACCTGCTCGCAGCATTTCGTCTCGCCGACAATCCCCGAGATGAGATGGCGTGGTTCCGCCTCTTCCAACTCATGCCGGGAGTGGGTCCGGCGAAGGGCCGCCGCGCCATCAACGCGCTGCGCGACATCGACGGCAATATTCCCCTCTCCCACGGAGAAGTCCAGCGGCGATGGTCTGGCGTGGTCGACGTGCTGCCCAGCGATACCCGAGAGATGTCGCGTGGCCTCGTCGAAGCGATGTGCCCGAAGGAATTCGAGCCGGTGGCGCTGCACGCGGAGCGAATCCGACAAGCGATCACGCCGCTCATCGTGGCGTCGTACGACGACGCCACGCCCCGGCTTGAGGATCTTGGAGCGCTCGTGCTGGCGTGCGCTGCAGCGACACGACTCAGCGACGTGGCGGCAGAACAGACGCTCGAACCGCCGGCCTCCACCGGCGATCTGGCGGGTCCGCCAATGATTGACGAGGACTGGCTGGTCCTCTCGACCGTGCATTCGGCCAAGGGGCTCGAATTCGACGCTGTTCATATCATCCATGCCGCCGACGGCAACTTTCCCTCGGACATGTCGCTCGGAACTCTCGAAGGGCTGGAAGAGGAACGCCGTCTCTTCTACGTCGCGGTCACGCGCGCACGGAGCAGCCTCGCCGTCTACGTGCCGCTCCGCTACCATCATCATCGCGTGCGTGACGAGCACTCCTGGGCTCAACCATCGCGATTCTTGAGTGCATCGGTCCGTTCGACCCTCAGCGAAGTCCATGCTGTCGGTGCGGACAGATCGGACCCTTCATCGTCCGCGACGGTGCCAATCGATGGTTCTGAGGTCGTCGCGGGACATCTGTCCAAGTTGTGGTGACGCGTCGCCTCTGCGGCGACAACGTTGTTAACGCGTCGTCCCATTCGCTACTTCAACACAACGTGCTCACTACTCGGCGATGGTCACCGAGTGAGTTCGTAGTCGCCTCGACGTGAACTAAGGGTCCATCACCAGCCACGGCGCCAGCGCTCACTCATCGAGACGTCGCCCATCGAGTTTGATGCCCCTGCAGTAACGTGGCACGCCGAACCGTGGGCGAGAAGAGCTCCGTGAACGATGCCGAGTGATTCCTCGGGGGCGTTCGACACGAGTAGGTTGGGCCTTGTCACGAGAAGTTGTCAGTGGCGAACGAAATGTGAGGTAACGCGCGTGTCCACCCCATTTGCGGTGCGATCAGAGAACGTGGCGGTATCCTCAAGAGCGATCGCTGGTCATTCCTGCGGTCGCTGCTCATTTCGGAGTCGCTTGTGAGGTCGGTCATACCCAGACGCTCGTTCAGCATCAGGACGAGGCTCGCCCTTGTGCTACTGGTGTTCTTGGTCGCCGTGTTCTCCGCGACGTGGGTCGGGATTTCCGGTCTGCGAGTGCAACGTTCCGCGGTCACTCAGCTCTACACCGCTGACGTCATTCATTCAGAGCGCGCGGCCAACCTCGCGACGTCACTGGGTGACGAGCACGCGGCCACGCTTCAGTTGCTCCTCGCCCCAAGCCGTCCCGCCGCCATGCGGGTCAACGCCGAGTTGAACCGAATCTCCAATGAGATTGCCGTGTCAATTGAGACGCTGCAGGAGGAAAGTTCGGATAATCGATCCGTGCACGCATCGATGCAGGCGATCGGTGTTGACTGGGCCTATCTCCAAGGTCTCATTACGAAAGTCGAACTCGCGGGGCCCACGAGTGCAGCCCGAGCAATCGAAATCAATGAGGTCGAAAACATCTTCACACCCATGACCGCAGCCGCCAATTCGATCGTCCAGGTTGAAGCGACCCAGGCGAAGACTTCCTATCACAAGGTAATCGCCAACTACAACTCGAGTGTCCATCTGATGATGCTGGTGCTGGTCCTCGTGCTCCTCATCGCCGGAGGCATTCTGGCTTGGTTGGTCCGATCGGTCCTGTCGAGAATCCTCGCGTACTCCGCTTTCGCGAAGAAGGTGACGGACGGCGACTTCACCGAGCAGCTCTCCGTTCGAGGAAGAGATGAACTTGATGAGCTCGGCACCACTTTGGATGTTCTCGCGCGCCGATGGCAGGCCGAGGAGGTGTACGAGAAGGCCAAATTTGAGTTCGCCTCCGCAATGCAACTCACCGAAGACGAGCAGGAGGCCCGTGGACTACTCAAGCATCATCTGGAACTCGC
>Ga0182013_10002604_pt1 | contig 23505 bp, 21 predicted proteins | sample 612S2MmetaG_FD_120487 | JGI IMG/M metagenome (GOLD analysis project Ga0182013, IMG submission 120487) | Permafrost microbial communities from Stordalen Mire, Sweden - 612S2M metaG | ecosystem: Environmental > Terrestrial > Soil > Wetlands > Permafrost | place: Sweden: Stordalen | collected...
ACGCGGCCAACGACCAGGCAGCACGCGCGAGAGCCGAGGGCTGGCGGCGGGGGGCATGGCTGGGCGCTGTCGGCAAGGCATGGTCCTTTCTCGGTGGTCCGGGCCCATCGGCCGGGCGGAGGCCGATGGTATGCCCACGGCGCCTTGGGACGCAAGCACCCACGGTGGGCGAAAAGGGGCCGTTGAACAGCCGAGTGGGAGAAAATGGCGTGCAAGGGTTGCATTGTGGGAGAAAGTGGGTTATGTTCGCGCCAGCGGGCCGAGGTGGAGGGGCTCCTCCCACCCCTCCACTTCGGCTCGGTAATCAACTTTGGAGCAAGATCAGTGGTTCCGTTCCGTGGCACCTTCGACCATACGCTCGACGCGAAGAACCGCCTGACGATGCCGAGCCGTTTTCGCGAGGCGCTCAAGGACGGGGTGGTGCTCGCGACCCCCATAGACCAGAAGCCGTGCGTGAGCGTCTGGCGTCCCGAGCCCTACCAGCACTACACCAGCGCGGCGCTGGAGGGCGTCTCGCCGCTGTCCTCCCGCAAGAGCGAGCTCGAGCGGTTCTTCTACGGCTACTCCCACGAAACCGAGCTTGACGCCGCCGGGCGCGTGATGATTCCGTCGATGTTCGCCGAGCCGACGGGTCTTTCGAAGGAGGTGGTCGTCGTCGGAGTGGGTGATCACCTCGAGCTGTGGGACCGCAATCGCTGGTCCGAACATCGACCGGCGCTGCTCAGCGGCGTCGCGGAGGTCACCGCGCGTGTCGATCAGGCTGGCTGAGAGCAGGGACACGCGGGAGCTGTGCGCTCCGGAGATGTCGCGGCGCCGGCGCTCGGGCCAGGGCAGGCGGGGTGCCCGCGCCGCGGGGTCCCACTCCGGCGGAGAGCTCGGCCGGCCCGCGTCCCACACGCCGGTCCTCGCGGGCGAGCTCGTCGAGATGCTCGACCCGCACCCCGGCCAGACAGCGGTCGACTGCACCTTCGGTGACGGCGGCCACGCCGGGCTCGTCGCCGAGCGCCTCGGCGCGAGCGGGACGCTGATCGCGATAGACCGCGACCCGCTGGCCGAAACGCGCTTCCAGGCCCTCGCCGAGTCGGCGCCATGCACGGTCAGGTTCATCCGCTCGAGCTACGCGGAGGCGCTCGAACTCCTCGCGGACGAGGGCATGCGGGCCGACATGGTCTACTTCGACCTGGGCATGTCCTCCATGCAGGTGGACACCCGCGAGCGCGGCTTCTCATACTCATACGACGCGCCGCTGGACATGCGCATGGACCCCTCGCAGGAGCTGACCGCCCTGCAGGTGGTGGCCGAATGGGACGAACGGCGCCTCGCGCATGCCCTGCGTGAATACGGCGAGGAGCGCCACGCGGGCGCCATCGCGCGCGCCATCGTGCGCCGTCGCTCGCAGGCCCCGATCAGCACCACGCTCGAGCTTGTCGACACGATCAACTCCGCGCTGCCGGCGCCCGCGCGATTCGGCGGCGGTCATCCCGCCAAGCGCTCCTTCCAGGCGCTGCGGATAGCGGTCAACGACGAGCTCGGCCAGCTCGACCGGGCGCTGCCGCTGGCATGGGATCTGCTGCGCGAGGGGGGAGTGCTCGCAGGCATATCCTTCCATTCGCTCGAGGACCGCCGTGTCAAGCGGTTCCTCGCGGACCGCGCGCGGGGATGCATCTGCCCGCCCGACCTCCCCGTCTGCGCGTGTGGGCGTGAGCCGCAGGGAGCGCTGCTCTCGCGACGGTCGATTGTTCCCTCTCCATCCGAGCTCGAGCAGAACCCGCGCGCCGCCTCGGCGAGGCTGCGAGCCGCCCGCAAGCTGACCGACGAGGAGGTCGCAACCTCATGACACCACCCGCCGCCGCCTCCGCTGCACATCGCGGCAGGGTGGGCGCCCCGGCTCGCCCGCTCACCCCCCGGCCGCGCCGAGTATCCGGTCCCGCGCGCCCACCGTCGCGTCCCCGCACACCCCCCGCCGCGGCGCCGCGCGAACAGGGTCTCGCGAATGGCCTGCTCGCCGGTGCCGAGGGTCTGCTGCACGCCCGCAGCCTCGACCGGCTGATCAGGGGGCGCGGATGGATCGCCGTCATCGCGTTCGCCCTCATCGGGATCGTCACGCTTCAGCTCGGCCTGCTCAAGCTGAACGCCGGGATGGGCCGCTCGATCGAACGAGCCGAAGCGCTGCAGCGCAAGAACGCGGCACTCAGCATCGAAAACTCCGAACTCGCCGCGGGGGGGAGGGTCGAGGCGCTCGCGTCCCGCATGGGAATGGTGGTCGTCCCCTCCGGAACACTCCGCTACCTTCGCGCGGGCTCCGCCGGGCAGGCCGCGGGCGCAGCCGCGGCAGCCCTGAGCGCGCCGTCCGCCACGGCCGGCGCGAGCTCGGCCCCATCGACTGAAGCTTCGTCGCCGACCGGCGGCCAGAGCGGCCGGGCGTCCGCGGAATCACAGGCTCAGCAGGGCGAAACGAGCACCGCGACCGGGGGCACCGGCGAACCGCAGGCCGCTGCGCCGGCTTCCGAAACACAGGCGACCCCCGCCGCCTCGACCACGCCGTCCACGTCCGGCGAAACCGCAGCCACCGCCGAATCCGCCCCTGCGGGCGGTACACAGGCCGGCCCGGCAGGCTAGGCGCGTGGGCACGCTCGAGCGACGCACCGGCTACATCTTCGGGGCCTTCCTGGTCCTTCTGGTCCTGGCAGCGGGGCGCGCCGCCTATCTGGGCGTGATCCGCGCGGGAGCCCTGCGCAAGGTGGCCAGCGCCGAGCACGTGAGCGCTGAAACGATCATCCCTCCGCGCGGGACGATCAGCGACCGTAACGGCGTCGATCTGGCGGTCTCCGAGCCGGCGAGGGAAATATTCGCCGACCCCGAGAGGATGGAAGACCCGCTCGCCGCCGCCCGGAAGCTCGCGCCGGCGCTCGGCGAGAGCGAATCGACCGTGCTGCACGAGCTCTCCGAGCGCACCGGGTTCGTCTACCTCGCGCGGGCGATGCCCGCCGCCCAGGCAGAAGCCGTCCTTGCGCTGAAGGTCCCGGAAGTCGAGAGCACGCCCGTCATGCGGCGCGTCTACCCGCAGGGCGCCCTCGCCGGCCAGCTGCTCGGAATCGTCGGAACCGAAGGCAAGGGGCTCGCCGGCATCGAGTACTCGCGCGACGCGCAGCTGCGCGGCGATCCCGGATCGCGCCGCGTCGTGCGCGACGCGATCGGGCAGCCCGTCTCTATCAGCGAATCGGCGACGGCGAAGCCGGGACGGCCGATCGGCCTGACGATCGACGCGAACATCCAGCAGCGCACCGAAGACGTGCTCGGCGCGGTCGCCAAGCAGTTCACGCCGAAAGACGCGACGGCGATCGTGATGGACCCCAACACCGGTGCCATCCTCGCGCTCGCGAACTGGCCCGCCTTCAACCCGGACCGGCCCTCCTCCTCGGAAGCGTCCAGCATCGAGGACCGCGCGGTGGGCTTCACATACGAACCGGGGTCCACGTTCAAGGCATTCACGGTCTCCGGGGCGATGGAAGACGGGCTGATAACCCCGGATACGCCATTCAACATCCCCGATCAGATCCAGGTGGCCGACCGCACCATCCATGACGACACCGAACACCCGGAAGAAACGCTCACGACGTCCCAGATCCTCGCGCGGTCGAGCAACGTCGGAGCGATCAAGATCGGGGCGCTCGAGGGCGCGTCCAGTTTCAACCAGTGGGTCCACAGGTTCGGCTTCGGCAAACCCACCGGGGTTGAAATCCCCGGCGAGGAAGCCGGCGTGGTGCTGCCGCTGTCCCAGTATTCGGGCTCCTCGATGGGCAATCTGCCGATCGGGCAGGGGGAGCTGGTCACACCGATGCAGATGGCGACCGCATACGCCGCGATCGCAAACGGCGGCATCCTGCGCCCGCCGCACGTCCTGAGCTCGGTCGGCGGCGTCCAGCAGCCGATCCCCGCGGGGCACCGGGTCATCACGGGCGCGACGGCGGCTGCGGTGAGGCACATGCTCGAAGGGGTCCTCGCGCCCGGCGGGACAGCCAGCGAGGTCTCGATTCCCGGCTACGCGCTGGCGGGCAAGACGGGCACCGCCAGCAAGATCGACCCCGCCACCGGCGAATACTCCAACAGCGCCTACGTCGCCTCGTTCATCGGGATGGCGCCCGCGTCGGACCCCAAGCTCCTGTGCGCCGTCGTCGTCGACGAACCGGGTTCCGGTTCGATCTACGGCGGCACGGTCGCCGCTCCCGCTTTCGGGGAGATCATGAGCTACTCACTGGGATACCTCGGGATACCACCTGGCTAGCCCGGGCTCCCGCTGGCACGGAAACTAGACTCAACCGCATGTCAGAGCCGGGTGGGAGCCGATGAGGCTCGACGATCTGCTGGGCGCGCACCTGCGCGGCCTGCGTCAGCCTCCCGGTCCTCAGGCAGCGGGACTCGAGATAACCGCGCTGGCCTACGACAGCCGAGCGGTCACGAGGGGAGCACTCTTCTTCTGCGTCACCGGCTTGCGCGCGGACGGACACGAGTTCGCCGCCGACGCCGTCAGGGCCGGAGCGGGGGCCCTCGTCGTTGAGCGGCCGTTGGGCCTCGGGGTGCCTGAGGTGCTCGTGGAATCCGCCCGCGAGGCGATGGCGCCGCTCGCAGCGCGCTTCTATCGTCATCCCGACTGCGAGCTCGACGTCGTCGGCATCACGGGGACCAACGGAAAGACGACGACCGCGTACATGGTTCGCGCGCTGCTGGAGGGGACGGGCACGCAGTGCGGCCTGCTCGGGACGGTCAAGTCCGTGATCGGTGGCCGCGAGCAGGAGGTGTCGCGCACCACGCCGGAGGCGATCGACCTGCAGGGCGACCTGCGCGCGATGCTCGACGGAGGCGATCGAGCGTGCGCGATCGAGGTCTCCTCCCACGCCCTCTCGCTCGGGCGCACCGACGGGGTGCGGTTCGCCGCGGCCGTCTTCACGAACATGACGCGGGATCACCTGGACTTCCACGAGGACATGGAGGACTACTTCAGGGCCAAGAGGCTCCTGTTCATGCCAGAGAGCGGCCCGGCCCCGCGCGTGAGCGTGCTGAACGCAGGGGACCCCTACGGCCGCAGGCTCGCACAGGAGGTGCCGGGTGCGATCACCTTCGCGCTGGATGCGCCGGCCGACTACAGCGCCAGCGGGGTGCGGGCCGGCTTTGACGGATGCCGCTTCACGCTCGACGCCCCGCACGGCCGGCGGGAGCTCTCGCTGCCGATGCTCGGACGTTTCAACGTGGCGAACGCGCTCGGCGCGCTCGCCACGGCGGTCGCGCTCGGCGGCGATCCGGACGAGCTGCTCGACGTCCTCAGCAGAGGGGTGCACGTGCCTGGCCGGTTCGAGCCGGTCGACGAGGGACAGGACTTCGCGGTCCTCGTCGACTACGCGCACACACCCGACTCGCTCGAGAACGTGCTCGGCGCGGCCCGCGAGCTGATCGACCGCGAGGCCGGCGGCACGGCGCGGCTGATATGCGTGTTCGGCGCCGGGGGCGACCGCGACCGCGGCAAGCGGCCGCTGATGGGGGAGATCGGGGCGCGGCTCGCCGACCTCGTCTTCGTCACGTCGGACAACCCCCGGTCCGAGGACCCGGATGCGATCATCGCCGAGATCATGGCGGGGGCCGCCGGGCACACGGGCGTGGTTGCGCTCGCCGACCGGCGTGAGGCGATCGCGCAGGCCGTCGCGAGCGCCGGCCCCGGGGACGTGCTCGTGGTCGCCGGCAAGGGGCACGAGCAGGGGCAGGAGTTCACCGGCGGGCGCAAGATCCCGTTCGACGATGTCGCCGTCGCGCGCGAGGCGCTCGCGGCCCTGCAGGACCGGCCCGTGGGGGCCGGGGCCGCGTGAGGGGCTGGGACCTCGAGCGGATCGCGGGCGCGGCCGGAGCCGGCGTGCACCGCAGGCCCGCCTCCCCGGACGGGCCGCTGAGGGCGACGATCGACTCCCGCGGCGCCGGCCCCGGAGACCTGTTCTTCGGGCTGCGCGGTGAGCACACGGACGGGGGCAGCCACGCGGGCCAGGCCCTGCAGGCAGGAGCATGGGGTGTGCTGGTCGCGGGTGAGCACGCCGGGGCCGCCGCTGCGGCGGCCCCCGAGGGTGCGGTCCTCGTGCACCCCGACCCTCTCGCCGCGCTCCAGGCACTCGCGCGCGAGTGGCGCCGCGAGCTCGGCGCCCGCGGCGCATCGGTGATCGCCGTCACCGGCTCCACCGGGAAGACCTCGACAAAGGACATCCTCGCCTCGCTGCTGGCCGGGCAGCTCAGGGTGTCCGCCACGCCGGAGAACCTCAACACCGAGATCGGCCTTCCCCTGGCGCTCCTCGGCGCAGCCGCGGACAGCGAGGCGATCGTCCTCGAGATGGCGATGCGCGGTCCCGGCCAGATCGCCCAGCTGACCGCGATCGCCGAGCCTGACGTCGGTGTGATCGTCAACGTCGGCCCCGCGCACCTCGAGCTGCTGGGTTCGCTGGAGGCGATCGCAGCCGCGAAGGCCGAGCTCCTCGCGGGTCTCGAGCCCGGCGCGTGCGCCGTGCTGCCCGCCGGCGAGCCTCTCCTCGAGCCGCACCTGCGCGATGACATCCGCACGATCACGTTCGGGGAGGGCGGCGATGTGGTGCTCCTCTCGGCGGAGGAGGGCGGCGCCGTCACGATCGGCCACGGAGCGACCCGCATGCAGCTGCTGCCGTCCTTCAGTCAGGCGCACCAGCTGAGCAACCTGCTCGCCGCCGTCGCCGCGGCACGCGCGATCGGCCTCACGCCGCAGGGCCCGGTGAACGTCAGCTTCTCCGCGATGCGCGGCCAGCGGAGCGAGCTACCCGGCGAGATGGTCGTGATCGACGACTGCTACAACGCCAACCCGATGTCGATGCGCGCCGCAATCGACGATCTCGCCGCGGTGGACCACGGCCGGCGGGTCGCCGTACTCGGAGACATGCTCGAGCTCGGAGACGCCTCGCCGGAACTGCACCGGCAGATAGGGAGGTATGCCGCCGACGGCAGGGTGGACCTGCTCGTGAGCGTCGGGCCGATGGCGCGCGAGATCGCTGCTGCCTTCGACGGCGAACGTGCCAGCGCACGGGATTCGCGGGAGGCGGCGGAGCTGCTCACCGGGCTCGTGCGGGCGGGGGACACAGTGCTGGTCAAGGGTTCGCGCGGCATCGGGATGGAGATCATCGTGCGGAGCCTGAAGGAGTCGGCGGCCATCCCCGCCCACGCCCGCGCAGCCGGTCAGGAGCAGCGCTGAATGGGCCGGATTCTCTTCGGGGGCACGGCCGCTCTGCTGATCTGCATCTTCCTGAGCCCCAAGTTCATCGCCTTCCTGCGCAAGCGCGAGTTCGGGCAGCACATCCGTGAGGACGGACCGCAGGGACACCTGCAGAAGGCCGGGACACCCACGATGGGCGGAGTGCTCATCTTCATCGCCGTGTCCGCGTCCTTCCTGATCCTGACCGACTGGGAATGGCGTTCGATCGGCGTGTTCGGGGCGGCGATCGCGTGCGCACTCCTCGGTTTCGCCGACGACTACACGAAGCTCGTCAAGCGGCGCTCGCTCGGCCTGCGCGCTCGCACCAAGCTCGGCGTGACGATCGCGATATCGCTCGGCCTGTGGTATGTCGCCACCCACGAGGCGCACCTCGCGCCGACGCTGTGGCTGCGCTTCGTCGACTACCACATCGAACTCGGGCCGTTCTATCCGGTGCTCATCTACCTCGTCGTCGCCGGGACGACGAGCGCTGTCAACCTCACCGACGGGCTCGACGGTCTTGCCGCCGGTTGTGCGGCGATAAGCCTGCTCGCGTATGTGGGCATCTGTTTCCTGGCGGGGGACTTCGACATGGCGATGCTCGCTGGATGCCTGGTCGGCGCCTGCATCGGGTTCCTGTGGTTCAACGCGTTCCCCGCGACGATCTTCATGGGCGACACAGGCTCCCTCGGCCTCGGCGGAGCCATCGCGGGCCTGGCGATCATGACCAAGACGGAGGTCCTGCTGATCCTGATCGGGGGAATCTTCGTGATCGAGGCCCTGTCGGTGCTCATCCAGGTGATCTCCTTCCAGATGACGCGCAGGCGCGTGTTCCTGATGGCGCCGATCCACCATCACTTCGAGCTGAAGGCCTGGTCGGAGACGAAGATAATCCTGCGCTTCTGGATCGTCGCGTCACTGTTCGCAGCGATCGGGTTCACGATCTACCGCTCCAGCCGCGGGCTCTAGAGCAAGCTTGAAGGCCTGCGGCGCCGCGTGTCGAAGTGAGCAAGGATGCCAGCAGCGCCAGCAGGCAGGGCCCGAGCGAGAGTGAGCCGCGCCCCGGATTCCTCGCGACCCCGCCCGCGGCCGGGCAACGGCGCGCAGACGCTGGAGCACCGCGTTCTGCTGACGGCGACGATGTGCCTGCTCGCGGTGGGAGCGGTGATGGTCTACAGCGCTTCCTCCGCGACGAGCGTGCTGCAGGGCGAAGGCTACGGCAGCACGTACCTGATCAAGTTCGTCATCTACGGCGCGATAGGGCTCGTGGCGATGCGGATCCTCGCGCGCGACGGCGTCGCGAAAGTCCACAGCATCACCGCGCCGCTGCTGTTCGTCTCGCTCGCGCTCGTGCTGGCGGTGCACATCCCCCACGTGGGCGTCTCGGTGAACGGCGCGCGGCGCTGGATCGGCCCGAGCCAGCTGCAGTTCCAGCCCTCCGAGCTGCTCAAGCTCGCGCTCGTGCTGTACACCGCGACGCTGCTCGCAAAGCGCCCAGGGCGTGTGAACGACATGCGCGAGCTCGCAAGACCACTGCTGTATGTGGTCGCCGCCGCGTGCCTGCTCGTCGTCACCCAGCCGGACATCGGGACGGCGATGGTCATCTGCTTCACCGTCGGCTCGATGCTCGTAGTGGCGGGGATCCCTCCGCGCAGGCTCGGGATGATCGTCGTGTCGCTGCTCGGCCTCGTCCTTCTGTACGCGATCGCGAAACCCTATGCCCGCCAGCGCCTGACGTCGTTCATCGATCCGTGGGCGCACGCGACCACCAGCGGCTTCCAGGCCGTGCAGGGCCAGATCGCGATCGGGTCGGGCGGCCTGCTCGGAGTGGGCCCCGGCCAGTCGGTGCAGAAGATCTTCTATCTCCCGGAGGCGCAGACAGATTTCATCCTCGCCGTGATCGCGGAGGAGGTCGGGGTCGCCGGCGTGTGCGGGCTGCTCTTCCTGTACGGGCTGATCGCGTTCGCCGGGCTGCGCGCGGCGCAGAAAGCGAGCAGCCTGTACAGCGGGCTCATCGGCGTCGGGGTGACCGTGCTGATCGTCTCGCAGGCACTGCTCAACACGTTCGCCGTACTCGGCCTCGCCCCGCTCACCGGCGTGCCGCTCCCGCTCGTCTCATACGGGTCGAGCAGCATGATCGTCACGCTCGCGGCGATGGGTCTGCTGCTGAACGTCGCCTCCGGAGCGACGGGCCACGTCCGGTCGGTCTCCAGTCCGCGTTCCTCCTCCGGCGACGCCCGCGGGCGCGAACAGGCACGATTGGGCGATGAGCAAGCCCAAGAGGATCGTGATCGCCGCCGGCGGGACCGCTGGGCACGTGGTGCCCGCGCTGGCGGTCGCACAGGCTCTGCGGGCTGAGGGAGCGCAGGTCGAGTTCATCGGCGGCACCCGCGCCGAGGCGCAGCTGGTGCCCGCGGCAGGGTTCGCGCTTCACACGATCAACGTGAAGGGGCTGAGCCGCTCGAGCCCCGTGCAGGCGGCCCGGTCGCTGGGCCTGGCTGCCGCGGCGCTGCCGCGGTCTCGCGCGCTGCTGCGCCAGATCGCGCCGGACGCCGTCATGGGGGGCGGGGGCTACGTCGCAGGGCCGGTCGGGGCCGCGGCGCTGACGCTCCGGCTGCCCCTGGTCCTGACGGAGGCCGACAGCCACCTCGGGCTCACCAACCGCATGCTCGCCCGTTTCTCGCGGGTTGTGTGCCTTGCGTTCCCGATAGAGGGGCGTGTCCCGCCGCGCTACCGGGTCACAGGCCGGCCGATCCCGCCTCCCGCGGCGGACCGGGAGCTCGCGAGGAGCAGGCTGGGGATCCCGCCCGGCGAGAGCTGCGTGCTCGTGTTCGGAGGATCGCTGGGGGCGAGATCCATCAACATCGCGGCGCTCGACGCCCTCGCGGCGATGCCCGTGCACGTGCTCCACATCAGCGGCGCCCGAGACCACGCGGAGCTCGCCGCGCGAACGCTGCCGGCCGGGTATGACCTGCGCGAATATCTCCACGGCGAGCAGTTCGCAGACGCTCTCGCCGCGGCCGACCTCGTGATCGCGCGCTCGGGCGGATCGGTCTTCGAGATCGCCGCGCAGGGCCTGCCTTCGATCTTGGTCCCCTACCCGCACGCGGCCGGGGACCATCAGAGCGCCAACGCGCGCTGGATGGCGGACGCGGGAGCGGCCCTCGTCATCACCGACGGCGAGCTGAGCGGCCCGGTTCTCGGCGAGGCCGTCAGCGGACTGCTCTCAGATCCTGACCGGATGACGGAGATGGGGCGGGCTGCGTTCTCGCTCGCGCGCCCGGACGCCGCGCTGGAGGTCGCGCGGGAGCTGCTGCGGGCGGCGGGCTCGTGAGCGACCGCGCCGGAGCATGGAGCGGGCGGCGCATCCACTTCGTGGGCGTCGGCGGCGCCGGCATGAGCGGATACGCGAGGGCGGCGAGCGCGCTCGGCGCCAGCGTCAGCGGGTCCGACGGCGCCCACAGCGAATACCTGGACCGGCTCGAGCGGGACGGGATCCTCACCGCCGTCGTGGGCCACAGGTCGGAGAACGTTCCCGAGGGGCCCGACGTCGAGCTCGTCTACTCCTCCGCGGTCGGGGCTGAGAACGTCGAGCGTCGCATCGCCCGCGAGCGCGGCATCCCCGAGCTCCCGCGCGCCGCGCTGCTCGCCGAGCTGAGCGCGCTGCGCCGCACGATCGCGGTCGCGGGCACCCACGGCAAGACGACCACGTCGTCGATGATCGTGCACGCCCTGCGCGCGGCGGGGCTCGATCCCGGCTGGCTGGTGGGCGGCTCGGTGGGCGCCGGGCTGGAGAACTCCCATTGGAGCGAGGGCCAGTGGCTGGTGGTCGAGGCGGACGAGTCCGACCGCTCGATGCTCAGCCTCAAGGTCCAGGTCGCGGTGCTCACGAACGTGGAGCTCGACCACCACGCGACGTACTCGTCGCTGCGCGAGCTGCGCGAGGCGTTCGCCGAGCTGCTCGCGGGCGCGCCGCAGGCCGTGATCTGGGACCGTCCGGAGCTGCTCGCGCTGCGCACGGGCGAGAGCGTGCCCTACGACGCACGCGAGGTGACGCTCACGCAGGGCGGGTCACGGTTCCGCTGGCGCGGGCACGAGGTCTCGCTGGCGGTACCCGGGCTGCACAATGCCGTGAACGCCGCCGGGGCACTGGAGGCGGCCCGTCTCGCGGGGGCGCCGCCACGGGACGCGATCGCGGGGCTCTCGGGATTCCACGGGGCCGGCAGGCGCTTTCAGGCTCTCGGGAGGAGCCTGCACGGAGCGATGCTCTATGACGACTACGCCCACCACCCGACCGAGATCGCCGCTACCCTCGCGGCGGCGCGAACCCTGGAGCACCGACGGCTGATCGCCGTCTTCCAGCCGCATCTGTACTCGCGCACCGCGATGCTCGCAGCGGAGTTCGGCCGCGCGCTCGCGCTCGCCGACGAGATCGTCGTGCTCGACGTCTACCCGGCACGTGAGCGGGCCGAGGATCACCCGGGCGTGAGTGGCCTGACGATCGCGCAGGCGAGCGCCGACGCGTCCGGCGGGCGACCCGTGTACTGGCTGCCCACGTTCGCGCAGGCCGCCGCAGTGCTGCGAGAGCACCTGCGGCAGGGAGACGTGTGCATGATCCTCGGAGCCGGCGATGTCCCGGAGCTCGGCGCGATGCTGGTCGAGCGATGAACGCCCCCGAGGCAGTGCAGCGGGAGTTCCCGCTCGAGCGCCTGAGCACGATCCGCACGGGCGGCCCCGCGGAGTTCTTCGCGCGCGCAGGGAGCCCCGAGGAGGTGATGGAGCTGCTGTCCTGGTCACGGGCCGCCGGACATCATGTGAGCGTCGTGGGTTCCGGATCGAACCTCCTGATAGCGGACGAGGGGGTGCGCGGCCTCGTGGTCAAGCTCGACCGCGCGCTCGCGCAGATCGCCGTGGACGGCGCCCACATCACGTGCGGAGGCGGTGCGCGCCTGCCCGCCGTCGCCGCGAGAGCCGCGAGGGAGGGACTGGCCGGGATCGAGTTCGGGGTCAACATCCCCGGCACCGTCGGCGGTGCCGTCAGGATGAACGCCAACGCCTACGGCGGCGAACTGCAGCGCACGCTCGAGTGGGTCGAAGTCGCGGCCGCCCACGGGATCGAGCGGCGTGCCTGCGCCGACCTCGGCTTCTCATACAGGCACTCGAACCTCACGGACGCAGAGATCGTCCTGACCGCGCGCCTGCTGCTCGAGCGCGAGGACCCGGAGCTCGTGCGGGCGAGGCTCGCAGAGCTGCGCGGCCGCCGCCACGAGGCCCAGCCCCAGGGGATCAAGACATTCGGCTCGACATTCAAGAACCCAGAGGACCCGCGTGCGGGGGGCCGCAGCGCCGGGCTGCTGCTCGCGGAGGTCGGATGCAACGGGCTCGCGGTCGGCGGAGCGCGATTCTCACCCAAGCACGCCAATTTCATCGAGAACACCGGTGATGCGAGCACCGCCGACGTGCTCGCCCTGATGGCCGAGGGACGCCGGCGCGTGCTCGACAGATTCGGCGTCGAGCTCGAGCCCGAGGTGCAGAGGCTCGGGAAGGTTCAATTTCCCTGGCGCTGATCCGGTAGGGGATGCGGGGGCGAGGTCGAAGACCACCCCAATGACCCGCCCGCCGGCCGCGCGCATCGCCCGCCCGTTCGCGCCCGCAGGCGCCCGCGCGCGCCCTGCTGGCAGCCGTGGACGACCTGAGTCCCGCCGGAGGCGCGCACGGGGAGCCCGTGCCATCCCCGGCGCCCTCGCGGGAGGGCTACGCTCGGTGCTCGCGTGGGTGGGAGCCCACGCGCTGCTGCGGCGGAGCCTCATCGCCCTGCTCCTCTGCGCGACGCTGCTGGCAGGCGGCTACCTTGCACTCCGCAAATCGTCGTTCGTGGCCGTCTCGAAGGTTCAGGTCAGCGGCGTCAGCGGCCCCGACGCGCACGCCGTCGAAAGCGCCCTGGTCTCCGCCGCGCAGCGGATGAGCACGCTCGACGTGAACACCGGCGCCCTGCTCGCCGCGGTCTCCGCCTACCCGGTGGTCAGCGAGGTCCACGCCTATCCGCGGTTCCCTCACGGCCTGCGCATCGTCGTCTCAGAGCAGCTGCCCGTCGCGGCGGTCACCGTCGGCGGAGCGCGCACGGCGCTGGCCGCGGACGGGGCGGTGCTCGGCACCGGTCTGCTCTCCCCGGCCCTTCCGGCCGTCGGCGGCGACTACCTCTCCAGCGAAGGACGCGTGAGCAGTTCCGGCCTGCTCGCCGCGCTCAGCCTGCTCAGCGCAGAGCCGGCCCCGCTGGCACGCCTGACCTCGAAGCTCTACACCGGCCCCTACGGTCTGACGGCCGAAATGAGGGGCGGCCTGCTCGTCTACCTCGGTGACGCCTCAAGGCCACACGCGAAGTGGATCTCGCTGGAGAGGGTGCTCCTTGACCCCAAGTCCTCCGGGGCGCTCTCGATAGACGTCCGGGTTCCAGAGCGCCCGGCGGCATCATTCTCCTCGAGCACCGCGGCGACCCAACCGTCCTCCTCCCAGGGCGCGGCCGGCTCAGCCGCGGCGGACTCCGAAGCGACCGTCGCCGCGCTCGCCGCGCGCCTCACGGAAGGTGAAACCGCGACCGCGTCGCCGCAGAGCTCAGCCGCCCCGACACCCTCCTCCTCCACGACCGAACCGGCCTCCGCCACCTCGACCGAACCGCAGTCCGCGAGCACCCCGGAACCCTCATCGCAGACGTCCTCCGCGACGCCCGCCGAAGCCTCGACAGGTACCGCCGCACCATCAGGATAGAACCCTCTACCTCAACCTCAGTGTCAGTGTTCGATTAGGGCGCATCTCATGTCATGGTCGAGACTCCAGCGATCTGCAACGATTCTTGCGATAATTGACCCCGTCGTTGACAGGGCGAAGATCCCTGCATAACGTGGGCAATCCGGCGGTTCCGCGACCTTTGTCCCGCGAACGCTAAATCACTACTTAAGGCTTCGGGCGAGGACACAATGGAGAGCAGCGGCAGCTACCTGGCAGTGATCAAGGTCGTCGGTGTCGGCGGAGGCGGAACCAACGCGGTCAGCCGCATGGTCGACGCAGGACTGCGCGGCGTCGAGTTCATCGCGGCCAACACGGACGCGCAGGCGCTGGCAATGTGCGACGCCGACATCAAGCTCAACATCGGCCACGAGTCGACGAAGGGACTCGGCGCGGGCGCCAACCCCGACGTTGGCCTGGCCGCCGCATCGGAGTCGCGCGACGAGATCAAGGAGGCGCTGAAGGGCGCCGACATGGTGTTCGTGACAGCCGGCGAGGGCGGCGGCACCGGGACCGGGGCGGCCCCCGTGATCGCCGAGATCGCCAAGAACGAGATCGGTGCGCTGACCGTGGGCGTCGTCACGCGGCCGTTCGACTTCGAGGGCTCCCAGCGCGGGCGCCAGGCAACCGAAGGGATCGAGCGGCTGCGCGAGGTCGTCGACACCCTGATCGTCATCCCTAACGAGAAGCTGCTCGCCGTCGTCGAGCGCCGCACGTCGATGCTCGACGCATTCCGCGAAGCCGACAACGTACTGCGCCAGGGCGTGCAGGGCATCACCGACCTGATCACGATCCCGGGTCTCATCAACCTGGACTTCGCCGACGTGCGCACGATCATGGCCGACGCCGGCTCGGCGCTCATGGGCATCGGCACCGCCAACGGCGAGGCCCGCGCCGCGGACGCAGCCCGCGCAGCGATCTCCTCACCGCTGCTGGAGGAGTCGGTCGAGGGAGCGACGGGCATCCTCCTGAACATCACGGGCGGCAAAGAGCTCGGCCTGTTCGAGGTCAACGACGCCGCCGAGATCATCCAGAACGCCGCCGATGCGAACGCCAACATCATCTTCGGCGCGGTCATCGACGAGGGAATGGGCGACGACGTGCGCGTGACGGTGATCGGGACAGGGTTCGACCACAGGCCGGGGCGCACCCCCCGCCGCGAGAGCCGCGCAGCGCGACCGGACCGCGGTCCCCGCATCAGCGACAGGCAGCGCTCGACGCTCGAGATCGCCGACGAGGACATCGACGTACCGCCCTTCCTGCGCTGAGCGGAGCCACATCGGCCGCTTCGCTAGCCTGGGGCGATGATCGAGCCAGGCCCCTCCACGCTGCGCCGCACGCCCCTGTTCGAGCGCCACGTGGCGGCGGGCGCAAAGCTGGTCGACTTCGCCGGATGGGAGATGCCCGTCCAATATGAGGGCGTGCGCCAGGAGCACCTCGCGGTGCGGAGCTCCTGCGGCATCTTCGACGTCTCGCACATGGGCGAGATCGAGACGAGCGGCCCCGACGCCCCGGCGCTCCTGCAGCGGCTGCTGTCGAACGACGTGCAGGCGCTGGGGCTCGGGGGCGCCCAGTACAGCGTGCTCTGCCGCGAGGACGCAGGCGTGCTCGACGACCTCTTCACCTACCGCCTCGGCGAGGACAGGTACCTGACGGTGACCAACGCCTCCAACCACGGCGCCGACCTCGCCTGGTTCCAGGATCACGCGCAGGGACTGGATGTGACCGTCACGGACGCGATCGACGACTGGGCGATGCTCGCTGTCCAGGGGCCCCTCGCCCGCGAGGTCGCGCAGGCCATCTCCGACTCGCCGCTTCCCGCGCGCATGCACGTCGAGCGGCGCCGGCTCGCAGGAGCAGACGTGCTGATCTGCGGCACCGGCTACACGGGCGAGGACGGCGTCGAGGTGCTCGCTAGGCCGGGCGACGCCGCCGGCCTGTGGGATGAGCTCGTGCGCCGCGGAGCCACGCCTGCGGGGCTCGGAGCGCGCGACACGCTTCGCCTGGAGGTCTGCTACCACCTCTACGGCAACGACCTGAGCGTCGAGCGCGGACCGATCGAAGCCGGCCTGGGATGGTGCTGCAAGGAGGACACCGGCTTCATCGGGTCCGACGCGGTCCGGGAGGTGCGCGAGGCGGGCCCGGCCGAGAAGCTCGCCGCGTTCATGATCGAGGGTCCCGGCATCCCGCGCCAGGGCAACCCCGTCACCGGCGGGGGGGTGGTGACCAGCGGGACGCTCTCCCCCTCACTGGAGGTGGGGATCGGGATGGCGTACGTCCCCGCGTCGAGCGCAGCGCCCGGCACCCACCTCGAGATAGATGTTCGTGGCAAGATGCGGCCCGCCGTTGTGAAGGAAAAGCCGCTCTACAGAAAGGGCTCCTGAATGTCTCAGGCCAGCTACCCCGAGGACCTGCTCTACCACCCCGAACACGACTGGGCGCGAATCGACGCCTCCGACCAGGAGCACGCCACGCTCGGCGTCACCTGGTACGCGCAGGACGCCCTCGGCGAGGTCGTCTTCTTCGACCCGCCGGCCGTCGGCACCACGCTCAGCAAGAACGAGTCCTACGCCGAGGTCGAGTCGGTCAAGGCCGTCTCGGACGTGATCGCTCCGCTCTCGGGGGAGATCATCGAGATCAACGAGTCGCTCGCCGACAACCCCGCGATGATCAACGAGGACCCGTACGGCGAGGGCTGGATGGTCAAGGTGCGCCTGAGCGACCCCTCCGAGCGCGAGGCGCTGCTGGACGCCGCCGCCTATCGCGCGACGCTGGCTGGCTAGGCTGGAGGTCAGTTGAGCAGATACACCTCCGTAACCGAGCAGGACCTCGAGCAGATGCTCGCCGCGATAGGCGTCGGCTCCCTGCAGGAGATCTTCGACCGCCAGATCCCCAAGGGCGTGCGCCTCGGCCGCGAGCTGGACCTTCCCGCCGGGCTGCCCGAGCAGGACGTCTTCGAGCACCTGCGTGCGCTCGCCGCGCAGAACACGAGCACCGAGGAGGAGGTGAGCTTCCTCGGGGCGGGGATGTACGACCACTACGTGCCCGCGCTGATCGACATGCTCATGGAGCGCTCGGAGTTCCTGACCCCTTACACGCCCTACCAGCCCGAGATCTCCCAGGGCGGCCTGCAGGTGATGTTCGAGTACCAGACCGCCATCACCGAGCTGACGGGTCTCGAAGTCGCGAACGCCTCCACATATGAGGGGCCCTCGGCCGTCGCGGCCGCCGGATACCTCGCGAAGCTCGACAACGGCAAGCACAAGCTCGTCGCGAGCGCCGGGCTGCACCCCCATTCGATCGAGACGCTCCGCACGCTGGCCCACGGCTACGGGATGGAAGTCGTCGAGGTCCCGCTGCGCGACGGCGTCACCGACCCCGACGAGTGGGCACGCGCGATCGACTCGGACACCAGCGCCGCGATCTTCGCGCAGCCCAACTTCTACGGGGCAGTGGAGGATGCGCAGGAGCTGAGCCGCATCGCGAAGGAGCAGGCAGGCTCGGACGGGTCCGCCTCCGACCGCGCACCCGTGGTCGTCGCTCAGGTCGACCCGATCACCCTCGGGATCCTGCGCCCGCCCGGTGAGTGCGGCGTGGACGTCGCGGTCGGCGAGGGTCAGGCGCTGGGCAACAGGCTGGACTTCGGGGGACCCTCCTTCGGGCTGTTCGCGGCGCGGGAGGGGTATCTGCGCCGCATGCCCGGCCGCATCGCAGGCGAGACCGTCGACGTCGACGGCCGCCGGGGCTTCGTGCTGACGCTGCAGACCCGCGAGCAGCACATCCGCCGCGAGAAGGCCACATCGAACATCTGCACGGCGCAGGCGCTGAACGCGCTCGCCGGGGTCGTGTATCTCACATGGCTCGGGCGCACCGGCCTCGTGGAGCTGGGCGAGCTCCTGCTCGCCCGCACCCACTACGCACGGGAGCGCCTGAGCGCCCTGGATGGCGTGGAGAAGCTGCACGAGCAGCCCGTGGTGCGGGAGTTCGCGCTGCGCCTGGACGCGGACGTCGCCGCCGTCAGGCGCCGGTGCGCGCTCGCCGGGGTGAACCCGGGAGTCGACCTGCAGGCCATCACCGGCAGACCCGAGGATCGCGGGGGGCTGCTGGTCGCCATAACCGAGCGGCGCTCACGGAAGGACATCGACCGGCTGGCCGAGGTCCTCGGTGCAGCCGTCGCGGCGGAGCGAGAGGCGGCTCTGACGGCATGAGCGACGTCAACCTCGCAGACGAGCGTCTCGGCGGCAACCCGCTGGCGCGCCAGCGCGCCCGGACGATCTTCCAGAAGGGCGCGCCGGGAAGGCGCGCCTTCGTGTGCCCGGAGATGGACGTTCCCGTCGCCGAGGTGTCCGAGCTGCTCCCCGAGCGCTTCAGGCGCACCAGCCCGGCGCGGCTGCCCGAGGTCTCAGAGCCCGAGATCGTGCGCCATTACGTCGGCCTGTCCAAGCGCAACTTCGACCTGGACTCGGGCTTCTACCCGCTCGGCTCCTGCACGATGAAGCACAACCCGCGGCTGCACGAGCGCGCCGCCGCGCTCGCGGGACACGCGCGCCTGCACCCGCTGCAGGACCCCGAGCAGGCGCAGGGAGCGCTCGAGCTGATGTGGAACCTGCAGGGCGCCCTGTCGGAGATCGCCGGGCTGCCGCATGTCTCGCTGCAGCCGTCCGCTGGCTCCCACGGCGAGCTCGCCGGTGTGCTGCTGACCCGCGCATACCACGAGGACCGCGGCGAGAGCCGCCACAAGGTGCTGACACCCGACACCGCGCACGGCACGAACCCAGCCACCGTGACAATGGCGGGCCTTGAGGTCGTGAAGGTCGCGACGAACGCCGACGGCGGAGTCGACATCGACGACCTGCGAGCGAAGGCCGACACGGACGTGGCGTGCCTGATGCTCACTAACCCGAACACGCTCGGGCTGTTCGACCCGAACATCGAGCAGATATCCGAGATCGTGCACGGCGTCGGGGCGACGCTCTACTACGACGGTGCCAACCTGAACGCGGTGATGGGGCTCTCGCGCCCCGGCGACATGGGTTTCGACATCGTGCACTTCAACCTGCACAAGTCGTTCACCCAGCCGCACGGCGGCGGCGGACCCGGGTCGGGCCCGATAGCGGTCTCCGATCGAGTCGCGCCGTTCCTGCCCGTCCCGCTCGTCGTCCGGCGCGAGGACGGCACGTTCGACCTCGACCACGAGCGGCCGCGCTCGATCGGCCGGCTGCGCGGCTTCCACGGCAACTACGGGTGCTTCGTGCGCGCCTACGCCTACATATGCTCGCTCGGCGCGGACGGGCTCAAGGACGCCTCCGAGACGGCTGTCCTGAACGCCAACTATCTCCTTGCGCGTCTGCGCGAGAAGGGGATAGCCGAGTATCTGCCGCTCGCATACGGCGAGCTGTGCATGCACGAGTTCGTCCTCTCCGGCGGCCCGATGAAGCGCGATCTGAAGCTCAAGACGCTGGACCTCGCAAAGCGACTGCTCGACTTCGGCTTCCACCCGCCGACCGTCTACTTCCCGCTCCTCGTCGAGGAGGCGCTCATGGTCGAGCCCACCGAGACCGAGACACGCGAGACGCTCGACGCCTTCGCGGACGCGATCGCCGAGATCCTGCGCGAGGGCGCACGCGACCCCGAGATCGCACGCGGCGCGCCCTACACGACGCCCGTCCGGCGCCTTGACGAGGTGGCCGCGGCGAAGCACCCCGTCATCCGGGAGGCCCTGGGCTAGTGGCGCCGCAGGATCGAGCAACCCGGAAACTCGGGAGCACCGGGGTCAGCGTGAGCCCTCTCTGTCTCGGAGCGATGATGTTCGGCGCGTGGGGCAACACCGACCACGAGGACTCCGTCCGGATCATCCACCGCGCGCTCGACGCCGGCATCAACTTCATAGACACCGCCGACGTCTACTCGCGCGGCGAGTCCGAGGAGATAGTCGGCAAGGCGCTGCAGGGCCGTCGCGACAGCGTGGTGCTCGCGACCAAGCTCCACGGGCGGATGGGGGATGACCCCAACGAGTTCGGCAACTCGCGCCGCTGGATCGTGCAGGAGGTCGAGAACAGCCTGCGCCGGCTGCGCACCGACTGGATCGACCTCTACCAGATCCACCGACCCGAGCCGGACACCGACATCGACGAGACACTCGGCGCGCTCAGCGACCTCGTCCGCGCGGGCAAGGTCCGCATGATCGGCAGCTCCACGTTCCCGGCGCACAGCATCGTCGAGGCCCAGTGGGTCGCCGAGCGCCGCGGCCGTGAGCGCTTCCGCTGCGAGCAGCCGCCCTACTCGCTGCTCACGCGCGGGGTGGAGGCCGACGTCCTGCCCGTCTGCGAGCAGTACGGCATGGGCGTCATCCCCTGGAGCCCGCTCGCCGGCGGCTGGCTCTCCGGCCGCTACAGCGGCGAGGAGACACCTGCCTCGAGCAGGCGCGCGCAGATGATTCCCCAGCGCTTCGACATGAGCCTCCCGGCGAACCAGCGCAAGCTCGAGGCCGCCCGGGCGCTCGGCGGGCTCGCCGACGAATCCGGGATCACGCTCATCGAGATGGCCCTCGCGTTCGTGATCAACCACCCCGCCGTGACGGCGGCGATCATCGGCCCGCGCACGATCGAGCACCTCGAGAGCCAGATCACGGCGATGGACGTGAAGCTCAGCGACGACGTCCTCGACCGGATCGACGAGATCGTCACGCCGGGCGTGAACGTCAACCCCGTGGACCGCGGCTGGGATCCGCCCTGGCTCACGGATGCCGCGCTCCGCCGGCGCTGAGGGACGCCGTGCGGATCTTCTCGGGCATCCAGCCCACAGGGCGCAAGCACCTGGGCAACTTCATCGGCGCGATCGCTCAGTACGTCGGCGCCCAGGAGCGCGGCGAGGGCATCTTCTGCATAGTCGACCTGCACGCGGTGACGGTCGCCTATGACCCGCTCGAACTGCGCGACAGGCTCTACGACACGCTCGCGATCCTGCTTGCGGCCGGACTGGACCCGGAGAGCTGCACACTTTTCCGCCAGAGCGACGTGCCCGAGCACACCGAGCTCACGTGGCTGCTCTCGAGCGTCACAGAGCTCGGCCGCCTGCAGCGGATGCACCAGTTCCGCGACAAGTCGATCGCGCAGCGCGAGCTGGTCTCCGCGGGGCTGCTGATGTACCCGGTGCTCCAGGCCGCCGACGTCCTCGCCTACAGGGCGCAGGAGGTCCCCGTCGGGGAGGACCAGCGCGAGCACCTCGAGCTGATGCGCGACGTGGCGCGCCGCTTCAACGCCCGTTTCGCGGCCGGCGAGGAGGTCCTGGTCGTACCCGAGCACCGGATCCCGCCCGTCGGAGCGCGGATCATGGACCTGCAGGACCCGACGAGCAAGATGTCCACGACCGGGGGGACCGAGCAGGGCACCGTTCTGGTGCTCGACGAGCCGAAGGTGATCGAGAAGAAGTTCAAGAGCGCCGTCACCGACTCCGGGAGCGAGGTCCGCCGCGACCGCGAGAAGCCGGGCGTCAGCAACCTCATCGAAATCCTCGCCGCGGTCCGCGGCGTGCGCCCCGAGGACGTCGAGGGCGAGCTGGCCCAGGCGCGGTACGGCGAACTCAAGGGCGCGACGGCGGCAGCCGTGATCGAGTACCTGCAGCCCGTGCGGGAGCGCTACACGCAGCTGCGCGCGGACGAGGCGGGCCTTGAGGCGATCCTCGAGCGCGGCGCGGTGAGCGCGAGGGCGATCGCGAGCGAGACCGTCGCCGACGTGCGCGAGCTGATGGGGGTCGGAGCGCCGCGCGAGCCCGTCGGGCGCGCCCGGTAGCGTGAACGCATGACCCGCGCAGGCGCCGGGAGGCGAACCGCATGAGCATCGCCTCGCTCGAACTCGACCTCGACGTCTTCAGCGGGCCCTTCGACCTGCTCCTGACGCTCGTGCTGCGCGAAGAGGTGGACCTGCTCGAGCTCGCGCTCGCGGACGTCGTGCTCGCGTACCTCGACCATCTCGAGCGGCGCGGCGACCTCGACCTCGAGACGGCGACCGAGTTCATCGTGCTCGTGGCGGCGCTGCTGGAGCTCAAGTCGCGCCTGATGCTCAGCGGCGACGAGGAAGAGCTCCTGGACATCGAGCCCGAGCAGGCGGCGCAGGAGCTGCTGGCCCGGATGCTCGACGCTCGCCGGTTCCGCGCCGCCGCCGCACACCTCGGCGTGCTGCTCGCGGGGCAGGAGGGCGTGCGGTTCCGCTGTGCCCCGCTGCCCGCGGCCCTGCGGCGCACGATCACGCCCGCCCCGGATGGCTCACAGGACCCCGGCGTGCTCGGCCAGGCGATCGGGCGGATGCTCCTCATGCCGCCGTCGATCAGCGTCCGTCACATAGGGGTGCAGCGGGTGACGGTGGGCGAGCGCCTCGCGCACCTGCGGGCGCTGCTCAGGCGCGGGGCCTTCAACTTCGACGATGCCGTCAGGGGAGCGGACCGGATGACCGTTGCCGTCACCCTGTTCGCGCTCCTCGAGCTCTACAAACGCGGCGAGGCGAGCTGGACCCAGCAGGAGAACTTCGGCGAGATAGACGTCAGCGCCGCCCACGCTGGCGAGCCACGCGTCGCGGAGGCAATGGCGGGGTGAGCGACGCACCGCAGAGCGACCCGGAGCCCACCGGGCAGCCGGCGGCTCTGGCACGCACCGTCGAGGCGCTGCTGTTCCTGTCCAGCGACCCGCTCTCGGCGGCCGAGCTGGCCGACGCCACCGAGGCCGGGGAAGCCGACGTGAGCTCCGCGCTGGAGCTGCTCGCCGAGCAATATTCCCCCGGCCGGCGCGGCATCGTCCTGCGCGAGCTCGCTGGCGGCTGGACGTTTGCGAGCGATCCGGACAGCGAGGAGTCCGCTCGCCGGCTGTTCAGCAGGCCGCGCACAGCCGCTCTGACGCCCGCGCAGGCGGAGACGCTTGCGATCGTCGCCTACCTGCAGCCCGTGTCGCGGCCCGAGATCACCCGGATACGCGGTGTCAGCGCCGACTCCGCGAGCGCCACGCTGCTGGAGCGAGGCCTGATCGAGGAGGCCGGCCACTCACAGTTCGGCGCGGTCCTCTACCGCACGGGAACACACTTCCTGAAGCTGTTCGGGCTGCGCACCCTGCAGGAGCTCCCGGACATCGCGCAGTGGGATCCCAGCCCGCAGGAGAGCGCCGACCTGCGCGAGCGTCTGCTGCGCGCAGGTGAGGCGCGCTCGGGCGCAGGACCCTCCGAGGGTTAGCCGTCGGCGAGCCGGCGCGAGCAGTACCAGCACCCCGCTGAGCCCCACACCGCTCGCGGCACGCTGGACGCGGCGTCCCGTCGCTGGCAGCGAGCGCCGGGCATGAAATGCCGTCCGCTGACGGCTTGCGGCGGCTAGATGATTGATTCCACGGTTCGGGCTGTGGTTTCGGAGGTTTTGTAGGCAGCAGGGTCGAAGTCGGCGGTACTCAATACCCAGCCGCCGACCCGAAGGGGGCCTCGATGGACGCCGAC
>Ga0182013_10002609_pt1 | contig 23489 bp, 19 predicted proteins | sample 612S2MmetaG_FD_120487 | JGI IMG/M metagenome (GOLD analysis project Ga0182013, IMG submission 120487) | Permafrost microbial communities from Stordalen Mire, Sweden - 612S2M metaG | ecosystem: Environmental > Terrestrial > Soil > Wetlands > Permafrost | place: Sweden: Stordalen | collected...
AGGTCGCGACGCTTGGCACCTTCACCGCCGCCGGCTTCACGCTGAACGACGGCAAGACCCTGTCGCTGACCGGCGTTGTCAACGGCGGCACCGCCGCGACGATCACCGACAGCGCGCTGTTGAGCATCGGCGGCTCGATCAGCGCCGCCGCGGTCAGCCTGACGGGCGCGAACATCGCCATCTCCGGCCTGGCGACGGATGGCGGAAGCGGCACCATCAGCCTGATCGCCACCGCCGGGACCATCAACGAGACCGGGACCCTTATCGCGGGCACTCTGTCGGGCAGTTCCACCGGTGCCACGACGTTGGTTGGCGCGACGGCGACGACGAACCAGATCGCCACAGTCGGAAGCTTCACCGCCGCCGGCCTCACCCTGAATGATGGCAAAAACCTCACCGTCTCCGACGTCGTCAACGGCGGCACCGCGGCGACGATCACCGACAGCGGCGTGCTGACCATCGGCGGCACGGTCAGTGCCTCGGCCGTCAGCCTGACCGCCGCGAACATCTCGATCCCGGGCGTGGTCACCGACGGAGGAGCGGGTACCGTCAGCCTGATCGCCACCGCCGGGACCATCAACGAGACCGGCACGCTGATCTCCGGCACGTTGTCCGGGGCCTCGACCGGCGCCACGACGCTGACCGACCCCGGCTTCGCCAACCAGGTCGCGACCATCGCCACCTTCACGGCGTCCGGGTTCACGCTGAACGACGGCAAGAGCCTGACGGTCGCCGGCGTTGTGAACGGCGGCAGCGCGGTCACCATCACCGATACCACGCTGATCTCGGTCACCGGCTCCGTCATCGGCACGGCCATCAGCCTGACCAGCCCGAACATCGCGATCGCTGGCCTCGTGTCGGACGGTGGCATCGGCACCGTCAGCCTGATCGCCAACGGCGGCACGATCAACGAGACCGGCACGCTGATCGCGGCCTCGCTGTCCGGCAGTTCGACGGGTGCGACAAGCCTGACCGGGGCGAGCGCGACCACCAATCAGATTGCCGTCCTGACCAACTTCACCGCCGCCAACTTCATCCTGAACAACGGCCACGCGCTGGCGATCACCGGGACGTTGAGCAGTTCTCCGGGGGCGATCGTCATCAACGACACCGGGGCTCTGGGCGTGGCTGGCCTGATCAGCGGCCAGTCGGGCGTCACCATCGCCGATATTGGCGCGATGGCGGTTGGCGGCACCGTCACCAGCCCGGGCGGCACCGTGGCGATCAACGACGTTGGGCTTTTGGGCGTGCCTGGCCTGATCAACGGTCAGACCGGGGTGACCATCGTCGAGTCCGGGCCGATGAGCGTCGCGGGCAACATCGTCAGCGGCGGCACCATCGGGGTCACCGATGCCGGCACCCTGGCCGTCTCCGGCACCATCCGCGGCCCGGGGGGAGTTATCCTCACTGACACCGCCGGCGACATGACCGTGTCCGGCCTCATCGCCAGCACGGCCGGGGCAGTGGCGCTGAACGACACCGGCACGCTGACGCTGAGCAGCGGCGGCGGCATCGCCGCCAGCACCACGATCTCGATCGTCGATGGTAACGCGATCACCATCGGCGGCACGCTCAGCGCGCCGCGGATCATCGTCAATCAGGGCAGCACCGGCACCGGCACGTTCACCGCGACCTCGACCGCGTTGATCCAGACCGGCGGCATCACCTACGTTGCCGGGACCCTGCCGGCCGCCACGCTGCAAAACGACATCGCGGCGACCGGTTCCAACGCCGGCTTCTATCTGTTCACCAATCAGTTCACGCAGCAGAGCGGCTTCCTGACCGTGACCGGGCTTGCCGGCCAGAACCAACTGCCGACCATAGGGATCACGTCCACCGGAACTGTCGCGTTCGGCACCAGCGGGCTCGCGGCGCCCACGTCATGGCTCATCCTCGATCTCGTCGGAACGGACGCGAAATCGACGGGCGCGATCAATGTGAACCACCTGGACGCGATCTTCTCGCCTCAGGGGGCGGCCGGAACCGCGCTGACCGGCATGGTCAACGGCCTGAGCGGCAACGCGGCGGCGGGCGCCGCCAATATCGCGCCCGGTACCAACGCCTCGTTCCAGGTCAACGGTTGCCCGATCGCCTCGATCAACTGCGTGCTGCTGACAACGCAGGGCATTCCGGCCGCCAGTCCGCTGAACAATTTCGTCATCGGATCCATTTTCGATCCAACCGACGAAGACGATTTGCTCCTCCCGCTCGTCTCGGATGAGGTGTACTGACATGCGCCCGCTGCTCCCCGCCGTCACCCTCCTGCTGACCCTGCTCGTGGGGTGCGACAAGCCGGCGCCGTCCGACTACTGGACCGGAGGACCGAAATCCGCCGCCCAGGGCGACACGCGGAATTTCGAAAAGGCGATGGCCGAGGGCACCCGCGCCAACCTCGCCGGACGTCCCACCGAGGCGGAGTCACGGTTCCGCGAGGCACTGTCCGAGCAACGCAAGCTGCACGGCAACGACAGCCCGCTGCTCGCGCTGCCGATGATGTCGCTCGCGTTGCAACTCTCGTCATTGGGTCAGTTCTCGCAGGCGGACGCGCAATTCGCCGAGGCCGAGCGCGTGCTGGCGCCGTCGAAAGACGCCGGTCTGAAGGCCCGCCTGCTGCACTACCGCGGTGTGCACATGCTCAACGAAAAGAAACCCGCCGAAGCGGAGCCCCTTCTGGGCGCGGCGCAGGTCGCCTACACCGCGCTGGTACCCCCCGAGGCCCTGACGCGGGAGCCGGTGCCCCGGCCGGTGCGCAACCGTTTCGACCTCAACGCCAACGCGAGCCGCGGCCCGGTCTCGAGCTTCAAGCTGCTCGGCACCGATCCGAGCGTGCAGCCCGCCTTGCTGGGCCTGATCGAGGTGTTGCGTTACCGCGCCATCGCGCTGCGTGATCTTGGCAAGCCGACGGAAGCCGACGTGTTGACCGGCTTCGCGGCCCGGGTGGCGTCGGCCAACGACCTCGGCCGGCCGAGCGTGTTCGCGCGCGTGTTCCGGACCGCCGGCGTGACGGCGGCCGGCGAGTCGGAACAGGATCGCGCGCTGGCGGATCTCAGCCGGTCCGACGACGCGTTCGATGTCGCGCTGCCCGGGACCAAGCCCGCCGCCGAGGCGGCCCTGATCCACGCCGGCGAACTGATGCGCGCCGGCCAGACCAGTTCGGCGTTGTCCACCTGCCGCCGCGCGGTGAAGACGCTGGTCACGATCGGCGCCGGCACCTCGCCCGAGTTGATGGCCCCATGTCTGGACGCCTACGCGAGCGGCGGCACCTTCGGCATAGGCTCCAACAGCACGGAGATGTTCCTGGCCGCGCAGGTCGCGCAAGGCACCATCACCAGCCACCAGATCGCTCAGGCCAGCGCCTCGCTGGTGGAAAACGCGCGCGACCCGAAGATTGGCGCGGCGCTGAAAAAGCGCGACGACCTGCAGCGCGAAGTTGACCGCGTCTATCGCGCGCTGGACACCATCGGCGTGGCCGGCGCCTCCGGCCGCGCCGCCGATGAGGTCTCGCGGCTGCAACAACAGGCGGATCAGGCGACCGCCGCGTTGGCGCAGGCCGAGGCCGAGGTGCGCACCCTGTCGCCGAACTATGGACAGTTGGTGCAGGACGTGGTGCCGGCCAGCGCGGTGTTCGCGGCGCTCCACCCCAACGAGGCTTTCATCGCCCTCTTCCTCAGCAAATCCGAAGGCTGGGCTTTCGTGCTGCGCGACGGCGCGATCTCGACCGCGAAAATCGACGGCGGCATCGACAAGATCGGCCCGCTGGTGACCGCGATCCGCGCCGGCATCGAGAAGACCGAGGTCAACGCGCTGCCGACCTTCGACATCGCGGACGCGCGCCAGCTTTACGACATCACCCTCGGCGGCGTGGCTGGTCCGATCAAAGGCGCCTCGTCGCTGGTGATCGCTCCGACCGGTCCGCTGCTATCGCTGCCGTTCGAGGTGTTGCTGACCGGTCCGGCCGAGCTGGACAAGCTGGCGACGGCGCCCTGGCTGCTCCGTCAGGCGACCATCACGCACGTGCCGGCGGCGACCAATTTCGTCAGCCTCCGAAAGGTCGCCAACACGTCGGCGGCGACGAAGCCGTGGTTTGGGTTCGGCGACTTCCACCCGGTCACCCTGGCCGAGGCCGATGCCAGCTTCCCGCCGGGAACCTGCGGGGACAGCGGCCGTCTGCTGGCGTCATTGCCGCCGCTGCCAGGTGCTGTGAAGGAGTTGGACAACGCGCGCGCGGTGCTCGGCGCATCGACCGCGGATGAACTCACCGGCGATGCCTATACCGTCGAAAAGGTGCTGGACACGCCGCTGAAGGACTACCGCATCCTGCACTTCGCGGCGCACGCGCTGCTGCCGACCGATCTGCGCTGCCAGACCGAGGCGGCGATCGTGACCTCACCCCCGCCGGGCGCGCGGGACGCGAAGGGCGCGCTGCTGAGCGCGTCCAGACTGCTGGGACTGGATCTGGACGCCAACCTGGTCATCCTCTCGGCCTGTAACTCGGGTGGACCGGGCGGCGGCGCCGGCGAAAGTCTCTCCGGCCTCGCGAGGTCGTTCTTCTTCGCGCGCGCCCGGTCGTTGCTGGTATCGCACTGGGAAGTGAGCGATCAGGTCGCCGCGCTGCTGGTCGTGCTGACGATCAACGACATGAAGGAAAAACCGGACCACGGGGTCACCGGGGCGCTGCGGGAGGCGCAGCTCAGCCTGCTCGACCGGGCCGCGAATGGTCAGCTGCCGGCGGAAATCGCGCACCCGTTCTTTTGGGCGCCGTTCGCCGTGATCGGGGATGGCGGCGAGGGTTCTGCCCGGAGTAATGTTTCGTCCCGGCTGTAGAAGAGTTTATGATCCGAATCCAAGCGGCCATTCCCGGCTGCCCGGAATACCCGAGCGTGATTTCAGCCAACCATCCGTCATGCCAGGGCTTGACCCTGGCATCTCGTGATGCAGGCCCCGTGCTATCAGGTCGGGCACGATTCCTATGCGGGCCGATCCTCGGGTCGAGTCCGAGGATGACGCTACCGCCGAGGATGACGCTACCGGGGCGTCACGACCGAGAGCGGACGTCGACGCGGGTTCGTATAAACGTGAGAGCATAAGGCGGAATTCACGGAATGTCGGCGGTCGAAACCCTGGGAAAATACGAGATCAGGCGTCAGCTTGGTCGCGGTGCCATGGGAACCGTTTACGAGGGCTTCGATCCGGTCATCGAACGCGTCGTCGCGATCAAAACCGTACGTCTGCCGGAAGTCGCCGATGACGAAACGAAGGAAGAGATTGCCCGCTTCCGCCGCGAGGCACAGGCCGCCGGACGTCTGACCCACCCCAACATCGTCGGCGTGTTCGATTACGGGGAGACCGCCGACCTCGCCTATATCGTGATGGAGTACGTCGATGGGCCGTCGCTGAAGAACCTGCTCGACAAGAACGAGCGGTTTCCGCTGCCGGAGATCGTGCGGATCATGGGGGATCTGCTCGCCGGCCTGCAATTCAGCCACGAGCGCGGCGTCGTGCATCGCGACATCAAGCCGGCGAATTTGATGCTGACCAAGGCCGGGCAGGGCAAAATCGCCGATTTCGGCATCGCCCGCATCGAAAGCTCCAGCATGACGCAGGCGGGGACGGTGCTAGGCACACCCGCCTACATGTCGCCCGAGCAGTTCATGGGCCAGGTGGTCGACGCGCGGTCCGACATTTATTCGTCCGGCGTGCTGCTCTATCAGTTGCTGACCGGCGAGCGGCCGTTCGAAGGCAGCATGTCGGCGATCATGCACAAGGCGCTGAACACCGAGGCGCCGTCGCCGTCGCAGATTTCGGTCACCGCGCCGCGCGGCTTCGACGCCGTGGTGCGCAAGGCGATGGCGAAGCGGCCAGAAGACCGGTACGCCTCGGCGGCGGAGTTCATGGCGGCGATCCGGGCGGCGGCGGAAGCGCCCGCGACGGCGGCCGAGGCGCCGGCGGATAACGGCGAAGCGACCATGATCGCGGTTCCGCGCCCGGCATCGACCACACCCGCGCAGAGAGCGGCGGCGGATCTGTCGGTGTCCTCGCTCGCCGCGTCGATCGCACCTCCACCACGGCCGCCGGCTGTCACGCCGAAAGCCGGCAAATCGTCCGTCATGCCGCTTGCCCTCGGTGGCGGCGTGGCGGTGCTCGCGGTGGTGGGGGGGCTTGGCTATTACTTCATGGCCGGGCGTTCGACCACGCCGGCGACCGAGCCCACCACGCCGCCGGCGAGCAGCGTGCCGGCACCCACCGTGGCGCCGCCGCGAATGCCACAACAGACGCCGGCCGCGCCTCCGGTGGCGACCGCGCCGCTGACGCCAATCCCACCGCCGGCCCCGTCTCCACAGGTGTCGGCGCCGCCGGTGATCCAGCCGCCGATCTCACAACCGCCCGCCAACCAGCCTCCGCCTCAGGTGGCTCTGGCGCCGTCGCTTCCAGTGGCACCGCCGGTCACGCCGCAGCCCACGCTTCCCCTCCAAACGCCGCTGCCGGCACAGACGCCGTTGCCGATGACGGATCCTTCAGCGGCGCTCCGAGCGGATATCGCCGGATATGTCGCGCGGCTGCCGTGTTCGCTGTTCGACGGCGACGTACGTGATGCGGCGGTCCAGGTCAGCGGCATTGGCGGACGCGCGGCGATCGAGAGCCTGCGACAGAAACTCGCCACGATGGACCTCAACAATCCGGCGCCCTCGCTCCGGGTGACGCAGGTGGATCAGGTGTTCTGCCCGTGGGAGGATTTGCTTCGCCCGATCGCCAAACCGTTTGGCGAATCCGGCGGCCGCCTGACCTTGTCGCTGCCGGGTGATCCCGCCTGGCTGGTGAAGGACGATTACATCCAGCCGCGTCTGACCATGGCGGATTTTCGCGGCGAAATGCACGTGGACTATCTGGACCGGCAAGGCAACGTTCAGCATCTGTATCCTCTGCTCGCCGATCCCACCCAACATGTGACCGGCGATCCGCCACACATCTTCGGCCCCGGTGAGGCGATCAGTCTGGGTCAGCCCGGCCCCAACAATCCGGGCTGGCAGGTGGACGAGCCGTACGGCACCGATGTGATCATCGCGATCGCGTCCGAGGATGCATTGTTCGATCGATCGCGTCCGGCGAATATCGAAAAGGCCGCGGTGTACCTGCGAGATCTGAAGAGGGCGTTGGAGGCGGCGCGGTCGCGTGGGGCGCGCGTGACGGCGACCGCGATGCCATTGGAGACCCGGCGGAAATAGCAACGATTCAGCCGTCCGGCTCGCTCATCAACCACGACAACAAATCGAGAGTTCCGCGCAATGAAAGCTCAACGCAGGCGACTGACGATCGGAAGAGTACTACTGGTCCTCGCCGCGGCCGGCCTGGCGAGGCACGCGGAGGCGCAGGGCGTGCCGAACACCGCCGCGGCCGGCAAGGCTCTGGCGCAACAATACTGTGTGTCGTGCCACGTGATCGGTCCATCCAATCAGGCGGGCTGGACCGACGCGCCGTCCTTCGTCGCGATCGCCAACAAACCCGGTACCACCGCGGCCGGTCTCAGCGCGATCATCCAGAAACCGCACATGAACATGCTGAACGACCAGCGGCCGAAGCCGGAGGCGGACGCGCTGGCGACCTATATCGTCAGTTTGCGGAAGCGCTGACCGGAGCGAACGTTCCGTTCAACGCGGCGCGCTTTCACGCTTTCCCATCTTGTACAGCAACAACAGCGCGCCGGAATGGGTGGGTTCCGCCGCCAGTATCTTCCGGCACAGCCCCGCCGCGTCGGTGGAAAGTCCCCGCGCGTGCAGATCCGCCGCGACATTCAGCGCATCCTCGATATTCACGGTCTGGCCGCGCGCGAGGTTGGGTCTGTGCAAAACGGTGCCGTTCCGCCGCATGTCGAGATAGATATCGCAGGTCGTGCAAGGAATATCGTCGCGTGGCCCGGCCTCCCCGCGCAGCATGGCCCGCGCGTGCGTCATACGCTCATTATTGACGGCGGCCACGAACCCCTCACGGAACACGTTGGCACCGAAATCGCCCCAGAAGTTGCGGCAACATCCCAGCAGATTGCCGTCCCAGTTGACCTGAGGGCTATCCCATAGCTGGTGACAAATGCCCGCGGCGTAATCCCGTCCGCTCCGTTCGCGGAATTCGGCGCGGGTCGCGGCGTGGCCGGGCAGCGCGCGGCGCACCGCGTCCGGGTCGCGGATCGGCGACACCGCATCGTCCCACGACAATTTTGGCGCGAACACCATTCCCAACGCCTCCGCCTGGGCTTTCGCGTCCTCGAGTTCGTGTTCGTTGTGACCGAACACCACGAACTGCCAGCGCAGGACTGGAAACTTCGAGCCCAGGCGGCGCTTCCAGGTATTGATGCGGACGATATTCGCAAGTACGCTGTCGAGGCGGCCATTCACGCGGTACCGTTCATAGATCTCCTGCGTCGCGCCATCGATCGACACCGACAGCAGCCGCATCTGATGACGCACGACGCCTTCCAGAACGGCGGGCCGCGCGTGGTTGAGGTTCACTCCATTATTCGCCGTGGTCGCGACTCCACGTTCGGCGCACAGCCGGAGGATGTCGAGCAGAAAGGGGTTCAGGAAGATTTCGCCGTAGTTCGACAACTCGACCTGGCGGATCTCCGGATTCGCCTCCAATACGCCGCGCAGGTCGTCCGGCCGGAGAAAGCCGCTGCCCACCGCCGGATGGATCGCCTTCGAGGTGGTCGGACAGGACGGACAGCGCAACTGGCAGAACGATGACGCGTCGATTTGCATGGCGCGTGGCCGGATTTGCGGCGAGGCGGCGGAAGATGGCGGGATGGCGGGCATGAGACCTTTCGGAAGCGTCGCGGAGCGGAGGCGCGCGGCGACGCGTGGAAGTCATTTCAGGGCTTGCTCATTTTAACCTTCCGGTCATAATCCGATCCACGGTGACGAGAAATACCGCTTGCGTCAAAAAGGGGACACAACGATGGATCGCGATCAGAAGACGGGCCCATCCGGGATGGACATCGCTCTGTCATTGGCCCGCCAGAACGCGACGACGGCCGCGCTGGTAGCGACATTGATTCCGCTGGGGGCCTTGCCGGCCGCGGCGCAGGCTCCCTCGGCATCCGTCACCACCTCCTTCGGGACCGACTCGAACGGCCCAACCGTAACCTACACGGTCAACAACACTGGTACGGGCGGGGCGCCGATCGACGAGATCGTCATTCCGGAGATCAATGCTGGCGATCTGCGCTACCTGTCGAACCCAGCCATCAGCGCGCAGTTGCCCGCTGGAACCCTGCTCACCGTGCCGCCGCCGTTGTTGCCGTACGGCTGGGTCGGGTCGGAACAATCGACGCCGAGCTTCGGCGCCAGCGTGCCGGGCGCGATGCCCTCCGAGTTCCTGTATATCACCAACTCGACTTACGGCATCGGTGGCAGTGGTTCGACACCGTTCACGTTCGATGTCAGTACCACCAAGACCATCGAGGCGGATTTCGGGGTCGAGAATCAAAACGGCTACGGCGTCACGATCGATCCGCCGATCGTGAACACCAGTGTCACGACGCCCGAGCCGACGTCCCTGGCGTTGCTGGGGACCGCGCTCGCCGGCCTCGTGCGGGTCGGACGCAGGCGCCGCGAGGCCTGACGCCCGGGCGGCCGGCGCGCCCGCCGCATGCGGATCCTGCTGGTCGCGCACAACGCCTATACCGAGCATACCAGCGGCGCGGCGCGCAGCGTGCGTACCATCATGGAATGGCTGCGCGACGGTGGGCATGACTGCCGCGCCGTCACCACCGGCCGCTTCGACCAAAGCCCCGGGCTCACCATCGAAGCCCACCACGCGGATCTGGCCGCACGCTTCGCGATCGAGACGAGGCGTGAGACCGGGTCGGGGACGCGGCCGATTCTCCGCTACACCCTGAACGGCGTCGCGGTGACGGCGGTGGAAACCCGCCACGCCGGCCGCCTGGACCCGGACCCCGAAGGGGACAGCCAGTTCGCGGCCGAAATCGCCGACGCGCTGGCCGAGGAACCCGACCTGGTGTTCGCCTACGGTCATCATTTGCTGGTGCACGCCGGCCTGAAATTCGCCCGTGAGCAGGGTGCCCGCACCATCTACACGGTGCGCGCCTGGGGTTACGATCAACGCAGCTGGTTCGAGAATGCCGACCGCGTTCTGGTCAACAGCGGCTACGCCGCGCGGCATTACGCCGCGAAGCCTGGGGTGCGCGCGGACTGGCTGCCGTCGCCGTTCGTCTGGCGGGAAATCCTGGCGCCGGTGGAAACCCGCGGGTTCGTCACCTTCGTCAATCCCTCGCCGCATAAGGGGCTGCTGCCGTTCGCGCGCCTCGCCGAGATGGTGGGAAGGCGGCGGCCGGATATACCGTTGCTGATCGTGCATTCCTCCGGCAACGCCGCGCTGCTGAACGACGGGCTCGGCGTCGATCTTGCCCGCCATGGCAATATCATGGTCAGCCCCCCGGTGAGCGATCCGCGGCAATTCCTCGGCCTGACGCGAATTTTGCTGGTGCCCTCGGTGTTCGAGGAACCGTTCGGCCGGGTCGCGGCCGAGGCGATGATCAACGGCATCCCACCCATCGTCTCCGACCGCGGCGGGTTGCCGGAAACCGTGGGCGACGGGGGTATCGTGCTGAACGTGCCGGCCTGGCTGACCCAGCGCGCCACCACGTTGCCGAGCGAGGCGGAGATGGAGCCGTGGTTCGACGCCCTGGTTCGCCTGTGGGACGACAAGGCGGAATACGCCCGCGCCAGCACCGCCGCCGCGGCGGCGGGCCGGCGCCTGTACGGCGAGACGATGTTACGGGCGCGCTATCTGGCGTGGTTCGAGTCGCCGCCGCCTTACCCGCCGGTGTTCCTCGACACTGCTTCCGGCTGAGCGCCGCCCGTGAACACGTCAGTCAGCCGCGCGTGATCCGTCAACCAACACCAGCCATGCCGTTTCACGACCGCCAGCGAGTCGAGCAACGCCAACGCGCCATACGGCCGGCCAAAGACATGCGCGTGCACCGTGATGTCGAGACATCCGAACGGCGAACCCAGCCGGGGCCAGCCCGAAACGATTTTTTCCAGCGTGCGGGTGAACGCATCGGGTTCGTTGCCATAACGAACGTAAAGCGGCATGTCGTTCACCTCCATGGTAAACGGCACGCCCAATAGTGACCCGGAGCCGGTCGCGATCGGATAGGGCAGGTCGCTGTCGAACATCTCCGCGTGCCACCGAAAGCCGGCTTCCACCAGCAGACGCGATGTATGCGCACTGGGCGTGCAGCGCGGGCTGAGCCAGCCGGCCGGATGCATCCCGGTCGCGCCTTGCAGGACATCGACGCATCGGGCGATGTCGGCGGCTTCGGCCGCCTCGGTCAAATAAGCGGGCAGGGTACCTTGCGACCATCCGTGCGCCGCCACCACGTGGCCTCGGCGCGCGATCGCGGCGGTCAGATCCGGATAATTCTCGGCGACGACGCCGGAGGTGTAGAACACCGCCCGAACGTCTTCCTGATCCAACAGGTCGAGCAAACGCCATGCTCCGACCTTCGCTCCGTAATCAGCCCAGGAACGGGCCTGGAGATCGACGGTGCCGGGTTTGAGGGGATTGCCCATGGGGCCAATCCCCGGCGCGTCGGGCGCGGCCCACCCTTCCAACATCACGGCGACGGAGACCGCCAGCGGCCGATCGGAAGGCCAGGCGGAGGGAACGTCGGTCATGCGGCGTCCTTCATCGGCACGGGCGGGTCGAACAGGCGGCCAAACCCGGGCGGTGCGTCGGGAATGCCAAGTGTGCGCAGCGCATGCCACGCGAGAACCTGGTTGCTGGTGATCACCGGAATGCCGAGCGTCGCCTCCAATGGAGCAATCAGACCCGCCGACCGGATCGCCGTACAACTGATGAAGCACACATCGGCCTGGACGTCATGCGCCTCGGCCAGCACACGCTCGCGGATCGTGTCGGGCGGGATGCGGGCCATTTCGGCGTTGGTTTCGACTTCCATGCAGCCGCCGCCGACCACTTCAGAGCCCGTCGCGGACAGCCAGGCGATTTCCCGCTGGTGCACGGCCTCGATATACGGCGTCACCAGCAACACGCGCGTGGCGCGCAGCGCCGCCAGAGCGGCAAGGATCGCGTCGGCGGTGGCCAGCGCCGGGATGGGACTGGCCCGCCCCATTCGGGCCCGGATTTCCCCCGCCATATGCGGCGCGAAGGTCGACACGGCGGTGCAATGAAACGCGATCGCGTCCGGCCGCGCGTCGGCGAGCAGGCGCGTCCCCGTCTCCAACGTTTCCAGCATCGCCATCAGTTGCGCCTCCGAACTGCCGGTCAGCGGCAACCGTGTAACGAACAGCCCGACACCGACTGGCAACATGGCGCGCAGCTCCGGTTCCGCCACGGTATTGCCGGACGGCACCAGCACGCCAAGCCGGGCTCGGGTGGCGTAATCGATGGTCATGCGACTCTCCTCGCCAAATCGGTCGCAGCCTGTCCGGGCTGGAGCGCGGACGCAAGCCACGCTACGAAACACCACCTTTTGGAGGGTGTCATGCGAACTTCGTTTCTGTCCGTGCTGCTGCTGCCGTTGATCGTCGCCGCCGGCGACGCGCCGCAATTCCAGGTCGAGCATCCCTGGGCGCGCGCCTCGGCGGGAGCGGCGAAGACCGGCGCCGCTTACCTGACCATCACGGATCAAGGAGCGCCCGACCGGCTGACCGGGGCCAGTACGCCGGTCGCCGACACCGCCGAGCTGCATGAATCGATGTCCGACATGGGCATGATGAAGATGCGCCCGGTGCCGGGACTGTCCGTCGCGCCCGGCAAGCCGGTGAAGCTGGCGCCCGGCGGCTACCACATCATGCTGATGGGGTTGAAGGCGCCGCTGAAACAGGGCGACTCGTTTCCCTTGACGCTGCGGTTCGAGCATGCCGCTCCGATGACCGTGACGGTGAACGTGGAAGCCATTGGCGCCCAATAAAGGCGTCCCATGCGGTGAGATTTTGCTTGCCGTTTGGGCCGGGCCTGAGATATCGTTCCGCCTTCAGAGTGAGGTGGAACATGTCCGGACTATCGATGAGCCAGAGTGGCCTCGACGATCGCATTCGTGACAAAGCCAACACCGCGCGAGGCGCCGGTGCCGATGGGCTGGACATCCGTCTGATGCTCGAGTCCGGGCTGGACGCCCAGGATATCATGCATTTGCGTCAGTTCACCGCGCGCGAGAAACTGCTGCTGGTGATCCGCTGTCCCAAACGCAACGCGGCCGCCTTCCACGGTGATCTGCCCGGCAAGACCTGGGCCACCAAAACGAAAACCAACGCCACCGGAACGGTTCGCGACGCGCACGGCCACCTGATGGTATCGGATTACGACATGATGAGCCTGTGGCGCTATACCGGCACGGGCTATCAGAAGATCTATGTCTCCGCGCTGGAACCAGGTGCCCCCAAAGGAAACTGGGGGCAGGAGGCGGTGCGTATCGTGCGTGAAATGAACGGGTTCCTGGTCACCAAAATCCAGCACGGCTGTCAGGACGATTTCGTCAATATCGAGAAGAATCCTGGCGTGAAAATGGCCGATCATTTCCTGGCCGTCGATGTCGGGCATGGCGTGTATCTGCCGAACCCGATTTTCTGCGAGAACTTCTATAAGGCCCACGGTCTGTCCTGGCCGTACGACTCGTCCGGACACCACACCGGTATCGGCGGTCCCTGACGGGACCCTTGCGGTGGCGGCGTGTTGGCAACACAATCCGTGTTGAACGAGCATGGAGCGCCGACGGTGGCCGGATTTAAGAGTACGGAACGATACATCGCCTCCCGCGATCTGGAGGTAGCGGTCAACGCGTCGGTGACGCTGCAACGGCCGTTGTTGGTGAAAGGTGAGCCGGGAACCGGAAAAACCGTGCTGGCGTATGAAGTGGCCGAGGCTCTGGGGCATCCGCTGATTGAGTGGCACGTCAAGTCGACGACCAAGGCGCAGCAGGGGCTTTACGAATACGACGCGGTGTCTCGCCTGCGTGACGGCCAGTTGGGCGATGCGCGGGTGCATGACATCGCCAACTACATCGTGCGCGGCAAGTTGTGGGACGCGTTCGAAGCGGACGAACCGGTCGTCGTGCTGATCGACGAGGTCGACAAAGCGGATATCGAGTTTCCCAACGATCTGTTGCTGGAACTCGATCGGATGCAGTTCTTCGTTTACGAGACCCGCAAAACGATCAAGGCGAAACACCGGCCGGTGGTGATCATCACCTCGAACAACGAAAAGGAGTTGCCGGACGCGTTCCTGCGGCGGTGCTTCTTCCATTACATCCGGTTCCCCGACCGTGAGACGATGGAGCGGATCGTGCAGGCGCATTATCCCGACATTCGCAAGGATCTCGCGCGAGAGGCGTTGAATGTCTTCTTCCAGGTGCGTGAGGTGCCCGGCCTGAAGAAGAAGCCGGCGACCTCGGAATTGCTGGACTGGCTGAAGTTGCTGATGGTGGAAGACCTTCCCGTCGAGGCGTTGCGCACCAACGAAAAGCAACTGGTCATTCCGCCGCTGTATGGCGCGTTGCTGAAGAACGAGCAGGACGTGCATCTGTTCGAGCGTCTGGCGTTCCTGGCGCGCCGCGGCTGATGTTCTCGCATCTGATCCTGGGGTTGCGGACCGCCGGCCTGCCAACCTCGATCACCGAGTATCTGACGCTGATGGCGGCGATGAAGGCCGGGGTCGCGGATTATAGCATCGAGGATTTTTACTATCTGGCGCGCGCCACGCTGGTGAAGGACGAGCGGCATCTGGACAAGTTCGACCGGGTGTTTGGCGCGTGCTTCAAGGGGCTGGAGCCGCCGGAGGGCGTGAAGCCACAGGAGTTGCCGGAAGAATGGCTGCTGAAACTGGCCGAGAAATTGCTGACTCCGGAGGAGATGAAGCAGGTCGAAGCGTTGGGTGGTTTCGACGCCATCATGAAGCGGCTGAAGGAGTTGTTGGCGGAGCAAAAGGAACGTCACCAGGGCGGATCGAAATGGATCGGCACGGCGGGGACGTCTCCGTTCGGGGCGTACGGCTATAACCCCGAGGGCGTGCGGATCGGGCAGGACAAGTCGCGCAACCGGAGCGCGGTGAAAGTCTGGGACAAGCGGGACTTTCGTGACCTGGACGACACGGTCGAGTTGGGCACGCGCGGCATGAAGCTGGCGTTGCGGCGGTTGCGGCGGTTCGCGCGGCAGGGCGCGGCGACGGAACTGGATTTGCCGGACACGATCAAATCGACCGCCAATAACGCCGGGATGCTGGATCTGAAGCTGGTGCCGGAGCGGCATAACACGGTGAAGGTGTTGCTGTTCCTGGATATCGGCGGCTCGATGGACGATTACGTGAAGCTGACGGAGGAGTTGTTCTCGGCGGCGCGGTCGGAATTCAAGCATCTGGAGCATTATTACTTCCACAATTGTCCGTACGAGCGGGTATGGAAGAACAATCGCCGGCGGCACGAGGAACAGATTCCAACCTGGCAGGTGCTGCGGACGTATGGCCCGGATTACAAGATGATCTTCGTCGGCGACGGGGCGATGAGCCCGTACGAGATCACCATGCCCGGCGGCTCGGTCGAGCACTGGAACGAAGAGGCCGGCACCGTGTGGATCGACCGGCTGACCGGGCACTACCGGCGATCGGCGTGGTTAAACCCGACACCGAAACAAAGTTGGGGTCACGTGCGGTCGATCTCGATGCTCAACGATCTGATGGAAGGACGGATGTATCCTCTGACTGTGAACGGGATCGATGAGATGACGCGGGAGCTGAGCAGGTAGAGGAACTGTCATAACTGAATAATTCCCCATTGGCTTGTGAATCCCGAAGCTTCACAGGTATGGAATCCTTAGTGTCTTAGTGTCTTAGTGGTAAAACCTGCGAACCCGCAAACCGCGTGAACCTCGCCTCATTCACACTTCCTTAATGTTGAAGCAAGTAAGTTTTACCACTAAGACACTAAGGTTTTCATGGACATCATCGCGGACGACGACCTGTCACGGCGAGTGATAGGGTTGGCTATCGAGGTTCATCGCCAGTTGGGGCCTGGGCTTTTGGAAAGTGCGTACGAGGAGTGCTTGTGTTTCGAATTACGCCGGGCGGCGATTCCGTATGTCCGTCAGCGAAGACTTGCGATCCGATACAAAGGGTTCGAACTGGAATATTGCTATCAGGTCGATGTGGTCGTCGAGGACAGTCTTATTCTCGAAATCAAATCCGTCGAACATATCAGTCCCGTCCATGAAGCTCAGCTGCTGACTTATCTTCGCCTGAGCGGTATCGCCATTGGCCTGCTGTTGAACTTCAATGCTCCAATTCTGAAGGATGGGATTCGGCGTCGCCGTATCTGACCCCTTGATCCCCCCCTCAGGCTGTCCAATAAATGTCTGACACAAGCGAGGGAAACGCCAATGCAACGTCTGGCCGGCAAGGTCGCGCTCATCACCGGCTCGGGCACGGGCATCGGCCGAGCCACCGCCAAGGCCATGGCCGCCGAGGGTGCCAGGGTCGTGATCGCCGAACTCAACAAGGCGGCAGGCGAACAAACAGCCCAGGTCATCGCCCAGGCGGGCGGCGATTGCATCGCGATACCAACGGACGTGACCGACGAAGCCAGCATGAAGGCGGCGATCGATGCGGCACTGAACCATTACGGCGCGCTGCACATCCTGCACAACAACGCCGGCGGTTCCACCAACGTCGATAACACCGTCGTCGATGCCCCGATCGAGGAATTCTGGCGGGTCATTAAGCTCGATCTGTTCGGCACCTTCCTCGGGTCCCGCTTCGGCATTCCGGCGATCATCAAATCCGGCGGTGGCTCGGTCATCAACATGTCGTCGAACGTCGCCCTGATGGGCATTCCCGGCCGCGATTGTTACACCGCCGCGAAAGGCGCCGTCGCCGCGATGACGCGCTCGATGGCGGTGGAGTTCGCGCCCCACAAAGTGCGTGTCAACGCCATCGCGCCTTCGGCGACGATGACCGATCGGGTGCGCGCGCTGGTGGCCGGCAATCCCGCGCTGAACAAGCTCGCGGACTCGCATCTGGTCGGTCTGATCGAGCCCGAGGACATCGCCCACATGGCGGTGTTCCTGGCGTCCGATGAATCGCGTATGGTCACCGGACAGGTGTATCCGGTGGACAGCGGCGTCACCATTTCCTGAAGGAGACGGGCCATGAAGATCAAACGCGTCGAGCATATCGCCATCGCGGTCGATTCCATCAAACAGTCGCTGGAGCTGATGCGCGATACGTTCGGGCTCGATGTGGAATATGAAGAACAAATCGGCCAGACCAGGCTGGCGATGTTGCCGATCGGCCAGACCTATATCGAACTCCTCGAAGGCACCGGACCTGAATCAGGCGTAACGGATTGGATCAAGGAAAAGGGAACCGGCCTGTATCACATCTGTTTCGAGGTCGACGACATCGAAGGCGCCATCGCCGAACTGAAGGCCAAGAACGTGAAGCTGCAAAGCGACACGTGGAAGAATGGCCACGGCGGGTCGAAGATTGTGTTCCTCGATCCCTCGGCCACGGGCAATTGCGTGATCGAACTGGCCGAACTACCGGCGGGTCACTAAATGACAGGCTTCGCGTATCCGGAGTTTCTGGTCGAGACCGGCTGGCTCGAACAGCATCTCGACGATCCGACGGTGGTGGTGCTCGATTGCACCACGCATCTGATCCCGAACCCGAAGATCACCTATGACGTCGTACCGGGGCGCGAGGACTTCGAAAAAGGCCACATCAAAGGCGCGCAATTCTGCGACGTGTCGCGCGACGTATCGGACACGTCGCACACGTTCCGATTCATGCGGCAGACGCCCGAGGATTTCGCCGCCGCGATACGACGGTTTGGCGTGAGCGATGACACGAACGTCGTGCTTTACAGCACCACCAGTCCGCAATGGGCGACCCGTGTCTGGTGGCTGCTGCGCGAGTTCGGCCACGACAAGGCGGCGGTGCTGAACGGCGGCTGGCAGAAATGGGCGCGGGAACATCGCCCCACCGAATCTGGCGCCGGCACAAATCGCCCGCCAGGCACTTTCTCCGTAAAGCCACCACGGAACCTGATGGACGACAAAAACCAGGTGAAGGCCGCGATCGGCGATGGCGCGATCTGCACGCTCAACGCGCTGTCGCCGGATCAGCATAAGGCCAGTGGCGGCAATACGTATGGCAGGCCGGGCCGCATCGCCGGCAGCGCCAATCTACCGGCCGCGCATTTGCTCGACCCCGCCACCAACACATTCCTGCCGGCCGGCGAACTCCGGAAAAAGTTCGACCAGGTCGGCGCGATGGATCGCGAGGTCATCGTCTATTGCGGCGGCGGTATCGCCGCCACCGCCGACGCGTTCGCGCTGACCATGCTCGGTCACACGAAAGTCAAGGTTTATGACGCTTCGATGTCGGAGTGGGCAAAGGACGACAGCCTTCCGATGGAAACTGGCTGATTGATCCGACCGCATCGACGTGTTCCGCGCGTGAATGAAACTTAGTGTCTTAGTGCCTTAGTGTTAATGCTTTCCGGCGGTTGAAGGTCGAGGACAGTTGAAGGGACACCGGGTGCGTCATCATGATCGGTTCGTGCGGGGCGGGGGTTCGCCAGCTTTAACACTGAGACACTAAGACACTAAGGTTTTTGGATGCTTTATTCCGCTATCGTCTGGATCCAATCCGGGAGAAACACCTCATGTTGCTGCCACTGAACGGCCGCCATATCGCTTACGACCTGGTTGGTCCGGAGTCCGCGCCGGTCGTTTGCATGACACACTCGCTCGCCTCCGACGGCGGCATGTGGGCCGAACAAGTGCCCGCGCTGCTCGCCGGCGGTTTTCGCGTGCTGCGCGTCGATATGCGCGGGCACGGCGGCAGCGATCCGGTCGGCGGGCCTTACACGATGGACCTGCTCGCCGCCGACGTCGCCGCCGTGCTCGACGCTCTGGGCTTCGCCAAAGTCCACTACATCGGTCTTTCCATCGGCGGCATGATCGGCCAGGCCTTCGCGCTCGATCATGCGGACCGTCTGTTGTCCGCGATGTGGTGCGATACGATGCCGCGAACGCCGCCGGGTTCGACCCAGATATGGGAGGAGCGTGAGAGGATCGTGCACGAGGCCGATTCGCTGCTGCCGATCGCCGACGTGACGGTGGAGCGCTGGCTGACCGACGACGTCAAAACCAATCGGCCCAATCGCTACAAGCAAATCCGCGACACCATCGTCGGCACCACGCCGGTTGGTTACCTCGGCTGCACGGCCGCGATCCGCGATTACGATTTCGTGCCGAAGCTGCCATCGGTGAAAATCCCCGTGCTGGTCGTGTGTGGCGCCGACGACGCCGGCACGCCGCCCGAGGCCAATCGCCGCATCGCCAGCCTCGTTGCCAACGGCCGCTACGAACAGATCGCCTCGGCCCGGCATTTTCCGAATGTCGAGCATCCGGAGACGTTCAACCACATCATGATGGAATGGTTGAAAGCCCGCCAATAAACGCCATCAAAAAAGGAACGACCATGCGCCTGCCAAACAAAATCGGCATCGTCACCGCCGCCGGATCCGGCATGGGCCGCGCCGGCGCGCTCCGCTTCGCACAGGAGGGCGCCGCGGTCGCGGTCGTCGATCTGGACGCGGACGCCGCGAACGCGGTGGTGAAGGACATCACTGATGCCGGCGGCCGAGCCATCGCGCTGTCCGGCGACCTGCGTGACGACGGGTTCGCCCGCGGCATCGTGCGCGAAACCACCCGCGCGTTCGGCGCGCTGGATTTCGTCTGGAACCATGTCGGCCATCCCGGACCAGCCGCGATCGAAGGCCTGGACTGGAAGGACTTCGACCTCGCCATGGACCTCAATGTCCGCACCGTGCTCGTCACCACCGAGGCGGCGTTGCCGGAATTGCGGGCCCGCGGCGGAGGCGCGCTGCTCTACACCGCGTCCACCTCGGGCCTGACCGGCTCGCAGTTCAGTCCGGTCTATAATATCGCCAAGTTCGGTATCGTCGGCCTGGTGCACGGGTTGTCGAAGCGGTACGCGCGGGAGAAGATCCGGGTGAACGCGGTCTGCCCAGGACCGGTGGATACACCGATGTTGCGGGTGTTCGTGGCACGGCCGGACAGTCAGTTGCCACCGGGCGAAACGGCGGAAAGCCTGGTCGTGAAACGTGGCGGCCAGACCCCCATGGGCCGGCCCGCGCGACCCGAGGAAATCGCCAACGCCGCGCTGTTCCTGATCTCCGACGAGGCATCCTACATCACCGGCGTCGCGCTGCCGGTGGATGGCGGCGCCACCGCCTGACGTCTCGGCGGCGGAATGAGCCGGGGGCGCTCTGTCCAACCTCAACCGTCCGCGCTACATGCGCGCCGCATGTCGAACGTCGATGAAGCCAGAACCGCCGCCCGCGCGTGGGTCAGGCGCGAGCAGCGCGAGGGGCAGCGCCTCGCGCGTCCGGTCATCGTACTCGGCGTGCTCGGCACCATCCTGGCGATCATACAGGCGTTTTGCGCGGCGAACGTGTTGACCGGAGCGGCGATCGGCGCCTCGCTGGCGGGTTTCGCATTGGCCGCCCTGTCGCGCGCCGGCCTTGGCTACGCCGCCGACCGGGCCAGTTTCACCGCCGGCGCCTCCGCGCGGCGCCGCTTGCGCACCGATACCGTCGCCCGGCTGGCCCAGGCTCGGCCGGAACTGTCGCGCACGCGGCATTCGGCTGAGCTGGCCTCGATCGTCGTCGATCGGATCGAGGCCGTGGACGGGCTGTTCGGCCGTTTCATTCCCGCCACCGCGCTGGCTGTCGCCGGACCGGCGATCGTCGTGCTCGTGGTCATCGCGCTGGATCCAATGGCTGGGCTGATCCTTGGCCTGGCCGGAATGCTGGTGCCGGTCGCCATGGCGCTGTCAGGCCTCGGCGCCGCGGCGGCGTCGCGCGATCAATTTCTGGCTCTGACGCGGCTGCAGGCGCGGTTTCTCGATCGCATCCGCGGCATCGCCACCATCGTCATGCATGGCCGCGCGGAGGACGAGGCGATTTCGCTCGGCCGCGCCGCGGACGAGCTTCGGGTGCGCACGATGCGCGTGCTGCGGATGGCGTTCCTGTCCTCGGCGGCGTTGGATTGCGCGGCGGCGCTGGCGCTGGTGTTGCTGGCGGTGCGTTATGGTCACCAGTGGCGCGAGGGCACGTTGACCGACCCGCGCGGCGCGCTGATGGTGCTGTTGCTGACGCCGGAGTTCTTCGCACCGTTGCGCGCCTTCTCGGCCGCCTATCAGGACATGTTCCACGCGACCGCCGCCGCCGAGTCACTGATCGACGTGCCGCCGATGCCCGCCGCCGGTCCACCGCGCGAGATCCGCACCGTTGAGACCCAGGCCGTCAGCGTCACGTTCGAGGACGTCCATCTCAGCTGGGACAAATCTCGAAAACCCGCGCTGAACGGGCTGAGCTTTCGTGTTCCGGCCGGGGAAACCGTGGTGTTGGCTGGCCCGTCCGGAGCGGGCAAGTCCACCGCGCTGGAGATATTGCTCGGGTTCGTGCGCCCCGACAGCGGGCGTGTGGTGATCAACGGCCGGGACATCACGGACATCGTGCCTCAGGCGTTGTCCGCCATCATCGCCTGGATCGGCCAGCGTCCGGTGCTGTTTTCCGGCACCATTCGCGACAATATCCTGTTCGCCAAACCCGGCGCGACCGAGGCCGAACTGACCGAGGCCATGCGCGCCGCCCGCGTGGATGGCTTCGTCGAACAGTTGCCCGACGGCCTGGAGACCAAAGTGGGTGAGGGCGGCTATGGGCTTTCCGGCGGCCAGGCGCAGCGCATCGCCATCGCCCGCGCCTTTCTGAAAAACGCCCCGTTGCTGCTGCTGGACGAGCCGACCGCGCATCTGGACCCGGCCACCGAGTCGGAGGTGTTCGATGGGTTGCGCCGCCTCGCCGCCGGCCGGACGGTGATCATGGCCAGCCATTCAGTGGCCGCGCGGACATTCTCCGGGCGGCGGCTGGACATTCGCGACGGGCGGATCGAGTCGGCCAGAGGGGCCGCGTGATGGGGCGCGGCATGAACTCCAAGGATATGACCGCCGACCTGCAGCGCATCGTCCGCCTGTGGCATGGCCGTGCGGCGTGGCTCGCCGCGGGCGTGTTCGTGTCGTTGCTGGCGCTGGCCAGCGGCGTCGCGCTGATGGCGGTCGCGGGGGCCACGTTGGCCAGTCTCGCGCTGTTCGCCCCGTTGATCCTGCGCGGATTGGGCGCGGTCCGGGTCATCCTCCGCTATACCGAGCGGATGCTGACGCATTCGGCGATGTTCCGCGCGCTGGCCGATATGCGGGTCTGGCTGTTTCGCAAACTGGCGGCGAATTCAGCGGGCGGCCTTGGATTTCGCCAGGCGGGCGACGTCTTGTCTCGCATCGTCAACGACGTGGAGGCGCTGGACGGCGTCTATCTGAGAGTCCTGGTGCCGCTGGCCGGAGCGCTGTTCCTGCTGCCCGTTGCGGTCATCGTCATCGCGCGGAGCGGCCATGGCGGCAGCGGGGTGCTGTTGGCGCTGGCGGTCGGACTGTCGTTTGTTCTGGCGGCCTTCGTCCTGCCGTGGCTCGCCGCGCGATCCGCCGCTGACGCGGGGACATCGCTCGCCGCCGCGATGGGGCAGTTGCGGATCGCCGTCCTGGACACCATGACCGGCTGGCGCGAAGTGCGCGCGTTCGGGGCCGAGGGCCGCATGCTCGCCGCCATCCAGGCCCGTGAGGCGTCGTTGTTGAGCGCGCAACACACGCTCGCCAGCCGTACCGCGCTGGCCGGAGCGGGTGCGCTGTTGTGCGCTCAGGCGGCGCTGTTCGCGGTGCTGTGCGCCGCCGGGACCGAGCCCGAGGCCGCCATCATCGCCGCGTTTCTGGTGCTCGCCACGTTCGAGGCGATCGGCGGCCTTCCCAAAGCGGGCGCCTATCTGGGCCATGCCGCGGCCGCGGCGCACCGGGTGCTGGAGGCCGCGGACGCGCCGGTGCCGGTGCCTGACCCCGCGGTCCCGGCCGAGCCGCCGTCCGGCTCAAGGTTGAGCTTCGACTCGGTGCATTTCCAATGGCGGCCCGATTTGCCGAAGGTATTCGACGGCCTGACCATGGACATCGCGCCGGGCACACGAGTCGCGGTGTTGGGTCCCTCGGGCGCAGGCAAGTCGACGCTGGCGGCGTTGCTGCTGAAGGTGGCGGCGCCGCAATCGGGCCGGGTGTTGCTGGGACGTACCGATATCGCCGCTCTGACCGGGGCGGCCATGCGATCCCGGGTGGGTTGGCTCAGTCAGACGACGCATTTGTTCGATGATACAATCCGGGCGAATCTGTACCTCGCCCGGCCGGACGCGGACGACGCGGCGCTGTGGGCCGCGCTCGACGCCGCGCGCATCGGCGATGTGGTGCGCGCGTTGCCCGACGGACTCGACACCTGGGTCGGGGAGGGTGGGGCGCGGTTCTCCGGCGGCCAGGGCCGGCGTCTGGCGCTGGCGCGC